>Ga0137361_10001215_pt1 | contig 15676 bp, 14 predicted proteins | sample Mad1_80_16metaG_FD_104923 | JGI IMG/M metagenome (GOLD analysis project Ga0137361, IMG submission 104923) | Vadose zone soil microbial communities from Angelo Coast Range Reserve, California, USA - Mad1_80_16 metaG | ecosystem: Environmental > Terrestrial > Soil > Vadose zone | place: USA... | reverse complement strand
GACGAGCCGCTGGCGGCCCTTGACCGCAAGCTGCGCCGCGAGATGCAGATCGAGCTGCAGAACCTGCAACGCGAGGTGGGCATCACCTTCGTCCTGGTCACCCACGACCAGGAAGAAGCCCTCAGCATGAGCGATACCATCGGCATCATGCGCGATGGCCGGATCGAACAATTCGCCAGCCCGCGCGAGCTCTATGACGCGCCGGCCAATCGCTATGTTGCCGATTTTGTCGGCGAATCGAATTTCTTCAGCGGCGAGGTGGTGGAAGCCAGCGACAGCGGGGCTGCCATTCGCACATCCGCCGGCATCGTGCTGGCCGCCCCCTTGAGCGCGCGGGGCGCCAGTCTTGCCGGCCAGCCGCGCGGCGTCATCGCCGTCAGGCCAGAGGCGATCGCGCTGGGAAGCGACGAAGCCCTCGACTATCGCTTCACAGGCCGGGTGCAGAATCGCATTTATCTCGGCGACCAGACCGCATTCAGCATCGCCACATCGGAGTTGGGCGACATCCTGGTTCGGGCCCCTAATACCTCGCGGGCCGTGGCGGGCGGGTTGGCGCCGGGCGACGAGACCATGCTGGGCTGGCGACGATCCAGCGGCCTCGCCCTGATCGACGGCTGAGGCTCCACCTCAAAAGAATTTGATTTTTCAACGCGCAGCCTGCGTGAAATAAGAACGGCCCAAACAACGAACGATCTGGCAATGAACAGTCCCTCGGGGAGAAACGTCATGTATACGCTCTATTGGAATAACGGCAGCGCCTCGATCACATCCCATATGGCGCTGGAGGAATCGGGGGCACCCTATACGCTGAAATTCGTCGATATGGACAAGAATGAGCATAGATCGCCGGAATATCTGAAGCTCAATCCCAACGGCAAAGTGCCCACCCTCCTGATCGACAATAAGCGCATCATGTTCGAGACGGCGGCCATCGCCATGTATATCGCCGATCGCCATCCCCAATCGGGCCTGGCGCCGGCGGTCGACGATCCCGCCCGCGTGCCCTTTACCCAATGGCTGTTCCATATTGCCAACAGTGTGCAGCCCTATTACTTCATGTTCTACTATCCGGAACGCCACACCACGGATGCATCCCAGCACGATGCCATCAAGACCCAAGCCACCAGGATGATCGGCGAAGCCTGGGGCCGCATCGATCAGGCCCTGGCCAAGAACGGACCCTATATGGCGGGCGACAGCTTCAGCGCCGCCGATCTGCCGGTGATGATGCTGACCGGTTGGCGCCAGGCCTGCGCCGACGTGCTCGATAAGAACAAGAATGTCCGGCGCTTGGTCGAGTTGGTGTCCGCTCGCCCGGCGATCCAGCGCGTGCTGAAACAGAACGAGGCCGCCTGAGCAAGAGGGCCACGGCCCAGGCGGTCAACGATTTTTGGTTCGATCCCCGGGCTGGGGAATTCTGGTTCGAAAACAACAGCGCTTTCGATGGCGCACGCTCGCGACGTTTCTTTTTCCATCTGCCCTTCGAGCATAGCGAGGACGCAGCCGACCAGGACCGCTCCATTGTCCTCTTCCGCGCCTGGGCCCGAAGCGAGCCCGCCTGACAAACGCGCCGCGGCGGAGCATCACTTCGAAAACATTTTTTGCACCACCAGGAGATCATCCGACGCTTCGGCTGCGTCCCCACCGCAACGCCGCTTTCGGCCGCCCAACGACGGCGGAAGAACCCGCCTTCCTCAACGAACCACACTCGTCGTTTTGAAGCCGCGGATGACGGGGTACAGCCGCTGTCCGCCTACTGCGTCGACGCCGACGGGCCGCAGGCGGTTGTCGCGCGGATCAGGCCATAGCCGAATATGGAATCCTTGCCCGGCGGGCCAAGGTCGAGGGCGTGGCTGGCGAGGTGTGCGCGCAGCAGGGCGGTATCGGCGGGTCCGCCGGCCATGCGCTCGGCAGCCACTGCGGCGGTGGCGAATGGTGCGGCAAAGGAGGTTCCGGTCTGATACTGGCCCAAGCCATCCGTACCTGGCGTCCAGATGCGCACCCCAGGGGCGGCGAAAGCGATGTAGTCGCCTCGATTGGCTTCGGCCATGATCGCTTCGTTCTGGTCCACAGCAGTCACGGCAATCACGTCGTCGAGCGCGGCGGGATAGGCGGGCGGCGCATCGGGACCGGCATTTCCGGCGGCGGCCACCAGCACGGTGCCGCGCTCCGTCGCCCGCGTTACTGCGAGCGCCATCAGCGCGTTGTTATCGCCCGAAAGGCTGATATTCACCACCGGCACATGCTGGGCCACCATCCAATCCAGCGCCTCGGCGATGGCGAAGGCGCTTGCCTGGGCACGATCGCCATGGCGCTCGAAAATCGAAGCAGCGTAGAGATCGGCCGCCGGCATCAAGCCGCCGCCCTCGGCATGGGTCGGATCGGCGTGGCCGAGAATGAGCGCGGCGATCGCCGTGCCGTGGTCGGTCTCCGCGGGCGCCGCACCCTCGGGCAGGAAGGATTGCTGATGCAGCTTCCCCCCGGCCAGGGCCGGCAGCTGGGCATCGATGCCCGTATCCACCATGCCGATGCGAAAGCCCGCCCCGCAATCGGCCCCGCCCGACCAGCCGATCAGCCGCCGCCCGTAATCCGGCGCGGGAAGCGAAACCACTTCTGCCGATTGCGTCTTGTAAGGTTCATAGAGCGTATTCACATCGGCGACGAGTTGAGGCAAGGCCCGATGCAACAAAGCGAGCCCCGCCTCAGGCTCGACATTGGCCGGCGTCTTCAGCCGCAGCACCGAGAGACCCAGGGCCGTCAGCGGTCGATCGTCGATCAGCCGAAATCCCAGCCTCGCGGCGGTCGCCAGGACCTCGGTACGATCGCCGACGACCACGATTTCGCCGGCGGCAAAATCGCCGCCGCGGCCGCCGGTGCCGGTCGCGCCACCCGAAGCCGGCGCAGTCGAACTCGATCCTGCTTTGCCGCTGCCCGATCCGCCGCTGCCGTCATCGCCGCCATCGTCGCCGCCACCTCTGCCGCTATTGCCGCCATCACCACCGCCATCGCCGCCCCCGTCGCCGCCGTCCTCGGCGAATGCAGGCGTCAGGACATGCCGTGCGATATCGGGCAGAGGCCGGGCGAGCCACGCGCTGCCGGCGAGAACAAATGCCGCCGCCGCGAGCAACAGGCGCCTCCCGGAACGTCTGCTCGCGATCAAGCGAAGCGGTAGGCCCAACGCCATGGCCGTCAATTAGCCGCAGGCAGAATCATAACGCTCCAACCCTTGTCCGCGCGACGGCAGGCCAGGCCATCGGCGCGGCTGAGCACGCTTGCGCGCGTCTCCTCGCGGCGGAATTCGCGGCAATCGGAGCCGAAGCCGGTGGTGAAGGCGCGGCCGAGTTGGACGCGCCCTTGGCCGACGTCTTTGCGCTCGTAGCTGACGCTCTGTCCATCGACGCCTTTCTCGAGTGCCGTCAACAGGGCGGATTCGAAACGCGCAGCCAGGGGATCGGCCGTGACGGCGCTCGCGGGGGTGTAAGCGCCGCCGGCCATGCCGCCCACTATCCCGCGCAGAGAGTAGCCGGCGCCCAGCCCGACCGCGAGCGCCGCCAAGCCTGCCGCCAGCGCCATCGGCCAGCCCGCCCGCATCCGGGGGCGAGGCGCGCCGAAATTGCCGCTTTCGACCGTTCCGCCCGCGGCGGCGCGCAGGCGCGCCGGAATCGGTTCGTCGATGACGGGGGCGAAGGCACGGGCCGCCGCCTTGGCGCTGAGCCGCAGCAGACGCACCGTCTCCCATGCCTCCGCATCGTGAATCAGTGCCGCGTCCACCGCCGCCAGGCGATCGGGCGGCAGCTCCTGGTCGACATAGGCCACCAGCAGATCATGGTCGAGGAATATCCGGTTCTCGCTCATCGCTTGATCCTGACGACGTTAGTAGTGTTAGTAGCGAAAGAGCGGGGGGTGCCGACGGACCCGGCCCTTTGGCGCCAGTCCTTTTCCAATTCGTGGCCGAGCGCCAATCGGGCGCGCGACAGCCGGCTCATCACCGTGCCTATGGGCAGATCCAGGATCTCGGCCGCCTGCTTGTAGGCAACGCCCTCCACCGAGACCAGCAGCAGCACCTCGCGATGATCCTCGGGCAGGCGCGCAATGGCCCGGCGTACCTCGGCCAGATACAATTTGCCTTCGGCCTCCGCCGCGCTATCGCCGCCGGGGAACTCGGCGAGATCCGCCGGATCGATCCCGATCTCGCCGCGCCGGTCTTTGCGCAATTGATCGATCCACAGATTCTGCACGATGCGATACATCCAGCTGTCCAGACGGCTGCCCGGCTCGAATTGATCGCGGCGCATGAGTGCGCGTTCGCAGGCCGCCTGGACCACGTCGTCGGCCGCTTCGCGCGAGCCGGCCAAGCCGCGCGCAAAGCGGCGCAGCCTGGGCAGCAGCGCCACGAGCTGATGGCTGAACGGCTGATCCACGCGCTCTCCTCGACGACCCCGGATCAATTCGACAACGACCCGGGCCGGGGTTTATTCCCGACACCCCCAAACATGGTAGTCGGACAGGTCCTGCCCGAAGTCTATCAGCCGTGATGTATCGGCCGGTAAAGCGGGGCGCCCGGCCCTTCGTCGATGCTCTTGGCCCGATGCCGGGCCGTCCAAAGCCCCAGAGCCCCCAGGGCGAGAGCGGCAAATGTCGCAACGCCGAAATCCAGCGCCTGGGGCTGATCGACGCCATCGAGAATGCCGGCGAGCAGATAGGCCATCGCGGCCAAGGCCACCGGCCAGCCGGCCCAAAGCCCCCGCCGGCGCGGCCATTCGGCGGCATAGAGCCCCGCCAGGATCAGAATCCCGAAGACGTAGTAATGAGGACGCGAGACCGGCAGAATGGGAACCACCAGCTGGACCAAGGCGGCGAAAAACAGGAATTCCGCCAGGCCGTCGCCGCGCCGGCGCATGGCCCAAAGCGCGCCGCCGGTCAGCAATGCCGCAATGGCGATATGGGCCAGGAAATATTCGCCCGGCGGTTGCGCCGCCCGGGATCCGCGGTCGGGGTGGACCATGTCGTAGAGCATGTATTCGAAGGATTGGATGCGCGAATTCGTGCCGTGCAGTTCCTCGGCGACCGCCGGATCGCCGCCGCCCGAGGCTTCGCCCAGCAACCGCTCGCCGACAAACTCGCGATAGGCGGTTAGGCTGGCCGAGGGACCCATGATCGCCACCGGCAATAGAACGCCGATGACGATGGCCGCCAAAGCACCGGCAAGAAAGCGCTTGTCGCGCCGCCACAGCGGATAAATCAGCAGATAGGCGGGGAACAGTTTGATGATAGCCGCCGTGCCCAGCCAAAGCCCGGCGCCGAGCGATCGTCCCCGCAGGATCGCAGCTCCGCAGCCCGCAAGACAAAGCAGCAGGATGGGTGTCGATTGCCCGCGGCCCAGGCCATCGCCGGCGAAGAACAGGGTCAGCAGCAGCGGCAGCAGGCGCAGGCCCCACCAGCCTTGGGAATATTTGGGTGGCGGCGGCGCGCCGCGCGCAGCACCGGTATCCTCCAGGGCGGAGGCCACCATATGGACAGCGGCGAGAATGCAGGCGATGCCGAACCAATACCAGATGGTGACCGATATCCAGTAGGGCAGCGTGCCCGCCTTCGATTCCGCCGATGCCTCGTCCGGCGCATCGGCCAGCGGGATCATCAAGCTGGCGAGCAGAGGCGGGTAGAGATAATGCCAGCCATGCGGATCGGTGATCTGGTAAAGGCTGCTGCCTTCCCGCGCCGCCCAGGCCGCGCGCAGATAGACATCGAGATCGCCCTTGCGCGGCTGCTGAAAGGCGGCGCGATCGAGGGTGTAGCCGAAGAAGACGACGAACAGGCCAGCAAGCGCCCAGATCCCCCACCGGGCGCGGCGGCTGAGCGGGGCGGCGGGAATCAGCGATTCGAACCAGGTGCGCATGGCGGCAGATGAAGGCCTAGGCCCTGCCCTGTCAACGGCCGGCGGCGCCTGAAGACGGGCTCGAATCCTGGGCCGTGGAATTGGCTGGCGCGGCGCTCGGAAGGATCGCGGATAGGGGCAGGATTGCCGCGGTGCGGGTCACAGCGCCCGAGAAGATCGCATTTCCAGGCTCGTGCCCCGAGCGGCAGCGATAGTCGCTATTTTCGCGGGCAAGAGCAAAGGGGCTTGCCCTCACTGTCCAGATGCCACATATGGGCGACGGCCAAACAAATGGGACGGGTATGACCACATCTGCATTACCTAGAATGGGGAACACCGATTCCGGGGACGGGGGTTTCCGCATCGGCTCGGAAGCGCATAAGAGATTGTTCTGCCGCATGTTTTTGGACAGCTACGACCCCTACAAGCCGGCAGTCATCGATTGGCCCAAGCTGGCGCCCGATGCGCTGGCCCGCCTTACCGGCCTGCCCTTCTGGGACATCGCCGTGCGCACAGAGGAATCCGCCGGCCGGCGCATGGATGCCCTGGCAAAAGCCAGCGACGATCCCCTGATCCGCGAGGCGGTATCCCTCAACGCCTTCGAGGAGCGCCGCCATAAGGATGTGCTGGGCCATATGATTCGCTTCTACGGCATCCGGCTCGCGCCCGAAGAGCCCTGTGTGCCCCCCACCAGCCCGCTCTGGGGATTTCTTCGCACCGGCTACGGTGAATGTTTCGACTCATTCTTCGCCTTCGGTCTGTTCGCGCTGGCCAAGCGCTCGGGATTCTTCCCCCCGGAACTGGTCGAGGTCTTCGAGCCGGTGATTCAAGAAGAAGCCCGCCACAACCTGTTCTTCGTCAACTGGGTCGCCTACATGAAACGCCGGCGCGGCTGGCCCGCCCGCCTGCTCTTCCAGGCCAAATGCCTGGCCGCCTTGGCCTGCCAGGCCTGGAGCCGCCTCAGCATGGCGCGCAAGGTGGACAGCAATAATTTCACCGCCACCAGCGGCAGCGCCATGGGCCTCGATATCTCGCCGCGCAGTTTCTTCGCCCTCTGCACCGCCGAGAACGAACGCCGGCTGGCACGATTCGATGCGCGCCTGTTGCGCCCGCGCATGATGCCCATGCTGGTGGGCTTCGCCTCGCTCTTCATGCCCCGCGAGAAGCCCAGCGCCTAGACCTGGACGTCATGCCGCCGGCGCCTTGGGTAGGGAATGACGGCGGAGTCGTGTAACATCGCTGGCGCGCTTCGGCGCATTGAGGCTTGCGCCCTGGCGCATGGGAGGGGCGTCGATGCGTTCCACCAAAGGCTCGGCCACCAAAGGCTTGCCTGCCAAAGGCCTGGATCACCCTGGGCCTGGCGCCCGACCGTGGGGGCGGCTCCTTATTGCCTTGATCCTGGGATTGATGGCCACCCCGATGGCCGCGCCCGCGGCGCTGGCCGCGCAACCTGCACCGGGTTGTACCGGCATGGGGATTGGCCTGCTGAACTCTTATTTCGACCTGCCGTGGTCGGCCGCAGGGATGGGCAGGTTTGCGGCGACCATCAAGGAGCCATCGGCCGCCGCCTATTGGGGGGTCGAACGGCAGAACGAGGCGGGTCGTGTCACGACAGATCTTTCGACCTGGGGCGGCATCAAGGTTCATGCCGATGCAACCGGGGTTGCCATTTTTCAGCCCGTCGAGGCGCCGAAACTCATGCCGGGATATGCCTATGTCCTGGTCGACGTCCTGGCCCGGGTCTTCGTCAGGAACGGGATCGTCGCCATCTCCCTCAGCACCGGACCGGCCTCGTATGCGGCGGCCGCATATCCCCGTTCGCCCTTCCGAACGACGGTCGTAGGCCAGTGGACCACAATCGGCGAGCAGGTCGTGCTGGGTGCGAACTCGCCCGCCTTTGATCGCGTGTCGATCCTGTCGGTGACCTCCTCGGCGGAGTTTTCCATCGGCTGCATCACCTTCATCTCCCATGAACGCAACATCGGCCTGCCCGATGCGAACCCGCTGACCAAGGGTGCCATGGCATCGCCGCCGGCGAGCGGCGCCGACCCGGATGTGGCTTTGGTTCGACAGGTCGGTCGCGGAAGGCCTTTGGGCTTGCGCGGAATCGCCGCACCTTGAACCGGCAGGCGAAGAACTCGCTCAGGCCTCGCGATAATCCAGCAGCAGCAGGCCGATCAGCACGAAACAGGCGGGCCAGACCCAGCCGGCCCAGCGCCCCTCGCCCTCCGGGGCCTTGACCTGCAGCCAGCGGGTCCAGCCGGCGAGGATGCCGAGCACGGCCATGGGAAGATGGGTGAGTTCAGTCAGAAGCTGCTCCTTGACGTTGCTCAGCGCATGGGAATGGGCCAGCAGAAACGTGGCCGCCACGGCGGTCAGCAGGGGAAACACCAGGGCCAGCGCCGGCCTGGTGAGGCGACCGGTGCGCACGCCCCATTCGAAGAAGGCGAAACCCACCGTCAGCAACACGAAGAAGCGGTGCTGGACGACCTCGGGATCGCGCAGGCTCTCCAGCAGGCCGATCTGGCCCAGCGGCCAGACATCGGGATCGTTGCGCAGGAACAGAAAGACCGCGAGCAGCAGGAACAACAGCGGCCAGTGCCGCGCCCAGGGGACCCAGCCGCTTCGTTCGGCCAGCGCCGCAAGCCCGATCAGCAGCACGATCACGCCCGCCCAATGGTGATTGTATTCCGACCAGGCGATGTGCTGGGCGCTGCGGGGCGGCACGGCCACGGCCCCGGGAACGTAGGCGGCTTGCGGATTCCAGGCCGCGTCGATCTGGGCCTGAGACACGGCGATCCCCAGTGTCGCCCGGTCCGGGCTGGAAAGCCGCGGCGGTTCGGGTTTCATGCGCTGGCCGATCTCGCCGAGGCTCACCCGATCGACCGTCAGGTCGATGGCCGGCGGCAGCGAGGTGATGGAGGCGGCCGCCATCAGCACGGCAACCGCGATGCCGCACTCCACGATGACGAAGCGGCGGACCCGGCCGAAGGCCGCGCCATCGCCGGCGAAATGACGGATGCTGAGAAAGTTGCCCAGACCCAGCAGCAACAGCACGCCCAGCAGAACGCCCTTGGTGGCGGCCATGGCGCCATAGGCGGTGCCGTAGAAACCGTCGAGGGACCCGATATAGCCGATGGAGAGAAAGACCGCGCCGATGACGATCAGGGCCACGCCTGACATCGAAAGAATGGAATAGCGTCGTCCGATGAGGGCGAGCGAGGCGGGCGGAGCCACGCGGCCAAGCGCCAGGGCAAAACACGGTAATCCGCCGAGCCAGAGCGCCGCGCCGATCTGGTGCATGCCGTCCACCAGGAACATGGCACCGCGCCCGTCGAGCCGGGCAACGGCATGGCTGTCGGCAAGCGCCGCCGCAAGAACGATCGCGGCCAGCAGGGCGAGTGCCGCGCCCGTGAAGGCTGTCGTAATGGGCCGCCATGTTGCGACCAGCAGGATCGCCAGCGTCGCCAGGACCTTTGTCAGACCGGAAATCACGAAACCGGCCGAGGCGACGGCGGACCAGGGCGCATCGAGGGAGTTTTGCAGAACCGCGGCGTTGATCGCTGTGGCGGCTGTCACGATGACAATCCCGGCCAGTGCCGCGATCTGAATGACACGGCGGGTGCCCGAGAGGACGAGGGCGCTGTCGTCGCCCAGAGGCGCCGCCAGCGGCAGGGCCAGAAGCAGCAAGAAAAGAATGCTGCCGAGCAGCACGGTCTGCGCCACGAGATCGAACCCGTGGAGCATGACGCTGAGAAACCCGAAAATACTGAACAGCGCGCTCATGGAGCAACCACGAGGAAGGGTATCTCACCCCGGGTAATATGGCCGTCAGTCGAGAGCACCTGCCATCGCAGCTTCCATTGACCGGTCGCTTCCGCCGTCGCCTGGGCGGTGAGGGAACCGCCCGCGGCGCCGTCCGTAATCGCCAGCACGGAAACCTTGCCAGCCGGGTCGACGAGGTCCAGGCGCGACAGATCTATCTGGATGCGGCTGTTGAACTGCAGAAGAATGTCGAGGTTCCCGTGCGCCACCTTGCTGTTCGCGGCCGGCTTGGAGCTCACGATGATGGCATGGGCCTCGGCGCGGGGGGCGGACAGAAGAGCCCCGGCGAAGGCATATGCAACCGCCGCCAGCAGGAAAAACCGGCGACGTGACGACGGGCTTTGGAACATTGACGAACGATCTCCGCTTAACTGGGTCGGAACCGCAACCCGGCGGCACATGGCCGCCGGATTGGATGCGAACTAATGGCCCGACCGGCGTGGAAAATCACGCGGAATCGAGAGACTCCGGACGATTTTGGCGCATTCGTTCCGTCTGCTTGCCGAGGCCCAGGCGCGCGACTATAACCGATCAAGAGATGTAAAATTGCCTTTGGGCAGGGTCCGCGCAGGAATTCAAGGCTCTTTCAACGACAGGAGAGGATGGCATGACGATCAGGCTTTTTCGCCCCGCGGCACTGGCAATCGCGGTCCTCACCGTCGGCCTTTATGGCGCGGCTCTCCGTGAGGCGATGGCGGAGGGCGACACCATCGTGCTGGGGGCGGCGGTCTCCGAGACGGGTAAATTCGCCACCAGCGGATTGCATACCAAGAATGGCTACGATTTCGCCGTCAGCAAGATCAACGAGATGGGCGGCGTCAAGATCGGCGACAAGACCTACAAACTGGAGGTCAAGTATTACGACGATGAGTCCGAGGCTACCCGTGCCGCCCAGTTGACCGAGCGCCTCGTCGGCCAGGACGGCATCAAATTCATCCTGGGGCCCTATGGCTCGCCCATCACGGCCGCCATGGCGCCGGTCGTCGAAAAGCTGCAAGTGCCCATGATCGAGGCCAATGGCGCCGCGCGCTCATTGTTCACCAAGGGCTACAAATACACCTTCGCCGTGCTGGCCACATCGGACCAGTATCTCGCCAGCGCCGTCGACCTGCTGGCGGAGAAGGCGCAAGCGGCCGGCAAGGATCCCAAGAGCCTGCGCATCGCTTTGGCCATGGGCGACGATAATTTTTCCCAGGACGTGCGCGCCGGTATCGTGGAGGTCGCCAAGAAATACGGCATGCAGCTCGCCATCGACGACAAGCTGCCCGATGCCTTCAGCGACATGTCGGCAACCTTGACCAAGGTGAAGGCCCTCAGGCCCGATGCGCTCTTCGTCTCCGGCCATGAGAAGGGGGCGCTGACCGCTGCCCGCCAGATCGCCGAGCTTCGGGTCGACGTGCCCATGGTGGCCATGACCCATTGCGATTCCGCCGACATCATCGGCCAGGTCGGCGAGAAGGCCGAATACACCCTCTGCGCCTCCCAATGGGCATCCTCGCTGACCTACGCCGATCGCTGGTTCGGCTCGGCGAGCGATTATTCCAAGACCTTCAGCGCCAAGTTCGGCCACGAGCCGCCCTATCAGGCGGCGGAATCCTCGGCCGCGGTGCTGGCTTTCGCCGACGCCTTCGCGCGTGCCGGCTCGCTCGATCCCCAGAAAGTTCGCGATGCCATCGCGGCGACCGATATCCAGACCTTCTACGGTCCCATCCATTTCGACGCGACGGGCAAGAATGTCGCCAAATCGACAATCATGCTCCAGGTGGTCAAGGGCCAATACAAGGTCGTGGCACCGACCAAATGGGCGACAGACAAGGTGATCTATCCGCGACCGGCCTCGTGAGGCGAGCGATCGGCGAACGCGATTCTTCTCCCTCTCCGCCCTGAAGCAGAGCTGTCCGGAGTGCAGTCTTATCATGGCCGGCCAACTTCTCCAGCTTGCGCGTGCCGCTCCTCCTTCCCCCGTCCCCTTGATGAGGGCGGGCCGGGGTGGGGGTGATGCTTCGTTCCGGACGAATGGCGCATCGCCTTCCAGACGCCATTCTGCAGCAGAGCCGGTGACCCGCCATTATAGTCGAACAGCCCCCCACCCTAACCCGCCCCCACAAAGGGGGGCGGGGATAGAAGAACGCCCCGCTAGTGCTTTCCTGAGTCCAACCTTCTCGCTCGCCGCTACTCCTTCCCCCGCCCCCTTGATGGGGGCGGGCCGGGGTGGGGGTGATGCTTCGTTCCGGACGAATGGCACATCGCCTTCCAGACGCCATTCTGCAACAGCGGTAGTGACCCGCCATTATCGTCGAGCAGCCCCCCACCCTAACCCGCCCCCACAAAGGGGGGCGGGGATAGAAGAGAAGGGTGGAGAGGAAGAAGTTAGCAAGACGACAGGTCAGCCTTGGACAATCTGACGCTTCTGTTCCAGGCGCCGCCGCTGGCGCTTCAGCTGTTCGTCGATGGTTTCCTGATCGGCGCCGTCTTTGCGCTGGCCGCCTATGGCATGGCGCTGGTCTGGGGCGTCATGAACATCATCAACATCTGCCAGGGCGAGTTCGTCCTCCTGGGCGGCTACGTCGCCCTCCAGACCGCCCGATCGGGCCTGCATCCCCTGCTGGGCGTGCCGGCGGCGGCGATCGTTCTGTTCGCGGTGGGCTGGCTCTGCTACCGGGCGGTGGTCTATCGCATCGTCGAGCGCGATCTGTTCATCTCGCTGCTGGCCACATTCGGGATTGCCATCCTGCTCAGCCAGCTGATGAACAACATCTTCAGCGCCAATCTGGAGACCGTCGACGCCCATCTCGGCACCTGGTTCCTGTTCGATGGATTGGTGACGATTTCCCAGATCAAGGTCGTGGCCTGCGCCGTCACCCTTGTCATCGCCGCGGCATTAGTGCTCTTCATGCGCCGCTCGCGCCTCGGCCAGGCCATTCGCGCCACGGCGCAGAACCCGCGGGCGGCGCGCATCCTGGGGATCGATACCGACCGCGTCTATGCCATGACCTATGGGCTGAATGCCGCCATCTGCGGGGCCTCGGGCGCGCTGGTGGCGATGATCTGGGTGATCCAGCCCTTCGGCGGGCTCATCTATACCGTGCGATCCTTCATGATCGTGATCCTGGCGGGCCTGGGCAATCTGCCCGGCGTCATCCTGGCGGCGCTGGGCCTGGGCGTGGCCGAACAATTCGTGGGATTCATTCTTGGCGCCCAATCCCAGATCGCCTTCGTCTTTTCCGCCCTGGTGGTCATCCTGGCATTTCGCAGCTGGCGCCTGCGGCGTCATCGCCGATACCTCGCGTGAGCGCGCTCGGGAACAAGACGGCGATCCGGATCGCGATTCTCGCGCTGGCGATCGTCGCCCCCTTTGCGCTGCCGGCCTTTCAGGTCGAGCTCACCTTCCTCTGGATCATGATCGTCTTCGCCCTCAGCTGGGACATCATGGGCGGCCAGGCGGGCTATAACTCCTTCGGCAACATCGCCTTCTTCGGCATCGGCGTCTATGCGGCGGCGATCCTCCAGATCGGCCTCTTCCACGACGTGGCCGCCTATACCGCCGCGGCGGGCGGCGAGACGCTGACCCTCACCCCGCCGCAGTATTTCATCGGCCTGTTTGCGGGATTGGCCGCCGCACCGGTGCTGGCGATCGCCGCGGCCGTCGTGCTGGGCGTTGCGCTGCTGGGCCTGCGCGGCCATTACTTCGCCATCGCGACATTGGGCCTCGGCATTGCCGCCGGCGAACTCGCGGCGGGCTGGGCCTGGCTCGGCGGCTCCTCGGGCGTGCAGGTGCCGGTTTATCCCGGCAGTCTCGCGAGCCAGCGCCTGCTGTTCTATTTCCTCAGCGCCGCTCTCGGCATCGCCACATTCACCATTCTGCGCCGGCTCTATGCCACGCGCTTCGGCCTGGTGCTCAATGCCATCCGCGACGACGAGGACAAGGCCGAGGCGCTGGGCCTGCGCACCACGCGCTACAAGATCGTTGCCTGGTGCATCGCCGCGGGCTTCTTGGGCCTCGCCGGCGGGCTGATGGGCCATATCATCGGCTTCATCGATCCGCGCGAGGTGGCCTTCGCCGGCGCCACCTTCGGCGTCTGGATGGTGCTGATGGCTATCCTCGGCGGGAAGGGCACGATCTGGGGGCCCGTCATCGGCGCCGCCATCTTCCACGTCACGCGCGAGTTGTTCTGGACCTATCTATTCGGCTGGCAGAACGTGGCGCTGGGCCTGCTCATCATCGTCGTCGTGGTGTTCTTCCCCACCGGCCTGCTGGGCTGGGTCCGGCAGCGCTATCCCAAGCTCTTCGCCCTGAACCTCGCAGCATCGCCCGCCGACAGGGCCCGGCCATGACGGACCTCCTCAACGTCGACGCGGTCACCAAGCGCTTCGGCGGCATCGTCGCCAACAACCGTGTCAGCCTCGCGGTGACGGAGGGCTCAATCGTCGGGCTCATCGGGCCCAACGGATCGGGCAAGACCACGCTGTTCAACTCCATCGCCGGCACTCACGCCATCGACGAAGGCTCGATCCGCTTCGAGGGCCGCGAGATATCGACGCTGCGCGTGCCGGAAATCGCGCGGCTGGGGCTGGTGCGCACCTTCCAGCAGACCCGCGTCTTTCGCCTGATGAGCTGCCTCGAGAACATGCTGGTGAGCGTGCCCCAGCAGGACGCCTCGCTCGCCGTCATGATCGCCCGGCCGACGGCCGAGGCGCGCGGACGGGCCGGGGAGCTGCTGGAATTCGTGGGCTTGGCCAGCAAGCGGGACCTGCCCGCGGGCAGCCTTTCCTTCGGCCAGCAGAAGCTGCTGGAATTCGCCATGGCGCTGATGAACGAGCCGCGCCTGCTCCTCCTCGACGAGCCCACGGCCGGAATCAATCCGACGCTGATCAACGGGCTGGTCGACCGGCTGAAACGAGCCCGCGACCATCTGGGCATCACGCTGCTGGTCATCGAGCACAACATGCGGGTGGTGATGAATCTGGCCGAGCATATCTATTGCCTCGCCCATGGCGAGATCCTGGCGGAGGGACGGCCGGCGGAGATACAGAGCGATCCCCGCGTCGTCGCGGCGTATCTGGGCGCCAGCTGATGGGCCGGACGCCCGTATCCCCACCTCATGTGCGCGGCCATGGGCTGGGCAATGTCGATACCGTTCTTTCCGTCGATGCCGTCGAGCAGGCGGCGGCCGATCTCGCCGCCTCGGGCCCGACGGCGGCCGAGCTCGAGGCGCTGGCCGGGGGCGCCCATCTCATTGCCGTCGATGGTCTCGTCGCCGGCTATGGCGCCATGGAGATCCTGCACGGCATCGACCTGCGCCTGGGCGCCGGGCAATCGCTCTGCCTGATCGGTCCCAACGGCGCCGGCAAGTCGACGGTGCTGCATTCCCTCTATGGGTTCACCGATATCACCGCCGGCCGCATATCCGTCGACGGTCGCGAGGTGACCCGCCTGCGCCCCAACGCGAGACTGAGGGACGCCGGCATCGCCTATGTCCTCCAGGACAACTCCGTCTTCCCCGAGATGACGGTGGAGGAAAATCTCTGGATGGGCGGATATCTCATGGCGAGCCCGGCCGAGGCGCGCCGGGCCGCCGAGGCGATCTTCGACAAATATCCCCGCCTGGCGGAGCGCCGGCACCGGGCGGCCCGCGTGCTCTCGGGCGGCGAACGGCGCCTGCTGGAAATCTCCCGTGCCCTGATGATGCAGCCCCGCGTCCTGCTGGTGGACGAGCCCTCCATCGGCCTCGAGCCGCGCTACATCGACATGGTCTTCGAGATCCTCGACGATCTGCAGCGGCGTGAGGGCAAGACCATCATCCTGGTGGAGCAGAATGCCAAGAAGGGCCTCGCGTTTGCCGACATCGGCTATGTGCTGGTCGCCGGCCGCCTGGCGCTGGCGGGCCGGGCGAGCGAGCTGCTCGACAATCCGGAAGTGGGACGGCTTTTCCTCGGCGGGTGAGCAATACAAACCCTCTCCGCCCGCATGCGGTC
>Ga0137361_10001214_pt1 | contig 15681 bp, 14 predicted proteins | sample Mad1_80_16metaG_FD_104923 | JGI IMG/M metagenome (GOLD analysis project Ga0137361, IMG submission 104923) | Vadose zone soil microbial communities from Angelo Coast Range Reserve, California, USA - Mad1_80_16 metaG | ecosystem: Environmental > Terrestrial > Soil > Vadose zone | place: USA... | reverse complement strand
TTTCGTGCAACTCAGTCGAGATTCATCGTTCCCCATACGGATTTTTGTTCATCTACGTAGAAATCGACCTTGTCCGGATTGTTTGACACCGCTATGTTAAGAATTGTTAATCGATCGTCCTTGTGAGTGCCTACATCGTAAATAAGCGCGCCTTCGGCCACGCTTAACTCCTTCGTGCTACGTCCTGAAGAGCGCCCACGAGTCTAGCGCCGCCAACATGGTTTGTCGTACCGTGATAAATGTCGGTGGAATCCGTCTAGGCCGCAGGTATCGCATTCGGCAGATGTTGCTCAGGTCGACGTCTACCAGTGCCTTCCCTTGCTTGTCCTCTTTTGGACGCCCTCGAAGCACCTCCCCCGTTGAATTCCTTACGGGCAGCGGTCGGCCCGGATATATATCTAGCGAATTTGACAACTGTTCCGATAAGCTTTCTCGGGACCATCTGCCACACCATTAGACAGTAGGAGGATCCGTCGCGGTATGCCCTATCCCCCGGTAACGGTGCTCATTCCCGCATACAATGCTGCGCGCACAATCGAACGGGCGCTCGTGTCGGTGTGGCAACAACATTATCCAGAAATGGAAGTGATTGTCGTAGATGACGCGAGCACCGACGATACCAGCGTCCGCGTTAGAGAAATGGCCCGCGGCAATCTTCGCCTGATCCGGCTGGAGACAAATCGCGGCGTATCCGGTGCCTTGAATGCCGGAATTGAACAGATACGCACTAAATACATCGCGTTCTTAGACGCCGATGACGAATGGCTGGCCGATAAACTGGTAAAGCAGCTTCCGATCATCGACGCCCGCCCCGAGATGACATTGATCGCCTGCGGGGGCGAGTCTGTCGGCCCGGAAGGTCGCGTTTTCGATACCTTTGGAACGGAGCTGCCGTCTCATTCTCCGCGCGAGTTCTGGCGAGTTCTGCTGCTCAAAACATACCTCCACAGATCCTGCGTTGTCGCTCGACGTACCAAGCTGCTCGAGGTTGGCGGATTTGACGAGGAACTCATGGTAAGCGAAGACCAGGATATGTGGATCAGGCTCGCCGCGAGCGGTGAAACCGGGTTCGTGCCTGAGGTTCTTGTTCGCATCCATGATATGCCCGAGAGCCTGGCGCAACGTTATGGGGAACGCGAGGCGGAGTACACCCTCCCAATGATTCGTAAAAATCTGGCGAGCCTGGCCCTCCGGCTCTCGAAACGAGAAACGAGGCAGATTCTCGGGCAGAGATACGCTGCCACGGGGCGCAACATATACGCGCTGGGGCAGTACGGGCGGGGAGCCGCTCTCGTCATCCGGGGCGTGCTGCTCGGGAACCGGCCCTTGGAAAACCTGGGCTACTTAATATCGGCCGCTCCGCCTACGCGACGCCTCAAGGAGCGCCGTTTAAAGAAAGGGCAATTCGCATACGGAAAACGAGGTCGGTGAATCTCGGCAACCCACGCCGATTTCAGAAGCCGGTTCAGGCGAGGGAGTCCTCCTTCGCCAGCCAAGCAATCACCGGTTGGCTTCTTGGCCCGGAGGGTCCGGTGCGACGGCGAGATGGTTATCGTGCTGATTATGACTTGCATTTTGCGCGTCGGCCGGGCTATGTTAATAAGTACTCAGATTTAATAAATTGTTCAGACCAATAAATTATCCGCTGCTTTCCTAAGAATCGAGGCTGATCGTTGGACCCTGGGACCAAATATTTGGATACGCTTCCGAACCAGCTATCGAGGATGGCAGCGGTTGAACTGACTGTCGTTGTCCCGAGTTTCAACGAGATCGATAACGTAGAACCATTGATCGAGCGTCTCCGTGACGCGCTCGACGGGATCGCGTGGGAGGTTATCTACGTTGACGATGATTCTTCCGATGGTACGGCTTCTAAGGTTCGCGAATTGAGCCAAACCGATCCGCGCGTCCGATGTATCCAGCGCATCGGTCGGCGCGGGCTCTCGACTGCGGTGATCGAGGGCATGCTCGCGAGCAGCGCCCCTTACCTCGCCGTCATCGATGCCGATTTGCAGCATGACGAAAGGCTGCTGCCGCGCATGCTCGCAACCCTCAAATCGGATGGGCTCGACATCGTTGTCGGCAGTCGCTACGTGGCAGGGGGCGCAATTGGCGACTGGGACAAACGCCGCTCCGTCATGAGCCGCATAGCAACGCGGCTTGCTCGACTGGTTGTCTCTGCCGAGATCGCTGACCCTCTGAGCGGGTTCTTCATGCTGCATCGGTGTGCCTTTGAGCGCACCGCGCGACGGTTGTCGGGGAACGGTTTCAAAATTCTTCTCGACCTCTTTGCTTCGGCTCCGACACCCTATCGGTTTGCAGAGTTACCTTATATCTTTGGAGAACGCATACACGGTGAAAGCAAGCTCGATAGCTTTGTCATCTGGGAATATTTGATGTTATTGTTGGAGAAGCGGGTCGGTCACTGGGTGCCGGTCCGCTTTGTTCTTTTCGCTACCATAGGCGGGTCGGGCGTGATTGTTCACCTCGTGGCACTCCGACTGGCCCTCGTCCATCTTATTTTTCCGCTCGCGCAGGCGGTGGGCACCGTCAGCGCGATGACGACCAATTTTCTCTTGAATAACATGCTCACCTACCGAGACCAGAGGCTCCACGGTCCGAAGTTGATCAGGGGTCTGCTCTCGTTTTACGCGATCTGCAGCATTGGCGCGATCGCAAATGTAGGCATTGCCTCAGCCTTTTTCGGCCAGCATTATTCCTGGTGGATCTCCGGACTAGGAGGTTCGGCAGTCGGCGTCGTTTGGAATTACGCAGTATCATCAGTCTTCACCTGGCACCGTGCATGATGCGGTTGGTGCAAGTTCGAGGTTTCCCAGGACTGTAATCGCCCTGCAAGGCGGTCGGTCCGTAAGCGAAAATCAGGCCCCATGTGGAAGAGCATGTTTCCTTCGCGTCGGTCTTGCAGGATGCTAATAATATTCACAGGAGCGATCCCGTTCGCGTGTGCGATCGGCCTCTGCTTTACTTGGCGAGCAGACAACGCCCTCCTGCGGACACAGGCCATGGCAATCACAGCCCACCTCGATACCGATTCAGCGAGAATACGTGCGGTGAACGATTGGGTTTATCACAACCAGGGTTTTGATAAGAATCATCATTATTTTCTTGTACCGGCACTCGGCCCGACCCCCGTGCAAGTGATACAGCATGGAGGCGATTGCGCGGATAAGTCTCGGCTGGTCGCCGCAATGCTCAACAATCTGGGTATCGATGCCGGTTTGGTCATGATATCTCCATGCTGGTACTGTGGGTTTATTCACACGGTCGTGGAGGCTCGGTACGAGGGCGGGCGGATGGTGGTCGATCCGACCTGGGATATCGATTATCCATCGGGCGACGGTGGGTTCTTAGGGGTCACGGATCTGGCAGGGACAAACCGCGGCCAAGAGCGGCTCGCCGAACTTCGGCAGCAACGGGAGACAACGGATAAAATAGCGCATATGCCGGCCGCGGATGCGACTTTCGAATATGCGGTAGCAATCAATTGGGACCGAGATGTCGTAACCCGCGGCATCGCCGCCACGCTACAGCTGATCGGTTACCAACCGGAAACCTCGTTGCGACCCAGAATGCTCGAAGATCCGAAGTTGTTTCTTATATTGGTTCTCCTCGCGACAACGACAGTTATAGTCTTGGGCAGCTTCGTGCTTGGTCTAGCTGTAGGAGCGAAAACGAAGGGCGCCGACAAGCATTTGCAACGAGGAGGCATTCGAACCGATCTGGCATGAGCGATAAGAGGCCACTCGTTGAGCTGGCACAGAAGTATGGTGACTGAGTCCAGCGGGCTGCCCCTCAGGACCCGCGTGGCCCGCTCGATCTTCTGGCTGGCCTGGTCGCGCGGTGTGGTCCAGCTTCTTTCTTTTGCCACGACGGTGCTGGTCGCGCGGATTCTGGTGCCTGCCGATTATGGCGTGATGGCGCTCGCCGGCATGTTCATCGCGACGGCAGGCGTGGTGGCGGAAATGGGTCTGGGCGGGGCGATCGTCCAGTTCGGTGATCTGGGCCGCCGGGAACTCAATACCTGCTTCTGGATCACCGTGTCCCTCGCCGCCATTATTTATGCGATCCTCGCCCTAGGCGCCTCGGTGATTGCCGACTGGTTCACCGTCCCGCGCCTCGCGGAGGTGCTGCCGGTTTTGGCTTTAGGATTGCCCTTGAACGCCTGCTCCGTCGTGTCTGCCAGCCTGTTGCGGAAGCGGGTTGCTCTCGACCAGGTATCTCAGGCGGAGATCATCGCCGCGGTGGTGACCTTACCGGTGATGCTCGGCTGTGCGCACGCTGGTTTCGGGGTATGGACATTGGTCATCGGCTCGCTTGTCGGCTGGGTCATCCACGGCGCCGTCATCTTGGCTTTCGCGCCCTGGCTTCCGGGGCTCCGCATCGGTGGAAAGCGCGCGAAAGAGATGCTCCGCTTCAGCCTGACGACATTTGGGGTTAGCATTCTGTGGGCATTCCGGGAGCAGGCGGATGTAGCGGTGATCGGCAAGATCACCGGCCAGGTTACGGTCGGCCTTTATTCGATGGCGAGAGATCTGGCCATGCTCCCGACCGCCAAAATCTCGTCCGTGGTGTTTGCGCTGAGCGCGCCGATGATGGCGGAGCTGCAGACAGATGTCGCGGCGATGCGCAGGGCATTTTTTCGTGCGGTGCGACTGACTTCTGCAATCGCACTTCCGGCATCGGCCGGAATGGCCCTGGTCGCTGACGACATGATCGCGGTGCTGCTTGGACCCAAATGGCTGCCGGCGGTCACCGTCCTGCGTCTGCTGTGCCTCTACGCCGCAGTACGTGCGGTCGATGTCCTGCTGCCGCCGGTCCTGGTTGCGCGACACCGCCAAAGGTTTTTGTTTTGGTACTTCCTGGCGCTGCTGCTTGCGGTGCCGGCGGCGGCGGCGCTCGGTGCCCTATGGCGCGGGGCACCGGGGGCGGTCGTGCTCTTGACCCCGGCATATTGCGGGCTGATCGCGATCGTCAGCAAGGAGACCTTGGCTGAATTGAACGGAACGTTTCGGGAGCTTTGGTACGAGACCTGGCCGATGCTGGCCGCGACGGCCGTGATGGCCGCGGTCCTACTCCTGCTGCGAGAGATTGTCTTCGCGGGGCCAACTGAGTCCCCGCTGATCGAGCTCATTCTGTTATCGCTGACCGGCGCTGTGACCTATGTCGGCGTACTTTTCGTGCTCGGGAGAACGGTGATCCGCGAAGGCGCTGAGGTCGCGGGCTGGATTTTTCGCCGTCACGGTCTCGATCGAACGCCGCGTCGAAGCTGAATTGGGTATTGATTGTCGAGCCTACCTCTATCCACCGGGCAACCGAAATTGACTTTGCCCGGCCTCACGCTTTTCGCCAGTCTGACCACGGAGCGCCTCTGATAGGATCAGTATGGTCGCGAGGAGGTAGGACATCTCGTGATAGGCTGTCGCTGAGTACTCCGAATTCACGGGCGGCTGGAATGCTCATCGGGTCGCGCCAGCGCGGCAAGGCCGATGCCTAAAGCGGGCGCGCGCAACAGCGTCGGGGGGACGAGCGCGCCGGCCGGTTTCGCGATTGCTCTCGCAACCACCCGCCGTGCCGCGTCGAAAATGAACAGAAGGCACCAATATTCGTCGAAATAGGCGAGCGACTGAAATGCGCCGCCGACCCAGAAGCCGACGAGCACGGCTTGGCCCATTTTTCCGAGTACAGTTGCCCAGGCGAGTTCCGGCCGGCCGCGTGATCGCCTTATCAACCAGGAGCAGTTCATCCATGAATAAACGCCGATCATCAAGAAGAGTGCGAGGCCTACCCAGCCATGCTCCGACAGCACGTCGAAATAGATGCTGTGCGCGGCTTTCCCAGACGGCAGTCTTAGCAAGTCGGTGTGCAGGAGAACCGAATTTGTTGCGTCCGGCCAGTGCGTCACCCTAAAACCGCCGCCTAATAACGGGTGTGCTTCGGCAATCTTTAGGGAAACTTTCCAAATATAAATCCGCCCCTCCGCCGACCCATCACCTTCGTAATGTTCGATCGTATTCATCCGATCGAACCACTGCTGCGGGGCAAAACTGTAAACGAATAATGCGAGCGCGACGATCAAAAAGGCCGCCGGGATCTTCGCGCGAGATTTGAGCCATAAGACCGCCGCCATCGCACACACACCGAGCAAGGCGCCCCGGGAATATGTTAGGATCACCGCTAAGCCGACGAGGAAACCCATGAACATAAGGCCGCGTCGGAGGTGTCGGTTCGTCGCAAGGTGCCACTGATAAAAAATTAGCGGCAGGACCATAATGAGGGAGACGCCAAATTCGTTGTTGGGTGCGTTCATGCCCCCATCCGGCCCGTGGATCATCTGGAACCCACCGAGGGAACCCAGGATCGCCCCTTTTACCCCCCAGACGCCGATCGCGAGCAGGACCACCCAAATGAGCTGGTTGACACGCTCCCGCGTCGTGGTCAGCGCGTACCCAACCAAGCACATGAACAGCATCTTGTTGTCGCGGGTCCATTCACGCCAGACGTCATCGCTCGATCCCAACGCGAAAAACGAGGTGATCGTCATCCACAGCATAAACAACAAAGTCAAAACGACGACCGGCGTCAGGGGAAATCGTTTCGGATCAGTACGAGACCAAAGCCATGAAATACAGGTCAGGATCGATATGATCCATGCGTAGTAGAGATTGGTAAGAAAACCCCAGGCGAGTGTATGAAAGTTGCCTAAAGAAAACACATACCATGCCAACACGCCGTTGAAAGGCGATATGAAGATGAACGGCAGGCTCGAGACGAACACTGAGAAGAACAGCAGGCCGCGCATGGTAAACTAATTCCTTCAGATCGGAAGCGTACCTTTATAACGCAGCACGTTGATCATTGTTGTCGCAAAATCGGATGATCACGTTCAACCGGCATTTTGCCCACGAAATTTCTGAGCGGTAGTTCCAATTGACCAGATCCTATTATATCAAAGTTCCGAGCTGGGCTTGCATCTGACCCAAAATTTTCCCTATGTCCAGCGCCGCGACGTGGCTGCAGTATAAACCGAAAGCTGCCTTAGGTAGCGTGACCACGATCGTACTCCACGGTGATTGAGGGAAGTAAAGAACTTATTATTCGAGCTAGGTTAACGTCCTCACTTGCTGAGCAAATACCGGATCGTCGGGTCAAATTAGGCAAAGCTGGGTCAACTTAGCTCCAAAGTCGATAAGTTCGGATGTCGGGCGATGACACCTCGGAACAACGCTATCTGCCGTCGCGTCGTATCATCCCAGCTAAACTCCTCGGCGTACGCCCGCGTGGCGGTGCGCGCCGGTAAGTTTGCAAAAAGTGTGCGGACCGCGCGCGCGATGCCTTCCGGCGTGCTCTGCTCCATGAGCACACCGGATGCGGGCGTCTTTACGACCTCGGGATTACCCGGGATATTGGAGGCTACCACCGGCGTGCCGCACGCCATCGCCTCAAGGAGCACATTCGCCCAACCCTCCCGACTCGACGCTAGGACGAGGGCGTCCGCCGCGCCATAGACTTCTGGGAGTGTCGCATGCGGTCTGGAGCCCAGAAAGCGAACGTGATCCGCTACCCCAACATGCCGCGCAAGGTGCCCGAGGGCCTCGCGCTCGGGGCCCTCACCGACGATTACAAGATCGAAGTCCGGTAGCTGGCGCATCGCTTCGATCACACGATTATGCCTCTTGCCCTCGACGAGGTGGCCGACGGAAAGTAACGTAGGCCGAGTTAACCCTAAGCCCTGGCGGGCCACCTTCCGATCGGTCGGGCGGAACAGGGAAAGATCAACCCCGTTGCGCAGCACCTCGACACGCTCCGGCACAGCGCCGAGATCGACCAGCGCCCGTTTTAGCGCCTCGCTTACCGCGATGAGCCGGTCTGCGTTGGCGATCCCCCAGCGAATCATCCGGCGGGGCAAGGCATATCGCGGGAGCAGATTGATATCGGTGCCGCGCGCAGTGATGACAACCGGGCGCCGTAAGCGCCGTCCGATCCAAAGAGCGGACACGCCGTCCGGGTAGAAATAATGGGCGTCGATAACGTCAAAACCCACACCCTTTCTCAGCAGCCGGCGAACGAGGCCGATTGTCGGCGCCGCCAAGAGGGCCGGACTAATCGACATACCAATCCGTGGGATCACCGGGAAACGTGGATGATGGATGACGAGACCGTGCCGCATCTCCTGCCTGTCGACCCGGGCATATCGGGCCCAGTCGCCGAACCACCGAGCGGCCGACGGGAAATAGGGCACTGGGGCGACGACGAGGCTTTCTACCTCCCCGCTTGCAACCAAATGGCGCAACCTATTTTCCACAAACACGCCGTGGTTCGGCTGCTGGGAGTTCGGAAATAGCGTCGTAAAGGTTAGCAGCCTCAGCGGTCGCCGGCTAGGAGATATGGAGCACATCGCCAATACCGGAGAACTCCTCAGAAATCGACTTTAATCCTGCCGCCGAATTGGCAAAGCAAATATTCGAGCGAAAGAATTCGCGCGTATTGCAGCGGATCCGCCACTCGGTCTAATCGAAACAATCGCCGCGCAATGGCGGTCCCCCTGGGAAGCACCGCATCTCGGTATCGCCCGGCCAGATAGACGGGCCAATCGCCTCGTCGATGAAAATATCTGAGCCGGTACGTGTAACGGCGCAGCCCTGGCGGGCGCAGATAGGTCAAATAATCGGAAAGCCGGCGCGAAAGCGGCGGCGGTCTACTGAAATCATGGCCGTAAATCGAGGGATATCCAGCCAGCCGGCTGTCGACCCGCCGGATCAGCTCGGCTTCGTAGGCACCGTGGTTCTTCAAACACAGAGGAAGCGCGCTCGCATGCTCGGTGATCGATCTCTCGAGGTATGGCATCGCGGTGAACCCGTGGCGACCGGCGATGCTGTCGACCTTCCCATCCCACGCACGGCAGCGAAAGCTGTGGTAAAGCCATTCGATGGCGGGGCGCGGCAACCTGGGCTCGTCGCTACTCAAAACGTCCATCACCTTCCTCTCGAGTCCGGCGTAATAACTCCTGCTGTCAAACACTGCCGTGCAGGTCGCCGGATCGAACTGACTGTAGAAACTCCACAACAGCTCATGAATCGTATATCGGCGATCGGGGAGATAAAAAAAGTTGCGAAAGATCTCGCCGCCTCCGCCATTTACCGCAACCGTGTTGCTGTGAACGCGGCGAGCCAGTTCTTCGGTCTCCGCGCCGTTATGGAAAATGCCGGCATGCCCGTATCCGTCAGTGGCGAGAAAGTTGTTGCGTGCGGTTTCGATGAATTCCATGGGTGGAATGACCGGCCGCTCGTCTTTGTCGATGACCTCGAGGTCGAAACTCTCTCGACGCGCGATCTCTGATGCAAGCTGCACATCTCTTTCCGCTGCCCGGCCATAGACGTAGACGCTGGGCTTCATGCCATGACGGCGCAAAAAGGCCAGTATCAGGCGCGAATCATAGCCGCCGGAGAGGGCGCAACGGACGCGGTCGCCAAAGCTGCGCGCGACAGCGCTAAAATACCGGTCGAGCAGCGCAACGCTCTCCCTGAGCGAGGCATCGCGGCCGCGCGACGTGAACATCCGAGTTACGCGTAGCGGCGGCCGAATGATTTCCAGAGCGTGCGGGCCAGCAACAATTGTCGCATGAATCGGAGCAACCTTCACCTCATTGAAAAGCGTTTCGTTACCGGAAACAACACCATTGAATACATACTCGCAGGCGCTCTGGTGCGAGAGGGTCAGCGAGCGAAGGACCGAACAAATCGCATAGAACGATGAGCAGACGATACGCGCGTTGAGACTATAAAAGAGATGGTAGCCCCCAAACGGGTCCAGCTTAATCTCAGTCCGGCCATGTTTCTTGAAGACCGCAGCGTACTGACCCATAATCTTCTTGCTTAGGGGCGAGCGCGCGGTAGCTCCTTCATACAGCGACGCGACATCGGCCAAGCCTTCGCCTTCACAGAGGCAAGTGCCGCAAACGAACCCGAAATCGCCGTTTGGAAAACGTTTCAGAGCGGCAGATTTGCTCTGGAATTTGGGATAAGCGGCAAAGAAGTATTCGTCCGACTTGATGATTTCGGGAGGGGCAAAGCCGAGCTCCGCGAAGGCCCTCTTCAGACTGCATACCGCGTCCTCCCGATCCTCGTTCGGTCTGGTGCATACCAGAAAGAAGCCACCCATCAACGGTCGGTCCGCCACCGGCTAATCACGTGTTTGCGCAGCCGACAGCTGAACCTGCAGCCGAGTGGCCTCGCATCGACGACGAAGTCAACTGCTAGCGGCCTGATGGGGCGCGGATCCGGCGGGGTGCCCGGAGGTGTGGTTCTCATGCAACCTCATTCCGTCCAAGCGTCCATCCTTTTGGAGCCGCGAATGACAACAGTGCGATAGTAGGCGCCGGCAGCCGGCACAAACCGCACAAGCAATTCGTCAGCGAGGTCACAAAGTTTGGTAAGAGGATTGATTGGGCTCCTGAAAAACGGCCGGGTAGTCATCGCGCCGAGCACCGTAAACAGCTCGCTGTAATAGTTATCGACCGCGAAATTACGCTTAATCAGCCGCAACTCGGAGCGGCCGAGGGGCTGCTCGTCGGGCGTGCGAGCGTGCGGGGTCATCCAGCGCACCAGGCGGGCGACCGGGTTGTGGCGCAGTGGCTCGACAAAGACGATCTTTCCACCGTTCCGCAGTACGCGATGGATCTCGCGCAACGCGCGCGGGAAATCGAGGTGATGCAAAATGGCAACCCCGAACACCAAGTCGAGACTGCCATCGGCGAATTCGAGGCCATGCGCGTCCATTCTGCGGAAGTCGCAGGAGACCCCGAGTTTCTCGGCGTGGAGCCGACCGATCTCAAGCTCGGCTTCCGAGATGTTGATGCAGGTGAGTTGCCGCGGCCGGTAGTTATACCGGAAAAGGCACCATTCCCACGATTGCGAGCCGATCTCGAGAACGCGCATACCTGATGCATCCTGCATTGCGGCACGAATCACCTCATTTCGCCGCACTCGTCCGATGCCGTCGTTGAGATATGTTAGAGCGCTGTCAAACGCCCGTCGCCCCGATAGGTCGCTATCGTAGAATTCGACCTCCCTACGCACGCGATCCTTGGTGTCCGGCATCATTCAATCTATCGTGTCGTCTCGTCCACCCCGGAGCGATGGCGAAAAACATTCGCCCACTCGGGTTCCGGATCTTGATACGCTATTCGTTGGGCTGAGGTAAATCGCGGAGATTCAGCACTCGATTTTGCGCCTCGCGAGGAAGTCTTTAAAGAGCCGCGACGATGAGAGGGGGCCTACGGGCGAACCGGCCGCCCGCTGGGTGCGAGCTTACGCTCCCATCGTGGCCACCTCATGGGGCACAGCGTTGCACATCTTTGCTGAAACTCCGTTCGCGAACGAGGCGGTGGCGGAGATTGATAAGGCTATCCCTCCCGAAAATCGGGCTCGCGGGTGGCAACGGGTAGGATTCTTCTTCATTGCTGTGGAGACCGGGATGAGCGGGATGCATTATTTCTATTGCTGCCACGGCAAGCGATAGAGATAGCAACGGCGCAGCGGCGGATCCAGCTTTTGGGCGACCGCAAGTGGCAAAACCGCCTCCAGCCCGCTGGCGCGCAAAACGCGAGCGCTAATCTTAGGTTGCTCGGTAACGCTCTGCAACAGCGCCCATGTGCTGCGCGGCTCGAACTCCCTCACACCGTCACGATGAAGTCCGCGGCGGGCTGGCGAAGGATTATAGAAGAATAGTCCGCCGGCCGGCGCCAAACCAGCTATAACATTTTGGCCCGGCACCATGTAGTTTAGGAGGAAGCTGGCTCCGCCGAAAGTGGCGGGGTCCGTGTAAATTGGTTCGCCGGAAGAGCGCGCGAGAGAGACCAGAGTCTTCTCGGCAAACATCAAGCTCTTGTTATCTAGATAGATCATCAACAGATCCCCTATACACAACAGGGCGACCAGACCCCAAGAAATGGATCGCAGATTTGCGGTCCCAAACCAGAGCGCGACAACCATTATGGCGCAGTAGACGGTCACGGTCTGGTATCGTGGTTCCAGCCACAGCATCATCAACAGATAAGACAGAGTCAGAAACCAAATGAGGCCCAGCAGGCCCGATAGATGCCCGATCTCGAATTCCCGCTCGCGCCTAGCACGATTTTTCCAAAGCCATAACCCGGCCGGAAACACGAAGAAAAACAGCGGAAAGAGTTGATGCGCGGTCAGGAGCATTACGACCGGCTGGACCGCCCGCGGCACCCCAATCAACCCTATACGATCGAGTCCGTACCGGACGGGGAACGTAGCCGCAATCTCTGGGTCGAGCGGATTATCGCCCGCCAGGCCGCGCATGCTCGCGTGGAACCGATAATATGGATCGTCGGTCATAATCGCCAAGTAAACGGTGTCGATTGCTAGGACTAGCAAAAATCCGCCCGCGATCAGAAAGAAATACGGCCGCGCCACTCGCCAACCGCGCACGAAGAGAAGGCCATAAAAGATCCCAATGCTTGCGCTGGTCTCACGGGTGACGAATGCAAGCCCGGCACCGATGCCGCAAAGCACGAGAAATACCGGCTTGACGCGAGTTTCCGAGCCGAAGTAGAAAGCCCAAAACGACGCAGCGACGAAGAAGCATTCCACCACGTCATCCGATACGCTCGAAGGCAGGGCAAATATCGGCGTGAGCGCGATGAGCGCCGAGGCCAGTAATGCGGTCTTGCGCTCCACCAATCTTGCGAGGCAAGCATACGTCAACAGCATCAAGAGCAAGAGATATGCCTTCAGCGGCAACATCATCGACAGCTCATTGATCCCACCAAGCCAAAAGCTTAGAGCGACCGGCAGCACCACGGCATGACGTAAACCCCAATGGTTGGTCCCGACATAAGGAAAATGGTCGAGCCACCCAATTGCCGCTGAGCTATAGTACTCATCATCGCTCGCGAGAAAACCAACGTACCCGAGCCAGCTTGAGAATCCGACGAGCACAACGAGCAGCACCACATGCAGCCCAGACTGCGCCCACAAGCGGCCAACTCTCCGATGGACCGAAGTATCATTATCGGCAAGGCGGGAGGCGCGCATTAGCATCCGCGATCTCGCACGCAGCGACATGGACGCCGAAAAACCTCAGCCGACTCGGGTTCCAGATCTTTTGATATGCTATTCATTTAGTTGAAGTGAACTCCCGAGACCTCTTCGTCCCGTGCCGTGGATGGAGCCGCTCGCCCGGCCCACTACCCGGAGCATTCCGGAAGGCAGACCTCCCGCCAACCATGGGGTTCTGGCTCGGACTTGCAGTAGTTGTGGCGGGAATTTTAATTACTCAATATGCTTCACAGTCCAGCTAAATATGCCGACGTCCGACAACCAGAAGATTCTTCCCAAACCACATGCCCCCCCATCGGTCGAGACGTTGGCTCAGCGGGAACACGTAACGATCGTAAGCAACTAGCGCACGGCGATTTAACGTGCCGCTGTCGTTGCCGATCAGTTTAAAGACGAGAGCCGCAAAAAAACCGAGGCAGTCCCTGTACGAAATATGTTCGACCTGCAGCCCGGCAGCGCGGAGGCCCTCCCTTAATTGGCCATGACGATACCGCCGGACGTGTCCAACCTTTCGATCCATGCTGGTGTATAACAGCGGGAAAGCCGGGACATAAATCAACAACCTGCCGCCGATCTTTAGCCGGGCGCGAAGTGCGGCGATGGTGGCGTTATCGTCGTGAATATGCTCCAGGACGTTCACGGTATATATGAAATCGATGCTTTCGGGCTGGATTTCGTCGAGTCCGGCATGCACCGCGAGCCCGGCCCTCACCAGCCGTAGTCGCAGGTCGGGATCGGGCTCGACGCAGCTCACTCGGCAGCCCTGGGCGGCTAGGGGACGTGCGAGGCTTCCTGTCCCCGCCCCGAAATCCAGGATGATGTCGTCCGAGCGAGCCCGCGCGGTAACGAGAGCCAACAGAAAGGCATTATAGTTTATAGCCTCATCCATAATCTCCAAATTGTCGACGCCCAAATAGGCACTAATCGGCGGTTCGGTCATCCGACGAAGGCCCCACCGGGAGCAGGGAGGCTCAGATAATGCAGCCGTTTCGTCTCAACGCGGCCGCGCGTCACTGTATCGAGCACGAGCCCACAGGCGAGGCTCAGAAAAGCGAGGACCACCAAGCCCATCGCCAGCACGGCGGTGGGCAAGCGCGGCACCAGGCCTGTCTCAATGAAGGTCATCACGAGGGGCGCAGCGAGGCCGAGAGACAAGCAATCAGACTCAGGCACATGGCCATAAAAAAAGCGAGGGGTCGCTCCCTTTTTATAAGAGCGACGATCGCCCACAAGATCCTGAAGCCGTCGCGTACCGTCCGGAGCTTGCTGGCTGAGCCGCTTAACCGCTGTCCGTAGCGTGTAGGCAACTCGGCAACTGGCATTCGAAGTTGTAGTGCGTGCACTGTAAGCTCAGTTTCGATCTCAAATCCGGACGCCAAGCCGGGAAAGGACTTGACGAAGCGCCGGGAGAATACTTTGTAGCCGGACATCATATCACCGAACCGGCTGCCGAAGAGCCAGCCAACGATGCGGTTGAACATGTCGTTGCCGAGTTGGTGCCCCCGGCGGGCATGAACCCCTGCCCGCAAACCATTGACCAAGTCGAGATGATGCTCAAGCAAATGGCGGATCAGGCGCGGCGCCTCGGTAGCGTCGTATGTGCCATCGCCGTCAACCAGGACGTACACATCTGCCTCGATATCCGCGAACATCCGCCTCACCACATTTCCCTTCCCCTGCATCTGCTCGTGGCGCACGATTGCACCCGTGCCCCCTGCGACCGCGACAGTCCGGTCTTCCGAGTTGTTGTCGTAGAGGAAAATGCGAGCATTCGGCAGTGCACTCCTAAAGGCTGCAACTACCCCGCCGATGGCGCCTTCTTCGTTATAGCAAGGGATTAGGATGGCGATGTCTATCGAACACCCTTCGATCGGTGAGACTATTACCCGCGATGGTCTAACCGGGCTCCCCAAGGGCCGCCACTGCATGCGCCTCTATCGTTTACCGCATCCCAATCCAGCGTAGGTTTGGACTGATACATTATTGTTGGCAAACTGTCAAGATTCAAAACACAAGAAACCGTCTCCCGTCAAAACTACCTGAAGTCCAATTAAAGAGCCGTTTGCTCTTGATCAAGCCGTATGCTAAATATAGGGGTTGGGAACGCGGAACAGCCGAACTTGGTGATACAATCCATGATTAATAGCCGATCATCCTATTGGGTCTGAGCTCTGACAGCAGTTCGACGAAATCAGCAGGCTTCGTACCTAGGATCGATATCTGGTAAACGAGGGTCTCGGCCTTTGAATTCGGGAACCTGCCGACAAGTTTCTAACCATTGCGATCGCTGCGCGCGATCTGCCAGAGCTGTCCGTTGTGCGTCCATGAAAGGCTCTTTGGCGAGGGATCGATAACAACCCAGCCGATCTCATGTCTTTCGACCCACTGCGGGGTCATCCAGCGCACCAGGCGGGCGACCGGGTTGTGGCGCAGTGGTTCGACCAAGACGATCTTTCCACCGCAGCGCAACACTCGATGGATCTCGCCCAACGCACGCGGGAACTCAAGGTGGTGCAAAATGGCAACCCCGAACACCAAGTCGAGACTGCCATCGGCGAATTCGAGGCCATGCGCG
>Ga0137361_10001210_pt1 | contig 15690 bp, 14 predicted proteins | sample Mad1_80_16metaG_FD_104923 | JGI IMG/M metagenome (GOLD analysis project Ga0137361, IMG submission 104923) | Vadose zone soil microbial communities from Angelo Coast Range Reserve, California, USA - Mad1_80_16 metaG | ecosystem: Environmental > Terrestrial > Soil > Vadose zone | place: USA... | reverse complement strand
GATTTCATAAGCGGCAACAGCATGACCAACGGCTTCCCAGGCAACACCGGAACGAGTAGCAGTAAGGACACGGGAGGTATCTTTAAAGCTGCGACTAAAGGCGAGACGATTTTCGGCAGGCACATGCACATCGGTGAGAGTAATATCGGCCTGCCAGACGGCCCGCTTGGCAACTTTGCCTGTCATAACCCTTGGCTCGAAGCCCGGAGTTCCTTTCTCAACGAGGAAGCCTCCAACCTTGCCCTCATCATCGCGTGCCCAGATAATCGTGACATCGGCAAAAGAAGCGTTGCCAATCCAGCGCTTGGCTCCATCGATAACGTATTCGTCACCTACGCGCTGGGCGCGCGTTTCCAGTGCAACTGCATCGGACCCATGATTCGGCTCGGTCAGCCCAAAAGCGCCGATCTTCTCAATACGAGCCATGGGCGGCAGCCAGCGCTGCTTCTGCTCTTCAGAGCCAAGCATGGCAATGGAGGACATTGCGAGGCCGGAATGGACTCCGAAGAAGGTGCAAATACTGGCATCACCCCGCGCCAGTTCAAGCGCCATGAGACCAGATGCAACGGCGCTCATGCCAGGACAGCCATAGCCCGCAATGCTGCCACCCGCGATGTTCAGGGCCGCGAGTTTGGGAACAAGTTCAAATGGGAATTCGGCTCGTTCCCAGTAGTCGTTGATGATGGGAATGACCTCTTCATCGGAGAAAGCGCGCACCTTATCGCGAATGCCGCGCTCCTCAGCAGTGAGCAATTCATCCATCAAATAAAAATCTGTCTCGTGCGATTGTTTCACTTCTGTTGCCATCATTACTCCTTTCATCGCCATCTCTATAAAGACGGGTTCAGCTGTTTATATCGTAACGACACCGATGTGATTGTGCAAGTTATCCCATTTCGGCGGTTCACGTGCATCAACATGGCAATTGATAGTACAATAAGACTGATCTTAGATTATCATACAGAATGAAAGAGTTAGCTATAATGGACCTTCAAGCGCTCTTCAATATTCGGAACAAGACCGCCGTCATTACAGGCGGCAGTGGCGTCCTTGGACGTGCGATGGCGAGCGGACTGGCGCAGGCAGGTGTCCGCGTCGTAATTGTTAGCCTGCACATCGAGTCAGCCGAGGCAGTTGCCCAGGCAATCCGGGCAGATGGAGACCAGGCCATTGGCATAGCCTGTAATGTTCTCGACCGCATCTCGCTTGAGCAGGCGCAAGAACAGGTGCGAAGCGTGCTTGGCCCTGTTGACATTCTCATAAATGCCGCCGGAGGCAATAATCCTCATGCCACGACTACAGCCGAACGTCCTTTCTTTGACCTGGATTCACATGCAGTGCGTGAAGTGCTGGATCTGAATTTTATGGGAACATTTCAGAGTTGCCAGGTGTTTGGGCGCGACATGGCTGAGCGAGGAGAGGGCTGCATCGTCAACGTCGCCTCCATGAATGCACTGCGGCCCCTGACCCGCGTACCCGTCTACAGTGCGGCAAAGGCGGCAGTCGCCAATTTCACGCAGTGGCTGGCAGTGCATATGGCGCAGGAATACAGCCCACGTATTCGTGTGAATGCCCTGGCACCAGGCTTTTTCCTGACGCAGCAGAATCGCTTCCTGCTTATGGATGCCGGGAGCGGCGAAATGACGGAGCGAGGGCAGGCAATTCTAAACCATACCCCCGCGGGACGGTTTGGCCTGCCGGATGACCTGGTGGGCACTCTCTTGTGGCTGGTCAGTCCAGCCTCAGCGTTCGTCACGGGAATCGTAGTACCGGTCGATGGCGGCTTCTCCGCGTTCAGTGGTGTGTAGGGGCGATCCCTTGTGGTCGCCCGGGGAGTGTATGATGATCCTGGGAAAAGGTTCAACAACCGAGATATTGACAACTGAAGACATACAACAACTGATTGCACAGGCCTGTGATCCCTTGCCGCTCGACGGCAAAAGGGTACTTGTCATCATTCCCGATGGGACACGCACCGCGCCAATCCCGCTTCTTTTTCGACTGCTCTACGAACAGTTTGGTCGTCGTGTCGCACAGTTGGATTACCTGATTGCCCTGGGAACACACCCGCCTATGTCAGATGAGGCGATTGATCACCTGGTAGGAGTACCCGCGGATGAGCGAAAAGAGCGCTACCCCAATGTACAGATTTTCAACCACCACTGGAATCAGCCCGGACAGTTGCAAACAATAGGGGTAATATTGCGCCAGGAGGCAGAGCATCTCACAGATGGATTGCTGGTCGATGAAATACCTGTCACGCTCAACCGCCTGATTAGTGAATACGATCAGTTGATCATCTGCGGGCCTGTATTCCCTCACGAGGTAGCAGGATTCTCCGGCGGAGCCAAATACCTCTTCCCCGGTATAGCCGGGCCGAATATTATCAATTTCACCCACTGGCTGGGCGCGCTCATCACCAGCATGCAAACCATCGGCGTCAAAGATACGCCCGTACGACGAGTGATTGAGCGGGCAGCAGAATTTGTGGAACGTCCACTACTCTGCATAGCATTAGTACTTCTCGGCACCAATCCACACCGCCAACGCCGCTTGACCGCGGCTAGTGCTACGCACTCAGGCGGTGTGCAAGGAGAGGGCCATGACCTGCACGGCCTCTATATCGGATCTTGCAAGGAAGCCTGGAGCCAGGCGGTCGATCTTTCCGCCCGTCTCAATATCATTACGGTCGATCAACCTTTCCGTCGTGTTTTATCCATGCCATCAGAAATGTATGATGACCTGTGGACAGCTGCCAAGGCCATGTACAAAACGGAGCCAGCCATTGCCGATGGTGGCGAGGTCATCATCTATGCTCCCCATATTACGGAGATATCCTATACTCATGGCAAACTCATCGACCAGGTGGGTTACCACGTTCGAGACTACTTTCTGAAGCAATGGGACCACTTCAAAGATGTGCCCGGCACCATCCTGGCACACAGCACGCATGTAAAAGGCACAGGTACTTACGATGCTGAAAGCGGCATCGAGACACCACGCATCCAGGTAACGCTCGCTACCAGCATTCCCGAAGAACGCTGCCGGCATGTCAACCTGGATTATAATGACTATAGGAAAATAGACCCTGAAGCATGGAAAGGGCGAGAAAACCAGGGCGTTCTGGTTGTCCCTCACGCGGGCGAAATGCTTTATCGCGTCCCGGGTGAGGCCTCGGATGGGGCGTAGGGACCAGATTATGGAGATGAACACATGAAACACGGTCTACCAGGTGCGGCGGCGAAGCCGCCGTAGGGGCCGATTCATCGCGCCCACCGCCGATTTATCGGCCCCTGTGAGATGGTCGGAGTATTTTGTTCAATCCCATTATCGCGTCCCGGGTGGGCCTCCCCATAATCACCCGCAAGGATGCAGACCCTGGAAGATCCTGATCTTAACAGATATATGAGGAATCCAGGAGATTTTAGAAGGAAAGAAATCTAGCCATGCGAATAGAAGATTCACCGTCGCTACGAAGACTTATCCAGGAAGATGCCGTTGGTCAATTGCGCCGGCGCGAGGGGCTGATGGCAGCACTCGGCAGCGAGGATGGCGTACTCAAGCTGGATTGGGTGGAGGGTGTGCCACGCTTGTTAGCCGACCCCGTGATGCTCGAGGAAGTAGAAAATGAGGCACGGCAATTATGGGAGCGCGGCATCCGCCACGTTATCTGGGCAGGTATGGGCGGCTCAGTGATTGCTGTACGTGTCTTCACCGATCTCGGTTTTTGCAATGGGAGCGATCCCCAGCACTTTAGCATCTACCCGCTGGATAGCACCGATCCGGCTGCCCTTAATGAAATCGTGCGCAAGATTGCCGGAGCCAAGAATCTTACACTGCCTGCAGCAGGTGTAACACCCAACCCTGAATTTTTGCGCGCCATGCTGGACGACGTAATCATGATCGGTGTATCGATGGGTATGACTTCGGAGGAGCCTATCACGCACCTGGAATGGTTCGCCGACCTTTTGAGGCAGGCACGCCTGCGAGCAGCACAGCATCTGCTCGTGATGACACTCCCCGGTTCCTACCTTGATGACTTTGCCCAGCAACACCAGGTACCCACTCGTTCTTTGCAATTGGATGGCGGCACTGGTACCGGCGGGCGCATGAGCGCGCCAACCACGCGAGTCTTCCTGCTGCCTGCCGCTCTTTACCTCACGCGGCTCCCCGATAAATCTGATCTTACCCCTCCTGCCAACGAAGCCAACGCAGATGCAGCAGATGCATATGAGGGGAATCCCTCCAGTGGTCAGGCAGGAAGAAAAGCTGGTCAGTTGGAATCGCTGCTGCTCCAGGCCTGGGGAGAGTATAACCTGGAACTTGCAACATCACGCCCGGCTGATTCCGCGTTTGTGCAATTGGCTGCCGCACTCAGCGATGCCAGCGTGGATGGTAGATGCAGGATGCTGCTACATATGCCGCAAGGATGGCAGGCATTTGTGCCCTGGGTAGAACAATTGATGGAGGAAAGCCTGGGCAAGGGCGGTAAGGGAGTGGTCGTCTTCGAGGATCAAACACTTAATCACCAGGCTCCGGGCTATCGCACCGGTGATTTGTTACACGTGAATGTCGAGACGGATATCGTTGCGGAAACAGAGGAAGATCCGCGCATCTTCGTACTCTACCAACCTCTGCTCGCAAGCGACGAACCCCGGCGACGATTGGTAGCCCTGACAGCAAGCTTTCTGGAATGGCAACTGAGCATGGCCCTCTATGGGTACCTGTATCGCATTCGTTTTGCCGGTCAGCCCGCCGTGGAGGACTACAAAACACGGGCGAGGTCATTACGCATGATGGATGACCCTCTACAGTTCGTGCAGAACTGGAATGCTACCACAACGCGCGGAAATCTAACGCTGCTTGCCCCCCAAGAGGTGATGACACAAGGAACCCCGGCATCCGTTTACGCAAAAGCATTGCAGCAGGCCCTCGCCATACGAAATGGGCAAACCCCGCTCCTCTCCTACCTCGATTTCACCTGCAACGGCGAAATGGCGGCCAACGTATCCACCCTTATCGCCTCGCATATGCACACGATCGGCAATACGCTGCTGGGAGTTCCGGTGAAACTACGCCGGGCGCCCGCAGCGTATCACTCAACAGAGCAGAGCGAGATGGATGGGCCACCTGACCTGGTGAGCTTGCGTCTGCTTGTACGCGAGCATCAGGCCAGCATCCTTGGTACCTATTCCGATACATTTCTGCGTGCGCAGGCAGTCAGTACCCGGCAAGCCATGCTCGAAGCTGGACGTACATGCTTTCTGATGCTCATTTCGGGGTCTGTCGACCAGGTATATGAATCACTTGAACGCTTCTTCGTGGAGGTGGAAAAGCATCTTACTAAATTGTAGGGATAAAGAGAGTTAGAGTAATGACAGACAAATTAAGGTTCGCGCTCATCGGGTGCGGCGTAATCGGCCCAACGCACGCCGAGGCAATCAATAGCCTGCCCGATGCTGAGCTAGTCGCCGTGGCAGATATCGTCCCGGCTCGGGCACAGAAGCTGGCCGATGAATACGGAGTCAACGCCTATACCGATATTCAGGAGATGCTAGCTCGCGAACGATTGGACGTGGTAAATGTCTGCGTGCCCAGTGGTTTGCACGGGGAAATCGCTTGCCAGGCCATGCGCGCCGGGAAACACGTGATTATAGAGAAGCCTATGGAGATCCGTCTGGAGACAATTGATGAGATGCTGCGTGTGCAACGCGAAACAAACAGGAAGATGGCGGTAATCAGTCAGCACCGCTTTGATCCTGCGTCGATGCACGTACACCAGTTGCTCGAGGAGCAGGCTTTTGGCCGGCTAGTACTCGGCAACGCACTTGTGCCGTGGTGGAGATCGCAGGCATACTACGACAGTGGTGCCTGGCGCGGCACATGGGCGCTCGATGGCGGAGGCGTGCTGATGAACCAGGCGATACACTCGATTGACCTGCTGCAATGGTTGATGGGGCCTGTCAAAAGCATCTACGCCTATACAGATACGCTGGTTCATTCTGTAGAGACGGAAGATGTGGCTGTGGCCGTCTTGCGCTTCACGAATGGTGCGCTGGGCACTATTGTCGCAACGACAGGCGCCTATCCAGGCGTGTCTACTCGTATCGAAATCTTTGGCGACAAAGGGTCAGCGATAATCGAGGATGATCACCTGAGCTATCTTCACCTCGCACGTGAAGACCAGGAAGAAATCGGGGCGTATGGCACCACCGGCAAAAATGTAGGAGCCAGGCATTCAGGAGAGGATGAAGCGCCCCTGGCAGGCACCCAGGCTAATGAAACTGACTCCACAGCGCAGAATCCAGCCGCGCTTTCGTTCAGAAGTCATGCCTTGCAGATAGCCGACATGATCCGCGCTATTCGTGAGGATGGTACACCGCTTGTCGATGGCTATGCCGCTCGCCGCTCGGTCGAAATTATCCTGGGCATCTATGAATCGGCCCGCACGCATAAGGAGGTAATACTGACATGATACGCCTTTCCGCTTTTGCCGACGAAATTTCCTCCGACCTTGATGAACAGATTGCGGTATTACAAAGCGAACATATTCACTTTCTGGACCTGCGTGGCGCCTGGGGAACGAACGTGCTGGATTTCAGCGACGCGCAGGTAGATCAGATTCGGCGCACACTGGACATACATGGCATGGCAGTCTCCGCGATTGCTTCGCCCATCGGCAAGGTGCCTATCGACAGTCCTTTTGATGAGCATTTTCGACGCTTCGAGCGCGCTATCACGCTGGCGCAGGCTTTTTCCACACCTTATATTCGTATTTTCTCCTTCTATCCTCCGGCATCTGCAAAAAATGATCCAGCCGAATGGCGGGACGAGGTCCTCGGTCGATTAGGAGAAATGACTGCGCGGGCACAGGCTGAGGGTATTACTTTGCTGCATGAAAACGAGAAGGATATCTACGGCGATACCATCGCTCGCTGCGTCGATCTGCTGCAGAGCGTGAATGATCCCCATTTCCAGGCCATCCTTGATCCGGCGAATTTTATCCAGTGTGGTCAAATAGCCTATCCCGAAGGTTACGAGGCAGTGCATCCCTGGCTGCGCTACGTGCATGTGAAGGATGCGCGTTCCGATGGCAGCGTCGTGGCCGCCGGAGAGGGCCTGGCACGCTGGCCTGATCTCCTGCAACGATTACGCGAGGATGGCTATGATGGCTTCTTCTCGCTCGAACCGCACCTGGCCGCAGGAGGACAATTCTCCGGCTTCAGTGGCCCCGCTTTGTTCCGTCACGCATCGCGGGCATTGCAAGGGATGCTCAACAAGATGGCTTGGGAGGCTTCTTAACAACTGAAAGAGCAAGCATGAAGAGAGGTGGAGGGTAGAGATGAAATCCGTTTCGTCTCTACCCTCCACCTCTCTTCATGCTTGCGTACTAGAACTCCAAAGTACGATGCCGGTTAGAGGCCGGTATAGCCTATCACATCACTGCCACCTTTGATGCCATTTACACTAAAGTACAGGGGTCGCTCGGCTACGAAGTAGCCTGATGACTGTACAGTCATGGAGACATTGTAGCCGTTGGACCCTTCTCCATTGTGGTAGAGGTAGTGAGCCACAATATAGTCGATGTCAGAGGTGACGCGAGAGTTGGCCGGCATGGACAAAGTGTAAACATAAACATTGCCATAGCCATTGACCAGGGTAATGGTGGCCTTCTCAGGCGTCGTTGTAGGATTCTGTAAGGTGAGCCATTCGGCGAAGCCGGTATTGGTATAGCCCTCCGCGAACGAGAAGGTGCGCGAAGCGATGGGGCCGACCTCTCCCGTGACATCGGTGGCACCCTCAAAAGGACCGGCAACGAAGAATATCTCGCGCTCGGCAACGATACCCGCGTTGGGGGAGGTGACGTCTGCCGAGACCTCTCCGCTGGCATGAGCGTCTACGTCCCAGATGGCCTGACTGTGGGAGGGCACAGTCAGCGGATAGGATTGACTCGACTTTCCGCCGGTAAACTCCAATTTGATGTTGACGGTTGCCGTGTTGGTTGGATCAGGATTGCTAATGACCAGGTATTCCTGCCAGCCGGCGACTACGTGCCCTTCGGCAAACATCCACTCATTGGCTGAAGCCGGCACACCGATGACGGAAGCAGAGCCGTAGATATTGCCCGCCTGGCCGGCCGGGAAGTTGCTAAAGTAGGTGGGACGCTCCACTGCCACCGGCTGGGTGGAGGTGACGACGGCCATCACACGCTGGGATGTCTGCGGAGGAAGGATGCCCCCTCGCGCGCCCGGGGCAACGGTGACAGACTGAGACGGGCCAATCTGCTTGCCACCCGCGTAGTAGGTAGCGGTTACGACAGCCGATTTGCCTCCTGGGGGATTCAGGATGGTCATCAACGAGACCATGCCTTTGACCACGGACATATCTGCAAAGTAGAACGTCGTGGACAGCGCGGTCATACCTACCACGTCATTGCCACTATTTATACCATAGACGTTGGTGAAGTACATGGGCCGTTCCGCCACTATCCCCAAGCAGGTAGACTGGTTCAGGACGTTCACGATGATCGAGGATGTCTTCGACGTGCCGGAACCTGGGCTGACACCCAGATCGCTGTTGACCGATTCGGTATAGCGAGTCTTGGGATTAATAGTCTTTCTGACATTGACGGGTGGTGCACCGTTCGATAGGAGGTACTCGATGTTGACCGAACAGGCATTCACCGGGTCAGGATTCTCCATGGTCAGCCATTCCGTGAAACCCTGCCCCACTTTGCCCTCGGCAAAGTACCAGATCGAATTGATTGGCCCCGGCAGGAGGGTGCCGTTGGCATAGCTCTGCAAGTGCTGGTAAATCAATACGCCCATATTAGAGGCAGGCGCACCATTATAATTCGTCACTAGTTGTGGGTAGCCGCACGCCGAGTTGTTTACCGCCCACGCCCAGCCTATCCAGCTAATCGCATGCGTATCAAAGTACGACAGCAGCCGGCTCATGAAGGCTGTACCACAATCATATTCGCCATTCTCGGCAGATATCACAGGATACGTCTTGCTGATATTGCCGAAAGCTTGATCCCAGGTATTCGGCTCTTTCTCTGGATAAGGATAGGGGTGAGTATCATAGACAACGTTTGCGCCAGTGATAGGATTCTTGACAATCCCGCTCAGGTCATATCCCCAATCCATACCGGCCACCAGCACCAGGTTGTTCGCATTCGCGCCGCGTACAGCATCGACCAGCGCCTGCATGCCAACGGCCTGGTAGGAGAACGTCTGCATACAGTTGCAATCACTGACATACGAGCTATCACCGCTAATAGCGCAACCCTTTTGCCAGCATGGCCAATTCACAGGAGTAGGGTGCGGCTCATTGTTTAACTCGAAAATAACGTTGGAATAACCTTTATATATTCCCGCCACCTGTTGCCAGAACGTCACACTATCAGCATCGGGCATTTGCCACGAGGCACCTCCGCCGGTAGCCTGTCCTCCAGCATCAGTCCATTGCAGATCGATAATGACATTCAGATTCATTTTGGTGAGTGTATCAACCGTATTTTTGATCAGGGCCTGGTACTGAGTAGCAACACAATGTTTTGGAGCATAGTCTTTGAACCAGTACCCCTCTGAGACCGGCAGTCGCACGGTATTAGCATCCCAATAGTAGACACCGTTCCCACTCTTACCATAACCCATGTAGGAGAGATGCGTGCTATCAAAATAGCCGTCAGTATTACAGGCGTACTCCAGGGAATCTCGCCCAATGCCATGAAAAAGATAGGGTTGACCATTAGCACCGAGAATTTGATTTCCCTTGACTGTGTACGGTCCATTGGCCTGGGTAATGGCTGGCCTGATATTTCCTCTGCCCTGGGCCTGCGAGAAGCCCCTCGGAATATACCAGATCACTCCCATGGCTACTATCGCCAGTAACATGGTACTGGCAAAAATAACTTTTAAAGATCGTGACATCTACAACTTCCTTTAACATCACATACAAGGTCACAATAAAAATATCCCTCGATTGCTGCCTAAAATTGTAACGATTCATATACACGAGTCAATGGCTCATTTTGCATCATATTGTTCCACTCCCCTCAAATATTCGTCAAAAACGTGAAAAAAAAACTGGAGCATTAGGAAAAAAGTCATACTCCTTTCGTCTTGCCTGAGTGCTTCGCACTAGCTGCGCGAGCAGCGTTGGCAAGACGGATAGGTGCCAACTCCTTTCGTCTTGCCTGAGTGCGAAGCACTAGCTGCGCTGTAGAGTGCGGATTGATCCAGCACGTCAGCGTTGGCAAGACGGATAGGTGCCGAGGCCGGTGTATATCCCAGGGCATCCTAAAACGTATACATTCTGAACGATATATTGTCTGAGCAATATCAGGACTATTGAAAAGGCGAGCTGAGCATCCCATCAAGGGGCTAGCCACCCTCCCGCGTCGCCCACCATCAGTCCTGTTGTATGGCACTTTTTTGTGATATCGTACAAACTATGGGTGACAATAAATCATGGTTTTTGGAGGAACAATGCGCATTCTCATACTCGGCGGTGATGGATACCTCGGTTGGGCACAATCGATGTATCTCTCGAATAAAGGACACGAGGTTACTATCTTTGATAACTTTATGCGGAGACACTTTGACCTCGAACGCGGGTTCAATAGCCTGGTTCCTATCGAAACACTTTATGAACGGGTGAAAATATGGAGAGAAATTACCGGGCGGCATATCCATATTCGGATTGGCGATACGATGGACTATGATGCTCTTGCTTCAGTCTTCCAGGAATTTCAACCGGAAGCGATAGTACACTTTGCTGAACAGCGTTCTGCCCCCTATTCTATGATTGATCGCAAGCACGCCGTGTTTACACAAACAAATAATGTCATTGGCACGCTGAATGTGTTATATGCAATAAGAGAATTCGCGCCAGAAAGTCACCTGGTAAAATTGGGTACGATGGGCGAATATGGGACGCCGAATATCGATATCGAAGAGGGTTTTATCGAAATTCACCACAAGGGCCGCTCGGATGTCTTACCTTATCCCAAACAGCCGGGGTCCATGTACCATTTGAGCAAGGTCCACGATAGCCATAACATTATGTTCTGCTGTAAAATCTGGGGACTGCGCGCTACCGACCTCAACCAGGGTGTCGTATATGGGGTCGAGACGGATGAAACATTGCTTGACCCTGCCCTGACAACGCGTTTCGATTACGATCAGATTTATGGTACAGCCTTGAACCGCTTCTGCGTCCAGGCTGCCGTGGGACATCCCTTGACCATCTATGGCGAGGGGGGACAGACGCGCGGCTATATCAATATAAGAGATACCATAAGATGTATCGAGCTGGCAATCCTGTCACCAATTAGAGCAGGTGAGTACCGGGTGTTCAATCAAATCACGGAACAATTCTCGCTGCTCGATCTCGCAGAGATGGTTGTGCGACAGGGCAAGGCTATGGGGTTAAAAGTGGAGATTGCGCATATGGCCAATCCCCGCGTCGAGGCTGAGCAGCATTATTATAATGCAACCCACACGCGTCTGATCGAACTTGGCCTTGAGCCGCATCTTCTGAACGATGGTGTTCTACAATCTTTGATAGAGCTTGCCATCGAACACCGGGAGCTAATTGATCATAGCTTGATCACGCCAACCGTGAACTGGCGCAATGCTACTAATTCGGTTTCAGCGCCTACAACGGAGAACGCCAGAGCAGCCACAACAGGCGCTTCATCTTCCTTTGATTGAAGTCGTGGCGGATGCCGATAATGCACTTTTCCAAAATACCCCAGCACCGTGGATGCCGATAATGCACTTTTCCTAAATACTCCAGCACCGCCGTAGGGGCCGATTCATCGCGCCCACCGCCGATTTATCGGCCCCGTATTCGTTAAACCTCATAATCGGCCCCTCCTATTGCTACACAGCGCAGTCATTACGCCTCGAGTGAATTTTGATAGGAAAGCAGTCCATCAATGAGCGAGATGATGCCCGCGTTGGCCGAGATGTTCCAGGCCTTATAGGTTTGAATGCTGCTGACCTTTTCAACTATGAGGTCAGGATTCCGTAAGATGCCGGTGAGCAGTTGTTGTTGCTTGCCTGCATCCAGGCAGGTCCAGCCCAGATTATAGCGTTCGAGGAAGCGCAGAGTGGGTCCTTCTTGACCGGGGATGTAGGTGGTGATAAGAAACGGTTTCTCTAGCATGATGGCTTCGGTGAGGAAACTGGCCCCTGCTTTGCCGACGATGAGGTCCGAGGCTGCCATATAGGGAGCAATGGTTCCGCTGAATGGCAACACACGCAAGTTGGGTATGTTTGAGAAGCGTGTAATGATGGCGCTGTTGTTCCCTGCTGCCAGAATAATTTGTATGGGGGTCTCTGGACTGCCTGCTGCGAAAATACTGCGCATGGTGCGCTCGATGCGGGCGGACCCTTTCGCACCTCCCTGGAGAAAGATGGTAAAGGCGTCTGGGGAGAGCTGCATGCTCGCAAGTGTTTCAACTCTGCTTGCGATGCCGTAGGTTTGTAAGAACTGTTTGCGTACGGGCCTTCCCGTTACGTGCAGGCGGCTCTGCTCAATACCCTGCGCGAGTGCCTGAGCGAAGATTTCACGTGTTGGGGTAAGATAAGCATCAGCACATTTCTCGCTAAACCAGGTGGTATGCACACATTCGAGGTCGGTCAATTGAAACACAAGCGGGATATGCATGCCGGTTTGCCGATTCGCTCGTGCAACAGCATAGGATAAGAGGGCATGTGTGGAGATGATGAGCTGGGGCGAGGTTTGCTGGATGAGGCTGACCAGGCGTTTCTGACTGAGCAAGGTAAGCCCCCTATGCAGCCACAGAGATGCTGGCCGGTTATCGGTATATCTGTATTGTAGATCCCAGAGTTTGAGGAAACTGCGACTGAGCAAGGCGTAGTACTGATCGACGATACCAGGGAAAGGATCAACAATATCAACACTGAACCCCGCGCCAAGCATATCCTTGAGAGACTGCGCGAGGTTCATGTGGCCACCGCCCGTGCGAGAGGTGATGATCAAGATTTTTGTCATATATTCACTATATTTTCGATGAAACCTCGGAGCAGTCCTCGCCCTCTCAGGATAAATTACTGTTGGTAATGCTCGACTATTTTTGGATCACGTTCATGCGCCTCTTCAGGATTGAGGCCAAATTCGCGACGGGCGCGGCGCTGCCGCAAGAGGTCCCAGCATTGATCCAGCCGCACCTGAAGGTCGTGCAAGCGCGCACGCTCCTCATCATCTAAGCCACCCTGTTCTGCCTGCTGCATAAGCTCATGTTCTTCATCCACAAGCGCTGTAATATTATGTAGGATTTCGCTATCGTTCATTGACTTCCTCCCGATTGCCTGAACTTCATGTAATCTGGTAGTGTTACCAGGTTAATCTGTCATAGTATATCACGCTTATCGAGACTGAGAAGATGAATCCTCCTGTGTGTTTTTCTAGATTCCTGGGACCATAATGAGCTGGGTGTGCGCTGTCTTGTGGCGGATGCCCTTGATCGCTGTATACTCCTCTGAATGGTACCAGCGCCTGGCCTGCTCGACGCTTTCAAACTTCAGGATCACCAGTCGGTGGAGGTGCCAATCCCCTTCGATGATTTCACCTCTCCCGCCTCGCACCAGGTATGTTCCCCCATACTGTTCAATAGTGGCACCGACGCGCTCCAGGTATTCTCTCATACCCTCCAAATCGAGGATCTCAAAATCAGCGATCACATAGCCGGCCATATTCCGAACCCCTTTCTTGTCCCTTACCTTACTGTTCTCCCAGGTTCCTCTGCTCACCCTCCTCTGCGGCTCTGACCTCCTCTTTGCGCTTCCAGAGCTGCTGAGAGGGAATGCGCAGTGCCCGATTAAATTTGCTCGACGCGTTTTCCCAGGCAATGATCTCGGTCAGTTCGACGAGTGCATCCTCGTCATAGAACTGGCGCAAGCGGGCGAAGAAGGCATCGCTGACCTCACGTCCGGTAATGGTCATGGTATCAGCATACTCCAACGTGACGCGCTCGACTTCGCTATAGAGGGGACTCGTAGCGTAGTCGGTTAGGGCGAGAATCTTCTCATCAGAAAGACCCAGACGGCTGCCCACGGCAGCATTGAGATCCTGTCAAAACTCGCAGCCGTTCAGCCAGGCAACCCGCCGGTTGACCAGCGTCTGCAATGTTTCATCAATCAATCCCGAGGTCGCGATCCCCGTGCACATGGCCCGCGCTCCACGAAAGATGGAAGGCCGTCGCGCGTACACCAGGTGATTGAGCAACGGCACTCCCCATGTCTTTGCCTGGGCTTGCAGGACTTTTCGCGTATACTCATCAACCTCTTCGGGGTTGACCCCGTCGATTCGTGTCATGAGAGTTCCCTCTTTCCTTTCTCTTTGCTTCGCCTCTTCATGAACAAGCATGGCAGGATTGCGTGAATGCTTTTCCACGATCAGGGTTTCACGCTCCTGTTGGTATGATATCTTAGAAGTGGAGGATGAAACAGGGCCATTTTTTTCTTTTTTTTCTAGACCACTTTGTGAGGAGGTAGAACTCCATGAACTGGTGGAGGTCTCATCAATCGCTATCGCCCTGCTCTTCTTTCCACTCTGTTCTCTCAATGCTTCTCCTTTAAGTCACTTACTTAGAGAAGCGCTAGGTGGATGCGTTGGTATTCGTAGATGACCGCTTCTTGCTCTTCTGTTTCAACAGAGCCGGGTCGTACCTTTCTCAGAGCGTTGATCGCCTCTTGCGCGGGAAGTCCACAGGTCGTCAGATAGCCCGCTATGATCGTCCCGGTGCGCCCGAGTCCTGCCTCACAGTGAACGACCACCGGCTGACTGCTCTTCAAAGAGGCTTGAATAATGGAGACGGCTTGATGCATCTGGTCAAGCGTTGGCGGTTTCTGGTTGGCAATGGGGAGTATGAATGTGATGCCTGCCTACGGGTACGACGTTCAGAGCAGAACGATGTTTCTAGCGAAGCCTCCTGTATGATCTATGGCACATTCGCTCCTTCCAGCCTGATTGGTGACCTGTTTGAGCCCGACCACCAGCTACTGGAGTTCTACCATGCGATTAGGGCATGCAAGCGTGTAGCCCCATCGAGGGCGACCACATGGGTCCCCACACCACCCCAGGGGAGCCACCCATGTGGTTGCCCTGGTAGGCGTGGGGCCGCTCGCTCAGCCGTCTCCCCGGACCCCGCCCTTGCTTCAGTCACTATCATTCCCGCACCAGCACATCACGCAAAACAACCGCGTCATTATGCTCACTATCATGCGCAGCGAACACAAGGGTTACCGGCCCCTGCCTGGCAAGATCACGCAATCTCGCCAAAGCTTCCTGGCCTGGCCCAGATGCCAGTTCCGCTTCATAGCGACGCCGGAATTCTGCGAACTTCTCTGGATCATGCCCAAACCATTTACGTAAATCATTGCTTGGAGCGACCTCTTTGAGCCAGGCATCAACCTTTGCACGCTCTTTGGAGAGGCCGCGCGGCCAGAGACGATCCACGAGAATGCGTGTACCATCACCCGGTTCCGGCTGGTCATACACACGCTTAATAGCCACGGTGAAACCACGCTTTGCCATCGGAAGAACCTCTATGCTGCGAACTCATTTGTACCCACCGTAGACCGCGTGCCCTGCCTGCATCCAAAAACAGTCCACCAGGTTGAAACCTGCCTCGCGGAACCACAATAACTGGTC
>Ga0137361_10001202_pt1 | contig 15715 bp, 18 predicted proteins | sample Mad1_80_16metaG_FD_104923 | JGI IMG/M metagenome (GOLD analysis project Ga0137361, IMG submission 104923) | Vadose zone soil microbial communities from Angelo Coast Range Reserve, California, USA - Mad1_80_16 metaG | ecosystem: Environmental > Terrestrial > Soil > Vadose zone | place: USA... | reverse complement strand
CGGAAAATTCACCTGCCTGTGAAAGTAAATCGCAACATTACAAGGCGTTAACGCTATTGATTCATACGGGCTGAGTGCCCAGATTGGGAACCGAAAGGGGGCTCGGCAATGAGGCCCCCGTGGAGGCTGAATCCAAATGGCGAATCCTGACTTTGGTACGTTCAATCGCGCCGGCACCGTTGCCGACCAGGCAACGTTCGATGTCGGTCTGCGCGCGCACATGCTGCGCGTCTACAACTACATGGCTTCGGGGCTCGCGCTGTCGGGCATCGTGGCCTTTGCCCTGTTCAGCTCGGCCGAACTCGCGGGCCTGTTCTTCCAGGTGCAGGCGGGCCGTGTCGTCGGTCTGAACGTCCTGGGTTGGGTCGCGATCTTCGCGCCGCTGGGCCTCTTGCTGCTGACCTCCTTCCGCGCCGCGAAGATGAGTGTCGGCGCCGTACAGGCGGTCTACTGGGCGGTCACCGCCTTGATGGGCGTCAGCCTCTCGCTGCTGTTGTTCCGCTATACCGGCGCATCGGTGGCCCGCACCTTCTTCGTCACGGCCGCTGCCTTCGGTGCGTTGAGCCTTTATGGCTACACGACCAAGCGCGACCTGACGGCGTTCGGCAAGTTCCTGTTCATGGGCGTGATCGGCCTGATCCTGGCTGGCCTCGTCAACATGATCTGGCCGTCGGGCACGATGAGCTTCATCATCTCGGCCGCTGGCGTGCTGATCTTCTCGGGTCTGATCGCTTACGACACCCAGAAGATCAAGGAGCAGTATGCCGAGGCCTGGGGCACCGAGGTGGCGCAGAAGATTGCCATCTTCGGTGCGCTCAGCCTCTACCTCGACTTCGTCAACCTGTTCCAGTTCCTCATGGCTTTCATGGGCCAGGATCGCGAATAGCCGAAATCCAGATTTCCAACGAGACGCCCGGGTCGCAAGGCCCGGGCGTTTTGCTGTTCGCGTGAACCGACTAAAAGCCTTCATCGACAGCGAGGCGGCGTCGGCCGTGCCGCTTCTGGCGGCGACTGTGCTGGCGCTGGCGCTGGCGAACTCGCCGCTCGCCCGCCCAATCGAGGCCGCGCTCGAGACCAGGCTCGGCGTTTCCTGGACGTTCGTCGAGCTCAGTAAGCCGCTGCTGCTTTGGATCAACGTCGGGTTGATGGCGATCTTCTTCCTGCTGGTCGGGCTGGAGATCAAACGCGAGGTCGTCGAGGGCGAGCTGTCGCAGCCCTCGCAGGTGGCGCTGCCGATCGCCGGCGCATTGGGCGGCATGGTCGTGCCCGGTCTGATCTATGCCGCCGTGAACTGGCGCGATCCGGTGGCGCTCGGCGGCTGGGCGATCCCGACCGCCACCGACATCGCCTTTTCGCTCGGCGTCCTGGCGGCGCTGGGCAGCCGTGTACCGCTTGCCCTAAAAGTCTTCCTGACCACGCTCGCGATCGTCGACGATCTCGGCGCCATCGTCATCATCGCCGCCTTCTACACCGACCAGCTCTCGCTCATGGCGCTGGCCTTCGCCGCGGTTTTCATTGCGGGCCTTGCGGTTCTCAACCTGACCGGCGTGCGTCGCCTGGCGCCCTACCTGTTGCTGGGGACGGCGTTGTGGCTGTCGGTGCTGAAGTCGGGAGTGCATGCCACCCTGGCCGGCGTGGTGCTCGCCCTCTTCATCCCGCTGAAGAGTGCCGGCGAGGCCGACGCGGCGCGTCCGGCGATTTGGCTCGAGCATGTGATCAAACCGTGGTCGGCCTGGTTGATCATGCCGGTCTTCGCCTTCGCCAATTCAGGGCTTTCGCTCGCCGGCCTGTCGCTGTCGAGCCTGCTGCAGCCGGTATCGCTCGGCATCGTCATGGGGCTCTTTCTCGGCAAGCAGATCGGCATCCTGCTGGGCGCCGGCCTGCTGATCGCGCTCGGCATTGCCGTCATGCCGACCGGCGGCTCGTGGCGCCGTCTGTATGGCGTGGCGATCCTGGGCGGCATCGGCTTCACCATGAGCCTGTTCATCGGCACGCTCGCCTTCGACGATGGCGCGCACGAGACGCAGGTAAGACTGGGCGTGCTGGCGGGATCGCTGCTCTCGGCGGCGGCGGGTTATCTCGTGCTCCGGCTGGCGCCCGGCCGTTAGGCGCCGCGGCACGCGGCGGCAAAATTTGCGCCCACTCGGCCAGATTGCGCGGCGCTCCCGCCGGCCTATACTTTCCGCATGCGTCGCACCTCCTACGAACAGATGAATTGTTCGATCGCCTCGGCGCTCGATATCGTGGGCGAGCCGTGGACGCTGCTGATCGTGCGTGATGCCTTCTACGGTGTACGCCGCTTCGACGACTTCCAGGAGAATCTCGGCATCGCGCGCAATGTGCTGACGGCGCGGCTGAAGAAACTCGTCGAGGCCGGCATCTTCCGCAAGACCGCCTATCGCCAGCGTCCGTTGCGTCATGAATATCGCCTGACCGACAAAGGTGCGGCGCTGTTCACCGTCATTGTCGGACTGAAGCAATGGGGCGACCGCTACGGCGCCGCGGCGCGCAGCGGCAAGCCGATGGATCTGGTCGACCGTGGCAATGGCCACCCGCTCGAGCCGGTGCTGATCGACGCCGACACCGGCCAGCGGCTGGAACTAACCAACGTCCGCGCCGTGGCCGGACCGGGCGCCGATCAGGGCACGCGCGCTTTCTTCGAGCGGCTCGCGCTCAACCGCTCGCCGCGCTAGGAATTTTCGCCCCCGTCTTTTTCCGGTTCCAGCACCTTGCCGTCGAGGCCTCGGCGGCCGCGTGCCGCGGCGTCCTTGTCCGCCGCCTTCTGGGCCTTGGTCCGGCCGAAGCGGCGGCGGTTGGCGGCGGCTTCGCTTTCGCGTTCGCGCCGCGCCTTGTCTTTGCGCGCGCGCCTCAGGTTGACGATGTCGGCCATATTTTCGGTCGCCGTGATAGTCCCAAAAGCCTATGCCGCGTCGCCGGCCGATGCGCTAGTGTTCATCGATTCCGGCTTGCGGGAGCATCTCATGACCCCTTCGCCCGGTGTCGGCAACCTGATCCCCGGGCAGGGCGGGCCGCAGCCGTCGCGTTCGCCCGTGCCGAACCTGCCGATCCCCATCCCCAACGTTCCAGGCCTGTTCGGCCGCTGAGGAGTTCTCTTGCTCGATCGTCTATTGGCCGTGCTCACAGCACGCTTCGGTTCCGCGCCGGCGCTCAAGGAAGCCCCCAAGGGAGCCGATGTCCTGGCCGACATGGCCAACCGCCGCGTCATGCGGCGCTACCTCGACAAGCCGGTCGATCCGGCGCTCCTCGATACGCTCTGCGCGGTGGCGCTGTCGGCGCCCTCCAAGAGCGATCTGCAGCAGGCCGACATCGTGATCGTGTCCGATCGAGCTCAGCGCGAGAAGCTCGAGGCGTTGCTGCCCGATAATCCCTGGGTCAAGGCCGCCCCCGTCTTCCTGGTGTTCTGCGGCAACAACCGCCGCCACCGGCTGCTGTTCGACTGGCGCAGCCGGCCGTTCGTGAACGACTATCTCGACCCGTTCTTCAATGCCGCCGTCGATGCCGGCATCGTGCTCGCCACCTTCATCGCCGCGGCGGACCGGGCGGGATTGGGCAGCTGTCCGATCAGCGCCATCCGCAACCATGCCGCTGAGGTCTCCGACATTCTTGGCCTGCCGCAGCATGTCTTTCCGGTGGCGGCTCTGGGTGCCGGCTGGCCCTCCTTCGAGGGCGTGATGAGTCCCAGGCTCGGCCTCGACGTCACGATCCATCGCGACCGCTACGACGAAAGCGGCCTGCGGGAGAAGATCGCGGCCTACGACCGGCGGCGCGAGGCGGTGCAGCCCTACAAGACCCAGCGCTACACCGACAAGTTCGGCTCGAGCGCCGACTACGGCTGGTCGGAGGACAAGGCCCGGCAATATTCGGTGCCGGAACGTGCCGATTTCGGCGCATTCGTGCGCGCCAAGGGTTTTAGGCTCGACTGATCGTGCGCTTGCGCAGTTGGTCCAGCACGTAAAGCCTAAGCGTGCTCGACAGATTTCCAGGCGCGGCCCGCGCATGGTCGATCTCGGCGACCAGCGCGTTGAGGGACAGGCCGCGCGCCCCGGCGATCGACGAAAGCTCGGCCCAGAAGGCGTCTTCCAGCGACACTGACGTGCGGTGGCCGTCGATGGTGACCGAGCGTTTGCGCATGGTTGGACTGTGGCAGCGGCAAGCCGCCGCCTCAACCTGCCTTGCCGATGTCACAGGCCATGCGTATATACCGCGCCCAACAATCCCTCCGGACGACAAATGAACATCCGCAACGTCGCGATCATCGCGCACGTCGATCATGGCAAGACCACGTTAGTCGATTGCCTGCTGAAGCAGAGCGGCACCTTCCGCGAGAACCAGCAGGTGGCCGAGCGCGCCATGGATTCGAACGACCTCGAGCGCGAGCGCGGCATCACCATCCTCGCCAAGGCGACCTCGGTCGTCTGGAAGGGCACGCGCGTCAACATCGTCGACACGCCGGGCCATGCCGATTTCGGCGGCGAGGTCGAGCGCATCCTGTCGATGGTCGACGGCGTGGTGCTGCTGGTCGACGCTGCCGAAGGCCCGCTGCCGCAGACCAAGTTCGTTCTCGGCAAGGCGCTGCGCCTGGGGCTGCGGCCGATCGTGCTGATCAACAAGGTCGACCGCACCGATGCGCGGCCCCATCAGGTGCACGACGAGGTCTTCGACCTGTTCTCGGCGCTCGAGGCCAACGACCAGCAGCTCGATTTCCCCACCCTGTTCGCTTCCGCCCGCCAGGGCTGGGCGGCGACATCGCTGGAGGCCGAGCACAAGGACATGGAACCGCTGTTCGACCTCATCCTGCGCCACGTGCCGGCGCCGCATATCGAGGCCGACAAGCCGTTCCGCATGCTGGTGACGACGCTCGAGTCCGATGCGTTCCTCGGCCGTATCCTGACCGGGCGCATCCACTCCGGTGCGATCAAGCCAAACACTATTCTAAAGTCGCTGAGCCGCGACGGCCGCGAGATCGAGCAGACCCGCATCACCAAGGTGTTGGCCTTCCGCGGTCTGGAGCGCGTGGCGCTCGACATCGCCGAGGCCGGCGACATCGTGGCCGTGGCGGGCTTCAAGACGGCGACCGTAGCCGACACGATCTGTGACCAGTCCGTCGAATGGGCGCTGCCGGCCCAGCCGGTCGATCCGCCGACGCTCGCCATGACCTTCTCGGTCAACGATTCGCCACTGGCCGGCAAGGAAGGCGACAAGGTCACGACCCGCATGATCCGCGCGCGCCTGATGCGCGAGGGCGAGGGCAATGTCGCCATCCGCGTCACTGACACCGAAAACGCCGATTCCTATGAAGTCGCCGGTCGCGGCGAGCTGCAGTTGGGCGTGCTGATCGAAACCATGCGCCGCGAGGGCTTCGAGCTCGCCGTCGGTCGCCCGCGCGTTCTTTTCGAGAACGATCCGGTCACTGGCCAGCGCCTCGAGCCGATCGAGGAAGTGGTGATCGACGTCGATGACGCCTACACCGGCGTCGTCGTCGAGCAGATTTCGGTTCGCAAGGGAGAATTGCAGGATATGCGCCCGTCGGGCGCCGGCAAGACCCGCCTGGTCTTCTACGCCCCGTCGCGCGGCCTGATCGGCTATCACGGCGAATTCCTGACCGACACGCGCGGCACCGGCGTGATGAACCGCATTTTCCACGAATACGGCCCCTATCGCGGCACGATCGCCGGCCGGCGCAACGGCGCGCTGATCGCCAATGACGAGGGCACCGCGGTGGCTTACGCGCTGTGGAATCTCGAGGAACGCGGCCCGATGTTCATTGATCCGGGTGTGACGGTCTACAAGGGCATGCTGATCGGCGAGCACAGCCGGGGCAACGATCTCGACGTCAATGTGCTGAAGGGCAAGCAGCTCACCAACATCCGTGCCGCCGGCAAGGACGAGGCGGTGCGACTCACCCCGCCGCGGCGCATGTCGCTCGAGCAGGCGATCGCGTATATTGAGGATGACGAACTGGTCGAAGTGACGCCGAAGTCGATCAGGCTGCGCAAGCGTTTCCTCAATCCCGAGGACCGCAAGCGCGCCAGGAAACAGGCTGCCGCTGCGGCCGCAGAATAGGGACGATCCATTGAAAAACCGGGGCACGACCTTCGCCGACCGTCTGGAGACCGCCGCCAAAGCCAAGCAGGCCCAGCTGGCGCGGGCGCGGGCCAAGGACCCCACCAAGGATCCCGAATTCGCCGCCCGCCAGGAGGCGCGCGCCGCCGCGGCCTATGTGCGCCAGGAGCGTGAGGCCGATCGCCAGATCGCCAAGCTCGCCGAACGCGAGAAGGAAGCCGCCGAACGCGATGCCCGCAAGGCCGAGCAGGTGGCCCTCGAGGCCGAACGCGCCGGCCGCGTCTCGCGCCAGCAAACAGTCAACATGGCCGCGCAGAAGGCGGCGCGCGATGCCCGTTATGCGGCGCGCAAGGCACGCAAGAAATAGCTATAGGCTGCCCGTCAGGGAAGCGCGCTGGCTGATCTCGATGTGATTGCCGTCGGGATCGCAGACGAAAGCAAAGCGCACCGTATCGCCCAGGATCCTGGGCGCGCCGCCCGACGCCCCGCCGCGCGCCAGGATGCCCTCGTATTCGGCGATGCAATCCCACACCTGCACCGTCATGTAGCGATATCCCGGCCCACGCCACCCGGGGCTGCGCTCGACCTTGCCCTGCTCGGCGATCACGACCAGCGAGTCACCACAGCGATAGCGGCCATCGCCGGCGCGCTCGAACTGCATGGCGTGCGTCCAGAAGCGGTCATGCTGGGCGGGATCGTGGACCCTGAGCAGGATGGCGATGCCTTGCACGCCGTTGGTGCCGCTGGCAACGAGCCTGACCTTGTTGCCGTCGGGGTCGCTCAGCGCCTGCGGGGCGCTGAGCCCCTGGCGGGCGATCTCCAGGCCGACGATGCCCGAACGCGGCGCGGCCGGCAGCGCGTCGCGCGAATGGTTCATCTTCAGGATCGAGCCGTTCATGTGATGGCGGTGCTGCTGCATGCCGCCGCCAAGCTTGCCCATGTGGTCGTAGGGCAGGCCTACCGTCTGTTGCCAGAAGACGAGCTGCTCGTCGCGCTTGGTGGAGAAGAGTCCGACGTCGAGATGCGGTTTGGCGAGATTCATGGCCGGAAGTGTAGCGCGAAGCTGGGGAAAAGGTTGGAGAGCTTCTGACGTTGCACTTCAACCACGGGCACGAGTGTCTTGAATCATCATCGAAAATCCCTATTCCGCTTCATCGCGCATCGTGAAACAACTCATACAAACCGCGACACGACTTCACGGCACTGCGGTTGCTAGAAGGGCGGCGGGTGAAGGGGTCGGTTGCTGGGGAGCGGCCGACACAATGTGGGAAGGAAATACCGATGATTCGCGCCATTATCGGCACGGTTGCCGTGCTTGCGGGCTTCGCTGTCGTTGAGCGTTCGGTCGACGCCAGTACCGGCTATGCCGGTTCATGCACGTCAACAGAGGCCTATGCGCTCTTGCCGCGCGGCGAGGCGGTGCTCGTGCGCAGCGAGCCGACGCCGCAAGCAGCGGTGCTCGGCACGCTGTCGGCCCGACGCGGCGCCGGCGGCGAACAGGCGCGCCTGCAGGTCACCATTGCCGGCAGTCAAAGCGGCTGGGCGCGCATTGCGCTCAACACGGCGCGCGACTACAGCGCCAATGGCGCCGCGCAGTCCTTTGGCTGGATCCCGGCCGACCTGCTCACCGTCGATGCGCGGGTCGACGGCGTCATCACGGTCTATAGCCGGCCCGGCCTGATGGGCCAGGCGCTCACGACCATCGAAGGCGACGACATGAAGTTCCGCGTGCTGGGCTGCCGCGGCGACTGGCTGCAGGTGATCAACGCGCGCCACGGCAATGTCTGGATCGACAAGTGGTGCGCGCGCGAGGACGGCTGCCGCAGCTGACGCAACGAGTTTAGGGAGGCGGCGACCGCTATCTGGGGATTTGGCGGATCGCCGCGGGACAGCAAGACCGACCCCGGGAGGGTAACCTTCCGGGGTTCTCTTTGTCAGATCTTCAGGTCGCTGAAAAAGTCGTTGCCCTTGTCGTCGGTGACGATGAAGGCTGGGAAATTCTCGACCTCGATGCGCCAGATCGCCTCCATGCCGAGCTCGGGATATTCCAGCACCTCGACCTTCCTGATGCAGTTCTTGGCGAGGATGGCGGCCGGCCCGCCGATCGAGCCGAGATAGAAGCCCTTGTGCTTCTTGCAGGCGTCGACGACCTGCTTGCTGCGATTGCCCTTGGCCAGCATCACTATCGAACCGCCATTGGCCTGGAACAGATCGACGTAGGAATCCATGCGGCCCGCGGTGGTGGGGCCGAAGGAGCCCGACGGCATGCCGTGCGGTGTCTTGGCGGGGCCGGCATAGTAGATCGGGAACTGCTTGAAATAGTCCGGCAGGCCGTCGCCGCGGTCGAGCCGTTCCTTGAGCTTGGCGTGCGCCGAATCGCGAGCCACGATCAAAGTGCCACTGAGCTTGACGCGCGTCTTCACCGGATATTTGGTCAGCACCGAGAGCGTGTGGGCCATGCCCTTGTTGAGGTCGACCGAGACGACGTCACCGGAGAGCTGCTGCGGTTCGACTTCCGGCAGGTAGTGCGCCGGATTGGTCTCGAGCTGCTCGAGGAAGATGCCGTCTTTGTTGATCTTGCCAACCGCCTGGCGGTCGGCCGAGCACGACACACCGATGCCGATCGGCACCGAGGCGCCGTGGCGGGCGATGCGGATCACCCGCACGTCATGGCAGAAATATTTGCCGCCGAACTGCGCGCCGATTCCCATCTGGCGGGTGAGCTCGAGCACCTGCTTTTCCATCTCGCGGTCGCGGATGGCGACGCCCCGGTCGTTGCCCTCGCTCGGCAGATCGTCGAGATAGCGCGTCGAGGCGAGCTTCACCGTCTTGAGGTTCATCTCGGCCGAGGTGCCGCCGATCACGATCGCCAGGTGATAGGGCGGGCAGGCCGCGGTGCCCAAGGTGCGGATCTGGGTATCGAGGAACTTCAGGAGCGCTGATTCGTTCAACACCGCCGGCGTCTGCTGGTGCAGGTAGCTCTTGTTGGCCGAGCCGCCGCCCTTGGCGATGAACAGGAACTTGTAGGCATCACCGTCGGTCGCGAAGATGTCGATCTGCGCCGGCAGGTTGGTGCCGGTCTGCACCTCCTTGAACATCGAGATCGGCGAGACCTGCGAGTAGCGGAGGTTGGTCTCGGTGTAGGTCTTGTAGACGCCCCTGGCGATCGCCGCCTCGTCGCCGCCGCCTGTCCATACCGCCTGGCCCTTCTTGCCCATGACGATGGCGGTGCCGGTGTCCTGGCACATCGGCAGCACGCCGCCGGCTGAGATGTTGGCGTTCTTCAGAAGTTCGAGCGCCACGTACTTGTCGTTGGCCGAGGCCTCGGAGTCGTCGAGGATCGAGCGCAGCTGGGCGAGGTGGCCCGGACGCAACAGGTGGGAGATGTCCTTGAAGGCTTGGGCGGTCAGCAGGGTGAGCGCCTCGGGCTCGACCGTCAGCACGTCGCGGCCGTTGAACTTGGTCGTGCCGACGAAATCGGAGGAGAGCTTGCGGTAGGGGGTGGCGTCCTTGCCGCTGGGGAACATCTCCTGGAACTGGAAATCGGGCATGACTCTGTCTCCTGGCGCGCCTGAAGGCGCGCATCCCTGCCGCAGCCCGGCCGCGGCGTCTAGCTACTTCTTTCGGAAGCTGTCGAGCTTGACGATCTTGGCGGCCGCGTCTTCCGGCTTGGCCTCCGCAGGCTCCGCCGCGCCGGCTTCCGGCTTGACCTCACCGGTGGGGGGAGCGGCGAGCGACGGCCGTTTCTCCGGCGCCGGCAGCGGCGTCGGGGTGGCTGCCTCGGCCTTGTCGCCGGTCTTGTCGGACGCAGCCGCCTTGTCCTTGCGGTCGAATTGCAGTCCAAAGCGGACCGAGGGATCGACGAACGCCGACAACGCGGTGAACGGCACCTTTATGCGCTCCTGCTGCTTGTTGAAGCTCACCGTCACCTCGAAGGAGTCCGGGCCGATGATGAGATCCCAGTACTGGTGCTGGAGCACGATCGTCATCTCTTCGGGGTATTTGGCCCGCAGATAGTCGGGCAGCATCACGCCGGGGTCGGTGCTTCGGAACGAGATGTAGAAATGGTGCGAGCCGGGCAGGCCTTTGTCGGCGACTTGCGTCAGCACGCGGCGGACAACGCTGCGCAGCGCATCGTCGACGAGAGCGTCGTAGTGAAAGCGATCGTTCATGGCCTGTCGGAAATTCGCGGAAAGCATCGGCCCGCATGGCGGGAGAGTCAACGCTGCCAATAGCCGGCAAATCACTTGAAAGAAAGTGGGAGGGCTTCTGTTGCCCGGTGCCCTCCCGGACCGCGCTTACGTCCGCTGTTTAGGCGGCAGCAGCGAGTGTAACGGTGTTATCGTTAGCACTTGTGAATGGCCCGTCACGGCGGAACCATACCGAGCAAAAACCGCGCCTTTACCACGCCCGTCGATCCTGGTTCGCCCCCATCGACTCCGTCCCCGAAGGTGCGGAGGAGAAATGGTGGAGGCGCCGGGTACTGCCCCCGGGTCCGAAACGCTTATTCCACGCGGCGTTTATCGCCATAGTCGGTTTCCCGACAAATTTAATATAGGCGTTCCGCGGGCGTTTTTGAAGGCAAGGGATGTGCCTCAATTTCCCCATGGAAGCGCCCGCCCGCCGCCCATAGAGTCCGCGGCCAACGAAGGACAAGAACGATGCCCCTCTCCACCGACCAGCAGGCTGAAATCGACCAGGCGCGCGATGGCGCCGGGGCGACCCTGCGGCCGGTCGCGCCGGCGCTGGAGGAGATTCTGTTCCAGGCGCTGCCGGCTCTCGATCACGGCTTCGTCCGGGTCGTCGATTACATGGGTGACGACGCCGCCGTCGTGCAGGCGGCCCGCGTGAGCTACGGCCGCGGCACCAAGAAGGTGAGCGAGGACCGTGGCCTGATCAACTATCTCATGCGGCACCGCCACACGACGCCGTTCGAGATGTGCGAGATCAAGTACCACGTGAAGCTGCCGATCTTCGTGGCGCGCCAGTGGATCCGCCATCGCACCGCCAACGTGAACGAGTATTCCGCGCGCTATTCCATCCTCGACAACGAGTTCTACATCCCCAAGCCCGAGCACCTCGCCGCCCAGAGTCGGCAGAACCGCCAGGGCCGCGACGCCGTGCTGGCCGGCAAGGAGGCCGAGCGCGTCTTCAACCTGCTGCGCAGGGACGCCGAGCTGGTCTACGAGCATTACATGGAGATGCTGAACGAGGGCGAGACCGGCGCGCCGCTCGACCCGGAACGCTCGGGCCTGGCGCGCGAGCTTGCGCGCATGAACCTGTCGCTCAATTTCTATACGCAGTGGTACTGGAAGACCAACCTGCACAATCTCATGCATTTCCTGTCGCTGCGCGCCGACGCCCACGCCCAGTACGAGATTCGCGCCTATGCCGACATCATGATCGACACGCTCAGGCGCTGGTGCCCGATCTGCCACGACGCTTTCATGGAATACCGCATGGGCGGCGCACACCTGTCGAAGACCGGCCTTGCCGTCATCAGGCGCATGATCGCCGGCGAAAAGCTCGACCAGAAATCGAGCGGCCTCAATCCCCGCGAATGGCGCGAACTGATGGCGGCGCTCGGCCTTGGCTAGGACGCCCAGTCCCGGCCGGCTGCGCCTGCTGCGCGAGCGGCCGCGCGACGACGCCGCGGTCGAGGCGATGAACGAGGCGGCGTTCGGTCCCGATCGCCAGCACAAGACCGTCTATCGCCTGCGCGAGGACGTAACGCCGATCAAGGAACTCTGCTTTGTCGCCATCGACCACAAGGGCCGCATGGTGGCCTCGATCCGCAACTGGCCAATCCTGATCAACGAACGCTGGCCCGCGATCCTGCTGGGGCCGCTCGCCATCGCGCCGGAGCTGCGTGGCCTGGGTTACGGCAAGGCGCTGATGTGGCACGCGATGGCGCAGTCGCGCATGCTGGGCCACAGCCGCATCATCCTGGTCGGCGATCCGGAGTATTACAACCAGTTCGGCTTCCGCCGCGACCTCGCCCTCAACATCCAGCTTCCCGGCTGGGTCGAGGAGCGCCGCTTCCTGGCGCTCGAGCTGGTCGCCGGCTCGATGATCGGCGTGCACGGCATGATCGGCAAGGCGCAGCCGCCCAAAGCCGCGGCCCGGCGGCGGAAGCGTTAGTTCTTCGGAGCGCGGGCCTCCAGGCCCGCTCATGATCATGAATGCGGACCTGGAGGTCCGCGCTCCAGCTAACGCACCACGATGCGCGGCGCCGCGCGGGGCCCGCGCTGGGGAGCCGAAAGCTGCTTCCATACCCGGCCGGCGATGTTCTTGTAGATCTGGGCGTACGGGCTGTCGGGTTGGGAGACGACGATGGGATGGCCCGAATCCGAGGTGGTACGGATGTCGAGGTGCAGCGGCACCTCGCCCAGGAACGGCACGCCGAGCTTTTCGGCTTCCTCGCGCGCGCCGCCGTGGCCAAAGATCTCCGAACGTTCGCCGCAATGCGGGCAGAGGTAAAAACTCATGTTCTCGACGAAGCCCAGCACCGGCACCGCGACCTTGCGGAACATGTTGAGGCCCTTGCGCGCGTCGACCAGGGCGATGTCCTGCGGCGTCGAGACGATGACGGCGCCGCTCAGCGCCACCCGCTGGGCGAGCGTGAGCTGGGCATCGCCGGTGCCCGGCGGCATGTCGACCACCAGCACGTCGAGCTCGCCCCACTCCACGTCGCGCAGCATCTGCTCGAGCGCGCTCGACACCATGGGCCCACGCCAGATCATTGGCGTGTCCTCGTTGACGATATAGCCGATCGACATGGTCTTGAGCCTATAGCGCTCGATCGGCTTCAGGGCCTTGCCGTCGATCGATTCGGGCTTTTCCTTGACGTCGAGCATGCGTGGCATCGACGGGCCGTAGATGTCGGCATCGAGCAGGCCGGTGCTGACGCCGTTGGCGGCAAGCCCCAGCGCCAGGTTCACCGCCGTGGTCGATTTGCCGACGCCGCCCTTGCCCGAGGCGACGGCGATGATGTGCTTGACGCCGGGCACGTCGATGCGGCCGCCACCGCCGGTGGTCTTGCCGGCCGGCGCTCCATGGCCATGTCGATGATCGTGCGCGGGGGGTGCGGAAGGCGGCGGCGTGGCCGGGCGTTCGGAGGTCAGCACGGCGGTTGCCGACAGCACGCCCGGCATGGCCCGCACCGCCTGCTCACAGGCCTGCCGCAACGGTTCCAGGGCGGTGCCGCGCGCCGGATCGACATCCAGGGTGATCGCAATATGGCCGCTGCGGGTGGCGATACCGCCCACCATGCCCAGCGCCACGACGCTCCTGCCGGTCGCTGGATCGATGACCGTCTCGAGAACCTTACGGACCGCTAATTCGGATATTTCCGCCATGATTGTTTGTTTCCGCGGGCCGGCAATATTGTGTCCCTGCTTGATTGCAGGGGTTGCTGCGGTCACATATATGCAGCGCGACGTGAAATCAAAAGCGACAATGCGCCCAGGCGAGGCAGCCGGCGGCCCGAGGTGAGCGATGGCGTGGAACAACAACGGCGGCGGCGGCGGTCCCTGGGGCGGCGGCGGAAACAGCGGCGGCCCGTGGGGCGGCGGCGGTAATCGCGGCGGTGGCGGCGGTCCGTTCGGCTCGCGTCGCCCGCCCGATATGGAAGACGTCATCCGCAGAGGGCAGGAGCGCCTCAAGAACCTCATCCCCGGCGGCTTCGGCTCGTACAAGGGAATCGTCCTGGTTGTGCTGGCGGCCGTGGTGATCTGGCTGGTCACCGGCTTCTTCCGCGTGCAGCCCAACCAGCAGGCGATCCAGCTCGTATTCGGCAAGCCCTACGGCAAGCCGGTCGAACCCGGCCTGCACTACAACCTGCCGGGGCCGATCGGCAACGTCGTGGTGGTCAACGTCCAGGACCAGCGCCGCGTCGTGATCGGCTCGCGCGGCGGTCAAGACCGCGCCACCGCGCCCTACACGCGCGGCCCGCGCCCGACCTCGAGCGAGAACCTGATGCTGACCGGCGACGAGAACATCGTCGACATCGAGTTCGCCGTGCTGTGGCAGATCAAGGACGTGTTCAAGTACGCCTTCGATGTGCGCAACCCGGAGGATAACGTGCGGGCCGGCGCCGAAGCCGCCATGCGCGAGGTGATCGGCAAGTCGAACCTGCAATATGCCCAGACCGAGGGCCGCAGCCGCATCGAGCAGGACACCAAGGACCTTTTGCAGAAAATTCTCGACGACTACGGGCTGGGCGTGCGCGTTTCGCAGGTCCAGCTCCTGCGTGTGGACCCGCCGCAGGAGGTGATCGCGGCCTTCCGTGACGTCCAGGCGGCACGCGCCGACAAGGAGAAAAGCATCAACGAGGCCAACACCTACCGCAACCAGGTGCTGCCCCGCGCCAAGGGCGAGGCCGAGTCGATCATCCAGCGAGGCGAGGCCTACAAGGCCCAGATCATCGCCCGCGCGAGCGGCGACGCCCAGCGCTTCGATCAGGTCTACGGCCAGTGGGCCAAGGCCAAGGACATCACGACCGAGCGGCTCTACCTCGACACCATGGAGGAGGTGCTGCGCAGCGTGAACAAGGTGCTGATCGACAAGAACGCCTCGGGCACCGGCGGGGTGCTGCCCTATCTGCCGCTGCCCGAGTTGAGATCGAGCCAGCCGGCGGGTGGAACGTCGCCGCCGCGTCAGTCGCCGTCGGGCCAGACGCCGCCGGCGGCGGGAGCGACGCGATGAGCAACCGTATGATCATCGCGCTGATTGGGCTGGCCGTCATCGCCTTCCTGGTGACCCAGACCTTCTACACCGTCGATCCGACCAAGCAGGTGCTGGTCCGCCAGTTCGGCGCCATCGTCGGCGAACCCAAGACCGAACCCGGTCTCTACGCCAAGGTCCCGCTGGTGCAGGATATCCAGCGCATCGACCGCAGGCTGCTCGACTACGAGGCCGAGGAGTTCGAGATCATCGCCGGCGACCAGAAGCGCCTCGTGGTCGACGCCTATGCCCGCTACAAGGTGGTGGCCGCCAAGCTGTTCGCCCAGACCGTGCCGGGCGGCGAGCCGGCGCTGCGCGGGCTGCTCGACTCGCTGATCAACTCGGAGATCCGCGGCGTCTTAAGCTCGGTGCCGCTGCACGCGGTGCTGACCGACCAGCGCGCCAACCTGATGGACGAGATCACGCGGCGGGTGAACGGCAAGACCAAGGAACTCGGCGTCGAGACGGTCGATGTGCGCATCAAGCGTGCCGATCTGCCGCAGGCCAATTCGCAATCGGTCTTCAATCGCATGAAGACCGACCGTGAGCGCGAGGCCGGCCAGCTGCGCGCCGAGGGCGACGAGGAGAAGGCGCGCATCACCGCCACCGCCGACCGCGAGGTTGCCGTCATCAAGGCCGATGCCGGGCTGAAGGCCCAGGTCACCATGGGCGAGGCCGATGCCGAAGCGACCCGGGTCTATGCCCAGGCCTTCAACAAGGACAAGGAGTTCTACGGCTTCTGGCGCCGCATGGAGGCCTACAAGCAGGCGTTCGGCGGCGGCGGCTCGAGCATGGTCCTGACGCCCGACAGCGATTTCTTCCGCTATTTCAACGCCCCCGCCGGACCGCCGCCGGCGCCCGCCAAGTAGGCGGCAAAATCATCAGGCGATCGTACCGCCGGCGTCTG
>Ga0137361_10001189_pt1 | contig 15776 bp, 13 predicted proteins | sample Mad1_80_16metaG_FD_104923 | JGI IMG/M metagenome (GOLD analysis project Ga0137361, IMG submission 104923) | Vadose zone soil microbial communities from Angelo Coast Range Reserve, California, USA - Mad1_80_16 metaG | ecosystem: Environmental > Terrestrial > Soil > Vadose zone | place: USA... | reverse complement strand
TGGTGGGCCTTCGGCGGCGGCGGGATGCCGGACCTGGCTCCCCACCACCTCGACCCGGCCTTCAACGCGCTCAAGCTGGACTCCCCGCAGACCGTGGAAGCCACGGCGGCCACCGCGGTGGACAAGGAAGTCTGTTCGACCGGAGTCCTGGCGACCTACCGGTTCGGCCCCCGCGGAAACATGGGCCCCGTGACGGTCTACTGGTACGACGGCGGCCTGCGTCCGCCGACGCCATCCAGCATCGATCCGGACGACCCCGTCCAGCGCCTCGGCGAAGGCGACCACGGCATCCTCTTCGTCGGGGAGAAGGGGTACATCACCTGTGCGGGATGGTCGGGCATGCCGCGACTGCTGCCGCTCGAGCTGCACCGCGAGTACAAGCGCCCCGCCAAGACCCTCCCGAGGGTCGAGGGTCATCACGCCGACTGGATCAAGGCGTGCAAGGGCGGACCGCCGGCGAGCAGCAACTTCGACTATGCGGCGCGGCTCTGCGAGTTCATCCTTCTCGGCAACGTGGCCCTCCGCACGCGGAAGCTCTTGAAGTGGGACGGCCAGAAGGCCACCAACGTGCCGGAGGCGGACCAGTACATGCAGGGAGAGCCCTACCGGGCGGGGTGGGAGCTCCCCGTCTGAGGAGCGCGGCCCCCGTCGCTCAAGCCGGCCGCCCTGCTCCGCCCTTCGGGCTCGGGGGCGGTGCGGACCGCCTCCGCATCCTTCCCCCAGCCGGGTCGGATCCTCTCCAGGAAGAGCTCCAGGTTGCTCTTCATGACGATGTTCGGAGAGAGCCTGACGAAAGGCGGCGGCGCGAGCCCCTCGATGAGGAACCCGCAGAGCACCTGGAACGCGATCCGGCCCTGGGTCCAGGGACGCTGGTGGATGGTGGCGGTGACCCGGCCGGATTCGATGAACGGTGACAGGGCCGGGAAGAGGTCAGTGGTGATCACGGTGACGCGGTCCGCGAGGCCCTCGTCCTCGATCGCCCGCAGCACGGGGAGGGAGTTGGCGGTGCTCACGTAGACTCCCGCCACGTGCGGGCGCGCCGCGAGCACGGCGCGGCACTTGTGATAGGCCTCTCCTTCGTCGTCGTGGGCCTCCACGACGGCCGCGATCTCCAGGTCGGGCCACAGCTCTCCCACCGTCTTGCGAAAGCCTTCGAGCTTCTGGGCGTGATCGATCGTGGAGAGGAGCCCCGTCACCAGCACGACGGGCCCGCTCCCCCGCAGGAAGCGGCCCATCAGCTCGCCCACCAGGGAGCCGCTCGTGACGGGGTCCACGGAGACGGTGGTGAGCCGCGCCGTCCCGGGCGCATCGGTGTTGACGCAGACGACAGGAATGCCCCGGTCGTGAGCGCGGGAGAGCAGGGGCTTCAGCTTCTCCGGCTCCCCCGGCGCGATGACCAGCCCGTGGATGTCCTCCTCCAGGCACTCTTCCAGGGCCTCCCTCTCGCCTTCGCCGAGCCGGGAATAGGGATGGTGGAAGACCCTCACCACGGTGCGCTCGAGGGGTCGCGCCGCGTCCCCGATCCCGTCGCGGACCAGGTCCCAGAACGACGCGATCTCCCGGGGAAGGGCGACCGCGACGCGCAGCTCTTTCCGCGAGGAGAGATAGCGGGCGGCCAGGTTGGGCCGATAGCCCAGGGTCTTGGCGGCGCTCAGGACCTTGGCCCGGGTCGCAGGGTTGATTCCCGGCCGGTCGTGCAGCGCCCGGTCCACGGTGCCGATGGAGACGCCGAGCGCATCCGCGATCTCGCGGATTCCCGGCGTGTGCGGCCGTTTCCGGCGCCTGGAACGTTCCGGGTCAGTCACGACGTCTCCCGAGGGGAGAGGGCGCGTCCCGGGGAGCCGCGCCCGCACCCCGGGGTACGTGATACCCGATTACGGTCCGCCCTACAAGGGGCCATAAAACCTTGTTGACACTCCCTCCGGCAGCGTGGTATCCATCCCGTTAACGTACACGATCCATGCAGAGAGCCGTGACGGGGATCATACGCCTCCCGTCATGAGCCTGCGTCCGACTCGACTCGAAAGGAGTCGCCGATGCGAAAAGTCCTTCTCGTCCCCCTCACTCTTCTCATCGCCACCGTCGCCCTGCCGCCCGCCCCGGCTCGCGCCCAGAGCTTCAACGGCTCGATCAGCGGCACCGTCAAGGACCCGAGCGGCGCCGTCGTCAAGGGCGCCGAGATGGTCCTCAAGAACCAGGCCGGCGGCGTCGAGCTGCGCCGGACCTCCACCGACAAGGGCGAGTACGCCTTCCGCAACCTGGTGCCCGGCAGCTACGAGCTGCGTGCGTCCGCCACGGGCTTCAAGCCCTTTCTCCAGAAGAACGTCGAGGTGAACCTGAACGCCGATGTCCGGCTCGACCTGAGCCTGGGGCTCGGGGGAACCGCGGAGCAGGTCGAAGTCGTGGCCGAGACCTCGACCCTCAACTACGACAGCGGGGCCCACGAGGACGGCATCGCCCCCGACACCCTGCAGCAGCTGCCCATCCAGTTCGGGACCGGTCCGCGCGCGGCGGCCAGCTTCGTCCTCCTGATGCCCGGGATCTCCAGCGGCGGCGGGGCCAACCCGTTCGACGCCCGGATCAACGGCGGCATGCAGTCCGGCGACGAGGCCGTGGTGGACGGAGCGAGCATGCAGCAGGGCTTCATGAGCCAGAGCGGCATGATCTCCATCTTCCAGGACTTTCCGTTCTCCCCGGACATGGTCAGCGAGATCAAGGTCGTGACCTCGAGCTACGAGCCTCAGTACGGCTCCAGCACCTCGGGGCAGATCGTGGCCACGACGAAGTCCGGAAGCGACCGCTTCCACGGCTCGGCTTTCGACTACCACCAGCGGGACGGCTTGAACGCCCGCCAGTGGGGCGCCAAGGACAAGGGGCAGCTCAGGAAGAACAACTTCGGCGCCAACGTCGGCGGACCGATGAAGATCCCCGGTCTCTGGTCCGACAGCGTCAAGAGCTACTTCTACGTGAACTTCGAGGGCTTCCGGCAGACCGGCGGCGTCAACCGGCCCGTGATCACCATTCCCTCGATGAAAGAACGAAACGGGGACTTCAGCGATTGGCCTTACCCGATCTATGACCCCGACACCACCCGCATCGTCAACGGGGTCGTGGTCCGCGATCCCTTCCCCGGCAACATCATCCCCGCCAATCGCATCAGCCCCATCGCCAAGCAGTTCCTCCAGTACCTGCCGACCCCTACGAGCGATGGCCCGCTCAAGAACTACCTCGTACCAGTTGCGATACCCGACACCATCCTGGCCGACAGCAACTACTACTTCGGACGGTTCGACACCTACATCGGCCAGAAGGATCACCTGGCCATCTCTCTCTGGCACCAGCGGGCGCCTGCGAAGTTCTTCTCGGAGCTGCCCCACGAGCTCGCCAGCGAGACCCTGTCCGACCCGCAGAACTCCTGGGTCAACCGGGCGAACTGGGACCACACTTTCGGACCCAATCTGCTGAACCACTTCTCCTTCGGCTACCTGAACCGCAACGAGGGCTACGGTTGCGTCAACGCCGACGCGGTGGACAAGCTGCCGAAGATCGCGGGCGTGGCCAGCAACAACACCGGCCCCCAGATTCAGTTCAGCGACGACTTCGCGCAATGGGGGTGCAACGCCGGCGTTCCCGCGGGCAACATCACCACCCGGCCGACCTACGTGGCCAACGACCTGCTCACCTGGATCAGGGAAAACCACACCTTCAAGTTCGGCTTCGAATACCGCAACATCGGAGGCAACATCCACTCCAACGGCAACGAGTCCGGCAGCTTCAATTTCGGTCGCGGGGCGACCAGCCTGCTCGGCATCAACAGCGGCAGTCCGATCGCCAGCTTGCTGCTGGGCGCGGTGGACAACGCCAACGTGACCTTCCGGTCGGTGAGCAATGCCTATCCTCGGCAGGCCGCCTACATCCTGCACGCGGGCGACACCTGGAAGGTTAACAGCAAGCTGACGCTGAACTACGGTCTGCGCTGGGACTACTACACGCCCTCCCTGGAGAAGTACAACGTCTTCTCCTTCTTCGATCCGACGGGCGCGAACCCCGGTGCGGGAGGACGGCCGGGGCGTCTCGCTTTCGCGGGCAACGACCACGGGCCGGCAAGCTACGGTGCGCCCTACCCGGAGAAACCCTACAAGAAGGCCTTCGCCCCCCGCCTCGGCGTGAGCTACGCGATCAACGACAAGACGCTCTTCCGCGCCGGCTGGGGGATCTTCTACGACCGCGCGTTCTACCCCGGCTGGGGTGGCGGCATTAGCCAGGACGGCTTCAGCAAAACACCTCCCTTCAGCAGCACCCTCGGGGGCCTGGATCCGGCGTTCCTGCTGGCAGAGGGGATTCCCCAGAACTTCAAGCGGCCCCCCTTCATCCAATCTGACTTCGACAATGGCAGCGGGATCTACTACCGCAACCTCGATGCGAACGAGCGGCCCCGGTCGCAGCAATGGAACCTCACCTTGGACCGGGAGATCGCCAAGGGCTTCATGGTGGGTGCGGCGTACGTCGGCAACCGGAGCACCCACCTGCCGTCCAACAACGACCCCCTGAACGCCCTCGACCCCAAGCTGCTCTCCCTGGGCAACCAGCTCTACGACGAGTTCCAGCCGGGGGACACGTCCCTCCACGGCGTGCCCCTGCCCTATGCCGGCTGGGTCGAGCAGATGACGGGCTGCGCGCCCTCGCTCGCGCAGGCGCTCCTGCCCTATCCGCAGTACTGCGGCAACCTGCAAGGGGCCAACGAGAACCACGGCAAGTCCATCTACCATGCGCTGCAGACCAAGGTGGAGAAGCGGTTCTCCGGGGGCAGCTTCCTGCTCGTCTCCTACACCTTCTCGAAGCTCATCACCAGCGGAACCGACAACATCCAGCGCGAGTCCGTCACCTGGAGCGGGTCGAGCGGCGTCATCTCGCCCTTCGAACAGGGGCGCAACCGGGCCCTGGCCGCAGACGACAACACTCACGTCCTGTCGGCGGCGCTCGTCTACGACATCCCCGTGGGCAAGGGCCGGAAGATCGACAGGCCGGGGGCGGTCAACGCAATCCTCGGCGGCTGGCAGCTGAGCTCGATCTTCCGCTACTCGACGGGCATCCCCTTCTTCTTCCGGTCGAGCTTCTGCAACGTGCCCGGCCAGTTCCGAGCGGGCTGCATACCCGGCGTCAAGGCGGGGGCCAACCCGTTCGCCCAGGACGTGGGTAGCTTCGACCCCGCCAAGGGCCCGCTCTTCAACAAGGACGCGTTCGAGTCCGTGGATGCGTTCAACTTCTACTACGGCACGGGAGCGAGGGTGACGAGCTACCGGGGCCCCGCCTACCGCAACCACGACCTGTCCCTGATCAAGAACACCAGCCTCGGCGGCCGGTTGAACCTCCAGTTGCGCATCGAAGCCTTCAACCTCTGGAACTGGCACGTCTTCAGCACCGGCGGGTTCTCGGGGAGCGGCTCCGCCTTCACCACCGATCTGGCGAGCCCGGACTTCGGCAAGTGGAACGGGACGGTGAGCGACCCGCGGCACGTCCAGGTGGCGGCGCGACTGGAGTTCTGACGAGCTAGACGCGCCGTCCGCCGTTCAAGGCCAGGTCGGCCGGGCCGAAGTCTCCCGGGCCGACCTGGCCTTCTCTTTGCGTTTCCGCGCTGCGGGGACTCTCGCGCGAGCCAGGCTTTGGTGGATTCGCTCCAGGGTTAGAATGACCGGGGGACTGGACCAATGCCGGCGACGACCCGTGCGATAACCGACGACGATCTCATGCGCATGCCCAAGGACGGGCGGAAGTATGAGGTCGTGGACGGGGAGCTTCGGGTGAGTCCAGGAGCCGGCGTCTGGCACGAGCGGGTCGTCGCGGCCCTGTTGACTCGACTCGCAACCTTCGTGACCGCTCGGGGCCTCGGGTACGTCTTTGGCTCCAACGTGGTGTATGGCCTGCCGAGCGGCAACCGACGCTCGCCGGACATCAGCTTCATCGCGGCTCCACGCCTGCCCTCCGGCGCCGAGCTGAAGGATCTGTTCCGAAGGACCGCCGTCTTCGAGTTCGTCCCCGACCTCGCCGTCGAGGTGCTCTCGCCCTCCGATCGCCCGCGGGAAGTCATGGACAAGGTGGGGGAGTATCTCGGTGCCGGAGTGCGCCTGGCCTGGGTGATCGATCCCGCCGAGGAGCGGGCGGTCGCTTATCGCTCCGTGACCAGCGCGCGTGAGATCCCTCCCGAAGTCGCGCTCGACGGTGAAGACCTGCTCCCCGGCTTCCGCTGCCCCCTGCGCGATCTGTTCGAATAGCCGGGGCTAGCGTGCCGGGGCGGCGCTGCCCTTTTCCTTCTTGAGCCTCTGGAATGCCTCTAGGGCCCGATCGGCCTTCTCGGCGTCGCCGCGCTTCCGGTGGATGCGCGCGAGCGCGTAATGCGGCTCGGGATAGGAAGGGTCGAGCCGCGCCGCCTCTTCCAGCTCCGCGATGGCTTCCGCCGAGCGGCCCTTCTTCTCGAGCACCGTGCCCAGCTGGTAATGGCCCTGGGGGAAGCGGGGATCGCTCCGCACGGACTCGCGAAAGAGCGCTTCCGGCTCGTCGGGCCGGTCGAGCCGCCCGAGCAGGATGCCGAGGTTGAGGGGCGGCCAGGGTGACGGCGACTTCAGCTCCCGGTTCAGGCGTACCGCCTCCTGGTAGCTCCGGATGGCCTCGTCGTACTTCCCGAGGGCCTCGTAGCAGAGGCCGAGGTTGTCGTGCGCCTTCACGAAGCGGCGGTCGAGATCGATCGCGCGGAGCAGGCTCTCGACCGCGGCCGCGTGCTGCCCGTCGTCGTAGTCGAGACGCCCGGTCCAGTAGGGGTAGAGCGGGTTCCTTGGGGCGGCCCCCGCCAGCTTCGCGAGCTCCGGGCGAGCCCAGTCCCGGCGGCCCATGACTACATAGGACATGGCCAGGGTGAAGCGGCTGCGCTCGTCGAGGGGAGCGAGCGCCTCCGCCTTCTTGATGGCGACCGCGGCGTTCAGGTAGTTGTGCCTGAGGAAGAACACGCCCCCCAGCAGGCGCAGCACCTCGGCCGACGGCGGCTCCCGCTCGACCACCTCCCGCAGCAGCGCCTCCGCCCGATCGTAGGCGCCCTCGCGGAGCGCCCCCTCGATGCGGGCACGGCGCTCGCGGTCGAGTCCGGTCCTTGCGAGGTCCCCGCCATCCAACCCTGGCAGCGCGAGATCAGGGACGGAGGGAGGCTCCTGGGCATCGGCTGGGGCGGCGAGAACGGCCAGGGCCAGGACGAGATGCGCCGACCTCACGGCGTCTTCTCCTCGGCGTCCAGCCGCTCCTTCAAGGCCAAGGCACCCGCGCTCTCCGGCACGAGCGCCAGCTCCCGCTCGATCTCCTGGCGTGCGTCCGCCCACCGCTTCTGATCGAGGTAGATCTGCGCCAGGGCGAGATGGACCTCGGCCAGGGTGGGGTCCGCCCGGGCCGCGCGCTCGAAAGCGCCCGCCGCCAGGTTGATGCGACCCTGCACCCGGTAGTTGTGCCCCAGGGCCTGCTGCAAGCGGGCGGAGCCCGGATCGAGCTTCCGCAGCTCGCGCCAGCACCACTCCGAGAGCCCGAGGTAGGCCTTCCCGAGCTGGTAGGCATATTCAGGCTCCCGGGGCGCGAGCTCGCGCAGCGCGCGGTACTGCTCGATGGCGCCCGTCCAGTTGCCCGCGCGCTCGCAGGCTTGGGCGAGCTGCAGTCGGGCCAGCGGCTCCCGGGGGAGGAGCTTCACCGCCGTCTCGAGCTGCGCCTTGGCCTCCCCCACCTCGTCCAGGGCGAGCAGGCTCGCCCCCAGCCCCACGCGTGGGGCGCCGTAGCCGGAGTCGAGGCGGACCGCCTCGCGGAACGCCGTGACCGCCTGCTTGTGCTGACCGCGCTGCTGGTAGACGAGGCCCAGGTTGTTGTGAACGTACGCCAGCCTCCCACCCTGCTCCAGGACGCGCAGGAACGCCGCCTCCGCCTCGTCCAGCTTCCCCGCCCGGAGCGCCCGCACGCCTTCCTCGAAGGGCGCTTGCAGCGCCACCGGCAGCTCCTGGGCGGACGATGCCGATGCCGGCGCCAGCAGGAGCGCGGCTACGAGGATGATGCGACGGGCAGGCATGCGAGGGACCCTTCGCAGTATAGGTCACGAAACGCGGAGCCAGACGGGTAGCAGCATTCCCTCCCCCCTACGTGGGGATAGAATGCGCCCGTTCGCATGCTGGTCCCCCTGCTCCTGCTGCTGGCCGCGCCGCTCCAGGCCGGCCACCCGCCGCTGCCCGATCTGCTGACCAGGGCCCAGCAGCGGATGGAGGTCTCCGACCGCTCCGGGGCCCGCCGCGAGCTGACGGAGGCGCTGCGGCTCTACCCCGCGAGCGCCACCGTCCACAACTTCCTGGGCGTGCTGGAAGCCCAGGAGGGGAACTACCGCGCGGCGGAGGCGCGCTTCCGCGAGGCCATCGACCGCAGGCCGCAGTACACGGACGCGTACCTCAACCTGGGCCGCCTCTACCAGGAGAACGCGGGCAAGGACGAGCAGGCCGTGCGCAAGGGCCTGGCCGCCTACGAGGCCGTGCTGCAATACCAGCCGGACCACGCGGAGGCCCGCTACCAGAGCGCGGCCCTGCTGCGCGTGCTCGGCGAGTTCGGCCGGTCCCTGGAGCATCTGGCGCGCCTCTCGCCGGGCGACCAGGAGCGGCCTTCGGCCCTGGCGGTCCGTTGCGCGGATCACGCGGGGCGGGGCGAGCGCGAGGAGGCCGACCGGGCGGCGGAACGGCTGCTGGCGCGAGCCGACCTCGCGGAAGGGGACGTCCACCCGATCCTGCCCACGCTGGCGGCGCACGGCCGGCAGGATCTGGCGCTTCGCCTGCTGGAGGCCCTGCGTGCGCGGGGACTGGCCTCGGGCGACGGCCTGCAGGGGCTGGGCCGGCTCTACGAAGGCGAGAAGCGGCTCGACGAGGCCCGCGTCGTCCTGGAAGAGGCCGCGCGGGCGCGTCCAATCGCCGTGGAGGTGCTACTCGACCTGGCCCGGGTGGCCCACAAGGGTCGCGACTATCGGGGCGCCCTCGGCTATCTGGCCCACGCGCGCGACCTCAAGGCGGGGGACGCCCGCATCCATTTCTTCTTCGGGATGGTCTGCGTGGACCTGGACCTCGGCGTGGAGGCCTACCACTCCCTGAAGGAAGCGGTCCGCCTCGAGCCGGGCAACCCGGCCTTCAACTACGCGCTGGGTGCTACGGCCTTGCACCAACGCTTCCCCGGGGAGGCCATCCCCTACTTCCGGAAGTACTCCGAGCTGAGGCCGGAGGATCCCCGGGGCTCCATGGGCGTGGGCATCGCCGCCTACAAGTCGGGCGACTTCGCCGCCGCCCGGGCGGAGCTGGCCAAGGCCGCCGCGCACGGGGAGACGGCCGCGGGAGCCTACTATTTCCTGGCCCGGATGGCCCGGGACGAGAACGACCTCGAGGAAGCCCTGCGTCTCGCCCAGAAAGCCGTGGACGCCAAACCCGACTACCCGGATCCCTACGCGGAGCTGGGCCTCCTCCATCTCAGGAAGCGGGAGCTCGAGCGGGCCGAGCAGGCCCTCCGCCGCTGCCTCGAGCTCGACCCCGACAACTACCTCGGCAACTTCCACCTGCTGATGCTCTACGAGAGAACGAAAGATCCCCGACAGGAGGCCCAGGCGCAGCGCTTCGACGGGATCAAGCGTCGCCACGAGCAGAAGGCGGAGGAGTTCCTGCGCCTGATCGAAGTGCGTCCCTACTGATGCGCGCACCACGCCCCTCACGGGGGAAGGCCTGGCTCCAGGCTGGAATCACCGCGGGACTGATCATCCTCGTCTGCTCGGCGACATCGACGGAGGGGACCCCGCGAGCGCGCCCCGTGGACGACGCTCGCGAGCTCGTGCGTGCGTTCGCCACCGGCGACCTCGCGCGCGAGGGCCTGGAGCGATGTCACCGCTACCTGCTCGCCTGGCTGAAGACCGCCGATCCGGCGACCGGCTTGATCCCGCGCAACCTGAAGGACAGCCACTACTGGAACGGCAAGGACTCGGCGGCCGACAACTATCCGTTCATGGTCCTGAGCGCCCTCCTCACCGATCGGGCGCTCTTCGAAGGCCGGATGAAGGACATGCTCGCCGCGGAGCAGCGGCTCACGCGGCGCGACGGCTGGCGGAGCCTGACCGACGATTTCTCGCTGGACACCCACCGGCTCGCCCAGCCCACCGGCGACCCGACCCGGATCATCTTCAACTCCGCCGAGTACGTGAAGGACGGCCTCATGCCCCTCACGGAATGGCTCGGCCCCAGCGAATGGAGCCGGCGCCTGGTCGGGCTGCTGGACGACATCTGGGCGGTGGCGAAGGTCGAGACCCCCTTCGGCAGGATCCCCCTCGACGGGAAGAACGCCGAAGTGGGGGTCGAGGTCAACGGCGATCTCCTGCAGGCCCTCGCCCGGGTCTACTGGATGACCGGGCGGGACGAGAAGTACCTGCGCTGGGGCTGCCGTCTCGCCGACTACTACCTCCTGCCGCAAGGCGGGCACCATCCCTCCCGCGACTTCACCGTGCTGCGGCTGCGTGACCACGGGTGCGAGATCCTCACGGGCCTCAGCGAGCTGTACGCCACCCTCCATCTGGCGGGAGGCCTTCCCGGGGGCGAGCCCTGGGCGGCGAAGAAGGCGCAATACCAGCCCCACCTGCACGAGCTGCTGGACCGCGTCCTGCAAGTCGGCCGCAACGAGCACGGCCTCTTCTTCAACGCGGTCAACCCGCAGACGGGCGAGGTGGGGGGACGGGGCGGGCCCGCCGATACCTGGGGCTACGTGGCCGACGGCTTCTACACGGTCTACCTGGTCGACGGAAAGGCGGCCTACCACGACGCGGCCTTGAAGCCGCTGGGGGCCCTCCGGGAGCACTACTCCCGCTATGCCTGGGAGCCGGACGGCTCCCCCCTGGGCAGCGCCGACGGCTACGCGGACTCCATCGAAGGCGCCTTGAACCTCCTCAATCGCGCTCCGGACCACGCGGACGCCGCCTCCGTGGAGGCGTGGCTCGACACCGAGACCCGGGTGATGTGGGAGAAGCAGCGCCCGGACGGCATCGTCGAGGGCTGGCACGGAGACGGCAACTTCGCGCGCACCACCATCATGTACTGTCTATGGAAGACCCAAGGCGTGACGCTCCAGCCCTGGCGACAGGACCTGCGCCTGGGTGCCGCGCGGGCCGGGGACCGCCTCCTCCTGACCCTCCGTAGCGATCGCCCATGGAAGGGCCGGCTGATCTTCGATCGCCCGCGCCACGCCGAGCACCTGAAGCTCCCCCTCGACTGGCCGCGCATCAACCAGTTCCCCGAGTGGTTCGTGGTGAAGGCGGGGCGGACCTACGGGGTCACTTACGTCCGCACGGACCTGCGCCGGACCCACTCCGCGGCCGAGATGCGCCAGGGCCTCTCCGTCGAGACCGACGGGCGCTCGGAGCTACGGCTCGCGGTGGAGGAGCGGGCCCTCCCCGGGCTGAGGACCGCCGGAAGATGAAGCTCGACGCTCGGGCACGCCGCGCGATCGCCTAGGCCTCCTCACCGAGCGCCTCGAGGTCCGCGCGGTCCTTGGCGCGCCCGGTGGCCCTCTTGTTCCGGACGAGCGCTGCGCGACCGAGGAACGGAACGGCGAGGCCCGCCACCTCGTGGGTCACCCGGCCGGCCCAGGCGTCGTCGAAGCCCACGGCGGTGATCGAGGTCAGGATGTCGATGCGACGTGGCGGCAGGCCGATCTGGATGACCGCGTCGGCGCGGGTCAGATCCGCGCGACCGACGCCCATGGCGGCCAGGGGGGCGCCGAAGCGAAGGAGAGCCTGCCAGACCCGGTCCACGTTGGCGCCGTCGGTCGCGATCCAGACATCGAGGTCACCGGTGGCTCGAGGCACGCCGTGGACGGCCATGGCGTGGGCTCCGATCACCAGGAAGCGCGCCTTCTCCTCCAGCAACGCGGCCAGGAGGTCGCGGAAGTCCTCGTTCACACGCGCGGCCGCCCGGTCACGGCCGGCGCGGCCGGAGCGATACCGGAGTCTCCGCGCGAGAGTAGGTCGGCACGGGACGCCCGGCCAGGGTCCAGGCCTCCAGGGCCAGGGGCCACATCATCGCGAGACGCGCCTCCGCCGTCGTGGTGGGGCCGAGGTCGTCGCCCGGCTCAGCGCCGAGCCGGTACACCCGCACGGGCCAGGACCGCCTGGCGGCCGCCGCTCGGGACCCGGGTCTCATGTTGCTCCTCCGGTGCCCGGGAACCGACGGCCGGCGATGCGTGGAGGCGGCGGCCGTCGTCGTCTCCCACTGCCCTGGGCTTTCTCAACTTACGCCAATTCAAGAACCGCCACAAATCCCGGCCGGGCAGCCCTCCAGCTCCCCTGGCGCCCCCGCGCGTCCCCCGACGTGAGCCGAGCCACTTCTCGCAGCGCCGACCGAGGCTAGACTTGTGGTGGGGGGAGAGGCATGACCGAGCTGGGAACGGATTCTCGCGTGTTCGTGGCGGGGCACCGTGGTCTCGTGGGCTCCGCCATCCTCCGGCGCCTCGAGGCCGAGGGCTTCCGCCGGGTCCTCACCGCCAGCCGCGAGCAGCTCGACCTGCGCGACCAGGCGGCGGTGAACTACTGGTTCAAGGCCAACCGCCCGGAGTACGTGTTCCTGGTGGCGGGGACGGTGGGGGGGATCCTGGCCAACTCCACCCGCCCCGCGGAGTTCATCTACGACAACATGATGATCCACGCCACGGTGGTGCACGCGGCCCACCTGTTCCCGGCCCGCAAGCTCCTCTACCTGGGCAGCTCCTGCATCTACCCGCGGGAGGCCCCCCAGCCGATGAGGGAGGAGCACCTCCTGTCGGGACCCCTCGAGTCCACGAACGAGTCGTACGCGATCGCGAAGATCGCGGGGATCAAGCTCTGCCAGGCCTACCGCCGGCAGTACGGCTGCGACTTCATCTCCGCCATGCCCACGAACCTGTACGGGCCGCAGGACAACTTCGACCTCACGAGCTCCCACGTGCTGCCCGCGCTGATCCGCAAGTTCCACGACGCGCGGGCCGCGGAGCGGGGGGAGGTCCAGATCTGGGGGACGGGGACGCCGCGCCGCGAGTTCCTGCACGTGGACGACCTGGCCGACGCCTGCCTCTTCCTCATGCGCCGGTACGACGAGGCCGAGCACGTCAACGTGGGCACGGGCGAGGACCTGACCATCCGGGAGCTGGCGGAGACCGTGCGGGACATCGTGTACCCCGAGGCGAAGCTCGTCTTCGACCCGAGCAAGCCCGACGGCACCCCCCGCAAGCTCCTCGACGTGAGCCGGCTCCACGGCCTCGGCTGGCGGCATCGCATCGGGCTGCGCGACGGGATCGAGTCCTCCTACCGGTGGTTCCTGGAGAACCACGATCACGCCCGGGGGACCGCGCCCGTGGTGGCCGCGCGGGCCTAGGCGTCGCGCGAAGGCCATGTCCGAAGCCGACGAGGAGCCGCTGAACGTCTACGACCCGGCGGGGGTGGCGGTGGGAGTCATGCCCCGGGCGGAGGCCAAGCGCTCGGGGCTCGCGGTGGGCGCGGTCAACGTCCTGCTGGCGAACGCCGGGGGCGAGGTCCTGCTCCAGCGCCGCCCGGCCGACAAGGAGAACGCGAGCCTCTGGGACAAGTCGGTGGGAGGCCACGTGGCCGCGGGGGAGGAGTTCGACCGGACCGCGGTGCGCGAGGCCGGCGAGGAGCTGTTCGACGACCCCGCGTCCCCCCGGGTCGTCCTCGCGGCGGACGAGGAGGCCTTCCAGATGCGCCTCGCCGCCACCGACCTAGGCCAGGCCGTCTTCTTCCGCCGTGCCTCCTTCCAGCGCAACCTGCGCGACGTGCGTTACGGGCCGGACGGCGGCCTGCGCAACGTCCTGTACCACGTGGCCGTCTACCTCGGCCGCACCGACGTCCCCCTCCCGGGCTTCCGCCCCCAGGCGAGCGAGATCGCGGGCCTCGGTTATTTCCCCGCCGCCGTCGTGGACGAGATGCTGCGCCGCGGCCAGCTCGCCCCGAACATGGCCTTCCTCTGGCTCACCCACGCGCACGCCCTCCTCGCCCGCTGAGGCCGCCTTACAATGGAGGGGTGCCGCGGGTGGACTGGGAGCACGTCGAGCGCGCCCTCGCCTCACGGGAGCCCACCCGGGTGACGGAGCCGGCGGCGTCCCGGGCGGCGGTGGCGGCGATCCTCCGCGAGGGCGCTCCCGGCCTGGAGATCCTGTTCATCCGGCGCGCCGAGCACGAGGGCGATCCCTGGTCCGGCCAGATGGGCTTCCCGGGCGGGCGCGCCGAGCCGGGTGAGGACGACCTCTCCCGCACCGCGGTCCGGGAGACCCGGGAGGAGACGGGGATCGACCTCTCCCGGGATGCGGATCGCCTGGGGCGGCTCGACGAAGTGCGGGCGATGGCGCGCATGCGTCCCCTCGACCTCGCCATCACCCCGTTCGTCTTCCGCCTCCGCTCGCGGGAGGAGGCGATCCTGAGCGAGGAGGTGCGCAGCCTGCACTGGCTGCCCCTGGACGGCCTCCTCGCCTCCGCCACCCAGTCGACGATGCAGTACGACTACCAGGGGACGGCCCTGGAGCTCCCCTGCCTGGGCTTCGAGGGCCTCGTGATCTGGGGCCTCACCTATCGGATGTTCACGAACTTCCAGAAGCTGCTCGACGACACGGCCGACCCGGGAACCCGCCTCGTGCGCGAGCCGATCGACATCGCGGCCCTCCCACCGACCACCCCCGAGGACGGCGCCCTTTGCCTGTTCGTGGGGGTGGTGCGCAACGAGAACCAGGGGCGAAAGGTCCTGCATCTCGAGTACGAGGCCTACGAGGACATGGCGCTGCCCCTCATGAAGGAGATCGGGGCGGAAGCGCGCCGGCGCTGGCCCATCACCGAGCTCCGCATGGTCCATCGCCTGGGCCGGCTCCGGATCGGAGAGGCGAGCGTGGCGGTGGCCGTCGCATCACCCCATCGGGCCGAGGCCTTTGCCGCCTGCCGCTTCCTGATCGACACCCTGAAAGCCACGGTGCCGATCTGGAAGAAGGAGTACTACGCGGACGGCTCCGCCTGGCTCGAGGAAGCGGCTCCCCGGGTCCCCGGACCCCCCGGGAGCCCTGGGGCCCGCGAGGGGTAGCCCCGCCGCCGGAGCCAGGCGATCGCGAGGGTGGTCTGCAGGCCGCCGATCGCCCACCCGGCCAGCACGTCCGTCGGCCAGTGGACCCCGAGGTAGAGACGGCCCAGGCCCACGAACAGCGGCAGGGAGAGGCCGAGGGCAAGGAACGCGGGGGCGAGGGTGGGGAACCGGCGGGAGAGCGTCCAGGCGAGCACGGGGAAGAAGGTGGCGGAGGCCAGGGCGTGGCCGCTCGGGAAGGACCACCCACCCGTCTCCAGCAGGCGCGGCCACAGCTCCGGCCGCGGCCGGCAGACCAGCTCCTTGATCCCCGCGAAGAGGAGCGGGGTAGTGACGCCCAGGACGATCCAGGCTCGGGCGCCCGCGCCCTCTCCGCGCAGCCGCTCGGCGAGGGCGGCCAGAAGGACGATCGCGATGCTCACCGAGAGCCCCCCCACCACGTGGGAGAGGACGAAGGCCACGTCCAGCGCAGGGCTCGCGTGGGCGTGGATGCGGAGGAGAAGCTCGCTCTCCAGCCTAGGTCTCTGACCGCTTAGAGAGATTCGTTTTGTAGCCAAACTTGCGTCGGGCATCCCTGCGTGTGAAGCGCCAGTTGATCCGTGTCTTCCGCCGATTGGCCCGGGCCGTCCACGCCCGCGT
>Ga0137361_10001182_pt1 | contig 15812 bp, 9 predicted proteins | sample Mad1_80_16metaG_FD_104923 | JGI IMG/M metagenome (GOLD analysis project Ga0137361, IMG submission 104923) | Vadose zone soil microbial communities from Angelo Coast Range Reserve, California, USA - Mad1_80_16 metaG | ecosystem: Environmental > Terrestrial > Soil > Vadose zone | place: USA... | reverse complement strand
TCCCGCGCCCTTTATCACAATCACAATGTTCTGTTCTAAATGTGCAGCTGCGAGGACCAGTTTATCCAGTCCACGGTCAGGCTGCAGGTTTCCTTGATAAAGAGCGATACGCACCTGCGGACTTAGACCAAGGTGTTGGCGCAGCCGATCACTTTTCACAACTGTCTGATAGCGAGGAACATTACGGATCAGTGTCACGCCTGGAACGTGGAAGTGCTTACGAATTTCTTGTGCGTGAAGAGGTGAGGTAGCGATCACACCTGCACAGCGAGGCAATGCTATAGCATGAAAGCGTGTTAATAGCCCAGCTAATCTATGCCAGAATCCAATACTTGTTTCAGGCACGGGAAATTGTAGATCATAGATCTCAAAGATAAGTGGCTTATGGCGCAATCGTGCTGCCATGTAAGTTGCGGGCAATGCCGTTAATTCATTTGCTTGATAAACATCAGCCTGCGACTGAACTAAGCGAAATATGCTCAGAATGAGGGTACGCATAGCATTCATGAAAAACCATGGCTCAAATTTCTTAGAGGTATGCCAGTCAGGTATGAGGAGGTGTTTCATGTGGACTCCACTGATGTCTTCCTCAATAAGTCGAAAGGGTTCACTTTCGACATCAACAATGGTGACCTCGAATCCAGCCTCTGCAAGTGCAGTGGCTGCACGCATTGCCCGGACATCAGCACGTGCTGTACCGACAACGTGCATGCAAACCTTGACGAGTGGCTGTGCTGCGGCAACGTCTTGTGCTACCGAAGCGTCAATATGTGGTGCTATTTTCACGATCAAGAAGTCTCCTCAGACTGTCGCTTATATAGCTTCCAAGCTGGAAGCTTCCCCAGCAACAAAAGACATCCACTGTAGAGAACGAAGGCACCGATATGTATGCTCCAAACTACATAGGTAGTTTGAGCCCGTGCCAGGAAATCGCTTCCTGTGTACAGAGCAGTGCCAGCCAATAGTGCAATGGTAAACAAACCAATCTCAAAAGGGACAGGGTAGATACGTTGGTTTGCGATATATCCCATCAAAGCGAGCGCAGCATAGGCAACGAGTGTTGCCATCGCCGCACCCATCGCCCCATAAGGAGGAATTAAAATGATATTGATGCCAACATTCAAAAGAGCTGAACATGTAAAAAAGATAGCTGCCAGCCATGTTTTTCGCTGTAGTGAAAGACCGAGCGACACGATGAGGTAGGTACCGCTGAACATAGTAGATAGCGCAATGATTGGGATAACAGGTGCTGCTGAATGATAGGCAGGGGGAAAGAAGATGTCAAGCACACTGATGCCAAAGAGTGAAAGTCCAAACGTGGCAAAGAGCAAGACGATACTAAACCAACGAAATATCAGTTGAAAGGCACGCGGGGCACCATCTTTTTTAGCAATGCTATAAATCACAGACCACCAGGCCAACGAAAATGGTGCGATGATAATAGAAGATGCTATGCCACCCAAACTATAGGCCACAGCATAACTTGCTGTCTGTGATAACGATCCTAAATGCCCCAATAGATAGCGATCTGAAAGTTGTAGCACCCAGCCCGATAGAAGATTAATGACATTAGGTACTCCAAAGGTGAGAAGCTTCCAGGCAATATCGAAGCGCAGACGCAGGCCTGCATGTCGAAGAATGATAGGCATCGTACAAATCACTACAACTGCATAGCCTGCGCCCGTTGCAATAAGCGCGCCGACAATATCCATATGCAGTACTCCCACTAAAACGATAGTAACGACTGCGGTAGCAAAGAGATTGAGGAGGGATAAAATCGAAGAAAATGCCGCACGGTTTTCAGCACGCAACCACCAAAATCCCGGTATCGTGAGGTTTTGTAGAAGAATAACGAAGGCTGCAAGTCTAATAGAGTCACTAAAAGAACTGCTATTCACCAGGAGCACTGACAATTGCGGAGCTGCTATTGACCCTACAATAACTACGGGTATTGAGGTGAGTGACAACAGTATAACCACAGTTGAGAGAACATGTGCTCGATCCCGTTCAGTCTCGTAATCATACGTATACGCTCGTAAAAAAGCGGAGTGAAGACCAAGTTCCGTCACTCCAGCCACCAGGGTAATGACGGTATTGAGAACAGCTAGAGCTCCATAAGTGGAATGTGAGAGGTGATGGGTCAAAAATGGCGTGAGCAAAAGCGCAACTAGGGGAGACGCCAATGAGGCGAGCGCATAGATCCCTGAACTTTTGACAAGGTTCTGAATAAGTGAAACAGAGTTGGGATGGGTTTGTGTAGCAATCTCCTGGTGGTCATCCAATAATGATGTCATGGGCGATCACCATTCTCAATTCCAAGCGTGTCGGTTCTTGCAACATCTAACAGAGTATCAAGTCCAGACCAGTAAGTCGCTCGCAGCAAGATTCGCCTGAACTGAGCCGGACTATGATGTTCTGCTATGTAGTCTCTTGCCAGCTTTCCCATACGACGATAGAGTTCTGAGTCATTGAGAAGACGTGCGAGAGCTTCTCTGGCCCGGGTCGTATCGCCCGGGGGGATAACAATGCCCCGCCCATCAGCAAGCAGCACTGCGTTTGCTAGCGGTTGAGTAGTGGCAATGACTGCACAACCAGAAGCCATTGCTTCCAAGACGGACATGGGAATGCATGCGCCGCGTGTACTTGTGTACAGGAATATGTCGCTTATCGCAAGGAGCAAGAGGACATCCTGCGCTGAAATGTCTCCCCAGAGCCAGCATATCTGACTTAAGCCGTGACTGTGAACACCTTCTTCGAGTTGCTTGCGTAGTGGCCCATCACCCGCGATGATGACGCGCACCCGCTCACGCCGCTCGTCGGAAAGTGAGGAGAGTGCCTGGTGTATACTCTCCAGAGCGATATCTAACCCTTTCTCATGGGAGAGCCGACAGACGATCGCTACCACGATGGCATCAACAGCAATGCCCTTTTCCTCCCGCACCTTTGCCCTTGATATGGCATCAAGCAGGATATGCTGATGTATGTCGATCATACTCGCGAAGCGCGCAATACGACTTTGAGGGATTTTGAGTCGGTTACATACCTCTTCCATTTCATCACCTGCAACACCAGGGATCAGAAAGAGATCACTAAAGTGAACGGAAATACGTGCTAGCAGGGAGAGAGAAGGCCGATATAGCACCAGGAGGAGTCGGACAAGTTGACGAAGCATCCAGGGCCAATTTTTCGTTGCCAAAATGTTTCTCCACTCTGTGTGGAAGAGCTGGCTCTCGGACCAGGTCAAGGTGCTGTGGTCAATACAGACCACTCGCACACCTGCTAGCTTTGCTACCAGGGCTGCAAAGGCTCCAGTGAAGACACCATCTTGAGGCACAAAAACATCATAACCAGCACCATGTAACATAAGAGAGATGAGCTTCTGCATTCCGGTTAAGACATAGAGCCAGACCAAAGGAAAATGCCAGGGTGTCATCCTTGCAGTACCAAAACGATGAATAACAAATCTATCCGGGTTAGGTCCAAGGCGTTGTGTCACATATTCAATGCACCATGTGTCCCTAGTTACCTGGGCTATGCTATTCAGGACGGTGAGAACACCCCCAGTAAAAGGAAAACCAGGGAGAGGAATGCACACACGGAGAAAAGGTGATGCTTGCACCTTGGGGAAAAGCTTGGATCGAAAGTATTCCAAGAGAGCATGGCCAGAGGTGGCACAGCGGCTGATAATCTGATAGCGTAAGCGAGAGGGCCATTGATGTAGATAGTGGCGCCAGTGGGCAGCCACAGCGGCACAGTGCTCACAGTGAGTATGGCTGGCAAGCGCCTCCAGCAACTGAGCTTGCAGTCCCAGGTGCGCAGGCGAGGATAAGGGTCGCTGCAGCAGGTCCGCACACGTCCAAAAGCCCCTGTCGAATTCCGCAAGCAGACGATGCAGCGTCCTGAGACTGCGTGCCACCAGATGCTCGATGGGGCTCGTCCCCGTCAGAGCCAGGTAATCGTACAACCCCAAGATGGCAAGCAGGAACCCACTGAGCTGGTGCGCCGCTGGATAGACCGCCCTTGCCTCAAAGAAGATCCCATCGGTTCCCACAGGGGCACTGACTCCTCCATCGAGAATATCGTGCTCAAAGGTGCATACCACCCGATCAGCCAGGTGCAGAAAGGTCGGGTCGTCAGTCAGCACACAGGCGCGCGTCAGCACCGAAAGAGCACATCCCTGCGTAACCGCGGAGAGCCAGGCCCCGCTCGTCGGCCTTCCAGGGACAGGACCGGCGTGTGGCCAGCCGGCAGCATCTTCCCCAATGCACACGGCGTGCTGCACCAGCCAGCAAACCTGGGCCAGGAACGCCTGGCGCTGCTGCTCATCTCCGCTTGCCAGGTAGTGGTTCCAGTGAAGCAGGCCATCAAGGGTGATCGAGCTGGGCTCAGAGCCGAACAGATGTAGCTGAGAGGACACGCCCGTCTCATCAACATAGACTAAGCTCAGGTAGGCTGAGAGGTCAACAGGATAGGCAGTCAACTGAGCCTTCCTGTCCGCTACCTGGACCTGTTCGTTGACTTGCCTCAGTGGTCTAGACATCTGACTCGCTCCTCTTCTCATGCTCCCGCTTTCTTGCCTCACCATCTTTCTCCTCCTGCTCGGGACAATCTCAACCCTCTACCCCATCCTTTTTCTCAGCAGCTAAAAGTTCATCCAGTCCAGACCAGTGAGTCGCTCGCAGTAAGGTTCGTCTGAACTGAGTAGGACTATGATGTTCTGCTATATAGTCTCTCGCCAACGTCCCCATACGATGACAGAGTTCTACGTCATTCAGCAGACATGTAAGAGCCTTGCCAGCCTGTACTGCATCTCCGGAAGGTACCGCAATGCCCCGCCCATCAGCGAGCAGCACTGCATTTGCTAGTGGTTCCGTTGAGGCAATAACTGCACAAGCAGAGGCCATTGCTTCCAGAACAGACATAGGAATGCATGCACCACGTGTACTGGTATACAGAAAGATGTCACTTATGCCCAGCAACGTGATGACCTCGTCAGCAGAGAGTTCTCCGTAGAGCAAACAGTATTGGCTCAGGTCGAGCTGGGCAATGATCTCTGCTATTTGTTTGCGTAGTGGCCCATCACCCGCGATGATGACGCGCACCCGCTCACGCCGCTCGTCGGGAAGTGAGGAGAGCGCCTGGTGTATACTCTCCAGGGCGATATCCAAGCCTTTCTCACGCGAGAGCCGACAGACGATCGCTACTACGATGGCATCAACGGCCAGGCCTTTTTGCTCATGTAAAGTTGCTCTTGAAACAGCATCAGGGAGAACATGACGATTGATGTCGATCATACTGCCAAAGCGGGTAATACGGCTGGTAGGGATGCCAATTATATTACAACCCTCTTCTATACTATCGCCTGGAACCCCAGGGATCAGATAATGATCGACAAAGCGAGCAGCGATACGCGCTAACAGGCAGCGAGAAGGCCAGTAGCATATAAATAGTTGCCGGGCCAGTAGCTGAACGACCCAAGGCCGATGGTGACGGTTGGCTGCCAGAGCATCCATATTTTCTGCATAATAGACACGACGATTGCGATCAGTAAACAGGCTCAGGTGACCGTGGTCAATACATACCACCCGCACAGCGGTTAATTTGCCTGCCAATCCTGCCAATCCTGCTGTGGCGACACCATCTTGAGGTAGAAGAACATCATAACCAGCTCTCTTGCGCATCAGCGAGATAAGTTTACGAGTACCAGACAGCACGTAGAGCCAGACGAAAGGGAAAGTCCAGGAAACCATGCTCCTGGTGCCAAAGCGATGAATGGTATATCTTTCTGGACTCGGTCCAATACATTGAGTGAGATACTCTATGTGCCATTTATCTTTCATTGCCAGAGCAAGTCCATCCAGGACAGTGAACACTCCGCCCGTAGCCGGGAATATCTCTACAGGAATACAGGCACGTGTAATAGTGGGCGGAGCGTAGGGGCGGAGCTTGCCTCCGCCCTCGTGATCCTCGCGACCGCCAGGGCGGAGGCAAGCTCCGCCCCTACGAGGCCTGGGGAAAAGCACAGATTGGATCCGCCCCAGCAGCATCTGGCAACGACGCGTGATGCAATAGCGTAAGCGAGAGGGCCATCGATGCAGATAGAGCCGCCAGCGGGCAGCCACAGCGGCACAGTGCTCACAGTGAGTATGGCTGGCAAGCGCCTCCAGCAACTGAGCTTGCAGTCCCAGGTGGGCAGGCGAGGATAAGGGTCGCTGCAGCAGGTCCGCACACGTCCAAAAGCCCCTGTCAAAATCCTCTAGCAGATTGTGCAGCGTCCTGAGGCTGCGTGCCACCAGATGCTCGATGCGGCTCTCCCCCGGCAGAGCTACGTAGTCATACAACCCCAAGACGGCAAACAGGAACCCACTGAGCTGGTGCGCCGCTGGATAGACCGCCCTTGCCTCAAAGAAGACCCCCTCGGTCCCCACGGGGGCACTGACTCCTCCATCGAGAATATCGTGCTCAAAGGTGCGTACCACCCGGTCAGCCAGGTGCAGAAAGGTCGGGTCCTCTGTCAGCACACAGGCGCGCGTCAGCACCGAAAGAGCACATCCCTGCGTGAGGGCAGAGAGCCAGGAGCCGCTCGTCGGCCTTCCAGGGACAGGACCGGCGTGTGGCCAGCCGGCAGCTTCCCCGATATCCACTGCGTGCTGCACCAGCCAGCAAGCATGGGCCAGGAACGCCTGGCGCTGCTGCTCATCTCCGCTTGCCAGGTAGTGGTTCCAGTGAAGCAGGGCATCCAGGCTGATCGAGCTGGGCTCAGAGCCGAACAGGTGGAACTGAGGGAACAAGCCCGTCTCGTCAAGAGAGATCGAGTTCAGATAGGCTGAGAGGTCAACAGGATAGGCAGTCAACTGTGCCTGCGTGTCCGCGGCTTGAACCTGTTCGTGGGCTGGCTTCAGCGGTCTAGACATCTGACTCGCTCCTCTCCTCCTTCATCGGGCCATTCAGGCTTTTGGCCAGTAAAGGAGATGAAATAGCGCCTAGAATGAGCCAACCAATTGACGCCAAAGGTGCAATTGTCCATCCAGGGTTAATCAGGCTGTTGAAGCATAGCGTCAAGACAGTGGTTAACCCAGCAGCGAGGAGGGAACGGGTACCTATCTTAGCCGATGCCCAATTATGCCAGGCCTGCCACAAAGCCGATGCAAGGACAGCTAGAAATATTACCATCAGCGGAAGCCCTCCCTGAGTAGCGAATTCTAGATAAGAATTGTGGGGATGATAGAGAGGTATGAATTGGTCTGGGACACGATATGGATCAGAACGCACAATATAGACAGTGTCACCCATGCCAAGGCCTGTCAAAGGGAAAGCGCGAATCACATTTAACGCAGTCAGCCACGCACCAGTGCGCAATGGCCACTCATAGGAATCGCCAAAGTGTTGGAGCTGGGCAGCAACCTGCGAAGGAAAAGCAACAACTATTGCTAGTGCAGCTATAAAGACAAGCAGCGGTATCAGGAAACGATAGCCAGAGCGTCCAACAAACACGAGAAAGCAGAAAACACCTGCCAAAGCTGCTGCCAATGATGCTGTCGTATAAGTGAAAAGCAATGCAAGCAACATGATAAACACACCGGCAAGATAGAAAACTTTCTTCAGAAGAGACGAACTGTGAACAAGGAGTCCCAGGGGAAGAAAGAGCACCGTAGCAAAAAAAGTGCCATTCGTGTCAGGATGAAGAAAGAATCCTTCAACTCGACTAAGACCAGTTCCAACTATCTCAAAAAATGACGGATCTTTAGGGATGGCACCAGGGGGTATCACCTTGAACAGAGTAATACCGGTCAGGCCCTGAATAGTGGTATGTATGGCCATGAGTATGCCAAAGACGGCAAGAAATTCAAATAAGCGTCGAATACTGGCAACATCTCGACCAACAACTAACCCTAGCCAGAATACGGTCAAGGCGCTGAAAATAATCGTGATGTAATAGGTTTCACCATCATGGAGATTAAGGCCTCGAGGTACAGGAAAAAGAGCGACTACGAGAAACAGGAGCCATAGCCATAAGGCACGGGGTTCCACCCAGGGGTACTGCGGAGATCGCCTCAAGAAGAAGATGCACAGCAAGGCAAGTACCATAACTGGTGCAACAAAATGCAGCCCCATGTACCAATCGACATAGATATGGACCGCTATCACAACCGTTACCGCTAATTGGTCCTGGTGAAAGGCGATGATGAGCGCCATAATTACAATGCCGGTGACAGCCATGTTGACATCCGCGCTAAGTGTTCCGAGTACGCCCCCGAGTAACAACACTACTGCCGTTGCAAGGATGAGAAAGAGTAAATTTAGTGAGAGCTGGCCTTTTATAGTTTCCCATACACTATTTTTCATTCCATTTCTTTCCTTCCAATATCTCGGTGTAACTATTCAGGTACCTTTCTCGCGCCGCCTGCGGCGGCCCTGGAAAAAAAAGGGGATTTTGCGGGGACACCCCGCGCCCCGGCCAGGGGAAGCAGTCCCCCGGCACCCCCTGCTGAAGAGTTACCTCTCGGTATTTCTATCTACATCTATAGTCAATGCCCACGTTCAAGTCCTGATTCAATGGTTGGGCGAGCGTCGCCGTTTGCCTGGTCTCAGATGCCAATCCTCCCCATTGATTGCTCATCACTGCACAGGATGGGAGTGTGATGAGCAGATGCAATGTCCATTGAGCCCCCGCTTGTCGCTGTACCAGGTACCGGTAATGCCACCCGCTGTTATCTTTCGTAGCTGCATGAGGCACATGCCAGACAAGGGTGATGACGTGGGTTTGACCATAAAGAAGCGTGAAGGGACCTGCCCATATCTTGTGGCCGAAGGCCTGGGAGGACTGGATAGGAGCAAGCCCAGTCAGCATGTCTAATGTACTACCAGTTGGAGCATAAATATGTAGATAATCTCGATAAGTGGGCCAGCCATAGGTTTGCCCCGGAATGATCCAGGCGTAGCTGAGGGTCGTTTGATGAACGGCAGTGCCCGCTGCATCAAGCGTGACTTGATCGCTTAACGTGTTGACGATGAAGTTGTTTGCTTTCGTCGCACCGAGATTCGCATCCACTACGAAGAGACTATCCTTGTCCGCTGGTTGGATCGCTGCGTCAAGATGAGAGAGGTGCAAGATATTTTCTGCAGCGCTTGAGTTAAAATAGAGTTGTAAATCCTTTGAGCGTAGCGAGTTGACGAGAAGCTGCAAGAGCCTTGGAAAGGCTGAAGCTGAAAGCTGGCGGACACGAGCCAGAACATGCTCTGCTAACAATGCCGTGAAATGTTTGCGCAGTGATGAATACCCATCAGGTGAAGGAACGGTAGGAGAACCCTCATATGCTGGCCCCAGTTCGTGATAATGGATACGATCAATCAGGTTTTGTGCCGTAATCACCTCATGATACTCTGTGACCTTGATGGGTCCAGTAATTTCGAGCGTGTGCTGTATGAGTGCTGGTGTGATAGCGATCACACCTAGAACGGGGCCTGTGCCACCTTCTCGTATATAGTTCTGCTCTCCATAACGTGCATTCGTTGGAAAGTCTGCGTCAAGATTCGAGTCGCGAAGACTCCAGGATGGTGCCAGCCAAAACCAGGTGTAAGCCGGCGGATAAGGGATCACTTTGCCGGCTGTGCTAAAAGGTATGTCGAACAGAGTAACATCGGTAACGTGAGCAGCCATCAGCCGTCCTGCTGAAAGTGTAAGGATACCACAGTTCCCAATGAAGCCACCGCCCGGTCTCAGTTCGGTCGAATCGAGCACTTCAAGAAAATAATTTGCCGGCTTATCGATCCCCAGGAGGCCGGGGATGACAGCGGGGAGCTGCTCAAGGTCATGAAGCAGGGCTTGTAGGACCGGTATGTCTCTGTAAAAGGCCGTAAACAGCTTACTCAAGCGTGGGTCAAACTCTACATCGGTTGGCTGTAGCTGATTCGCCTGTTCAACAACCTGCGCCAGGGCTATCTTGATCTTATGAAGATCCTGGTTGACGGGGCCGAGGTCCCGTATAGTCAGCCCACGTCCCTGAACATTCAAGGGATCATGCAGTTCTGAAATGAACACATTCAGTAGATCACAACCTGCTACTCCTGCCTGAGATATCCCAACCGCGATAAGCGAGAGGTGTAACCCGGCGTATAGTCGAGTCCCGTATATGGGGATAAATATGCTAACCCCCGATAACGGCTGCAGGTCATTAGCTAGCTGACCAAAGCTAGTAGATGCTGCTGCAAACTCTTGTCGCGCGTAGCTAACAGTACGGGTGTCAAGAGGGTCGTTTGGAAGCCTGGCTACAAGCGTCTCAGCCATGTGCAGATGCTGCATCCCTTCTTGAGCCAAAAGCAAGTACCGAGGATAGTTCCTTTTCGCCGTTTGATATCCAACCATCGAAGACACCCCGCCAACCACACAGAGGAGTAACAAGACAAAGGTAAAGGTAAAAAGGTACACCGCTTTTGACGTTTGCTTGTTGCCTTTTGTCCGCTGCCTACTGCCCATTTTCACGTGGCCTACCTTTCTGACCCGGCAGTTTCTGAGCCCCATGTGCAAGCATCAACGCGCTTACTGCTTATTTTCACGTGGCCCACCTTTCTGACTGTTACGCAGTATCGGCCAGGTTGCATTGAGAGCATCTGCTGCAACAGTGGCTGTATCTGCGTCGTTGGCATGATGATTGTTTCCATCGTGCTGGCCATCGGAGTGGTAATAGTAGTAAGAGTAGGTCAGGTCTTTGCGACTGCGACGTTGCTTGTTGATGACATAGCCAAGCACACGTGCTCCTGCCTGTGTTAGCAGAGCTTTCATCTGCTCAAGCCTCCCTTTAGTAGCCCGAGTGATATCGACCACGATCAGCGTGCCATCAACCTTTGATGCCAAAATGCTGGCATCTGATAGACCCAGCATGGGAGGCGAATCAAAGATAACGATATCCGCAGGATAATTTGCAATTGCTGCAAAGAGACGCTCCATAGCTTTTGAGTCAAGTAATTCTGAGGGATTCGGTGGCAGTGGCCCAGAGGGCATAATTTGCAAATTCGGAATATCCACAGCATGAATAAAAGGATCGAGAGGTGCGATAGCGAGAGCTGTGTTAGTAAGTAGCGCATTCGTCGACGGTTGATCCGAAGAAAAAATGGCGGAGAGAATCTGGCTCTCAGGAGATGCGTTAGTTGTAATGGGCGCGCTAAAGGCCATAATGGCATTGCTCAAGCCCTGCTGAGCTGGTGGGAGACCAAATTTCTCATGCAGTGTTGGGCGACGTAAGTCCGCATCGATGAGCAGCGTGCGTTTACCAGCTTTGGCCATAAAAATTGCCAGATTCGCCGCAACGACGCTCTTGCCATCATAAGGCAGAGCGCTGCTCACTACCAGGGAGTGCAGTGGTTCGTCTACACTTGAGAAGCCAATGCTCGTACGCAAAATGCGATAAGACTCGACATTGGCATCACTGCCCGTTGGATGAATAATATCTTTTGTATGAGAAGAGGGTACACGCCAGATGGTGGCTAGCACGGGCCATTTCGTCAACTGGGTGAGGGCCTCTGGAGTACGAATCTGTGTGCCTAGTTCTTCAAACAGTATGGCGAGCAATACTCCCAGGAATATTCCTGTCACCAGTCCGGCACTGGTATTGAGGAGAATGTCAGGTTGTACAGGTCTTGGTTCAGGCTGCGCAGCCTGGGCTACTTCCAGGAAATTGTCATTCTCGGCCTCTGTCAGCTCAAGCTGGGACAACGTCGACTGCAACTGGTTGTAGTGTTGCTGTAAACCATTCTGTTGTGCTACTAAGTCTGTTATCTGTGTATCTGTTCCTTTATCTGCTCGCAATGTTGTGATTTGAGTTGTGATGGAGTCTAATTGCGATCGTGTCGCGTCGAGATCTTGTCGAATTTGTTGCTGTGATTGACTATTATTTTGTTGCATGATTCCTTGCTGTAGTTTGATCAACGTTGCTGCAATAGCGTTGGCAAGACCTGCTGCTCGTGTTGGGCTTGCATCCAATACATTGATCTCAAACAGTTGTGTATTCAGTCTGGGTGCTGCTGTCACCTGTTTTGCGAGTCGCTCGACAGTGAGGCCTGCGTAGTGTGAGGCAACCTCACGCAGCACGGGATCACTTACTGCCAACTGTGCCTCTGTCTGAACAAGCTGGTCACTGGCCAGCAAACTATTGATATCTGCTTGATTACTCTGCGAACGAATAGTGATCTGGATAATTGCTGTCGATTTATAGAGTGGGGTGCTGAGTATGCTGCCAACATAAGCGCCCAGACCTACCACAAAGAAGCAGATAATTATAAGCTGCCAGCGCTTTACGACTAGCGCGTAATAGTGTCCGAGTGTCATGTTCTCTTACTCCTTAAAGTGTGCTTTGTTGGAAATGAAGTCGCTGTCGTACCTCACTTCCAAGGCAGGCATTAAATGCAGATCCATGGGACGATGCTTGTGGTCGTCCTGACCAAGCAGTGCAGCGATGTGTGTGTCGAGCATTGCAGTAAGCTGGTCATAATCGAAGCGAGCCTCCACCAGTGTGCGGCCACGCTGTCCCATTGATCTCGCCAGATCGGGGTGTTCACGCAGGGAGTGGATCGCGTTTACGAGCGCAGCGGTGTGCTCAGGCTCGACGCAGATAGCCGCACCGGCCTCCTCGGTGAGCCGACGTGATTCACCGTCGATTGCCAACACAATAGGACGGGCACACGCCATCGCCTCTAACATCTTCACAGGCAGTGCCATTTCGAGTAGCGGTAACTTCCGTAGAGGGATCACGCAGGCATCGGCGGCAGCCAGTAGCCGTGGCACCTGGTCATTTGGCACAGGGTCAAGAAACGTGACATTTTTGAGACCGCACCTCTGCACATACGCCATGAGTTCTCCCTTCTTCACACCATCGCCGACGAGGACAAAGTGTATACCTGTATCACTTTGTAGCTGTTCTGCTGCCTCCAGGACAGTTTCCAGACTATAGACAAGCCCGTGATTCCCTGCAAAGAGGAGCGTGAAGCGATCATTCCAACCAAGCTCGCGTCGAGCTTGTGCTTGCTGCAAAGGGCGGAATGTCGTGGTATTCACCCCGTTGGTCAAGAGGAAGACATGCTCTGGAGAGAGTCCACGGCGAATGAGAAGATCCCGCAATGACTCCGACACTGCCCAGACGAGGCCCGCCTTCTGGTAGCTCGACCATTCCAGCCATTCAGCGATGCGGATCAAGGCACGGTTACGCAGCACACCCAGTTGGATGGCGGTTTCAGGCCAGAGGTCGGAGACCATAAAAATGAAAGGGCAATGCTTCCAGGTTGCAAGAATGTGACCTGGAATGGCGTCGAAGAGCGGCGGTGACTGAACAATAATGATATCTGGTTGTCCAATTGCTCTCCCCCCAAGTAAGGGTGCCAGAAAAGCAAACGAAAGTTGGGCAACAAGACGGCGCAAGAAGTCTGTAGTCGGACTCACGTAGCTCCACACTCGTACCACCCGCACCCCATCCAGCATCTCTTGCAGCAACAGATGCCCACGATATTCAGGGGGGACAACCCCATTTGGATAGTTTGGGACCGTCGTCAGTATCGTCACCTGGTATCCTCGCTTCACCAGGCTCTTCGCCGTTTCACTGACACATACCGCTGCCGCCCCTTTCTCCGGTAGGTAATAGGGCGAAATAAAGAGCACATGGGTCATGATATCGCTCCTCGTCTGGAGTTCAGTCGTGCGGTTAAACGATCTACTTCGTCCTCTATTCTCAGCGTCTGCTTTTTTGCTTCTTCCTGGCGTGTAGACTCGACCAGTTGATGCGCAATTTTCAGCACTGCCAGCCCATCTTCAGCCGAGACGGTTGGCAGCGTATCGTTGAGCAGGGCGGCAATCGTATCTTCATACTCCAGGCGCAAGGGTTCGGCTTTTTGCACCTTAAGGCGTGTCATTGTGCCTTCGCTTACCCCGGTGAATGAGCCCAATGCATCCCAGGTCATCGTTGTGTAATCGTTCTCGTAAAAGTACACATCCTGGGTCAGATAGTTCAGCAGATACATGCCTTTTTCACCCGTGATGCTCAGTTCGCGCACCTTTGTGGGCGTCAACCAGTTCACATCGAGCACGCCAATCGCGTCGTTTGTGAAGTGGAGGATGCCCAACAGCAGATCCTCATGCGTTTGATGCACGCGGCGCTGGGTGACCGCGTAGATCCGTGGCACCTCGGCATCTGCCAGGTAGCGCATCACGTCGATTTCATGTGTGGCCAGGTCCAACGTCACGCCAACATCATCGACACGCGCGGGGAATGGACCGAGGCGCCGGGCATGTAGATGAAATACCTTCCCCAGTTCACGAGCCACCAGGCGTCGTTTTAACTCGGTAACCGCCGGATTAAAGCGTTCTATATGCCCAACGGCGATCTTGACGTTGCGCAGGTGAGCAAGTCGAATCAGCTCAAATGCTTGCTCCATCGTACTCGTGAACGGTTTTTCGAGGAGCAGATTGATACCCTGATCAACCACATGCGCTGCAACCTCAAAATGCAAGCATGTGGGGACGACGACCGCAACGAGGTTGGGGTGCGTCTCTTCCACCAGCTGGCGATAGTCTGTGTAGCCGGCAATATGAAAGCGGTGCATCGCGCGGCGTAATGCCGCTTCGTTTATGTCTGCAACGCCGACGAGCCGCACGTGCTCCTCATTGAAATCGTTGAGCACTCGTAGATGATTCATGCCCATTGCACCTGCACCGACCACTGCGACGTTTAAGCGCATGATGTCAGAACCTCCTTCACGATGGTCGCAAGGTCTTCCTCGCTCAATGCTGGATGGACGGGAAGCGGCAAGACCTGCCTTGCCGCGGTCTCCGTAATGGGTAATCCTGCAAGCGAGACACGGAACCTCATCGTTGCTTTTCGATATTACATTCCTGTCCAATACGGGCTCCAGTAAGCACCTGAACGTGATTCCAGATGCGTGTTCCCGCACCAATCTGAGCATCTTCGGCAACCTCAGCGGTCGGGTGAATGAAAACATGTTCCATGTACGTTCGGCCCTCCAGTTTTCGTCATCGTAATGAAAGTCTTGGCACAGGGAATGATGTATTCGTATGCATCACTCCAGTATAGCTATCGGCTGGATGACATGGTTCTAAATACCTGGAGGTGCTTTTTCCGAGACGAAGAGGAATAAAAGAAGCGAGGCCATTACCATGTGCGCATGGTAACGGCCTCGCCTCTTTCTTGCATATTGAAAGATACAAGCAGTTGGAGTATTACAACATGATATTCGTACGGTGTTTTGCCACTCAGATGTCTGTGCGCTCAGACTGCTTGACGGCATAGAGGCAGAAGTGTTGTCCCCACTGGTCCACGTCGCGCTCGTACCGCATGCCAATCTTCTCCGCAATGTGGATTGACGCAACATTGGCAGGTGGAATGAGTGAAATCACGCGGGGGAAGCCCAACTGCTGCAGTCCATAGTCTTTGAGCGCCTGCGTCCCTTCCAAAGCCAGGCCGCGTCGCCAGTACTCTGGTGCCAGCACATACGCCAGTTCCACCTCTGGCAGCCCCTCTACCTCCTGCTTGAGGAGTCCGCACTGCCCAATAAAACGCTGGTCGCTCTTCTGAATGGTTGCAAAAAAGGAGTGTCCATAGAGCTCATATTCTCGGATATACCTGTTCAGGATGAGCTGCACCTCATCTTTGCTGCGCGGTCCGCCCAGGAAGCGCATTACTTCGGGATCGGCATAGAGTGCTGCCAGATCGTCCAGGTCGGAAAGCGTCAATGGCCGGAACAGCAGGTGTTGCGTCTCTAAAATAATCATAGTATCCTCGCATACATTCTCAAATAAGTCCTTCCGC
>Ga0137361_10001179_pt1 | contig 15829 bp, 15 predicted proteins | sample Mad1_80_16metaG_FD_104923 | JGI IMG/M metagenome (GOLD analysis project Ga0137361, IMG submission 104923) | Vadose zone soil microbial communities from Angelo Coast Range Reserve, California, USA - Mad1_80_16 metaG | ecosystem: Environmental > Terrestrial > Soil > Vadose zone | place: USA... | reverse complement strand
CCCATGAGCGTTTGGGCCACTTCCCCAACTTTATGCGTGCTCGTCCCTGCGACGAACATCCCCGTCGCGTCCTTCCGCAATAGGAGGTTCATAGCGACGGTAGCGTTCAAAGGCCTGTGTGTGGAAGTGACCTTCCCGATCTCTGGGGACTTTGATCTCCTCGAGCCGACCGGTGGAGGTCAGAAGACTCGCGCGTGTAGTGGCCGTTGCGGTAGCCTTTGCGCTTCGGGCTACACTCTCCCCAAGCCGCTCCAATGAACTGATCGAGTTCTTCACGCATCACGGTTTCTATCACGACCCGAACGGCGCTCTGGGCGAGACGACGCAAGTACTGATGGAAGACTTGCTGTTCCGGTAATACAGGGGACGATGGGTCTGACGTTGAAGGGTCAGGGGTCGATGTGGGACGCTTTTTCTTGGCGACAGGCATAGTTTCCTCCTTGAGAAGGAGATGAAGAGGTCGTTCACAAGAACGATCTATGCCTGTATTATCCGCTCAAAACCTCTTCTTTAGAAGAGTTCCTCTTTACACAAGATTCGGTATGGCATCATCCTACTATCCTACCCCGTCAATCCTCACAACCTCAAAACCGTAGTTTATCTTATGCTTTCCCAATAAGCATAAGATAAACTACAAAAGTTATTTGAACCTCACCAGGTAGACTTGCCTGGTGAGGTTTCTTGGTCTCAGGGAGGGGGAAATAAGCGGAGGGGCAAAATAATTATTAGTCCTCGTCATGCTGTCTTGTTTGCATGTTAGCATCAAGAACTGAGAAGGTCACTTCTCATCATCCTTTTTTGTCTTTCGCTCGTCGAGGAAACGATTGAGGTCTTCCCGTTTAATGCGGTATGTGTTGCCGATTTTCACAGCTACAAGTTGCTTAATGCGGATATAATTGCGGATCGTGTCTTCCGTCAAGCCGAGTTCTTTGGCAATATCTTCGACAGATAACCACTCAGTACTCATAGGCTTATCCCTACGCTTTCGCTGATTTTTTGGCAATTATAACCTAATTCGGAAACTCACGTCAAATATCCTTGACAGACCGATATTAACCAATGTACTCTATGATTGTTAGCCATCAATACGTAATTCCCACACTAGAAAGGAGACAGACGACGTAAAAAGAAACTGACCTGGATGCATCACCACCCAGGCCAGCACTGTTTTTGGAAACCACTGGTATAAGGGTGTCCACTTGTAATAACGCATGTGGAACCCCTGAGTGTCAAGGAGAAAGCCACATGAACCACTACGGGGATAACTTTATTTTCGTTATCCCAGACGATCAACCACTTCACACGCCGGAGCACCCGTTTTGCTACAACGACACCTGTGATTGCCATGAAGATCAGGAGTTGGTTTCTGAAGTCAACGCCGCTGTCACCAACGGCCTTCTAACCCCTGATGAAGCAACCGCTCTTATTGCAGGGAGGACGATCTAGCATGAAAGAACAGATAGCGCAGCAAACCAGAAGCTCCCAAGCTATTCCCCGGCGTGCCAGCGCATACACCGCAGCTAGGAATACCCCCGAACCAACCACGCAGCAGCATATTTTTGTAGAGCAGAAACGTAAGTATTCCCTTGTGCCCTATTTTCTTCTCGGCGCAGGCATTGTGATTGTAGGGCTTATTTTCTGGAGCTGGATTGTTGTGCCCTGGTGGGCGAATGTGAACGACCAATGGCATTATGGCGATGCCCGGATCACCCGCTTTACGGCTGATGTGGGACATGGAGGGATGAGTACCTTTATCGCGTTTGACCTGGACGGCTCGGTGATTATCATTGAGATGCCAGGAGGAAGCATTGCAGAGGCTAAATTGTATAGAACAGGCAATCTCATTGGCGCGGACGCCGATCACCGGATCGTCACGGTATCCATTGCCGATGTAGACGGGGTGAAGGATTGTCTGATTGTCCACGTAGCAGGCGCAACCTCGGATATTGTCCTCTACAACAACGGGAGCAGTTTTCAGTGGACTGCTCCGAAGTAAACAGTCAAGAGGAGTTGTAGGAGAAATTCGAGTTCAAAACACTAGCAAAAATGGGAACGTATCGGGTATACTTTGAGGTAAGAACCAAAAATGATGTCGGGTGCATTGCTGTTAGCGGCAGACAATACACCCATTCCCGCATCTCATGAGTTGGCATGGAGCGATTAACCATAGTATATCACACTATGGGCTTTCTGTCTTCTTCTTGTCCAACTCGTGCAAAAGTAAAGGAGTTGGACTTTGCTTACCTCAGATGTACCCTACCCTTCTATTGTGCTGCCTGGAAACGCCAGCATAGACCCACCACCTCGTGTTCTGAATTGTTATTCTGTCCCTTCACAAGCGTAGGAGGGACGAGCGATGTTACCACCAGGAGACCACGAACGAGCATCTAGAATATTTTGTCGCATACTCAAACGTTTAGAGGAAAGGGATAAAACCAATGGTAAGGATACAGATGTCAGCCTCAGAGAGAGAACAACTACGCACAGTGATAACACCGCGAGAGGAACAGTTACTACTAGAAGCATACGTACAGCCATATCCGAGAGTATCCACACCTGAGCAGATGAAGAATATGTCAGCAGAGATGCAGCAGGATAGGAGATTTTGGTTACTCTGTGGATGGCCCAACGATCTTATTATCATGGATACGCGCGACTTAGGCATATCCGGCAGATTGCGTATGGAGGAGCGCGAGGCTTTTGCTGATATGATCGCTCGTATTGCCGACCCTGATCCCCGCAGGAGAGTAAGAACTATTGTTGCCGCGAATGTGTCCAGGCTTTTTAGGGATCGTTGGGGGAAAGAGTATAGCCGTTTCATGGAAATTTGCTATACCTACGGGGTCAAGGTAGTGATAGCAAATAAGACACGAACAGGCATTGAGCATATCTATGATTTTTCTAAGTCTTCGGATGTTGAGCTTTTCAGACGCAAGTGTGAAGAGGCATGGTCTTTCATTGAAAATCAGATAGGTATGATGCACGCCTTAAAGGATGAACTCGGCTATTCAGGTTGTTGGGTAGGTGGAGGGTTACCAACAGGGTTTATGGTTGACCTGCGGGAGAAAATAAACGGGAGAGAAAACCCCAACTATAAAAAGTATGTTCCTTACCCTTCGTGGGCTGAACGAGTGGCGAGACTGCAAGTCCGGTATCGGGAATTAGGTGGCAACGTCAATGAGCTTTACCGAGAATTAGAGCGTACAGGGTTTTTATTTCCCCCACTTGATGATAGAGTTCCAAAGGAGTTACGTGGCAGAATAGCCATCACGGAAGTATACGAAAATCCTGACGCTCCAAAGGATCAGAGGATTATCAAAGGATACAAAATCGCGTCATTGCATGGATTGACTTGTATCCTTCGTAATCCTGCGAATATTGGTCACTATGTCTACAAAGGTATCATTCTCTACAATAACCATCCTGCTATTGTTGATTATATGGACTTTATTTATGCGTTCAACCGGCTCTCATCAACAAACCTTGACGGCACGCCCAACACTGACTACCTTGAACGGTCTAGCAGTTATGTCAAGCAGCATAAATCAGTAAAGCCAGCTTTTTTAAGAAACCACATTCGGCCAGCAGACGAAGCCACTTATACGTATTTCATAGAAGAAATAGCTTCTAAAGGGAACGGGGATATACCATTCTACACCTTCTACCTTCGCGGTTCAGGTCCCCGCCTCACCACCTATAAAATAAATGCGCTTGATGTTGACCGCTTGTTCCTAGCACGATTTGTTGAGCGGTTACAAACCCCTGTGGCGGAAAAAGAGTTTGATAATTTTCTCAGCCAAGAGCAGGCAGAGCAGGAAGCCCACCAGAGGCGGTTAACAGAAATTCAAGTGCATATCACTGCCACTAAATCGCTCATGGAAAAGCTAAAGCGTCGGCTAACACTCCTCACGGAAAAGTATAAAGAGGAGGAAGAAGAGGACTTAGTAACAGAGATCACCAGAGCATACAAAGAACACAAATTAGAGCTACAACGGTTACAGGCAGAATATGAAACGCTTGTGACGAGTGGCACTGATACAGAGAAACGCCGCTCATTCAAGAAACTGATGCGCGATACAGGTGAAGCGTGGGATGAGGTTGTCACGCAACAGGACATCATAGAACTCGTAGAGCTTTTCGTGAGAAAAGTGTCTCTTGAGTGGGTATCGCCGCAGTTTTTCAGGCTCACAATCTACTGGAAAGATAATGAGTGGGAAGCTGATAGGGCGGTTTGCTTTAAGGGTGGGTTTCCAGCCCCTATGTGGTCAGAGGCAGAAACGGCCATCCTGAAAGAATACTACGCTACAGCATCAGGACAAGAGCTGATGAACCTGCTACCGCTACGCACACTCCCTTCCATGAAACGGCAAGCCCGAAAGATGGGTATTTGGCGTAAGTGGAGGAAGAACGAGGCGAAGTTATGGGACTTTTGCCTTAGAGACTTAGAGCAGATGGAGTTGTATCAAGTGGACATAGAGCATTTTCACTGGCGTGAAGGAGCGAAGTTAGTTACACCGTGGCAAACCGTTGAGAAAGGCGATGTGCCAATCTCAAACGGTACAGATATACAAGGAAGGAATTTGCCAAGTTCTTCAATGTCATACGTTTTCTCCCCTGTTTGTCAATCGTGATCACCGATATACATGCGTATCATTTGTTTCCACCATGGCCAGTCATGGGCCCAGCCATCCCAGATGCGCAAGGCATGCCAGATATTCTTGCTCCACAGGATGCCGGAGAAGTATTCGTTATTAGAACGGAAGGCTTCATCACGGCTAGTGGCGAGGATGATGTCCATGTGGCGCATTGCCGCCAGCCGGGTAGGGTCATGCTCATTCCTCATGAAATCGCAGGGATTGTTGAAATAGACATTGTCGTCCGAGTAGCCATCAGTAAAACGGTTGATGTCGTAGAGGCCACTCAATCCGATGACTCGGCCGACCAGGTGAGGATGGCGAAAGGCAAAATTGACGGCATGATAAGCGCCGAAGCTCGCGCCGGTAGTGATAAGGAAGGGATTGGAGTTAAGCCGGGTGGTGAGCGGCAGAACTTCGTTAAGGAGATAGTTGTCGTATTGTGTCTGTCGCCATGCCCGCTCTGCCGGATGGCGCCACCTGGCGTACCAGCTTTCGGCATCAAGGCTATCGACACTAAACATCTGTATCCAACCTCGCTCCAGATGCTCAGCGAGCGTGGCCATCATGCCTCTATCCTCCCACTCGAAGAACCGGCCTTGTGATGTGGGAAAGACCAGGACCCGAGCGCCAGCATGACCGAAGACCAGCAACTCCATGTCTCGTTCCAGGGAAGGACTATACCAACGATGATACTCACGATTCATTAACTACGCTCACATCTGGCTCCAAATGAGCCGATTCATGACGGGACGGTGTTGGCCACATACTCACTACATCACGCGACTCTGGGTGATTGGAGGTGGTTGTGGATGATAGTTCAACATAGATGGCAATCAGCCATTGTGCCCAGAATCTTACCACGTCGTTTGCAGAGATGTCAAAAGAAAGACTCGCGGAAAACAGGGACCAGGTATGCTCACTTGACCATGTAGTAACCAATACCTGGCTCAGTCAGAAGGTGAACGGGCTTAGCAGGATCGGCTTCCAACTTCCGGCGCAGTCGTCCAATATAGACCCGCACATACTCCGCCTCACTCCGGTATTCTGGTCCCCATACCCGTCTGAGCAAGGCCTCGTGGGTAAATACTTTGCCTGGGTGCAGTGCCAACTCTTGCAGCAACGCAAACTCGGTGGGTGATAATTTGACGGGTTCTCCCTCCTTCCATACCAATCGCTGTTCAAAATCAATCTCCAGGTCGCCAAAACGCTGGGAGCCAACCGAGACAGGCGTCTCGGTCCAATGACTACGACGGAGCACGGCCCGCATCCGTGCCAGTAACTCACCCACGCCAAAGGGTTTCGTCAGATAGTCATCGGCTCCCTGGTCCAATGCTGCTATTTTGTCGGCCTCTTCTCCAAGTGCGGTCAGCATGATAATGGGAACGGTACTTTTCTGCCTGATGCGGCGACAGACCTCTAACCCATCCATTCTGGGTATCATGATGTCCAGGATCACCAGGGCAAAGTTTGCCTGGTCAAACAGTGCCAGTGCTTCTAATCCATTACTGGCCAGTGACACCTTAAATGCACGCAGTTCCAGGTTCCGCCGAATGAAATCCTGGATCCCCGGCTCATCGTCAACGACTAAAATGTGTTTGTCCTGTGGCATGCGCAATACCCTTCTATCGCTATGGGCTCATAACACGTTTGGTAATTCAAACGTATGAGCACCAGGTATATAGAGCACCCTGGGTGGAAGCCAGATATGAAAGACGGCGCCCGTCACCCCGTCCGTGCGGTTCGCTGCCCAGATGCGTCCGCCATGCGCTTCCACGAACCCGCGACAAATTGCCAGTCCTAAGCCGACTCCACCACTACTTCGTTGTCGCCCTCCATCTACCTGGTAGAAACGGTCAAAGATACGTTCGGTGAGATGAGGAGGCAGACCAGGCCCGTTGTCGGCTATACTCAGATAGAGGCCACTATCAGCCTGGTCTTGCTCATACCTGGCAGAGAACTCAATGAAGGCATCGGCCCCGGCATGGCGCCGTGCATTTTCCAACAAATTGCGCAGCACCACCTCTATGCGCCGCCCATCGACGTAGAGCAGCGGCACGTCACCAGGCACACTCATCTGCATGCGCCGTTGCTCTTCTGCCGACACGGCTTGCCCAACCAATGTATCCAGGCGGTGGAGGGATGGAGAGAGCTTGAGGGTTCCGGCCTCCAACTGCGACATTTCGAGCAGGCTGGTCACGAGTTCGGCCATGCGGTCACCCTCTTCGACAATGCGTCGGAGAAAGTGCTGCTGCAACGTGTCATCCAGCTCCACATCGGTCTCCAGGAGGCTGGTGGCATATCCTTTGATGGCGGTAAGAGGAGTACGCAGTTCGTGCGAGACAATCGCGAGCAAATTCTTCTTGATTTGCTCTGCCTCGTTTTGCTGCGTCACATCGCGAAAGATCTTTCCGCGCCCGATGAGCTGGCCTGCCAGGTCTCGCACCTGGAAGAGGCGCATACGGATGTCACGCCGGACGGGCACCAACTGGCCGACGCGATTATAGTAGCCACGAGTCTGGAATGCTATCGTTTGCGAACCATTGCCGTTTTCGGCACGACGAATGGCTTCGTGGTAGCCATCAGGGTCCTCTACTATCGCCAACAGTTTTTCCTCCGCTAAACGCCCGTCGAAGGAATCCTCCAGGAGAAACTCTTGTGGCGAGATGCCGACCGACTGAGTAAAGCTCTGATTGGCATACATGATATGTCCGTCCGGTCGCTCCAGAAGGACTCCTTCATCCATACTACGCATGATCGCATCCAGCATATGCAGGCGGGTCTGGCTCCTCTCGTCAGTTTTGCGAAAGAGTGCATGAATCTCGTTTTCCATAGTGGAAAAGGCGGCGATGAGGGTCCCAATCTCATCAATGCGATGCCGGTCCTTTGCGAGGAGCTCGCTCTCGATGACGTTTGTGTTTTGGTCAGGCCGTATCATACCGACCACTTGCGCGAGTTTTGCCAGCGGTGCCACTACCCAGCCATGCAGCACGAACCAGAAGAAACTTGCCCCAATGATCAATGTCACCAGCGCGATCAGCAGGCTATTGCGAAAACTGATGATCGTTGCAAATGTGATATCCGTAGGCCGCTGCACTATCACAGCCCAGCGCGTCCCTGCCACCGGCAAATAACTATATAGCCAGTCGCGGTTCTGCTCACCTGCGATCACGTGCCCCTTTTCTCCCAGGAGTGCAGATGGTAGCTCAGGGAGGACCGTGCGCAGGTTGGTTTGGAGTGAAACATGCTCGGTGTTCGCGAGTGGTTTGCCTTCGTCATCCACGATCCAGATGCGTACCCCGCCTAATTGCTGCTGCACCTCTACCAGGTGCGAGCTAAACTGCGCTAAAGACAGGTTCATCCCCATGATGCCAACCAGGCGTCCATGCTCGTTGGTGATCCGTACGGCGATTGAGACCACAGGTGTTTGAGTAACAGGGCTGACGCGACCTGGAGAGAGGGAGGGCACGTTGCTTTGCAGTGCATCCGCAGGAGGGGCGTACTCGCACAAACTGCCATGCTCTCCAGTCGGTGTGAAGCCAGCAGGGTAGGCGAGCAGCATACGACCGGAGGTATCACAGATAAAATAGAGACTAATGCCGGGGTGGGAGAGCTCGGCGGTGGCAAAGATGGTGGTCAGTTGAGGAAGATCGAGCTGCCTAGCGGCCGGGCTTTTGGACAGTTCCATGTCTTCCTCGACAGCGGCGCGCACACTAGACTCGACTTCCAGAGCGATCGCTTGAGCGATGCCCAGATCGGTTCGCTGTGCACTCTGTTGAAAGGCATCACGCTGAAACAGATACAACTCGACGCTGCCCAGGAGTAAGGGGATGAGAAACAAACTATAGAAAACAAGTAATTGTAGGGCGATGCTTCGTTCGAGTATTTTCAGCATGACCATCCTCGTGAGAACCAAATATGAACCGTTCTCTTTAGTATGCCGCAAACGCCGGGGGATTTCAACCTTGCGATTCAGGAGATGAAAAACGTTTATAGATTTGTTTATATCTTCCCCGTTTTGTTTACGTAATATTTGCACCCTGTCCTCTATACTTAGCATAGTGATTTGTACGAGCTCCTGATGTCTACTTCCAGCAGAGAAAGAAAGGAGGAATGGAGCCGATTCTGCTCAGCTCAGATATTTTAGTGCGTTCCCTGTTTGCACGTTGCCACGCTTTTCACTTGAGTATACTGAAGCACTATATTAGCCATGATAACCATGGCAGGAGGTCATCATGCAGGAATCCAAGAAAAGCACATCCATTGTACGAGTGGCCATAGCCAGTTGGATTGGCACATCCATCGAATGGTACGATTTCTTCCTCTACGGAACTGCGGCTGCCTTAGTCTTAGGCCCACTGTTCTTCTCTCCGAAACTTTCTCCGCTGGCAGCTCAACTGTCTGCCTTCGCAACCTTCTGGGTGGGTTTTGCTGCTCGCCCCGTTGGGGGCATTGTTTTTGGTCATTTCGGTGATAGACTTGGTCGCAAGAACATGCTCATCCTGACGCTGTTGATTATGGGGGTTGGAACGTTCCTTGTCGGTTGTCTACCGACATATAAGACCATCGGGATTGCAGCACCTATTCTGCTTGTCATCCTGCGCTTTGCACAGGGGTTTGCGGTTGGAGGAGAATGGGGCGGAGCAGTGCTGATAGCGACAGAACATTCACCTGCAGCCAGGCGCGGGTTCTTTGGGAGCTGGCCGCAGTTTGGTGTCCCTATAGGGCTTCTGCTCTCAGCGGGGATATTCAGTTTAGTTTCACGATCCTTCCCAGAGGCAGCTTTTCTGACTATTGGCTGGAGGATACCCTTCCTGCTCAGTATAGTGCTAGTCGCTGTCGGATTATTTATCCGCCTGAGGATCGCAGAAACGCCTGACTTTGAGAGAGTAAGGGAAACCCGTACCATAGCAAGGATGCCTGTTATCGATGTGCTACGCACCAACTTCAAGAACGTTATATTGGCAATGGGGGCCTTTTTCGTCACCAACGGAGCTTTCTACGTCTATATCACCTTCATCGTCGCTCCCTACGGGACGGAGGTATTGAAGCTATCCAGGACTATCATGCTCAATGGCACCCTGGTTGGAGCAGTCGCCATGGGTGTCACTATCCTGGCTGCGGGTGCATTGAGTGATCGCCTTGGACGGTTGCCTGTCTACCTGACGGGTGCAGCCTTTGTGGGTTTGACGGCGTTCCTTGTCTTCTGGCTCGTCGATACGAAATCACCAGTGTTAATCGCTCTGGCACTTGCCATTGGGCTCGGCGGCATTGGCATCATGTACGGCCCACAGGCGGCCTTCTTTAGTGAGTTATTTGGTGCAAATGTCCGCTATAGCGGAGCATCGCTCGGCTACCAGATCACGGCGATCTTCGCTGGTGGACCCGCACCATTTGTCGCTACTGTTCTACTTGCTTGGTCCCACGATGCTTCATGGCCGATTGCTCTCTACATCATAGTCATGGCGGTCATCACGTTCGTCTGCACCTACCTGGCTGGAGAGACTCGTCCATCCGTCGCTGCTGAACTTGCAGGAGGGACAGCAGGAGAATAAGAGCTACATGTGTCCTTGTCGGTTGTGCTGCTACACTCGCCGCACAACCGATATGCTTGAGGAATGCCAATGGCGACCATGCGTGTGAAGGCCACAGAGAGCCCTGTTACCTTTCGGCACATGCTCCCGATCATCAGTGCCAGTACGCTCGGTACGGCCATCGAATGGTATGATTTCTTCTTCTACAGCTTCCTCGCCGTCACGGTCTTTCCGGCAGTGTTCTTCCCAAAACTTGATCCGTTTGTTGGCATCTTCGCAGCGTTTAGCACCAATTTTGTCGGTTTTGTAGCACGTCCGCTGGGAGGCGCCTTCTTTGGCTGGTTTGGGGATCGCATTGGACGGAAGTCGACGCTGGCCGCGACCTTGTTGCTCATGGGGAGTGCGACGATGCTCATGGGGGTTCTGCCTGGTTATGCGACGATCGGTATTGCGGCACCTCTCCTGCTTTCCCTGTTGCGTTTCCTGCAGGGGATTGGGCTTGGTGGAGAATGGGGAGGGTCCGTGTTGTTGTCGCTAGAGTACGGCGATGATCGGCGTCGCGGCTTCTGGGCCAGTTGGCCACAGACGGGTGTTCCCATTGGCCTGGCACTCTCTGTGCTGGTTATATTGCTCTTCAAAAGCCTCTTCCCCGGAGATGCCTTCGAGAGCGTCGGATGGCGCATTCCCTTTCTCCAGAGTTCGGTGCTACTGATCGTCGGTCTCTACATTCGCCTGCGCATCGTGGAGACGCCGGCCTTTGCCAGGGTGAAAGATGAGCGATGCATCTCGAAGGCCCCTCTGTTCGAGGTAGTCCGGTGCCACTGGCGCGAGATTCTTCTGTGTACCCTGCTGCGTTCTGGTGAGACCGCTCCTTTTTATATCTTCACCTCCTTTGTCCTCACATATGCTGTGCAGGTGGATGCGAACTTGCTCTACACCGGGCTGGCACTTGCTGCGGTGGTTTGTTTCGTCCTGATGCCGACGTTTGCTCGTATCTCAGACCACGTTGGACGCAAACGCTGGTTCGCCGTAGGCACGCTGCTCATGGCGACCTTTGCCTTCCCATACTTCCTACTACTACAGACGAAGCAGCCTATGCTGGTGGCCCTGGCGCTGATCTTCTCCGTGGGGGTCTGTATCCCCTGGCTGTATGGGCCGGAGGCTGCGCTGATCTCAGAGCGCTTCAGTACCAGGCTCCGCTACAGTGGGGCGTCCCTGGGATATCAACTGGCATCGGTTACCGCAGGCGGGCCTGCGCCGATCATTGCCGCGTACGTGTTGGCAAACTACAAGACTATTGGCGGCGGTTTTGTCGCCGGTGCTCCCCCCTATCTGCTGATCGCCTTCTATATCATCCTCATGTCGCTTGTCTCCTTCATTGCCGTGCTGTCGCTCAGAGAGTATACTGGTAAGAGTATGGCTCAGGAATGAAACCCACTTTGTTTTTGTCATGACTTCTCAGCACACGTGCTCGATAAATCGGCACTCTACAGTGCTTCGCACGTGTTTTTTGAGTGGCTGCGGAGTGGTTCGCCGCAGGCGAACCAGCCCGCAGCCACTCAAAAAGAGTCAGCCGCCGCAGGCGGCTGAGAGGCTACCTGAATAGTTACGAGTTGACACGATGCCAAACACATTTTATACTAAAGGCATGTAGTTATCTTTGTTGATCTATAATATCAACAATTGAACAGTACGATCCGGAGAAGAAAAAGAGACGCTGTCTGGGGGACAGTGTGCAAGGGAGAAGCATGCCGAAGTATTACCCCATCATGCTCGATATTCGAAACCGGGAGGTGCTTGTGATCGGCGGGGATCATGTGGCAGCAGGGAAGGCAGCCTCATTGCATGCAAGTGGTGCGCGGGTGACCGTCCTGAGTGAAGACTTTTGTGACACATTGCTGCTCATGGAACAGCAGCAAGAGGTCACGTTGCGCCGTAAAGCCTATGAGCCAGGGGACCTGGAAGGAGCCTTTGTCGTCGTGGCTGCCACCAGTGATCCACACCTGGTAGAGGCTATCTGGTCTGAGACCCAGCAGCGTGGACAATTGGTGAACATCGTCGATGTTCCGTCGCGCTGTTCGTTCATCATGCCGTCTGTTCTGAGGCGCGATCAGCTTACGATTGCCGTCTCGACTGAAGGAGCCAGCCCTGGCCTGGCGAAGCGTATTCGCCAGCGTTTGGAAGAATTTTTTTCTCCTGCCTACGGGACCTATCTGCGGCTTGCCGCCGTTGCGCGGGCACATATGAGAAAGCGAGGAGTCTCCTACGATCGGCGCGATGCATTCTTTCGCGACTTTTTCGACTCGCCTGTGCTTGATCACCTGGCAGAGGGCGATGAAACCAGGGCATTTGTTAGCACCTCGGATCTCTTAGGTCGGTACCAGCTGGATGTTCCCGCAACGGTCATTGCGGAAGGCATGAAGGAAACACAATGAGGCTGATGGATACAAGAGTACAGTCGTCAGGCGGAGAAGATACACAGTGGGCGGCTCGACCGGGAAAGGTTTATCTTGTTGGCGCTGGCCCTGGCGATCCTGAATTGATCACGGTGAAAGGCTTACGGTGCCTGCGCATGGCCGATGTGGTGCTCTACGATCGTTTGCTCAGTCCCGACTTGCTGAACGAGGCACGTGATGATGCCGAGCTGGTCTTTGTAGGCAAAGGGCCGCAGTGTCATACGATGAAGCAGGAGGAGATTAACGCGCTGCTCGTCTCCTATGCACAGCAAGGCTATGTGGTTGTACGACTGAAAGGGGGAGACCCTTTCGTTTTTGGCCGTGGAGGCGAGGAAGCCGTAGCACTGGCCGATGCCGGGATCCCATTTGAAATCGTACCAGGCGTCAGTTCGGCGATCGCAGTCCCGGCGTATGCAGGCATTCCGGTTACCCATCGCCATCACGCGTCCTCTGTCACCGTCGTCACGGGGCACGAAGGTCACGCCCATACATCGCCCGATGTAGATTGGGCAGCATTGGCAAAAGTGGGCGGTACACTGGTTGTGCTCATGGGTGTTCAGGCGCTACCAACCTTCACAAGACGCTTGATGGAGGCAGGACTTGACCCTGCATTACCGGCTGCGGTCATCCAGGAGGGCACGACGAGCGTGCAACGAGTTATCACAGGAACGCTCCTCGATATTGCCGAACGCGCTATCCGTGCGGGTCTTCGTTCGCCTGCCACAACTGTGATTGGCTCGGTCGTGAGCCTGCGCGAGACGATCGCCTGGTATGAGAAGATGCTTCAGGAAGCGCATTCCTAGGAGCTTCCTGGGGGCGATGTCAGGTTTGCCTAGACCCCCAGGTCGTATAACTGCTCAAACTGCAGGTCCAGATCATTGGTTGCCACCCATAGAGCAGTCAGCGCGCTACGCACATTACGTGCGGCACAGGGCGGCAGGTCGGTTGCGGCGAGTTTCTTGAGCGCTTCGTAGATGTTCAGCAACTCTCGCTCTTGCTCGGTGAGCGGTTTGCCCAGCAGGTCAACGTCAGTTGTGGTCATGGTTAGATGTCTCCTCTCCCTTTTATGCGTACGCCGCCACAGGACGAGCATCCACTAGACGCTTGGCCTTGAGCTCAAAACGTGGCAGGGTTCCGTAATTCATACGTTCGATGTTGAAGCGTAGTCCCTCGTGGGCTTCGGCCAGGTCTTTGGCAAGCTTCTGCTGGAGATCGGGCCAGTGCGCCTCGTAGCCAGGGGTCATTTCTAACTTGATAGTGATTTCGTCTAAAAGCTCTTCCTTGCGCCAGATGTAAATCTGAAACTCGTCGACAGCGACATACTCACGGATGATCGCTTCCACTGCACGCGGGTAGACATTGGTGCCACGGATGAGCTTCATGTCGTCCCAGCGTCCGCGGATGCCTCCATCATAGATGTCCCAGGTGCGACCGCACGTGCAGGTGCTCGCCGGGATTTTCATGACCATATCCTTGCTGCGATAGCGGATGGCAGGGATGAAGCCACGGCCAAAGGAGGTGACGACGCGCTCGCCGAGTTCGCCGTAGCCCACCGGCTCATCGCTATCGGGGCGAAGCACTTCTTCGATGAAGTGGTCCTCAATGATATGCGTGCCTCCTGGCTGGTGGGAGCATTCGAAGATCATAATGGTGCCGACCTCGGTCATGCCGGCAGTGTCGCCACACTTGGCCCCCCAGGTTTCTTCCAGTTGGCGCTTTACCGCCGGGATGGAGCCCGCCGGTTCGCCGGAGCAGATGAGTTTGTTGACCTTGCTGTCTTTGGCCAGGTCGATGCCCATTTCTCGCGCTTTTTGCCAGAGGGTGAGCGCGTAGGTGGGTGTAGAGCAGACGGTGGTGGCACCCATCTCGACGATTTGCTTGACGCGGCCCTCGGTCATTTGTGCACCACCAGGGATGACCAGCGAACCGATCTTCTCACAGCAGTAGTGTGCTCCCCAGAAGCCGATGAAGGAGCCGTAGCCGAAGGCGAAATAGACGGTGTCTTCGGGTCGAACGCCGAAGCCCCACAGGCCATAGCACCACATTTCGCTGAGCCAGTCCCAGTCCTTCATGCTGTCCAGCACGCGGATGGGCGTTCGTCCGCTCGTGCCAGAGGTGAGATGATAGCGGACGGCGTTTGTTACGTCGGTGGCCAGCAGGTCGCCGAACATGGGCTTTTCCATGATGGAATCCATCCACTCTTCCCTGGTCATGATGGGAATACGGCGGATATCATCCAACGTCTTGAGTTGTTCCGCTTTGAAGCCAGCTGCGTCGAACTTGCGCTGATGGAAGGGGGTGGTGGCGTATGCCCACTCGCATAAGCGCCTGAGTTTGAGGAGCTGCAAGGCTTGCAGTTCCTCGCGGGGTAGTGTTTCGTTTTTGGGGTTCCAGTACTCCGAATAGGCCATCGCGTTCTCCTCCTTGAGTTGCCTGATCATCAGTGCCCAGATATGATGGAACCGTGGTTATCACTCCGTCTGACTGCTTCTTCATACAGGCTGGTGTGGACTGTTACGAAGATGTGTGGCATGAGTCATTATACATTACTGGGATACGGCAAGGATTCGTTCCTGGGACAGCCATATTGACCCGTAGAACCTGTAATACTCTTACTTTAAAGAGAAAGATGCTATTACTCGGGGTATATGGAGCAGTGGAACAGAAAGTTGGAATAGAAGCATAGCCCGAAATAGCTAGGCGAGCGAAAGAGCATAGAATAAACATGTATAATCTCTTCGAAATCTGGTAACTCTTCAGGCCTCCTTTTCTGACCCCTCGCCACTACGCGGCGGGCGCTGAGGAGACCTGAACAGGTACCGGGATATCTCAGGTCACATATTGACAGTCACGGTCCCAATGTTGGGCGCTCTGGAGGCGAACTCAGAGCGCCCCGGAAGGGTGCAAAACCCACCTCTACTCTTTCAGGCCGGTACCCGCGAAGCCCTGGACGATCAGGCGCTGGAAGAAGAGGAACGCGATCAGCGTGGGCAGGCCACCGAGCACCGCCGTCGCCATGATCTGGGCGTAGTGAATGCCGTAGGAGGTCTGCACCGTCGCCAGGCCGACCGGCAGCGTCATCATCTCCGTGCTGGTGATGGCGATGAACGGCCAGACGAAGTTGTTCCAGGAGGCAACGAAGGCGAAGATGGCGACCGCCGCGATCGCGGGCTGCGAGAGGGGCATCCAGATCTGCCAGTAGATG
>Ga0137361_10001170_pt1 | contig 15881 bp, 14 predicted proteins | sample Mad1_80_16metaG_FD_104923 | JGI IMG/M metagenome (GOLD analysis project Ga0137361, IMG submission 104923) | Vadose zone soil microbial communities from Angelo Coast Range Reserve, California, USA - Mad1_80_16 metaG | ecosystem: Environmental > Terrestrial > Soil > Vadose zone | place: USA... | reverse complement strand
TCGGCGGCGGAACCGCTTGCACCGGCGGAGCTGCCTGGATCGGCGGCGGGACTCCTCGAACCGGCACTGGAATCGCCTGCACGGGGGTCGCGATGACTTGAACCGGTGTCGGGATGGCCTGCACCGGCGTCGCGATGACTTGCGGCGGCGCGGCCGGTGCGGCGATCGGCACCTGCGCGATGGGAGTCACCGGCGTCGCTGTAGTCACACCGGGGATCGGCGGCGGCGGACGCGCGACGGGTGGAGCGCCGCCGATCGCCACCGTCGGATGCGGCGGCGGACCCGAAGGCGGCGGACTCGACGCGACTGGCGGACCCGATGGCGGGTGAGTCACCGCGATGGGCGGCGGCGCAGCCGGACGCAGCGGAGGCCCGGCGACCGGGGGAGGCGCAGCCCGAGGCGGCTGGGCCGTGACGATCGGGGGCGGCGCGGGCGGTCGCGGCGGGGGCCCGGCGACGGGGGGAGGCGGAGCCGGATGCGGCTGGGTCGCGGCGATCGGGGGCGGCGCGGCTGGACGCGGCTGAGCTCTGACCGGTGGCGCGGCTGGATTTGGCTGAGCCACGACTGGCGTCGGCGCTGCGGGCGGCATTGCCACGGGCGGGGGCGCGGGACTTGCCGGTTCCGGCGCGGACCGCGGCTGCACGGTGGACACGCGCTGCCAACCTTCCTCGTCGAGACGCCGCCGCTCTACCTCGACCTGGTACGGACGACCCTTCGACCATTCCGGATCGACCGACACGAGCACGTCGTCGCTGTTGTGCAGGCGGACGATGGCGAACCGGATGGGGTCCCGCGCCTCCTTGGCGTCGTGCTCCGGCAAGGGCGGAAGGGCCGGAACTGGCACCGAGTTCCGGGCGGCGCCCTTGCGGACCGTGGAGACCGCGCTCCCGATCTCCACCCACTTCCCGCTCTCGTCGGCGCGCTCGAGGACGAAGCGGAGCTGCGTCTTGTCGAGGTTCTCGGTCCTCGCCCGCATCCACGCCCTTCCCCCGTCGACCGGGGAATGCTCGAAGGCGAGCTCGAGGATGCGACCCTTGCTCGCCGCCAGCTGCGCCGCCGCCGCGTCCTGCGCCTTGCGGTCGCGCGGGGGGACGGCGAACACGCCGTCGTACTTGCCGCTCTCGATCTTCCCTTGCCAGCGCGTGTACACGTCCCAGGAGCCGTCCTCTGCTCGCTTCTCCACGTGGATGGAGAGGAACACGCCTTCGCAACCCTCCGCTTCGACGTGGAGGCCGAGGCGGTCTCCCGGTTCGGCGCGCCTGCGCTTCCACTCGGCCTTGGTGAGGCGCCCTTTCGGCTCGGGCTTGGGAAACTTGTACCTGGCCTTGGCGCGGCCCCCGTCGGCCTTCGCTTCGAGCGAGGTCACCTGCTCCCAGGGACCGTCCTCCGCCGGCGCCTTCTCGAGGATGAGCTCGTACTTCTCTCCGTCGGTCCCGTCCGTCTCCACGATCAGCTCGGCTTCCTCGCCCGGGAGGAAGACCTCCTTGTTCCAATGCCGGTACAGCACGCGCTTCTTGGGAAGCACGATGGTGAACTTCCCCCCCGTGCGCAGCGGGCGCGGCACCGCCAGGGGCGGCGAGGAAGCTTGCTGCGCCTTCGGATCCGGCACCGCGACCTACCTGAACGAGGACGTGGAGTGTCCCCCCGCGGCGCAGCTTACCGGATGTCTCGCCAGGCTGGCGAGCGGCCGCTACTGCTTGCCGTAGAACCGGAAGACGATCTCGGCCACGCAGGCCGGCTTGCGCTCGCCCTCGACCTCGATGGTCGCGTTGATCAGGCCCTCGACACCATTGGGGATCTCGGTGATGTCCCCCAGCCGGGCGTTGAGGCGGTATCGCTGGCCTTCCTTGAGCGGCGCCGGAAAGCGCACCTTGTTGAGCCCGTAGTTGATCACCATGGCGAAGTTCCGGATCTCCACCAGGTCGAAGAAGATCCCGGCGATCAGCGAGACGGTGAAGTAGCCGTGGGCGATGGGCTTGCCGAACGGCGATTCGCGGGCGATGCGCTCGCGGTCGACGTGGATCCACTGGTGATCGCCGGTGGCATCGGCGAACTTGCGGATCGCCTCGTAGGTCATCGGGCGCCAGTCAGAGATGCCCAGCTCCTTGCCCGCCAACGACTTGATGCCAGCCACGCCGTCGATCAGCGTCTTGCCCACGGTGCGCTCCCGGTCTCGAGGGAAGCCCTGTTTAGCACGCGCCGCTGCGCTATGGTGGGAACCTTCCCGCCCACGTTCCGGAGTCACCATGAGAGTCTTGCTCGCCCTGCTCTTCGCCCTCCCCGCCCTCGCCAAGGAGCGCGAGGGAGTCACCGCGCCGCCCACCATCCAGGTGGAGGGCAAGACGCTGAATCTGATGGGCATGGGCCTGCGCAAGAAGCTCTGGGTGAAGGTCTACCTGGCCAGCTTCTATCTGGAGAACCCGACCGCCGACGCGGAGCAGGCCATCGCCTCCGAGCAGACCAAGCGCGTGCAGATGAACATGCTCCGCGACCTGGACCGGGGGAAGATCGTCGAAGCGGTGCAGCAAGGATTCGAGCGCAACACGGGCGACCAGTTGCCGCGGCTTCAAGAGAGGCTGGATCGCTTCCTGCGCGCCATTCCCGATCTCAAGGGCGGGCAGACCATCGTCATCACCTACTTTCCCGGCAAGGGCACGCTGATCAAGCCGGGGCTCGGAGAGGAGGTTGCCATTCCTGGCAAGGACTTCGCCGACGCGCTCTTTTCCGTGTGGTTGGGCAAGAGCCCGGTGGACCACGAGCTCAAGCAGGAGATGCTGGCGAACCGCTGATGGACGCACGCGGCGCGGCCCCCGCGAGGGCTACTTCACGATGGGTCGTAGGATCATGTGTGCATTCGCACAGGCAAACCCGCGGTGGACCCAGGGCACGCCGGACCTCGTCGCGAACCCAGGAAGACTGCTCGTCGCCTCCGTCGTCGCCGGCGGCGCTGCGGCCCGAGCAGGACTGGGGAGCCGCGACGTGATCCTTCGAGCGGATGGTGCGGTGGCCGCCGCCTCGAGGAGGTTATTGCACCTCGATCGGGCTGTTCGGTTTCTCCACTGCCGTAGGAGCCATGTTCGAGGCGGACTCACTGGTGCGTCGTCGGCTCGCGGGGTGCCGAACCAGGCCGCGGAAGAGCACGGGTCGACGCCCTCCGGCGCGACGTCTTCGCGCAGATGATGACGGAAGTTCTCGAGGACGTAACGGACGGCGTTCACGACCTTCCGCAGCGATTCCAGTACATGCGAGTGGAACCGGTCCGAGAATACCTTCCCTGTCCGTCCGTTGAGGTGGTTCAGCGCGCGAGCCAGCCGGATGGAGAGCCCCTGGATCGCGCGCGACAGCATCGACGGGTCGTCGACCTCGATGATGAGGTGGATGTGGTTCCCCTGGATGGAGTAGTGCACGACGCGCATTCCGAAGCGCAGCTTGGCCTCGCGCAAAGCATCCTCGATGGCGCGTCTGCGGCTGAACGAGCGCAGGAAGCCCGCACCGGGGAGCAGTCGCATCGTGACATGGACCGGATGCCGCGCTTTGAATTGCGGTCTACGCAGGTGCGTTACGCCCGCCTTTGCGCCATTCGGCTTGCGGCCAGCGCCCTTCCGTTTGCCACCTCGCCTCGACAGCTTCATCTCCATCTGCTTCATGAAATTGATTAAGCACTAATTTGTTTGGGTATTGCATCGGTTAACTGACCGATACTGACCGATTCACCCCCGATACCTTCACTGGAACGGCCGGTCTGCGTCCATCTCGTCAGCGCACTCGCAGAACTCGTGATCCTCGTGCGGGCTTGCAAAATGGACCGTGCGCCTCGCCAACCTCGAGCCGGAGTGGTGCAGATGATCGAAATGGAGCGCTCACACCCGCGGTGGCGGCAAGCTCGGCACGCGCAGCGTGAACCAGAACCGGCTCCCGTGCCCCGGCTCGCTGTCCACCCCCATCTGCCCGCCGTGCGCGGCGACGATCTCCCGCGAGATGTACAGGCCGAGGCCGATCCCTTCCCCTTTGGTCCCCGGCATCCGGAAGAACTTCTCGAAGATGCGCTGCTGGTACTCGGGCGGGATGCCCGGGCCCTGGTCCTCGATCTCGAAGCGGACGAAGCCGCTCTGCGGCCGGGCCCGCACCAGGATGCGCCCGCCCTTCGGGCTGTGGCGGACGGCGTTGCCGATCAGGTTGTCGAACACGAGGCCGATGCGCTCCGGATCGACCAGGACGGGCAGGACCGGCTCGACCAGCTCTTCCTCCACCTTCAGACCGGCGTCCCGCGCGCCCTGGGCCTTGCCGTCGAGCGCGGCGTCGACGATGGACTTCGACGGCAGCGCGGTCAGCGACACCTCGACCTTGCCGGCCTCGATGCGCGAGAGGTCGAGCAGATCCTCGACGATGCCCTGCAGGCGCTCGCTGTCGTCGCGCGCGGCGCTCACCAGATCCAGCTGTTTCTCGTTGAGCGGACCGACGGTCCCCTCCAGCAGGATGTGCACCGCCATGCGCATGGAGGTGAGCGGCGTGCGGAACTCGTGGGCGACGGTCGCCACCAGATCGTTCTTGAGCTCGTCGAACCGCAGCAGGCGGGTGACGTCCTGCAGGACGATGGTGGCGCCGGTCACGTTGCCCTGTTCCGAATAGAGCGGCGTCGCCCGCGGGAGCAGCGCGCGCCCTCCTCCGTCTCCTTCCACCCGGATGGCTTCCTCCAGCCCCCGGGGCGCGTAGGCGCCCTTCCCTCCGAAGATGTGCGCGCGGATCTTGTCGACCGCTTCGCGGAGCCCGGGCGGAAGTCCCGAGAGCGGGTCCCGCCCCACCTCCACCCGGAGGAGGTTCTCAGCCGCCTGGTTGACGTTGAGCACCTTGCCGTCCGCGGAGAGCACCAGCACCGGATCGGGCAAGCTGTCGATGGCGGCCTGGGACGCCTGCTGGGCCTGCAGGAGCTCGCCGAGTGAGCTGTTGCGGTATTCGCGGAGCCTGTCCGCCATCGTGTCCAGCTCGCGGCCGACCTGCGCGATCTCGTCCTGACCGGCAAGGCGCGCCCGGGCGTCCAGATCTCCTTCCCCGATGCGGCGCACCGCCAAGGAGAGGCGCTGCAGGGGCACCAGCGCGCGTCGGGTGAGCGACACGGAGGCCAGGAGAGCCAGCCCCAGGGCCAGCACGCTGGCGAGCAGCAACACCGACCGACTGCGCTCCGCGGTGGTGCGGGCCTGCTCGCTCTTGAGCAGCATCGCGTCCTGGTTGATCTCCAAGACGCGCTCGGCGGCGTTCTTCACCCGCACGAACGCAGGCTGCATCTCGTCGAAGTAGCGGCGGCGCAGCTCGCTCGCGTCGCGGATCCGCCGGTAGGCCTCGTACTGCGCGACGTACTCGTTCCAGGCGGCGCGCAGCCGCTGCGTCGCCTCCGCTTCGCCGGGCTCGGTGATGTTCCGCTCCTGCACCCGGAGCTGCGACTCGAAAGCCGCGACGTTCGGGGGGGCCTGCTCGTCGGCGCGGTCGGGCTGGCCCGCTGCCCGGAACAGCGCCGCGCTGTCGACGCGCTCAGCTGCTTCCTTCATCCGCTGCGCCGCGAGTACGCTGCGGAAGTTGTCGCGCAGGATGAGCTGCGAGCTCTCACCGAGAGTCTGCAAGGTGGTGAGCGCGACCACTCCCACCAGCACCAGGCCCGCCGCGAGCGGCGCCTGCGCCAGCAAGAGCCGGGTCCGCAACGTCACTGACGGTCCTCCCGGGTCGAGGCGACCACCAGGAGGTCGAAGTCCTCGCCTTCGCGCAAGAGCTTGGTGAGGATGGAGCCGCGCAGCACTTGTTTCCACCAGGGCTGCAACGACCGCCCGACGATGACGTTCGCGATGCCGTGCGAGCGGGCGAAGTCCAGCAGCGCCTGCGCGGGATCGTCCGACTTGATGCGGACGACCTCGGCGCCGAGCTCCTTCGCCTTCTCGATGTTGGCGAGGAGGTGGCGCTGGGCCTCGGCGTCGATCAGGTGCGGCGCTTCCTCCGGCGTCTCCACGTAGACGACGAACCAGTCGGTGTTCAAGCGGCCGGCGATGCGGGAGCCGCGCGAGAGCAGGAGCTTGGCCCGCGGCGGATTGGAAGCGAGGCAGACCATCACCCGTCCCGATGTCTTGAGCTCCGGAGCCCCCTTGGCGACGCCGGCCCGGTCCAGGCTCTCGGCCACCTCCCGCAGCGCCAGCTCGCGCAGCGTGGCCAGGTTCTGGTCCTTGAAGAAGTTCTCCAGCGCCCAGGGGATCTTCTCCGGAGTGTAGATCTTGCCGGCGCGCAGCCTCTCTTGAAGATCCTCGACGGCGAGGTCCAGGTTGACCACCTGGTCCGCCTGCTTGAGAAAGCTGTCCGGCACCGTCTCCCGCACGGCCACTCCGGTCGCGCGCTCGATCAGGCCGTTCAGCGATTCCAGGTGCTGGACGTTCATGGCGCCGATCACGTTGATGCCCGCATCGAGCAGCGCCAGCACGTCCTGGTAGCGCTTGCGGTTCTGCGAGCCCGGGGCATTGGTGTGTGGGATTTCGTCCACCACCGCGACGGTGGGATGGCGCGCGCGGACCGCGTCCAGGTCCATCTCCTCGACGGCGACGCCGCGATATTCGCTGCGCTGGCGCGGCACGATCTCCAGGCCTTGGACCAGCGCCTCGGTCTCGGGGCGGCCGTGGGGCTCGACGAAGGCGACGACCACGTCCACCCCCCGGCGCCGCAGCTCCTGCGCTTCCTGGAGCATCCGATACGTCTTCCCCACCCCTGCCGCGAAGCCGACGTAGAGCTTGAGCCGGCCCCGTTTCGCGCGCTCCACCAGCTCGAGGAAGTCCTCCGGCCGCCGGGGTTGCGCAGCCTTGGTGATCATCCCTCCTCGTACTTGCGCCGCTTGCGCCAGAGAGTGGATGCGTCGACGCCCAGGATCCGCGCCGCCTCCTCCTGCGTGTGGGTGCGCGCCAGCACCCGCAGGATGTGCTCGCGCTCGACCGCGTCGACGGTGAAGTCTCCGCCGATGGCCGGCAACGCCTTCGCGTGCTGGACGATGCGCTCGGGAAAGGCCTCGGGCGCGAGCACCTGGCCCGCGCCGAGGATCACCGCCCGCTCGATGGCGTTGCGCAGCTCGCGCACGTTGCCCGGCCAGGGATAGGCGAGGAGCGCGCTCTCGGATTCGGGCGAGAGCGCGGGCGCCGCCTTTCGCGCCGCGCGCGCGAAGAAGGCGAGGAAGCGGCGGGCCAGCGGCAGGATCTCTTCCCGCCGTTCCCGCAGGGGCGGGACGGTCAGCTCCACCACGTTCAACCGGAAGAGCAGATCTTCGCGGAATTGCCCGGTGCGGACCGCGGCGTCCAGGTCCCGGTTGGTGGCCGCGACGACGCGCACGTCCGCCTTGCGCGTGCGGGTCTCGCCCACCCGCTCGAACTCCTTGTCCTGCAGGAACCGCAGCAGCTTGGCCTGCATCGCGGCGGGCATCTCGGCGATCTCGTCGAGGAAGAGCGTGCCCCCTTCCGCCGCCTCCACGCGGCCGATCCGGTCGCGGACCGCGCCGGTGAAGGCCCCTTCCGCGTGCCCGAACATCTCGCTGGCGAGGAGCTCCTCGGTCAGCGCCGGGCAGTTCACCACCGCGAACGTGCTGTTCTTGCGGGCGCTCAGCTCGTGCAGCGCCCGCGCCAGCACGCTCTTTCCGGTGCCGCTCTCGCCCCGGAGCAGGACCGGGACGTCGTGGGCCGCCGCCCGGGTGATGACTTCCATGACCGGGCGCATCACGGGGCTGGCCAGCTCCAGGGTCGCCTCCGGAGCCGCATCGGCGAGCCGGCCCTCCAGATCGGCGAGGCGCGACTCCAGCTCGCGCCGCGCGCGCGCCTGTTCGACGACGTGGCGGATCTGCGGAGGCGTGAAGGGCTTGGCGAGGTAGTCCTTGGCTCCGCGCCGCATCGCCTCGACGGCGGAATCGACCGCGGCGTACGCGGTGATCATCACCACGTCGAGCCCGGGGCGTGCGGCGACCAGCTTCGGCAAGAGCTCGAGCCCGTCCTCCTTGCCCAGGCGCAAGTCGACGAGGGCGAGGTCGAAGGCCGATCTGGCCAATGCCTCCAGCGCCGCGTCGGCGGTCGCGGCTTCCGCCACCGTGCAACCGAGGCCCTGGAGGTAGATCGCCAGCGTCTTGCGGATGTTCCGCTCGTCGTCCACGATCAGGACGCGCGTCGGCGCGGGCGAGGGGCGCTCGGATTCGTCGGCACTTTTCGCCATTCCGAACCATTCCACCACGACCCCGCCTTCCCGTCACCGAGGAGCGTTCAGCGCTTCGCCATCGGGGGTTGCCCGAAGTGCCGGTCCAGCGCGCGGTTGGCCAGGAGCACGTTCACCCGCGGCTCGCCGAGGACCAGCAGATCGCGCCCCTCGATCATCGACTGGATCACTGTCCGCACCCGCGCTTCGTCCACGTTGCGCGCGCGGGCGATCCGCGGCGCCTGCCAGAGGGCCGCCTCGGGCGAGAGGTGCGGATCGAGGCCGCTCGCGGATGCGCTGACGAGCTCGGCGGGGACCGGCCGTTTGGCGTCCGGATTCTCCTGGAGAAGGCGGTCCAGCTCCTTCGCCGCCCGATCGTGCAGCGCCTTGGACGTGGGACCGAGATTCGATCCGGAAGAGCCCGCCGCGTCGTATCCCTTTTCGCCCGCGGCGGACGGGCGTGGCTGTAGATAGCCGGCCTTCCCGAACGGCTGCGCGATCCATTCGGAGCCGATCACCGCTCCCGAGTCGTCGGTGATCAGGCTCCCGCGCGCCCGCCGGGGAAAGAGCGCGAGCGCGACTCCGGTGGTGAAGAGCGGGTAGGCGATGCCCGTGAGCACGAGCGTGACCAGGGTGGCGCGAAGGGCGACGAGCACTGAAGCGCGAATCATGAGCGTTCCTCAGACCAGGCCGGCCGCTGCCAGTGCCAGGTCGATGATCTTGATGCCGATGAACGGAGCGATCACTCCGCCGACGCCGTAGATGAGCAGCGACCGGCGCAACAGGGCGGCGGCGCCGAGCGGGCGGTAGCGGACGCCGCGCAGCGCCAGGGGGATGAGCAGGATGATGATGATGGCGTTGAAGACCACCGCGCTGAGGATCGCGCTGTAAGGGGACGCCAGCCGCATCACGTTGAGCGGCGCCAGCTCGGGAAAGACGCCGACGAACAGCGCCGGAAGGATGGCGAAGTACTTGGCCACGTCGTTGGCGATGGAGAACGTGGTCAGCGTGCCCCGGGTCATCAGGAGCTGCTTGCCCACCTCGACCACTTCCAGGAGCTTGGTCGGGTCGGAGTCGAGGTCGACCATGTTGCCCGCTTCCTTCGCCGCCTGGGTGCCGGTGTTCATCGCGACGCCGACGTCCGCCTGGGCCAGCGCCGGAGCGTCGTTGGTGCCGTCGCCGGTCATCGCCACCAGCTTCCCCTTTCCCTGCTCCGCCTTGATCAGCTCCATCTTCGTCTCAGGGGTCGCCTGGGCGAGGTAATCGTCGACTCCGGATTCGCGGGCGATGGCGGCGGCGGTGCGCGGGTTGTCGCCGGTGATCATCACGGTGCGGATCCCCATGGCGCGGAAGCGGGCGAATCGTTCGGCGATGCCGCCCTTGACCACGTCCTTGAGGTGGATGAGCCCCAGCACCCGCGCGTTGTCGGAGACGGCCAGCGGGGTCCCGCCGGCGTCGCCGATCTTCCACGCGGCCTGCAGCATCTCGTTCGGCATCACGCCGCCGAGCGACTTGACGTGGTCAGCCACCGCGTCCACGGCGCCCTTCCGCACGTGCCGGTCGCCGAGATCGCAGCCGCTCATCCGGGTCTGCGCGGTGAAGGGAATGAAGTGGGCCAGACCCTTCGTCTCCCGCCCGCGCAGTTGGTATCGCTCCTTGAGGAGCACTACGATGGAGCGCCCTTCGGGGGTCTCGTCCGCCAGGCTGGCGAGCTGGGCGGCGTCGGCGAGCTCGTCGAGACGGACTCCGGGCGCGGGGAGGATCTCGGTCGCCATCCGGTTTCCGAGCGTGATCGTTCCCGTCTTGTCGAGGAGCAGCGTGTCCACGTCGCCGGCCGCCTCCACCGCCCGGCCGCTCATGGCGAGCACGTTCTTGCGCAGGAGCCGGTCCATCCCGGCGATCCCGATGGCGGAGAGGAGGCCGCCGATGGTGGTCGGGATCAAGCAGACCAGCAGCGCCACCACGGCCGTCGCCCCCAACCGGATCCCGGAGTACAGGCCCATCGGGACCAGCGTCACGCAGGCGAAGAGGAAGATGATGGTCAGTCCCACCAGCAGGATGTGCAGGGCGATCTCGTTGGGCGTCTTCTGCCGCGAGGCGCCTTCCACCAGGCCGATCATGCGGTCGAGGAAGGACTCGCCCTGCTCGACGCTGATGCGCACCACGATCCGATCCGAGAGCACCTTGGTCCCACCGGTCACCGCGGAGCGATCGCCGCCGCTCTCGCGGATCACCGGAGCGGACTCGCCGGTGATGGCCGACTCGTCGACCGAGGCGATGCCCTCGATCACCTCTCCGTCGCCCGGGATCACCTGCCCGGCGTCGACCCGGACCAGGTCGCCTTTCTTCAGCCTCGAGGCGGGGATGAAGTCCTCGTTGGAGATTCCTGGGACGTCCTCCGGCTCCGGCCAGTAGCGGAGCTTCCGGGCGACGGTCTCCTGGCGCATCTTGCGCAGCGTGTTTGCCTGCGCCTTGCCCCTTCCTTCCGCCACCGCCTCGGCGAAGTTGGCGAAGAGGACCGTGAACCAGAGCCAGATCGAGACCGCCAGCGTGAACCAGGTGGGAGCCGACTGCGGCGACGGGGCGAAGACGTCCCGCAGCCAGATGGCGGTGGTCAGCACGCTGCCCACCTCCACCACGAACATCACCGGGTTCTTCGCCACCAGCTGGGGAGCCAGCTTGCGGAAGCTCTCCAAGATGGCCGGACGGAGGATGGAGGGATCGAACAGCGACAGCTGCCGTGCGCGCGGCGACATTAGAAGAGCCTCCCGGCGGCGCCCGCGAAATGCTCGACGATGGGGCCGAGCGAGAGCGCGGGGAAGAAGGTGAGCGCGCCGACGATGAGGATGACGGAGACGAGCAGGCCGATGAAGAGGCCGCCGTTGGTGGGGAACGTGCCCGGACCCGCGGGGGTCACCTTCTTGTCCACCATGGATCCGGCGATCGCCAGCGCGGGGATGATCATCAGGAAGCGTCCCACCAGCATGTCGGCGCCGAGGGCGAGGTTGTAGAAGCGGGTATTGGCGTTGAGGCCGGCGAAGGCGGAGCCGTTGTTCCCCGCTCCGCTGGAGAAGGCGTAGACGATCTCCGACAGGCCATGCGGGCCGGCGTTGGCGATGGAGGAGACGGCGAAGGGGGCCACCGCGGACCAACCGGCGAATCCGAGGATCAAGAGCGGGAAGACCAGCACGTAGAGCATGGCGAGCTTCATCTCGCGGGCTTCGATCTTCTTGCCCAGGTACTCGGGCGTGCGCCCCACCATCAGGCCCGCGATGAAGACGGTGAGGACCACGAAGATGAGGATCCCGTAGAGCCCGGCGCCGACTCCGCCGAAGATCACCTCGCCGAGCTGCATGTTCACCAGCGGCACCAGGCCGCCCAGCGGAGTGAAGCTGTCGTGCATCGCGTTCACCGCCCCGCAGGAGGCGTCGGTGGTGACGGTGGCGAACAGCGCCGAGGAGGCGAGACCGAAGCGCGTCTCCTTCCCCTCCAGGTTGCCGCGGCCGTGCTCGAGCTGGGCGAACCCGCGAAGCGCTGGATTGTCGTGGGCCTCCGCCCAGTACGCCGTGGTCACGCCGGCGAGGAACAGCACTGCCATCGCCGCCCACACCGCCCAGCCCTGGCGTTGGTCGCGCGCCATGCGCCCGTACGTCCAGGTGAGCGCGGAGGGAATGGCGAAGATGGAGACCATCTGCACGAAGTTCGACAGCGGTGTCGGGTTCTCGAACGGGTGCGCGCTGTTGGCGTTGAAGAAGCCGCCCCCGTTGGTCCCCAGCATCTTGATCGCCTCTTGCGAGGCGACCGGACCCATGGCGAGGGCCTGCTTGGCGCCCTCGAGGGTCGTCAGCTCCCGGTAAGGATCCAGGTTCTGCAGCGCGCCCTGAGAGACGAGGAAGAGCGCGTAGAAGAAGGAGATGGGCAGGAGCACGTAGACGGTGGCGCGGATCAGATCGATCCAGAAGTTGCCGATGGTCTTCCCGCCTGAAGGCCCCGCCTGGCGCGTCAGTCCCCGGGCGATGGCGAGGGCGACCGCGATTCCGGCAGCGGCGGAGGTGAAGTTGTGCCAGGCGAGCCCCGCCATCTGGGTGAAGTAGCTGACGGTGGTTTCCGGGACGTAGGACTGCCAGTTGGTGTTGGTGGTGAAGCTCGCCGCGGTGTTGAACGCGAGCGCCGGCTCGACGGCGGGGAGGTTCTGCGGATTGAACGGCAGGACCTGCTGCAGCCGCTGGATGCCGTACGTCACCAGCATTCCGAAGAAGCTGAACGCCAGGAGCGAGAACGCGTAGACCGGCCAGGTCTGCTCGACGGAAGGGTCCACGCCGCAGAGGCGGTACAACCACCGCTCGACGGCGCCGAAGACGCGAGGCAAGGGCCGCCGCTCGCGCTCGAAGACGCGGAACAGGTAGGCGCCCAGGGGTTTGGTGATCGCGACCACCACGGCGACGAAGACGGCGATCTGGAGCCATCCGACGGCGGTCATCAGAAGCGCTCCGGTTTGACCAGCGCGTACGCGAGGTACACGAGGAGCAGCACGGAGACGGCGAGGCCGATGGCGTATTCGAGGCCCATCAGAGCCTCTCGCAGATCCGCGCGTAGCCCCAGGAGAGGCCGAAGAAGGCGGCGGTCGCCAGCACGAGCAAGAAGTCCGTCATGCGCGCTCAGGAAGCACGCGCCGTGCCGGACGCTTTCGCGCCGGAATCAGCCGATTTCGGCGCGGGCGTTCCCGCTGGGCCTTGCGAATTGCACGACGGGATCCACCCGCTCTTGCAGGATGAAACGCGACAGGCTGGCGGATCGCGCGAGAGCGCGCGTCAGTTCGTCATCAACACGATGATCAGCGCCGGCGCGATGGCGCCCAGAGCATAGAGAGTCAGTCCGGTCGCCCACGCCTTGATCTCGCTCAACCTCAACATGGCGCGCACCCTAGTCCGGGCGGGTTGAAGGGGCGCAAGACCCGCTTGTGGTCGCTCCGCACTGGCTGTGCCGAACGGTGGTCCTCAGGACCGGCGCATCTCGTCCTCGGCGAGGAGCAGCAGCTCGCGCTCGAGGCCCGCGGGATCGTCGGGAGATGCGCCGGGGACCGAAGGCTGGCCATTACCTGGCGCTTGCGACGCCCGCCGCTTCTCCCGCTCGAGCCGGATCGCCTCGAAGGCGAAGTGCATGATGGTGCGCAGGTCCGAGTTGCTCCAGGGCTTCTGGATGAACCGGTAGACCTCGCTCTCGTTGATCGAGCGCACCGGGATCTCCGGCTGCTTGTCGGCGGTGAGGATCATCCGAACGACCTGGGGGTGGCGGACCCGCACCAGCTTGAGGAGGTCGATGCCGGAGAGGTCCGGCATGTGGTGATCGGTGAGGATCACGTCCACGGCTTGCTCTTTGAGGATCTCGAGCGCGCGGCGCCCGTTGTTGGTCGAGATCACCTTGTACCCGGCTTCCTCGAGCACGCGGGTGACGGAGTGCCGGACCCCGATCTCGTCGTCGACGACCAGGATGGTGCGCGGAGCGTCGGTGGGCATTCCCGTTCGAGAGTGACGGAAGACACGGCGTGGCTACAACGGCGGCGCGGTGGCCCGAGGTGGGCGGATTCGCACCCCGATCATCCGCAGTCTTTTTGCAGGGCTGCGAGCGCGGCGCCCCAACAGCATGAGGACCACGGCGTGTGCGGGTAATCCCGTCATTCAGCGCGTCGCCTTTCGCGTGGCCGGCCGCGCCGGCGGAAGGAAGTCCCGCCGCAGGCAGGCGGCGGCGCCGTAGCCGAACCTCTTGGACAGCTCGTAGTCGCCGAGCAGCGCCAGCTCGTCCGCGCGCAGCGGGGGCAGGGGCTTGTGGCAGGGAGGCCACCGCTCGGCGAAGAGATGGAAGACGATGTCCCAGCGCTGCATCTCCGAGAGCCCGTCCTCGAACGAAGGCATCGCCGTCGAGGCGCCGCCGTACGTCGTCCGGTTGAACAGGTCGTAGGGGCTCCAGTTCTGGCGGGGGTGCAGGAGGTCCGGCGGCGGCGGGTCCATGCTCGCGGCGATCGGGCTGTCGCCGGTCGCGCCGGCGCCGTGGCAGGCCGCGCAAGACCGCTGGTAGAGCTTCTTGCCCCGCGCCAGGTCAGGCTTCGCCGGCGGAGTGCGCCGGATGGGAGCGCTCTCGAAGATCCGCCGGATGAGGGCACGGGCCGTCGGCCCGACTTCGTAGTCGGTTCCGACGAGCCGCCCGCGCAGGGCTACCACCTCCGCACGGAGCTCGGGCCAGGGGACGAGCGGCGCCACTTCCCCCAGACGCTGCGCGAGCTGTTCCTGACGGGTCCGGCGCGCGTCGGGATCGGGCAGCTCCAGGGTCTCGTGGTGCTCCTCGGCGATCAATTGCAGGGCCGCGACCACCCGGTTCCAGGGCGAGCTTTCCGGGGCGGCGAGCAGGGAGAGGGCGAGAGCGACGCTCATCCGGGGCGCATTACCACGGGCGAATCAGGCCGGGGTCCCGAACATCAAAGGCCGCATGGAAACCCGTGAACCCGTCCGCGTCGCCACCGCCCACCGGCAGCTGGAAGGAGCCGGATTCGTGGTCCGCCGTCCCCTGCCCAGCGAGGCGGTGGACATCGTCGATCCGTTCCTGCTGGTCGACGAGATGGGGCCCGTCGAGTACGGGCCCGGCGAGGCCGTGGGCGCTCCCGACCATCCGCACCGCGGGTTCGAAACGGTGACCTACTCGCTCGCCGGGGAGTTCGAGCACGAGGACTCGGCCGGGCACCGCGGTGTGCTCCGCGCTGGAGACGTGCAATGGATGACCGCGGGCGCCGGCATCATCCATTCCGAGATGCCCTCCCAGCGGATCCGCGAGGAAGGCGGCCGCGTGCACGGCTTCCAGATCTGGGTCAACCTTCCAGCGCGGCTGAAGATGACCCGGCCGCGCTACCAGGAGGTCCCGGCCAAGAACATTCCGCAGGCGGCGACCGCGGACGGCAAAGCCCGCGTGCGGGTGATCGCCGGCGAGGCCCTGGGGGCGCGCGCGGTGATCGATACGCATACGCCCATCGTCTACCAGGACTGGTCGCTCGAGGAGGGCGCGGACGTGACGGTTCCGGTGCCGGCCAGCTACAACGCGTTCGTCTACGTCTTCGAGGGCTCGGCGCGCATCGGCGAGCGCGAGGTCGGGGACGGGCAGATCGCCGTGCTGGGTCCCGGCGATGCCGTCCGGATGCGCGGGGGCAAGGCGAGGCTGCTGCTCCTGGCAGGCGAGCCGCTGCGCGAGCGCGTAGCCCATTACGGCCCCTTCGTGATGAACGACGACGAGGAGCTGATCCAGGCCATGCGCGATTTCCAGAGCGGGCGCATGGGTGAGATTACCCGAACGGCGCAGGTGGATTAGCCCCCCGCCGCAGGCGGCTCGCGGGCTACGCCTGAGGATGATCATTCCGTGGTCAGGGGGGCAACGGATGCCAGTGGCTGCGAGCGGCTGCTAGATTGAGGCCCGTTCCATGGACTCCACGGCCTACCTGCTCCACCGGATCCACTTCGGGTTCACCATCACCTTCCACTACTTGTTCCCGCAGCTCACCATCGGGCTCGCGCCTCTGATCGTGTTCTTCCAGACGCTGGCGCTGCGGCGCGGCAACCCGCTGTACGCGGAGGCGGCGCGATTCTGGGCCAAGGTCTTCGGCCTCAATTTCGTGCTCGGCGTCGTCACCGGCATTCCCATGG
>Ga0137361_10001167_pt1 | contig 15898 bp, 8 predicted proteins | sample Mad1_80_16metaG_FD_104923 | JGI IMG/M metagenome (GOLD analysis project Ga0137361, IMG submission 104923) | Vadose zone soil microbial communities from Angelo Coast Range Reserve, California, USA - Mad1_80_16 metaG | ecosystem: Environmental > Terrestrial > Soil > Vadose zone | place: USA... | reverse complement strand
GGTCCCCCACTCGTAGACCTCGGACGAGAGGGCGCCGGTGGCCTTCTGCAGGAGCAGCCTCGTCTCGGCGGGCTCCTCGCGATGATCCGCGATCTCCCAGAGGCCGTCCTGGGAGAAGAGGAGCTCCTTCTGGCCCGCGGACAGGTCGTAGCGATAGACCGCGTAGCTGTCCGCCTTGCGGTCGTTGGCGGTGAAATAGAGCCACCTCGAATCGGCGCTCGTGAAGGCGTGGAACGTCCGTACCTTCGGCAGGTGCTGGATCATGCGCAGGGCGCCGCCCTCCACCGGCTGGAGGTAGAGACCGGGGTCCTCCTGGCCGCCCCGGTCGCGGGAGAGGACGAGGTAGCGCCCGTCGGGGGTCACGTCGACGAGGGACGTCCGGTCCTCGCCGCCCGTCATCTGCACGGGAAAGGCCTTCGGCCCGTCCAGCCGCCACACCTCGGGGGTGCCGCTGATGCTCCAGCCGAAGAAGAGCCGCTTGCCGTCCGGGCTCGGCATGCCGAGGCCAGGCGAGCGCACGTCGAGCATGATCTGGATGCGGCGGGCCACCTCGGGGTCGAGGGGGGGCGGCGCGTACTTCTTGACCACCTCCGGCGGGATGCTCCCCGCTCCGTGCCCGGAGTAGGGGGTCTGGGCGTAGGCGAGGGGGGCGAGCATCACGAGGACGAGGGTGCTGGGCAGTGGCCGGCGGCGCGACAGAAGCATGGACGGTCCTCCCTTGGCGAGACGACCGTCAAGCTTATACCGGACCGATCGCGCCCGGTCGTGGCGTCCGGCGAGCGTCGTGGCCCGGGCTAGGCCGCCGTCACTGGCAGATGTCCGACTTGGGAGCTTCCGGTATCCCGAGCTTCCACTTGAGCGGGGTGACGCCCGGCTCCAGGGTGTCGGCCTCCCAGACCAGGTCCGAGATGCACTTGTGCCCGTCGTCGTTGGGGTGGATGCCCATCCCCGAGGTGGTCTGGCTCTTCTCGGTCAGGACCCCGATCGCCGCCGGATCCAGGTAGTCCGGGGTCTTCGTGCCATCGTCGCCCGCCACGACCCAGGGCGTGTCGCAGCCGAAGTTGACGGTCGGGGAATCGTGCTGGTGGACCGCCCCCTCCTCCTCCGGGTGCTCGACGGTGGTCTTGATCGTGACTTCCATCTTCATGCAGTGGTCCCGGGTCTTCGTGTAGGTGTCCACGTAGACGAAGCGCCCGAGGGAGCCGATGGCGAACGGCTTGACCGCGGTCTCGATCGTTGAGTTCAGCTTCTTGAAGACCTGGTCGATGATCTCAAGGGCGGGGGGGAGCTGCACCCAGCGGGCCGTGCAGGTGGGGATGGTGTCGATGAGGGGCACGCACAGCTCGGGGATCTTGATCGTCGCGTCGAGGGTCTTCGGGTAGGGATTCGGGTAGCCGGTGACCGCCACCATGAGCTTGGGCCGGCCGGCCATGATGACGCGGTACTGCTGGAAGATCGTGGTCAGGTTGAGGTTGAGGCTCGTCCACAGGGAGGAGTTGGCGAGGATGGACGATGCGCACACGCTGGCCCCTGCGAAGTCGTGGTCCTTGAGCTTGTCGAAGCAATCGTTGACCAGGTTGATGACGGTCGCGTTCTCCTCGCCGATGGTGAGGGTGATGAGGTCCGGCCGGTAGTTCCAGGTCTGGGCGAGCTGGCCTCCCGTGATGTAGTTGGACGAGGTGGCCTCGTTCTTGGCCACGTTGTAGACGCACCAGGGGCCCCAGGTCTTCAGGTGGTCTTTGAGGAGGTGGCTCGGGTAGCGCTCTTCCTCGTCGACCTCGTGCCCGGCGGGGATGTGGTCGCCCCCCGCCACGTAGTGCCGTGCGCAGTCCTGGGCCCAGGCGGTGGACGAGCTGCGGTCGAGGCCCGGGCTCACGACGATGATGCCGCCCGCCATCACGAGGATCGCGGCGCTCTGGACTCGGTTCATCTGGGCTCCTCCCACCGGACTCGATTCACGGAAAGAGGGATGGCCGGCCATCGCCGGCCATCCCCATGGCCCGCTTCCCTAGGGGTTCACGGTCGTCACTTTGAAGATCACGTTGTTGCCGAGGGTGACCGGCGGATCGGGTGGCCGGGGCTGGTGGTCGTTGAACTCGTCGATGACGTCGTTGGGATCGGCCCACCCGCGCGCGGTCACGGTCGTTCCGCCGTTCACGGTCACGGTGAGGGTCAGGGTCACCGCCTCGCCGGGATTCAGGGTGCCGGAGCAGTCGTTCAACAGGGACGAGCTGTTGTGGGAGAAGGTGGTGCAGGTGACCGCCGGGTTCGACGACGTGGGCGTGGCATTGCTGACGTTTCCGAACAGGTCGAAGAAGACGAGCCGGTCGGCGGGCGAGATCGTGATCGGCGTGGCCCCGTCGTTGGCCACGACCAGGGTGTAGGTCACGGAGTCGCCCACGCTGACCGGGTTGGCCGACTGGTTGAGCTGGGCGGCCACGAGATCGGCGCACAGCGCCATGGAGCATGCGGCGCCGGACACCGTCGTCGTCTCGCTCGCGGTGTTGTTGCCTTCGTTCGATTCCGTGAAGGCATTGGCGGGATCGATGGTCGCCGTGACGTGCAGGTCGTCGTCGGGGGCGGCCAGGTTCACGATGAACTTCACGGTGATGGCGGTGCCGCCGCCACCGGGAAGATCCCCCACGCAATCGATGGTATTGGCGGCGGGGGCCCCGCAGTTGAAGCCGTTCGTGCCGGCCGCGCCGATGAAGGTCAAGCCGGTGGCCGGGATGCCGATCGAGATGTGGACTCCGGTGGCGGTGTCCGTGCCGGCGTTGCTGGCGATGACCGAGTAGGTCAACTGGTTGCCCCTGATGGCGGGATCCGGGGCGTCCACGATGTCGGCGAGCACGAAGTCGAACCCGGGCGCTCCGATCGAGGTGACCACCGTCGAGTGGTTGTTGTCGAGGTTGGTCTCGTTCTCGGCGTCCGCCTCCGCCGGGTTGGCCAGGGCGGCCGCGGCCACCGCGGTGTTGGAGATGGCGGAGTCGGCCGTCGGCTTGACAGTGACGACGATCGTGATGTCGATGGACGCGCCGGCCGCGAGGCCGCCGGCTCCGTCGTCGCAGGTGACCACCCCCGAGGACTCGGTGCAGTTCCAGGGGCTGGTGGCGCTGACGGAGACGAAGTCCACCTGGCCCGTGGTGGGGTCGGTGGGCAGGGTATCGGTCACGGAGAGCGGGGTCTGGGCGTCGGCGTCACCCGCGTTGCTGACGTGGATGGTGTAGGTCAGGGAGTCGCCCGGCTTGACCACCGCGACGCTGCCCGTCTTCTCGACCAGGAGGTCCGGGTGGCGCTTGGGCGCCGGCACGATGGGCGTGGTGTGGGTCGAGCAGTTGTCGCTCTCTCCGGGCGGGTTGAACTCCGCGATCTTGTTCGCGGGATCCACGCACGCCTCGTTGTCCAGGGAGCGGTTGTTCTCCGCGGTGATGAAGACCGTGATGGTGATGGTCACTTCCTGGTCGGGATTGAGGTCACCGACGCAGTCGACCACGTTGATCGGGTTCTCCCCGACCTGGCAGGCCCAATTGTTGCCGGAGCCCGCGTCGACTGCCAGCGGGATCAAGCCCACCGGCAGGGGGTCGTGCATCTCGACCCCGAACGCGGTCTGGCCGGTGGCGCCGGGGGGCGAGGTCGGCTTCTCGTTCTTGACCTTGATCGTGTATTCCTTGACCTCGCTCTGGCTCGCCTTGTCGGGCCCGTCCTTGGTGATCGTCAAGTTGATGACCGACTGGACGGTGGTGTCGGCGCTGTCGCTGTTGTTCAGCTCGTTGCCCTCGGGGATCTGGTTGTCGGGGTCGACCACGGCCTGGTTGGTGAGGACGACGTTCTGGTTGGGGGCCTTGACCTCGATCTTGATGTGCCGGGCGTTGGCGATGCCGCCCTGCAGGATGGTGGCGCCGATGCAGTTGACGACCCCGCCCGAGTGGTTGCAGGTGAAGGCACCCGGGGTGGCGGGCGCGCTGTCGCCGGCGGAGACGAAGGTGGTTCCCGCGGGCAGGACGTCGCGCACCGCCACGTTCAGGGCGGGATCCGAGCCCTCGTTCCAGACCGTGAGGGTGTAGGTGATCGAGCCGCCGGGGGTTGCGCTGCCAGGGGCGCTCTTGTCGATCAGGAGGTCGTTGAACGCCCCGAGGCCGCCGTTCCTGACCTTGGTGATGGCGAAGGCCTCGTTGTCGAGCTCGTTCCCTTCGGGGATCGCGTTGAGGGGATCGACGATCGCCTGGTTGGTGTAGTCGCCCGGGGTGTCGGGCGCGAAGGCCTTCACCGTGATCTTGGCCCCGGTCGCGAGGGGGGTGTTGGCCGGGATCTGACCGCCCGTGCAGTCGACGAAGCTGGCGAGCTGCGTGCACAGGAACGAGTGGTCGCCGGTGGCCTCGATGTAGTGGGAGCCGGCGGGCAGGAAGTCACGGACGGTGACGTTCACGGCCGGATCCGTCCCGTCGTTGCCTATGCGGATCTCGTAGGTGACGACCGCGTTCCGGGCCGTGTTGTTGGGGTCGGGGCTGGTCTGGACCTTGCTGATGATGAGCTGGTTGAAGGCCCCCTGCCCCGCGCCGCCGTTCCCCACCGTGGTGTCCTGGAAGGCGATGTTGTTGTCCTCGTTGGCCTCGGGGATCTCGTTCAGCGGGTCGACCCGGACCTCGTTGTGCATGGTGCCCACGATCGGCTGGGCGAAGACACGGATGATGATCGTCGCCTTGTCGTTGCCCGGCGGCGGCGCGCCGAAATAGAACTCGCTGGCCGTCCCCTTGAGGGAGCCGCCCACGCACTCAACCACGCCGCTGGCGTGGGCGCAGGTGAACCCGTGGTCGCCCGAGGCCGTGCGGAAGATCGACCCCGCGGGCAGGGTGTCGCGCACCCGGATGCCGGCGGCGTCCTGGGTGCCGATGTTGTCGACGATGATGGTGTAGGTCTGGGTCCCGCTGGTCGCGATCGGATCGAAGCCCGGCAAGGCCACGGGGGGAACCGCGTCGGCCCCGTTGTCGAACTTCCGGATCGTGAGGTCGATGCCCGTCACCACCTGCGTGGTCTGAGTGGCGGTGTTGTTGGTCTCGTCGGCCTCGAAGATCGCGTTGAAGGGGTCGACCGTGACCGTGTTCGAGATGGGGCCGGTCGTGGGCGGCGCCACGAGCACGATCGTGATCGTCCTGGTCGACTCGGCGGGAATCGCGCCGTTGGAGCAGGTGAGGACGTTGGCCCCGTCGACGCTGCAGCCGCCCGAGAAATCCGGCGCGCTGAAGCTGTCGAGGACGGTGCCGGGCGGCAGGGGGTCGCGGACGACGACGCCGGTGGCGCCGTTGATCCCGCTGTTGCCGACCACGAATGTATAGGTCAGCCCACCCAGGCACGCGGGAGGCTCCAGCAGCGGCGGCGAGGGGGGAGCCGGGTGCGCCGGCGTCACCGGCCATGACCTTGCGCAGACCGGATCCGGAGAGTCGGCCTTGGTGACGGTCAGGTCGATGCGCGGCTTCACGGTCGTGATCTCCGAATCTGTGTTCGTGACCCCCTGGTTCTTGATGTTTCCGGTCACGGTGGCGGTGTTGAAGATCGTGGAGCCGGCCGAGGCGACCACCTGGCCGCTGACGGTGTACACAACCGTCCCGCCGGGGTTGAGCGAACGGATCGAGCAGCGGACCTGCGGCGCCAGGACGCTGCAGCCGCCGAAGGTGCCGACGGTCCCGTTCATGACGACCTGGTTCACGGTGATGCTCGCCGCCTCCAGGCCCTGCGTGCCGTCGACCATCACCACGTCGTCGGCGCGGGTGGTCGCGGCATTCGTGACCAGGATCTTGTAGGTCAGCAGGCCGCCCGGGCTAACCGGATCCGGCCCGGCGCCGTCGTCCCAGAGATCAGGAAGGAGGTTCGTGTCGGTCTTGTCGATGGTCAGGGTGGACGACGTCCCGGTGCTGGTGACCTGCGTGTCCACCAGGGCGGAGGTGTTGTTCAGCTCGTTGCTCTCGGGGATCGTGTTCTCGGGATCGACCGAGGCGGTGTTCGTGATGGTCCCCGGGCCCGCGGGCGACGTCGCGATGATGGTGATGGTGGCGTTGGAGCCCTGGTTCACCGCCCCGCCCGTGCAGGTCACCGTCTGGCCAGCCACCCCGCAGACGAAGAGGCTGGTGCCGCTGGCGGAGTTCACGGTCACGCCCGCGGGGACCGTGTCGACGACCTTGACGTCCGTGGCGTTCGCGTTCCCGGTGTTGTTGACGGTGAGGGTGTAGGTCATCAGGCTCGACACCACGACGCTCGTCGGCCCCGCCTTGGAGATGGAGAGGTCCGCGAGGGGCGACCCGCCGCCGTTGCTGACGAGGGTGGTGGCGGTGGCGGTGCTCGTGAAGTTCTGGGCCGACTTCGTGCCCGTCACGGAGGCGGTGTTGTTCAAGGTGGTGCCGTTGGCTGCGGTGACGATGCCGCGGATCGTGACCACCCACACCCCGCCGCCTTCGACCGTGCCCGCGGAGCAGGTCACGAGGTTGGCATTCTGCGCGCAGCTCCCGCGCGAGCTGGTCAGGACGAGCTGGGGCGGCACGCCGATGCCGCCCACTCCGTTCACCTGGTCGGAGAGCACGAGGTTGCTGGCCTTCGCGCCCCCGGTGTTGACCACGGTGATCGTGTACGTGAGCTGGGAGCCGGAGGCCACGGGATCGGGGCTGTCGGCGTTGGTGATCGCGAAGGGGCTGGCGGGGTCGGCGGGCGCGATCGGAACGCCCACTAATCCCAGAGCCAGGATGGCCGTGAGGCCGGCCGCGAGCGCGGCGCCCCCCATGCCCGATTCTCCCCGCCGCCGCGTCGACCTTGTCCCTTTGGCGTCCATTGGCCTGCCTCTTCTCCACTCAAGTGAGTCGTCCCGGCGCGGTGGTGCGCGTTCGACGCAGGCCCGCGAGCACGAGGCTCGCGACCTCCGTCAGGTTTCCTGGACGAGGAGGGATTCGGAAGGTCGGATGATGATTCGTCCGGCCGGCCCGGTCAATTAGCGAGATGGCTATTCCTCGGAGCCGCGCTCGCCGGGGCTACGCCTTTAGTCGTACCACCATCCCCGGGAGAGGGCCGGCTTTGGCAACGGCGAGGCCATGGTAGGCGGCCGCCAGCTCGGCCCGGCCGCGCAACCCCAGCTTCTGGAAGATGTGGGTCAAGTGCACCTTGACCGTCGCCTGGCTGATGGCCAGGCGGTCCGCCAGCTCCTTGTTGCCCAGGCCGGTGGCGGCGTGCCGGAAGACTTCCTTCTCCCGGGCGCTCAGACCCTGATCGAGGCCGGCCTCGCCGGCGCGCCGTGCCGGGGAAGGATCGGGCGAATGCTCCCCCGCCAGACGCTCGATCCACCTGGCCAAGACCTCCCGCCGGGCCCAGATCTGACCCTCGTACACGACGCGAAGGGCCTTGACCAGGTTCTCCGCCCGGGCGCTCTTGGTCAGGACGCCGCGGGCGCCCGCGGCGAGGGACTCGACGGCCCAGCCCTCGTCGTCGGGGGCGGCCACGAGAATGACCGCGGGTCCGCCGTCTCGCCCCCGCGCCGCGCACAGACCGCGGGCTCCCGGCATCCGGCTGTCCACGACCAGGACGTGGGCCCGGGCCGCGTGCGAGGCCGGCCGCAGGCTCGCCCCTTCCTCGTAGCCGACCGTGATGAACGACGCCTCGGCGCCGATGATCCCCAGGAGGCCTTCACAGAACAGTCGGTCGTCGCTGAGAACGGCGATCCGGACCGGCATCATCGTGCGCCTCTCCCGGGGGGCTCCCGCGGCGGCGAGGGATCGTTTGGGATGCCCAGGATTCTAGACGCGCGCCCCGACCGCGTCAAGGCGCTTTTTGACACCGGGCGTTTTCCTGCTATCATGAGAGGCGCATTAGTCGGCCGTTGCTCTGGCGTTCGGAAGGAGCCGCCCGCGGTGGGCGGTTTTCGTTTGTGAGCGCGCAGGTGACGTTGCTGCTAAGCAAAGGCCAAGGAGGCCTGCACGTTCATGATCGAAGGCACCGTCAAGTGGTTCAACGAGTCCAAGGGTTTCGGTTTCCTCTCTCGCGAGGGTGGTCCGGACGTTTTCGTCCACCACTCGGAGATCCGGGCCGAGGGTTTCCGGACCCTCAACGAGGGTGACAAGGTCCAGTTCGAGGTGACGGACAGCCCCAAGGGGCCCCGCGCCGCGAACGTCACCATCCGGAGCTAAGCAAAGGGCTTCGCGAAGCACGAACCATCCGAGCGCCCGGGGCCGCGAGGTCCCGGGTTTTTTTTCGTCCGCCCGTGCTAACCTCCCCGGGTGACGCGCCGGGAGGCCCTTTCCGCCCGATGATCCCCCGCTACTCGCGCCCGGAGATGGCGCGGATCTGGTCCGACGAGAGCCGCTTCGGGGCCTGGCTGAAGGTCGAGATCGCCACCACCGAGGTGCTGGCCCGGCGGGGGGTGGTGCCGAAGGAGGCCCTGGCCGCCATCAAGCAGCGGGCCCGCTTCGAGGTGGCGCGCATCGACGCCATCGAGAGGGACGTCCAGCACGACCTGATCGCCTTCGTCTCCAACGTGGCCGAGAACGTGGGCCCGGAGGGGCGCTGGCTGCACCACGGGCTCACCTCCTCCGACGTGGTGGACACCGCGCTCGCGATGCTGATGCGCGACGCCTGCGACCTGATCGCCGAGGACGTGGCTCGCCTCATGGAGGCGGTGCGGGAGCGGGCCTTCCGCCACAAGCAGGCGGCCATGATCGGCCGCACCCACGGCGTCCACGCCGAGCCCATGACTTTCGGCCTGAAGATGGCGCTCTGGCACGCCGAGCTGCAGCGCCAGCGCGAGCGCCTCGCGCGCGCGCGGACCACCATCGCGGTGGGCAAGCTCTCGGGCGCGGTGGGCACCTTCTCGCACCTCCCTCCCGAGGTGGAGGAGGCGGTCTGCGAGCGCCTGGGCCTCGTCCCCGCGCCCATCGCCTCCCAGGTGCTCCAGCGCGACCGCCACGCCGAGGTGCTGGGCACCCTCGCCCTCCTGGCCGCCAGCCTGGAGAAGTTCGCCACCGAGATCCGGGCCCTCCAGAAGACCGAGGTGCGCGAGGTGGAGGAGCCGTTCGGCGAGAAGCAGAAGGGCTCGTCCGCCATGCCCCACAAACGCAACCCGGTGGGCTGCGAGCAGGTGGCCGGCCTGGCCCGCCTCCTGCGGGGGAACGCCCTCTGCGCCCTGGAGAACGTCGCCCTCTGGCACGAGCGCGACATCAGCCATTCCTCGGTGGAGCGCGTGATCGTCCCCGACAGTTTCCTGGCCCTCGACCACATGCTCCGGCGCTTCACCGAGATCGTGCGGGGGATGACGGTGGACGAGGCGCGCATGCGGCGCAACCTCGACTCCGGCCGCGGCCTCGTCTTCTCCGGCCAGCTCCTCCTCGAGCTGACCGCCCGGGGGATGCGCCGCGAGGATGCCTACCGGATCGTCCAGGGCCACGCCATGGAGGCCTGGAAGACCGAGGGGGACTTCAAGAAGCGCGTCTCCGAGGATCCGGAGATCCGGGCCGTACTCAAAGAAGAGGAGATCGCCGAGGTGTTCCGCCTCGAGCGCTACCTCGGGCACGTGGACGCGATCTTCTCGCGGGTGTTCGGGACGGAGGGATAGGGTCGGGGGTGGCGGGTCAAGACGCGGAGCCGCACGCGGAGGAGCGTTCCCCTCCCCCTACGTGGGGAGGGTTAGGGTGGGGGGTCGATGAGAAGAGAGCGGAGCCTGACCAGCCGCAGCGTTTCCTCCCCCCTACGTGGGGGAGGATAGGAGGGGGGGTCGACGAATGAAGGCGCTGGTCTTCGTGACGCTCAAGAAATCGGTCTTCGACCCCCAGGGCAAGACCATCCACGACGCGCTGGTTTCCATGGGCTACCTGGGGGTGGCGGATGTCCGCCAGGGGAAGTTCTTCGAGGTCACCCTGGACGCGCCGAGCGCTGAGGCGGCCCGGACCACCGTGGAGGAGATCGCGCGCAAGGTCCTGGCGAACCCGGTGATCGAGAGCTATCGGGTGGAGGTGGAGGCATGAAGGTCGGCGTCGTCGTGTTCCCCGGCTCCAACTGCGACCACGACGCCTACCATGTGGTCAAGCACGTCTGCGGCCAGGAGGCCCGGTTCGTCTGGCACAAGGACTCGGACCTCGCGGGCCTGGACGCGGTGGTGCTCCCGGGAGGATTCGCCTACGGCGACTACCTGCGCACGGGGGCGATCGCGCGCTTCAGCCCCGTGATGCGGGCGGTGGGGGAGTTCGCGAAGCGGGGTGGGCCCGTGCTTGGGATCTGCAACGGCTTTCAGATCCTGCAGGAGGCGGGGCTCCTGCCCGGGGCCATGCTCCGCAACCGGACCGTGAAGTTCCTGTCCCAGCCCGTCCACGTCCGGGTGGAGCGCGACGACACCATCGCCACCGCGGGCCTCGCCAAGGGGACGGTCCTCACCATGCCGATCGCCCACGGGGAGGGAAACTTCTACCTGCCCGAGGACGAGCTGGAACGGCTGGAGGGCGAAGGCCAGGTGGTCTTCCGCTACACGACCCGCGACGGGCGCCTCGACGACGCCGCCAACGCGAACGGCAGCTGCCGGGCCGTCGCGGGGGTGTGCAACCCGCCCCGCAACGTGGTCGGCCTCATGCCGCACCCCGAGCGCGCCGCCGAGCCGGAGCTGGGCTCGGCGGACGGACGGCTCGTCTTCGAAGCCCTGATCCGCTCGCTGGTCTCCGCGTAGCCGCCGGGGGCGGGTGGGTGGGGGGTGCGACGCAGCACCCCCCAGTTCAACAAGCAGGCCTAGAACGTAAACCGCGCCCCGAACCGCAGGAGCCTCGGGCCCGCCGCGCCGTCCCCGGGACCCAGCGTCCCCGTGACCTGTCCGAAGGTCGGGGTGCCGAAGTCACGGCCGGGGTTGGCGAAGTGCGGGGTGTTGGTGGCGTTGAAGGCGTCCACCCGGAACTCGGCCGCGATCCGGTCGTTGACCCGGAAGCGCTTGACCAGCGAGGCGTCCAGGTTGACGTAACCCGGCCCGCGCGGGCCGGCGTTGCGGGTCATGGTGCCGAACGTGTTCGCGGCGGAAGCCACGTACACCGACTTGTCGAAGTACTGTTGGCCGGGGCCGATGTCACCGATGACGTTCTGGCTGCCGTTCAGGTCTGGCCGCTGCTGGTTCTGGGGGGCGCGGAGCGCGGACCCGCCCCGGATGTCGACCGGCGTCCCCGACTGGGCCACGAAGATCCCCGCCACCTGCCAGCCGCCCAGGATGCTTCCCACCGCCCCCTTCGTGTTCTTGAAGAACGGCAGCTCGTAGACGAAGCTCGACACGAACGAGTGCTTCCGGTCGAAGTCGGAGAGGCCGTAGCTCAGCTCCCGGCTCGCGGGGGTCCCGATCCCGCCGTTGTCGTTGGCGTAGTCCTTCGCGCGGCCCAGGGTGTAGGAGTTCGTCCACAGGAGGCCGTTCGAGAAGCGCCGGTCCAGCTTGGCCTGCAGGGCGTCGTACCGGGTGTCGGTCTTGGTCCAGCCGGTCGACGAGGCCGTGCGTTGGAACTTGGCGAAATAGGGACGGCCTGCGTTGTCGAGGCCGGGGACCAGCCCCGCGTTCAGCTCCAGGCGCGCCAGCACGCCGTGGGCGCGGTTGGCCACGTAGGCCAGCTCGATCGCGAAGTTCAACGGGAGCTGCCGCTGGAAGGCCACGTTCCAGGCGTGGATCTTCCCCTCCGAAAGGTCGAGGGGCACCACGTTGTACTGCTGGCTCCGGAGCAGGCTGGTGTTGGCCGGAATGAGCCCGTCCGTGGGGATGTTCGCGGTGATGGGCGGCGGGAAGCCCGACGCCATGGAGCCGGCGGGGGCGAAGGAGTTGGGCGCGTTGAACTGGTTGTTCTGCTTGACCGGGAAGTTGTAGGCGTACTGGTTGTCGGGGAACGGGATGACGCTCATCCCGTAGCCCCCGCGCACCACGGTCTGCTCGTTGATCCGGTAGGAGACCCCCACCCGGGGCGCGAAATTGTCCTTGGCGGTCTTGACCCCGAGGTTCCCGGGGACGCTGCCGTACCCGGCCACCCGAAGCGTGTTCGCGTCGGGGTCGAAGTTCGAGAGCCCTCCCTGGTCCACGAGGCCGATGGGCGGCGTGTAGTACTCGTGGCGCAGGCCGAGGTCCAGGGTCAGCTTCGGGGTGACCTGCCACTTGTCGTGCACGAAGGTGAAGAGCTCCCAGTGGCGCGTCCCGGGATTGGTGACCTTCAGGTCGCGGTCCACGCGCGAAGGCAGGTCCAGCAGGAAGCTCGCGAAGGCGTTGGCGTAGCCGTTCTGGGAAGCGGTGTCGGTGGGGAGGGCGGTCTGCGCAGGGTTGAAGGTGAACCTGCCGCGGGAGCCCCCGTTATCCTGGACCTGGAGCAGGAAGTCGCGGTTGTGACGGACGTCGAAGCCCGCCTTGAAGGTGTGATTGCCCCGGATCTTGGTGAAGGTGGAGACCACGCTCCAGGTCCTCTCCGAGCGGTCCCAGGGCAGGCTGGGCGAGAAGCCGATCACGGGGTTCGTGTACCCGTTGTTGATCTCGAAGCGGCTGATGCCGCTCGTGAAGTCGTCGAGGTTGGCGCCTCCGATCCCCAGCTCGGTGGAGGTGTCGAGCCCTTCGCCCTGGGCCACCGCGACGTTGTGGTAGTAGCTCATCCCCGCCCGCACGTCGAGGATCGCGCTCGACCCGAAGGTGTGGGTCCAGTTGAGGGCGGTGCTGAAGGTCTTGTTGGTCCCGGTGCCGGCGAAGCCGTCGTTGGAAGGCCCGCCGTAGATGCCGTAGGTCCCGGGGTCGAAGACCTCGGGGCGCTGGAAGCTGAAGCGGTAGGAGAGGCTGTCCCGGTCCGTGGCCTGGTAGTTGAGCTTCACGTCGAAGGCCTCGGTGGTCTTCTCCCGCACCCCGAGGAACTGGTAGTTGTTCTGGCCGAGAGCGGCGTTCACGTTGGGGGCGGGGAGCAGGGCGAGGATCTTCCGGGCCAGGGGGCTGATCCGGTTGGCGGGGATCACGTTGCCGGGGAAGGGCTGCCGCCCCGTCCCGTCCGCGTTTCCGGTGGCGGGGTCGTAGATCTTGGTGGTGGCCTTGCTGAAGTCCCCGTTGCGGAAGTCCACGGGCGGGACGTTGTGGAGGTTCACCTGGCCCAGGTTGTCGCGCGTCCCTTGGTAGTCCGCGAAGAAGAAGAACTTGTTCTTGACGATGGGCCCGCCCAGGGCCGCCCCGAACTGCTTGTAGCTCGTGGGGGCCTTGGTCCCGGAGAAATAGTTCTTGGCCAGCGTGCCATCGCCGTTGCCGAAGAAGAACGCGCTCCCCTTGAGCTGGTTGGTGCCGGACTTGAGGGTCACCGAGCTCACCGCCCCCCCGGCCCGCCCGAACTCCGCGTCGTAGTTGCTCGTGCTCACGCTCACGGTCTCGATCGCGTCCGCGGAGGGGATGAGCACGGTGAGGAGGCCGGTCTTGTGGTTGTCGTCGATCCCCTCGAGCATCACGTTGTTGGCGAGGCGCGACTGGCCGTTCACCTGGGAGGAGAGGCTGTCCTGGGAGTTGAAGAACTGGGAGTGGGGCCGGAAGGGCCGGCTGGCCCCCGGAACCGTCACCAGGAGGCCTTGGAAGTTCCGGTTGAAGGACAGCGGAGCCTCGGTGAGCTGCTTGCTCTCGATGAGCCGTCCGGTGTCGGCCCGGTCGGTCTGCAGCACCGCCTTCTGCTCGACGACGGTGATGGACTCCTCCAGGTTGCCCACGGGCAGGCTGAGGTCCACGCGCACGGTCGTGTTCACATCCAGCTTGACCCCGTCGCGCAGGACGGTCTTGAAGCCGGCGAGCTCCGCCGACACCCGGTAGACGCCGTCCTTCTGGTTGGAAAAGACGTAGTAGCCGCTCGGGTTGGTCACCGTGCTGCGGCCGATGTTCGTGCCGATCTCCGTGATGGTGACGGTGGCGCCGGCGAGGGCCGCCCCCTGGGGGTCGCTGATCGTCCCGAGCAGGGTGCCGTTGACCGCCTGGGACCAGGCCCCGGTGGCGGCGCTCCAGGCCATGAGCGCGGCGAGCAGGACGCGGGACAGGGCGCTCCCTCGACTCCGGGCTTCACTGGTGAGCCGACCGATCGGTTCCTTCATCGCTCCTCCTCGATCCGCTGGGGGTTGGCTTCTCCGGGACCCCGCGGATCCGTTTCGCGAGCCTTGGGTTGCGTCAAGAGGCCGGTCGATTTGCGTGATCGGCGCACAATATCGCCAGCCGCCCCTGTTTGTCCAGGCCTCGCGACCCTCGTCTCCTTGACGCCGCCCGGCTGTGAGGTCTAACTTGCGCCAGCATGGCCCGGGAGCAGGCGACACGCGTGTTCCGGGCCGCCTTGGACCTCCCCCCCACCGAGCGAGCAGGGTTCCTCGAGCGCGCCTGCGGCGGTGACGCGACCCTGCGCGCCGAAGTGGACGGGCTTCTCGCCTCCCGCGATACGGACGCCCCCACCGAGGCCCTCGAGCGACCGCCCGGCGGGTCGCGGGACGAGTCTGCCGGGAGCCGCGTCGGGCCCTACCGGCTGCTCGGACTCGTCGGCCGCGGCGGCATGGGCGCCGTGTACCGGGCCGTTCGCGAGGACGCCTTCGAGAAGGTGGTGGCCCTCAAGCGGCTGCGCGCGGGCTTCGAGACCGAAGCCGCGCGTGCCCGCTTCGAGGCCGAGCGTCGCTTGCTCGCGCGGCTCGAGCATGCCTACATCGCACGCCTCTACGACGGGGGCACCAGCGAGGACGGCTCCCCCTACCTGGTGATGGAGTACGTCGAGGGCCTGCCGATCCCCCTCTTCTGCGACCAGCAAGGACTCGGGCTGCGTGCCCGGCTGCAGTTGTTCCTCAAGGTCTGCGAGGCGGTCCAGTACGCACATCGGTGCCTCGTCGTGCACCGCGACATCAAGCCCGGCAACCTGCTGGTCACTGCCGACGGCACGCCCAAGCTCCTGGACTTCGGCATCGCCAAGCTGCTGCCGGATCCCACCGTGGACGCCGCCCTGGAGCCCACGGCCACGGTGTTCCAGGCCCTGACCCCCGACTATGCGAGCCCGGAGCAGGTGCGCGGGGAGGCGGTGACCGTGACCAGCGACGTCTACTCGCTGGGGGTGTTGCTCTACGAGCTCCTGGCCCGACGCCGGCCCTACCACGTCCTGCGCCCCGACCCCTACGAGATCGTGCGCGTCGTCTGCGAGATTGACCCTCCGCGCCCCAGCGAGACCGCGCGCCTGCTTGCGACCCAGATCGACGACGCGACCGCGAGGGGCGGCCCCCTGATTCCGGCCGCGCGTCTCCAGGGCGACCTCGATGCGATCGTGATGAAGGCGCTGCGCAAGAGCCCGGCGCGCCGCTACGCGTCGGTGGCCGACCTGGCGGAGGACCTGAGGCGTTACCTCGAGGGCCGCCCCGTGCTCGCCCGGCCCGACACCTTCGGCTATCGCGCCGGCAAGTTCCTGCGACGGCGGCGCGGCCTGGTGGCCGCAGGAACGCTCCTGATCCTGGCCGTGGCGGGCGGGGTCGCGGCGACCCTCCACCAGGCCCGCCGCGCGCAGGCCCAAAGCGAGCGTGCCCAGCGACGCTTCGGCGAAGTGCGCAGCCTCGCCAAGGCGCTTCTCTTCGAGGTCTACGACGCGGTCGAGAATCTGGCGGGGGCCACGCCCGCGCGCAAGCTGATCGTCAGCCACGGCCTGCGTTACCTGGATACCCTGGCCCGCGAGACGCGGGACGACCCGGCCCTGCAGGAGGAGCTGGCGAGCGCCTACGTTCGGCTGGGTGACGTCCAGGGCTATCCCTTCGGCCCGAACCTGGGGGATCTGGAGGGCGCGCGGGCCAGCTACGAGAAAGCCGTCGGCCTGTTGCAGGACCTGCTGGAGGCACGGCCCGGCGACCCCGAGGTGCGCGGCAAGCTGGCGGTGGGCCACGAGCGGCTGGCCGACACGCTCTC
>Ga0137361_10001164_pt1 | contig 15905 bp, 16 predicted proteins | sample Mad1_80_16metaG_FD_104923 | JGI IMG/M metagenome (GOLD analysis project Ga0137361, IMG submission 104923) | Vadose zone soil microbial communities from Angelo Coast Range Reserve, California, USA - Mad1_80_16 metaG | ecosystem: Environmental > Terrestrial > Soil > Vadose zone | place: USA... | reverse complement strand
GGAGACCTCGTCCCACGGGTAGAGCGTGAAATCCTCTTTCGGCCCGAACTGGAGCGGGTTCACGAAGACGGAGACCGCGATCCGATGGTGCTCGCGTCGGGCGCGGCGGATGAGAGAGAGATGTCCCTCGTGAAGGGAGCCCATGGTCGGAACGAAGCCCACGGTCATGCCGCTCTGGCGAGCGCGCCGGGAGAGCCCGCGCAGCTCGGCGCCGCGCGTTACGATCCGCACGGTCTTTTCGCGGACTTCTCCGGTGTCGCGGAGTAGCTCTCCTCGACTGAGGGATAGCGTCCGGCGCGAACGTCCTCGCGGAACGCGGTGATCGCGCTCCGGATCGTATCCCCGGCTTCGGCGTAGCGCCGGACGAACCGAGCCGGTTTTCCAAAGCTCATCCCGATCAGGTCGTGCAGCACCAGCACCTGTCCGTCGCAGTCGGGGCCCGCGCCGATCCCGATCGTCGGGATCCGGAGCGCCTTCGAGATTTCGCCTCCCAGCTCGAGCGGCACGCCCTCGAGCACGATCGCGAAGCAGCCCGCGCGCTCCAGCGCGACGGCGTCTTCCAGCAGCGCATCCGCGTCCTCGCGCCCGCGCCCCTGCACGCGGTATCCGCCGAACTGGTGCACCGATTGCGGTGTGAGTCCCAGGTGCCCCAGGACCGGGATGTCCGCGGCGAGGATTGCCTGGATCTGCGGGAGCATCCGCCGCCCGCCCTCGAGCTTCACCGCCTCGGCGCCACGCTTCATGAGGCGTCCGCTGCTCCGCACGGCGTCCTCGGGGCTGGTCTGGAAGCTGAGGAAGGGCAGGTCCGCGACCACGAGCGCTCGGGGCTGCGCGCGCACGACCGCCTTCAGGTGATGCGCCATCTCGCTCAGGGTCACCGGAATCGTGGACTCGTACCCGAGCACGACCATGCCCAGCGAATCCCCGACGAGGATGAGATCCACGCCCGCCTCGTCGGCGAGACGGGCGCTCGGATAGTCGTATGCGGTCACCGAGACGATCTTGACCCGCTCCGCCTTCATGTCGCGGATGGTGCGGACGGTCACCTTGGGGCGTGTGATCCGGGGGTCGGTCGTCACGATCGCTCCTCCGCCTTCGAGCTGGGGCTCACGTAGGCCATTCCCTCCCTATGGGTCTCGATCCGCGCGACCAAGTCCTCCAGGTCCTGCCTCCGGTGCACGAAGTTCATCTCGTTGGTGTTCACCACGAGGAGCGGCGCCTCGCGAAAGTGGAAGAAGAAGTAATTATAGGCTTCCACGAGCGTCCGGATGTACTTCGGTTCCATGAGGCGCTCGTAGGCGCGGCCGCGCTGGCGGATGCGCTCCAGGAGCACGTCCGGTCCGGCCTGGAGATACACGACGAGGTCCGGCGACGTCAAATCACGCTCCAGGAGGGGCGCGACCTGATCGTAGAGGTGAAGCTCGCGGTCGCTCAGGTTGATGTTGGCGAAGATCCTGTCCTTTTGAAAAAGATAGTCGCTCACGATCCCCTCGTGGAAGAGATCGGGCTGTGTCTTCTCGCGTAGCTCCTGGTAGCGGTTCACGAGGAAGAACATCTGGGTCTGGAACGCGTAGCGGCGGGGTTCCTTGTAGAAGTCCTCGAGGAAGGGGTTCTCCTCGGGCTCCTCGAGGATCAGCCTGGCGTCGAGACGCTCGGCCAGGAGCTTCGCGAGGCTCGTCTTCCCGACTCCGATGACCCCTTCGATCGCGATGTAGCGTGCCGGCACTCGCCCTGCCTGGGTCAGTACCAGAACCGGCCGCCCTTGCGTACCGGCGGATTCGGGGGAAGGCGCTTGATGACCTTCTTGATCGGCTCACCCGTCGTGGGATGCACGAATTCCGGATCCAGCTCCAGCAGCGGCATGAGGACGAAAGCGCGCCGGTGGGCCTCGGGATGCGGAATCTTGAGATCCGGCTCGTCCACGGTTTCCTCGCCGTAGAAGAGGAGGTCGAGGTCGATCGGTCTCGGTCCCCAACGTTGCGAGCGGACGCGGCCCATGCGCTTTTCGATCAGGAGGAGCTGCCACAGGAGCTCGCGCGGCTCCAGGGTCGTCTCGAGCCACACCACGGCGTTCAGGAACGCGGGCTGATCGACTTCCCCGACCGGGTCGGTGTCGTAGAGCGAGGAGACGCGGACGACGAGCGTCCGGGGCAGGTCGCGCATGGATTCCACGGCCTTCCGGATCAGGAATTCGCGATCGCCGAGATTGGAGCCGACGCCGACGAAGATCTTGCTCATGAGCGCCCCCGCTCCACGATGACCTCGGGGATCGTGGTGAAGTCCCGGACGGGGATGTGGAGCTTCCGCACGTGCACGCGCACCCGCGGCGTGTCGAATTCCTGGATCAGGGCCAGGGCCAGCTCCTCGGCGAGGGTTTCGAGAAGGCGGCAGCTCGACATCTCGATCTGCGAGCGGACGACCCGATGGACTTCCTCGTAGTCGATGGCGTCGTCGATCAGGTCCGGGCGCCGCTTCGGCGTGGGGGCGTAGGCCAGCTCCACGTCCGCCTCGATCCTCTGACCCAGATCGCGCTCCTTCTGCGTCACGCCGAGGTGTCCGTACGCCTGGATCCGCGCGAGGCGAAGCCAGTCGAGGATCTCACGGGCCGGCACTCCGGCCGCCCTGAGCTTGGCGGCGGAATCAGCGGATGATCGGGGACGGCGAGGCATGGGGCGCCTTCCAGGGCGTGAGCGTTTCCAGCTTCTGGAGCGCGCGGCGGAGAGAATCGGCCGACGAGGTCAGGGCGATCCGGAAATACCCCTCCCCCTCGGCGCCGAATCCGGTGCCGGGCGTGAGGAGAACGCCGGTTTTTTCGAATACGCGGGTCACGAACTCCATGGATGTTTCTTTCTCGGGGGCGCGTCCCCACAGGTAGAACGCGCCGCCCGGAGTGCGAATCGGACATCCCAGCGCACGGAGCGTGTCCAGTACCAGATCCCTCCGCTCGCGGTACACGCCGCGCAGCGCCGGGCCGTGGACCGGAAGCGACTTCAGCCCCTCCGCCGCGGCGAGCTGGATGGCCTGCGGCGCGCCGGAGTCCACGTTCGCCTTGAACTGTACCAGAGCCTCGATCAAAGCCGGAGCCCCGGCGGCGAACCCGATCCGCCACCCCGTCATGTTAAACGTCTTCGAGAAGGAGTGGAACTCGATGGAGCGGTCGCGGGCGCCGGGAATCGACAGGATGCTCTGGGGCGCCTCGGAATAGTAAAGCTCGGAGTAGGCCGCGTCGCTCACGATGATGAGGTCGCGCCGGACGGCCCAGGCGACCAGCTCCTCGTAGAAGGCCCGGGGCGCGGTGGCGCCCGTGGGGTTGTTGGGGTAGTTCACGAACAGGAGACGCGTCCGCGGTGTGACCAGCTTGTCCAGATCGGGCGGGTCCGGGACGAATCCGGTTGTTTCCCGTAGCGGAAACCTCACAGGAGACGCGCCCGCGAACGCCGTCCCCGCCGCGTAAACGGGATACCCAGGGTCCGGCACGAGCGCCTCATCCCCGGGATTCAGAATCGCGAGCGGAAGATGTCCGATGCCCTCCTTCGAGCCCAGGAGCATCGCCATCTCGCGTACAGGATCGAGCGACACCTGGAAGCGCTCCGCGAACCAGGCGGCGATCCGGGCGCGCGCTTCGCGATTCCCGGCGCTCGTGGGATAGCGGTGGTTCCGTGGATCGCGGCCGTACTCCGCGATCTTGTCGAGGATGAAATCGGGCGTGGGCAGGTCGGGATCTCCGATCGAGAGATCGAAGACCTCCCTTCCGGCCGACTCGGCCTCGTGGCGCTTCCGCTCCAGCTCCGCGAAGAGGTACCGCGGCAGGGATTGAAGCCGCGCGCTTTTCTCGATGGGGCGCATGGCGGGACGTTATCGGGCGGAAGGAAGGGGTGTCAAGGGCTCCCGGAGAAACGGAAGCCCCGTTCACCGGTTAATGGAGCAGCACCATCCTTCGCGACACGTTGAAGCCGTTCCCCTCCAAATGGCAGACGTAAACTCCGGCGGACACTCGGCGGCCGGACGCGTCGGTTCCGTCCCAGGTGAGGGTTTGGGGGCCCGCATGAAGGGCCCCGCGGAGCAGGACCCTCACGAGCCGGCCGTGGATGTCATGGATGAAGACACGAACGAAGCTGGCATCGGAAACGAATTCTATCGTGGTTCCAGATCGGAACGGGTTCGGACGATTCTGCTTGAGAACCCGCGACACGAGCGGCTCTGGAAGGATTACCTCCAGATAAAAGCGAGTCTGAGATAGAGCATCTGGGTACTTGGTGTAATAGACGCTGGGATTTGCGATGCAGGCTCCGGGACCGTCACAGACACGGAGCGGGTTGCGCCCGAAATTGTCCAGACAGAGAAACCCTCCCGTTCCAGTTGGGCAGCTCCCGACCGTGGTATCGGGATCGAAAGGGTGAAGGTCCGGGAAGAAGAGGATTCCTCTGTCCCAGTCGATGAACGGATCGTCCACCTTGCCGTCGGGGGGCGAGTCAACGGTTGGCCCACGTTGATCAAGTCCAAGAAGGTTGATGAACGGCACACCGCCGAAGGCGTCGGGATCCGTCGAGAACGCGGCGTCCAAGCGCCGTACCTTGACCGTCAAGTTTTCTGGAGAAAAGTTCTGGACCCCCAATCGATAGAGGTTCCTGAGCTCATAGCGGAGGCTCGGATACCAGGGAGCGGTCGGATCGAAGGCACCTCCCGGAGCCGCAGGAACGAGGTCCAAGGGAGGGTTGATCATCTTCAATAGAACCTCGCCCGCACGCTTGCCTACCATGGGATCCGAGGCGAAAGGGTCCGGATTCCCGATGGCCACTGTTTCTTCTCCCGCACGCTCCACGTAGGAGAGCGCTAACGTCGCCTCCGGGGGCAGCGGCGCGACTAGCTCGATTATCGGAATCTCGCCACCCTGCGGCGTGATGTACAGAAACACCACATCGTAGTCTTCGCCTTGCACTAAGTAGTCGAAGCTGCCGAAGTACTCGGGATTCTGGGCCGAATCAGGCGGAGCGGTCGGGTCGAGCCGCGCTCTGCCTGGAACGGTGGCCCCTGTATTGTTGGAAGCGTTGCCGTCATCGCGCCACACGCTAAGGGAGGCGCGGTACCACACGATTGGGTGGTCCGCGATGAAGAAGTAGGTCCGATGGATGTAATCGAGGTCCCTGATACGGATCGTCGCGGCCGTGGTGGGCGGAACGAGGCTCTGGCCCAGGAGGGCCCATAGAGCGACCCAACCCATGCTTCGGCCGATGAGAGCCGGTATCCTCGACTGGCCACCCATGACGTGATGATGGGCCCACGGAAGACTCCTGCAAGGGTAATTTGCATCCCCCGAGACGGCCGCACGGCGCTTGACAGAAAAGTTAGCCTCGTCTACATTTAACCATTAGTCATGTCAACCTACACGATCTCCGTCGAGGACTATCTCAAGGCGATCTACGAGCTCAGCCGCGCCTCCGGCTCGGCCGGGACCTCCGACGTCGCCTCCCGGCTCGCCGTCGCCTCCGCGTCGGTGAGCGCCATGGTGCGAAGGCTCGTCTCGCAGGGCCTCGTCTCGCACGAGCCCTACGGGGGCCTCCGTCTGACCAAGAAGGGCAGAGCCGCCGCCCTCCAGCTCGTCCGGAGGCACCGGGTGATCGAAGCCTATCTGGTCACCGCCCTGGGCTACGCCTGGGACCAGGTGCACAGCGAGGCGGAGCGCCTGGAGCACGCCGCCTCTCCCGACCTGATCAACCGCATGGCCGCAGCCATCGGCGAGCCGGCGGTCGATCCGCACGGGGCGCCGATCCCCACCGCGCACGGCAAGCTGGAAGAGCCGAAGTACCGGACCCTGGGCGACCTCGCTCCCGGGGAGAAGGCGCAGATCGCCCACGTGGAGGACGAGGACCCGGAGCTCCTGCGCTATCTGGGCTCGATGCGCTTCGTTCCCGGCACGACGGTGAGCTGTCTCAAGAAGGAGCCCTACGAAGGGCCGCTCACGATCCGCGTCGGCGCGAAGACCCACATCATCGGCCTGCCGCTCGCCGCGCGCATCTTCGTGAACGCGCCATGAAGAGCCTCTCCCAGGACGAGCGCCGCCCCGAGCGCGAGGGCCATCCTTCCCTCGAGGGCATCCACTCCACGGTGCCGGTTCCGCATCACTCGGAGGGGTTCTTCCGCCAGTGGCGCGCGTTCGTGGGGCCGGCCATTCTCGTGAGCGTCGGATACATGGACCCGGGCAACTGGGGAACGGACCTCCAGGCGGGCGCCCAGTTCAAGTACGGCCTCCTGTGGGTGGTCCTTCTCGCCAGCGTCATGGCCATCTTCATGCAGGTTCTGTCGGCGCGCCTGGGAGTGGTCGCGGGCAAGGATCTCGCGCAGGCCTGCCGCGACTGGTATCCGCGCTGGTCCCGCTGGCCCAACTGGATTCTCTGCGAGATCGCGATCATGGCCTGCGACCTGGCCGAGGTTCTGGGAAGCGCGGTGGCGCTCAACCTGCTCTTCCACATTCCGATCTTCTGGGCGGTGATGATCACCGCGCTCGACGTGTTTCTTCTGCTCGCGCTCCAGCGGTTCGGCATGCGGACCATCGAGGCCGTCATTCTCCTGCTCGTGGCCACGATCGGGGTCTGCTACTCCATCGAGATCTTCGTCCTGCCTCAGACCCATCCCAACTTCCGCGAGATGGGGGCCGCCCTGCTCACCCCGGGATTCCGGGAATCGGGAATGCTCTACGTCGCGATCGGCATCATCGGGGCGACGGTCATGCCCCACAACCTCTACCTCCATTCCGCCCTGGTACAGTCCCGGAGCTTCCAGCGGGACCAGCCCTCCATGAAGAAGGCGATCCGCTACAACACCATCGACTCGGTGGCCGCGCTCGCGATCGCGTTTCTCGTGAACGCGGCCATCCTCGTGCTGGCGGCCCTGGTCTTCTTCGGCAAGACCCAGGTCTCGTTGCCGAACGGCGAGGTGGTCGGGTTTCACGCGGGGAGCGACTGGATCCGAATCGCGTACGTCACGCTGGCCCCGCTCCTGGGCACGGCCCTCGCGAGCACGCTCTTCGCGGTCGCGCTTCTCGCCAGCGGCCAGAGCAGCACGATCACCGGAACGCTCGCGGGACAGGTGGTCATGGAGGGCTTCATGCGCTGGCGGATCCAGCCCTGGGTGCGCCGGCTCATCACCCGCCTGCTGGCCATCCTGCCGGCGATCTTCATCATCGGGGCGCGCGGCGAGGGCAGCGTGACCGACCTTCTCACCTTGAGCCAGGTGGTGCTCGCCCTTCAGCTGCCGCTGGCCATGTTTCCCCTCCTGCAGTTCACGAGCTCGCGAAAGCGCATGGGGCTCTGGCGGCCGGGATGGGCGCTCTTGATCGCCGGATGGGGGAGCGCCATCCTCATCACCACGATGGACGTGGCCGGTCTTCGGGAGTCCCTCCGCGAAGCCTGGCGGGTCATCACCGGGGTTTGAGCCTGACGGCTCGCGAGGAGGTTCGCATGTATCAAAGGATCCTGATCCCTCTCGACGCGACCCCGACCGACCGGGCGATCGTGGACCACATACGGCCGCTCGCGAAGCTGATGCAGAGCCGGGTGATCCTGCTCCACGTGGCCACGGGGTGGGCGGCCCAGTGGTTCGGGGGGAACGCCGTGAGCAGCGAGGTGGAGGAGGACAAGGCCTACCTCGAGTCCGTCCGGAAGGAGTTCGCGGCGGACGGAATTCCCGTCGAGACCGAGCTGGCTTACGGGGATCCCCCGAGGGAGATCGTGCGGTGGGTGCGGGAGCACGGCTGCGACCTGGTGGCGATGAGCACGCACGGGCACCGGGCGCTAGCGGACATCTTCCTCGGCACGACGGCGATCCGAGTGCAGCATCTGGTCAAGGTCCCGGTGCTCCTGCTCAGAGCGCGGTAACTAGACCGATCCCTCGCGCGGCGGATCCATCACCACCATCACTTCTTCCTCGAGCGTGATCCCGGCGGACTCCTGCACGCGCCGCTTCATCTCGCGCGCCACGCGAAGCACCTCGTCCGCCGAGGCGCCGCCCCGATTCACGATGTAGTTCGCGTGGTAGGCGTGGACGCCCGCACCGCCGTCCCGGATCTCCTTGGCGCCCGCGGCCTCGAGGAGCTGCCCCGCCGCGACCTTCTGGCCGTCGGCGAGAATGGGATTCTTGAAGAAACAGCCCGCCGTGTGGAGCCCCTTCTCCTTGCGGCGCGCCCGCTGTGCCGCGTGCTGCCCCATGATGCGGTCCATTTCCGCGCGGTCGCCGTGCTGGAGCTGGAATTCCGCTTCGACCACGATGTGGTCGTTCTGTTTCAGGAGGCTGTGCCGGTAGGCGAAGCCCAGCTCGGCCGGAGTGCGGTCCACCAGCTCGGTGCCCTCGAGGAGCCGGACGCGAACCGAGATGTCGCCGACGGAACGGCCGAACGCGCCGGCGTTCCCCCGGATCGCTCCGCCGACCGTCCCGGGAATGTCGATCGCGAATTCGATGCCGGAGAGGGAATTCTCCCGCGCGGCCTCGACCACCTCGCCCAGATCCGCGCCCGCGCCCGCCACGATGCGGGTTCCGTTCACGCGCAGATGCTCGATCCGGTTCACGATCACGAGGCCGCGGAAGCCGGTGTCCCCGACGAGGAGATTGCTGCCCCCTCCGATCAGGAGCCACCGAATCCTGCTCTTCATTGCTTCCCGCACGACCTGCTGCAGCGCCCGCTCGGTGTACGCCTCGACGAGGAAATCCGCCGGGCCTCCGATGCCGAAGGTGGTGTACGGCGCGATGGGCTCTGCTCGTTTGAGCACAAGCTCTTGCCGGTCGAGTGTCAGTGTGTCGAAGCTCAAGCTGGATCCCCTTGCCGTACGAGAACGGAACAGATGTGATACTCGGGCTTCCCAAGGGCAATTTCTATACCAGGTTTGTGCCCCCGGACCCAGCGGATCGTGCAAAAGGAAAGGCCCCCGGGTGGGCTCCCGGGGGCCTGAACGATCGATGATTCGAGCCGCAGCCTAGTCCATGCCCCCCATGCCGCCGCCGGGCATGCTCGGCTTCTCCTCTTCGGGAGCGTCGGTGATCACCGCCTCGGTCGTCAAGACCAGCGACGCGATCGAAACCGCGTTCTGGAGCGCCGAGCGCGTGACCTTGGTCGGATCCACGATCCCGGACTCGAAGAGATCCTCGTACTGTCCGGTGGCCGCGTTGTATCCCATGGCGCCCTTCTGCGTCCGGAGCCTCTCCGTGACGATGGAGCCTTCGGCGCCCGCGTTGGACGCAATCGTCTTCAGGGGCGCCTCGAGCGCGTGCCCCACGATGTCGATCCCCGAGCGCTCGTCCCCCTTCGCCTCCAGCGAAACGAGCGCCGGCTGGGCGCGAAGAAGCGCCACTCCGCCTCCGGGGACGATGCCCTCTTCCACCGCGGACTTGGTCGCAGCCAGCGCGTCCTCGACGCGCGCCTTCTTCTCCTTCAGCTCCACCTCGGTAGGCGCGCCCACGTGCACGACCGCGACGCCCCCCGCCAGCTTCGCGAGGCGCTCTTGCAGCTTCTCCTTGTCGTAATCGGAGGTGGAGTCCTCGATTTCCTTCCGGATCTGATCGACGCGCGCCTTGATCTCGGACTTCTTGCCGGCGCCCTCGATGACCGTCGTGTTGTCCTTGTCCACCACCACGCGCTTGGCGCGGCCGAGATCGGTGAGAATGGCGTTCTCCAGCTTGAGCCCCGCCTCCTCCGTGATCAGCCGGCCGCCCGTCAGGATCGCGATGTCCTCGAGCATGGACCGGCGCCGGTCGCCGAAACCGGGCGCCTTCACCGCGGCGACGTTGAGAACGCCGCGGAGCTTGTTCACGACGAGGGTGGCCAGGGCCTCCCCCTCGATGTCCTCGGAGATGACCAGGAGCGGCTTTCCGATCTGAGACACCTTCTCGAGAATGGGGATGATGTCCTTGATCGAGGCGATTCTCTTGTCGTGGATCAGGATGTACGCGTCCTCGAGGACGACCTCCATCCGCTCCGGATCGGTGACGAAATAGGGCGAGAGGTAGCCGCGGTCGAACTGAAGCCCTTCGACCACCTCGAGCGTGGTGTCGAGGCTCCGCGCCTCTTCCACCGTGATCACGCCGTCCTTTCCGACCTTCTCCATGGCCTCGGAGATGAGCTTTCCGATCTCGGGATCGTTGTTCGCGGAGATGGTCGCCACGTTCGCGATCTCGGCGGGGGTCTTGATGGGCTTCGATTGCTTCTTCAGCTCCGCGACGACGGCCTGCACGGCGCGATCCATGCCGCGTTTCAGGAACATGGGATTCGCGCCGGCGGTGACGAGCCGGAGGCCCGCATGGACCATGGACTGGGCGAGCACGGTCGCGGTCGTGGTGCCGTCGCCGGCGACGTCCTGAGTCTTGGTTGCGACTTCCTTCAGGAGCTGGGCCCCCATGTTCTCGTAGGGGTTCTCCAGCTCGATCTCCTTCGCGATCGTCACGCCATCGTTGGTGATCGTCGGCGCGCCGAATTTCTTGTCGAGAACGACGTTTCTGCCCCGTGGTCCCAGGGTCACCTTCACGGTGTTCGCAAGCTTGTCCACGCCCCGCTGAAGCGCCTCACGCGCGGCGGAATTGAACTGCAGCTGCTTCGCCATGGATCTCTGCTCCTCCTTGCCTGGCCGGCGCCGCTTGGGACGCCGGGCTCGCTGAAATCGTGGGTTGGCACTATACCCAACCGAGTGCTAATCGTGCTGACTCTACCCGATGCCGGCGGGCGCGCGCAACCCCCGAAAGGGTGGCACTCCCCTCCCGCTACTTGCGTGGTCTCTTGCGCTTGGGCGCGGGTCCCGCCCCGGACCCACGGCTGATCGCGTGGATGATCCGAAGTCCCTGGAGCGTCAGGTCCGGATCCACCGTCTGGATGGTTTCCGAGTGCGCGGCGATCATCGAGGCCAGTCCGCCGGTCGCGATCACCTTGGGCTTGATCCGCTCCTCCGCGGAGATGCGACGCACGATCGCGTCCACCTGGCCGACCGCCCCGTAGTACACGCCCGATTGCAGGCTCTCCTCGGTGTTCCGGCCCACCACGCGCTCGGGCGGACGCAGCTCGAACGCCGAAAGCCGGGCGGCGCGGCGGATCAGATGCTCCGCGCCGGTCACAATTCCCGGCGCGATCACGCCCCCCAGGTAACGGCGCTCCTTCACGATGACGTCGAAGGTGGTGGCCGTGCCGAAATCGACGACGATCACGGGGGCGCCGTAGAGCTCGAGCGCCGCGGCGGCGTTCGCGATCCGGTCCGCACCCGTGGATTTGGGGTCCCGGTACTGGATGTCCACGCCGGTCTCGATCTCCGAGGAAACCTCGAGCGGCTCGGCGCTGCAGAGAGCGCGCGCGGCTTCGAGGTAGGAGGCCGTGACCGTGGGCACGACCGAGGCGATCACCGCCTCGTGCTCGCCCGGACCACCCAGCTCCGGAAAAATCTGCTCGAGCGTAAGCGCCACCTCATCGGGCGTGCGGCGGGTCTCGCTGCTCAGCCGGAAGGAACGCGTGAGCCGGGTTCCGTCGAAGAGGCCCAGCGTCACTTCGGTGTTCCCCACGTCGATCGCAAGCAGCACGGCGCCTCCTAGCCCAGCTCGCCCGGCTCGCGTCTCGCCTTCCAGCGGCCGCGCCAGATCGCCCAGGCGAACACGAGACTCACGAAGTAGAGAAGAATCAGGGGCGCCGAGAGAACGAGCATGGAAGGCCCATCCCCGGGCGTGACGATGGCCGCCGCGAGCGCGATGAAGAAGATGGCGTGCCGCCACTGCCGCGCGAGCACGCGCGGGGAGACCACGCCGAACCAGGCCAGGAGGCAGAGCACCAGCGGGAGCTGGAACAGGAGCCCGCACCCCGCGGCCATCTTCACCGAGAAATGGAGAAGCGCCAGGAGCGACATCCGCGACTCGATCTGGGAGGTCGCGAAGGATTGAAGCATGCGGACGATCATCGGGAGCAGAAGCTCGACCGCAAAAGCGATGCCCAGGTAGAGGAGGACGGCCGAGGCAACCATCCACGGAACGGCGAAGCGCCGCTCGCTCTTCTTGAGCCCCGGCGCGACAAAGCGCCACAGCTCGAACATGACGTAAGGGAGCGCGACCACGCCTCCGGTCCAGAGCGCCACCTCGATCCGAGCCGAGAAGGCTTCCGTGGGGGAGAGGGCGAGCGCCTTCTGTCCCCGGAGGAGATAGAGGATGAGCGCATCCAGGATCCGGCCCGAGAAAAACCACGCCGCGGCGACCAGGATCAAGGCGACCGTGGCGCTCCGCCAGACCGCGGCCCGTAGCTCCTCCAGATGGTCCAGGAAGGTCATCGCCCGCTCGGGCTCCTGGGTGACAACCAGCAGTGCGGGAATCACTTGAGGAGCGACCGCAGCTCTTCCAGAAACTGATTCAGGTCCTTGAAGTGCCGGTATACGGAGGCGAACCGCACGTAGGCGACCTCGTCCAGATGGTGAAGCTCGGTCATGAGCCGCTCCCCGATCTCGCTCGACTGCACCTCATCCTGCCCCTTCTGCATCACCTCCGCCTCGAGCGCGTCCACGATGGCGTGGATGCGCTCGGCGGGAATCGGACGTTTTTCGCAGGCGCGCAGGAGCCCGTTCAGGATCTTCTCGCGGCTGAAGGGCTCGCGCCGCCCGTCCTTCTTGATCACGAGGAGGGGTGCTCCCTCCACGGTCTCGTACGTCGTGAACCGCCTCTGGCAGCCGAGGCACTCGCGCCGCCGGCGGATGGCCTGCCCCTCCTTGGCGGAACGCGAATCGATCACCTTGTCCTCGAGATGGCCGCAGGAGGGGCACTTCATTCCATGACCCCAGCCGTGAGGGTTTCCAATGCGCCGGTGCTGCGGTCCCGCACCCGCAGCGCACCGGTGTCGGTTAGCTCCAGCAGCTCACCCTCCACGACGCGGTTCGGAAGCGCGATCTTCACGGTGGAACCCGGCTCGGGAAGCTCGGGGCGGAGCACCTGGAGCAGTCCGATCGGGCCGCTTTCGTACGCGACGCTCAGCAGGCGCGCGAACTGCAGGAGGATCCCCGAGAAAAGCCATCCCATCTCCATCGGCTCCTCACCGGAGGCCATGGCGAGCGAGGTAGCGCTCGTCCGAAGCTCCGCGGGGAAATCCCGCTCGCGATAGTTCACGTTCACACCGGCGCCCAGCACCAGCACCGGAGTCTCGCCGGGCCGGAGGACGCGCGACTCCGCCAGCACGCCGCTGAGCTTCTTCCCGCGATGCAGGACATCGTTCGGCCACTTGATGGCGATATCGCCCGCTGTATCGGACGCCGCCCAGGCGATGGAGGACGCCAGGGCGAGCGAGAGGAGCGGATAGGACTGCAACGGGATGGGCGGCCGGAGCAGAATCGAGAACATGAGCGATCGGTCCGGATCGTCGTACCAGGTCCGCCCCAGACGACCCTTTCCCGAAGTCTGGTGCCCCGCGAGAACGATGAGTCCCTCAGGCGCCCCTTCCTGCGCGCGGCGGAAGGCTTCGTCGTTTGTGGATCCCAAACTCTCGTGGACCTCGGGGGACACGCCGAGGAAGCGCATTATCCGCGCCGTTCGGATCAGATCGGATTTCACGAGGCGCCTGTCAGGAAACGTCCACCACCAGGAGCGAGAGGTCGAGCGCCGGGGCGGAATGCGTGATCACCCCGACGGAGATGTACTTCACGCCGGGAAGCGCGAACTCGCGCACGTTGTCGAGACGGATGCCGCCGGATACCTCGATCTCGGGGAGAGCGGACTCGGGGGGCGCCACGGCGGTTCCTCCGTCCCCCTTTGCGGCAGCGCCCTTTCGCGCGCTCGCCGCGGCGGGACGGGGCGTCTCGAGCTTCCCGGCCTTGGCCAGGGCGCGGAGCCGCTTCACCGCTACGGCGACCTGGCTCGGGGTGAAGTTGTCGAGCAGGATCCGGTCCACGCCGAGCGTGGCCAGAATCTCGGCGTCCTCGACGGTGCGCGCCTCGGCCATGATGGGGAGCCCCAGGGAGCGGGCGCGCGCCTTCTCCACGGCGCGCGTGAGCGAGCCCGCCACCTTGGCGTGGTTCTCCTTGATGAGCATCGCGTCGAAGAGCCCGAAGCGATGATTGTGCGCGCCTCCCACCGCGGTCGCGTGCTTCTCCAGCATGCGGAGGCTGGGGGTGGTCTTCCGCGTGTCGAGGATCTGCACGCCTGTTCCCTCGACCGCTCGAACGAAGGCGCGGGTTAGGGTCGCGACGCCGGAAAGACGTTGGAGGAAGTTGAGCGCGACGCGCTCGGCGCTCAGAATCGCGCGCGCGCGGCCCCGGATCTCCGCGACGCGCACCCCGGGCTTGACCTCGCTCCCCTCGGGAGCCAGCCAGTCGATCTCCACCTCGGGGTCCAGCTCCGCGAAGGCCAGGGACGCGACGGCGTTCCCCGCGAGGATCCCCCTTCCGCGTGCTTCGATGTGCGCGCGGACCCGGGCCTTCGGGTCAACGACGACTTCGGTGGTGGCGTCTCCCCCGCCGATGTCCTCGGTCAACGCGATCCGAACCAGAGGGGCGGCGATCGATTCGAGGCGCATTCGAGCGCTCCTTCCCGGCTTCGAGCCGGAGTTCGTCGAGGCGGTCTCTGAGCGAAGCGGCCACCTCGAATTCTTCGCGAGCCGCCGCAGCGAGCATCTCCCGCTCGAGCAGCTCGATCAGAGATTCACGGTCCAGCCGCAGGGCGTCGCTCGGAAGAAGATCCTCGGGCGTCACGGGCTGCGCGGCATCCGCGACCGTGGTGCTCCGCATCACCTCCTCGATCGACTTGACGATCGTCTGCGGCGTGATGCCGTGCTCCTCGTTGTAAACAAATTGGGCCTCCCGGCGCCGGTTCATCTCCTCCATCGCCCGGGTCATCGAGCGGGTCACCTGGTCAGCGTAGAGGATGACCTCGCCGTGGATGTGGCGCGCCGCGCGTCCCGAGGTCTGGATCAGGGAGGTCTCGGAGCGCAGGAATCCTTCCTTGTCCGCGTCCAGGATCGCTACCAGGGACACCTCCGGGAGATCCAGACCCTCGCGCAGGAGGTTGATTCCCACGAGAACGTCCACTTTCTGGAGTCTCAGGGCCCGGAGGATCTCCACGCGCTCGATGGCGTCGATGTCGGAGTGGATGTACCGGACGTTCACGCCGGCCTGGAAGAGATACTCGGTCAGATCCTCCGCCATCCGCTTCGTGAGCGTGGTCACAAGCACGCGCTCCCCGTGCTCCACGCGGCGCTTGATCTCTTCGAGGAGGTCGTCGATCTGGCCCTTGGTGGGACGGATCGAGACCCTGGGATCGATGAGTCCGGTGGGCCGGATGATCTGCTCCACGACCACACCCCCCGATTTCTTCAGCTCGTAGTCGCTGGGGGTCGCGGAGACGTAGATCGCCTGCCCCGTGAGGCGCTCGAACTCGTCGAAGCGGAGCGGGCGGTTGTCGAGGGCGGAGGGGAGCCGGAATCCGTAGTCGACGAGGACCTGCTTCCGCGAGCGGTCTCCCTCGTACATGCCTCCGATCTGAGGAACGGTCACGTGCGACTCGTCCACGATGAGCAGGAAGTCCTCGGGGAAATAGTCAATGAGGCACTGGGGACGCTCCCCCGGCTTCCGCCCGGAGAGCGGGCGCGAGTAGTTTTCGATCCCGGCGCAGTACCCGATCTCATTCAGCATTTCTAGATCGTACTCGGTGCGCATCTTGAGCCGCTGCGCCTCGAGCAGCTTCCCTTCCGCGCGGAATTCCGCCAGGCGCTGGTCCAGCTCCTCCCGGATGAGCCGGGTGCCTTCCTTGAGACGGACCGGTGTCGTCACGAAGTGCTTGGCCGGATAGATGGCCGCCGTCGGGATCGGCTTGAGCGTCCTCCCGGTCAGAGGATCGAATACCGAGATGCGCTCGATTTCGTCCCCGAAGAGCTCGATCCGGACGGCCGTTTCCTCGTAGGCGGGATGCACCTC
>Ga0137361_10001154_pt1 | contig 15966 bp, 16 predicted proteins | sample Mad1_80_16metaG_FD_104923 | JGI IMG/M metagenome (GOLD analysis project Ga0137361, IMG submission 104923) | Vadose zone soil microbial communities from Angelo Coast Range Reserve, California, USA - Mad1_80_16 metaG | ecosystem: Environmental > Terrestrial > Soil > Vadose zone | place: USA... | reverse complement strand
TTCGCTTTCGGCAGCGGCGGATTCTGTCGATACCAGGTGCGTGAGTATTCATTTGGCAAAAGGGTTCGCTCCATCGTGTCAGCGCCGGCGTTGCCAAAAGTTTCGTAGAGACGAGCGATACCATTATGAGTTGCAGCAATAGAATAAAGATAGCCCGGCGACCAGGTGTCAAAATCACCATGCGCGAAAACACCGGGCATGCCAAACTTCGTCATCTCAGAAACATTGTTCCAGCCGATCATCTGCCACTCGTCAGTCAGAATCGGATCGAGCCAGGCATTGTATGGACCGTCGCCGATCGTATCGTCGTAAAGGTAGGCAACTGATTCGTGCAGATCGTGCAGCACCTGCGCCTTCCAGCCCACGTAAGTGTTAAGTACATTGCGAGTAAGATTTAGCGAGAGACCAATGGCATCGCGATTGTTGTCGTGCGCGACGTAGTGGCCCCAGTAAATAAGTGGCGGGTAATTCTCGTGCGGATGGGCCAGGTGCCAGTTGTAAATATCGACCATGCGATCGCGGCCGTCGGGTTCAACTACCGGCGTAATCAAAGTGACAACATTGTCGCGGATGGATTTGATATAGGGGCTTTCATCGACTGCCAAACGATAAGCTAGTTCCATAAGCGCAGTCGGCGAGCCGGTTTCAGTTGAATGGATCGAGCCGGTGATGTAGTAAATCGGAAAAGAAGCTGCGACCAATTTGTCAGCTTCATTGTCATCGAGGTTGATCACGCGCGGATCAGCAAGTTTGCTCACACGAGCGCGGTTCTCATCGAGCTTTGCTAACAAAGTTTCGGAAGCGACAGCCACGGCGATCATCTCGCGGCCCTCTTCGCTCCTGCCGATGGTAAAGACTCGCACGCGCGGGCTCGCCTTCTCCAGCATGCGCATGTAGCGATGCACTTCTTCGACGTATGGCAACTTGCCTGGTGCGCCGGCGACATCGCCGATTACCACTTTCGGCGTCGGTACTTTGGCGGACGCTGGCAAATAATCGGTCAACGGCGAGTTGAAGAATGGTTCAGTCGTGTACTCGCGAATCTTCTTTGTGTATTCCTCGTCGATTGGTTGATTGGGATCGCGTCCGGGCTTGACCTGCGCCTGTAGCGTGAGCGCGCCGCAAAAGAGCATCAGACAGAGTGTGAACCAGCGACGGAGTAATTGAGTCATAGGCTTCCTCGGACAATAAGAAAAAGGTTTGCTTCCAATCGAAGAGGGAGAAGATGCTTTTAAGCTAAAGACCGCGCCAAGTCAAACTTTTCATTTTGGGCTACAATGACTGCGAAGCTTTTAACGCAGTAGCCTGCCTTTTTGTTTTCATTAATGACTGGACAAATTTTTCAACTCAACATTTCTGCAGGTGGTGTTCCCAAGCTGGCCGTTCGCGAAGGCGAGGTTAACGAACTCGGTATGGTCGGCGATGAGCATCGCTTTCTCGACATCCATGGCGGCCCGGAACGCGCTTTGTGCCTTTTTTCATTGGAACGAATCCTGGAACTTCAAGCCGAAGGGCATCCGATCTTTCCCGGTGCGGTTGGCGAGAACATCACGATTGCCGGCATCGATTGGCAGCAGGTAATTCCTGGCGCGCAGTTAGCACTTGGCGAGGAAGTATTGCTCGAAATAACCAGCTACACTTCGCCCTGCAATACCATTCCCGCTTCCTTTGCTGATGGCCAATATCAACGCATTTCGCAGAAAGCCCATCCGGGTTGGTCGCGAGTTTACGCGCGTGTTCTGCGCGCTGGGGCGCTCCGTGTTGGTCAAAAAGTAGAGTTGCTCAATGGCGATGAATAAGCCCCAGTATCAGAAATTGGCCGCGGATTTACGCGGATAAACGCGGATTAGACCAAGTCGACAAGCACGGCGGCGGTTCATTTCTTCTAAGTCAAATTCTGATCCGCGTTCATCTGCGTAAATCCGCGGCTAATTCTTCTCGGGATCCGCGGCCAAATCTTTGCGGCGGTCGCATTTCCTAAACCGCTCCTCACGAAATACAATCATTACAAACAAATCATCGGTGGTTAGCTAATGTCAGAGGGGAAACCAACAGAACCTGATAGGCGCGCTCGATCGCCTGAAGATCCGTCGCTCGTGCAGATCGAAAAGCCGAGCAAGGTAGCCGGCGGCATTCCTGCAATCCTCGCCACAGCAAAAACCACCTGGAACGAAATGGGAGTTGCGCGCGGCGTGCGCACGCTGTTGAAGCTCAATCAAAAAACAGGATTTGATTGTCCCGGTTGCGCCTGGCCCGAACCTGACGACGAACGCTCGCATGCTGAGTTTTGCGAAAACGGCGCCATGCACGTTGCTGATGAAGCGACGACGAAGCGTGTAACGCCGGAATTTTTTGCGCGCTGGAGCGTTGCCGATCTGGCGGAGCAATCAGACCACTGGCTCGGCCAGCAGGGCCGCCTTACCAGTCCCATGGTGCTGCGCAGCGGCGCCACTCATTACGAAAAAATAAGTTGGGACGAAGCCTTTGCTTTGCTGGCCCGCCAGCTGAACTCTTTGAACCATCCGGACGAAGCAATTTTTTACACTTCGGGGCGCACCAGCAACGAAGCCGCATTTCTGTATCAACTATTCGTCAGGCAGTTTGGCACTAACAATCTTCCTGACTGCTCAAACATGTGTCATGAATCGAGCGGGTCGGCGCTCAGGGAAGCAATTGGCGTTGGGAAGGGAACGGTGACGTTGGAAGATTTCGATCTCGCGCAGGCCATCTTCGTCATCGGACAAAATCCCGGCACGAATCATCCACGCATGCTGACTGCGCTGCAAAAAGCCAAACGAAATGGCACCCGTCTGGTCCACATCAATCCATTGCCGGAAGTTGGTATGACGCGCTTTAAGCATCCCCAGGACGTGCTGCATTGGTTCGGAAGTGGAACAACGCTCGCCGACCTGTTTCTTCAGGTGCGCATCAATGGCGATGTGGCCCTGCTTAAAGGGATCATGAAGGAAGTGCTGGCCGCGGAAGAGCATCATCCCGGCGAGGTGTTGGACCAGGACTTCATTGCAAATTACACGGACGGTTTTGCAGAGTTTGCTGAGTCGATTAAGCACGCGCACTGGGGTGACTTGCTCGAGCAAAGCGGAGTTTCAAAAGCGCATATCGAAGACGCTGCGAAAATCTTCATTGAATCGGACCGGACCATCTTTTGCTGGGCCATGGGCTTGACACAGCACAAGAACGCGGTGGCCAACATTCAGGAGATCGTCAATTTGATGCTGTTGCGCGGGCAAATCGGAAAACCTGGGGCAGGTCTCTGCCCGGTTCGGGGACACAGCAATGTGCAGGGCGATCGCACCATGGGAATTTGGGAACGGCCCACTGACGCGTTTCTCGACAAGCTTGGAGCCGAATTTAACTTCGAGCCGCCGCGCGAGCATGGTCATGACACCGTTCGTGCTATTCAGGCCATGCATGCCGGGTCTGCCAAAGTTTTCTTTGCCCTGGGTGGAAACTTTCTATCGGCCACGCCTGATACTGAGTACTCCGCGGACGCTCTGCGGCGTTGTCACCTGACTGCGCATGTCTCAACTAAGCTCAACCGCGCTCACGTAATTACCGGCGAAGAAGCGTTGATCCTGCCTTGCCTGGGACGCACCGAGACAGATATGCAAGCGAGCGGTCAGCAGTTTGTAACTACGGAAAACTCTATGGCGGTGGTGCAAGCGTCGCGTGGGTTTCTGCCGCCGGCTTCCGCCGAGTTGCTGAGCGAACCGGCCATTGTTGCGCGGTTAGCGACTGCTACTTTGGGTCAACGGTCCGCGATCAACTGGCAGGAGATGGCCACCGACTACGATCGCATTCGCGATCACATTGAACGAGTGGTTCCGGGATTCGATGACTACAACAACCGTGTACGGCATCCCGGCGGTTTCCATCTGCCAAATCCGGTGAGCCAGCGCGTGTTCAAGACTCCAACTGGCCGGGCGCGTTTTACTGTTCATGCTTTGCCTAAGCACGATTTAAAGCCGGATCAGTTGTTGATGATGACGATTCGTAGTCACGATCAATTCAACACTTCAATTTATGGTTTGGACGATCGCTATCGCGGCATTTCGGGCGGCCGGCGCGTGGTCTTCCTGAATCAGGACGACATGGCTTTATTGCGTTTGACGAAAGGGCAGATGGTCGATCTTGTTAGCCACTTTGAAGGGGAAGAGCGCATCGCGCGCAACTTTGTGGTCGTGCCTTACAGTATTCCGCGACACTGTGCGGCAACCTATTTTCCCGAGACTAACGTGCTGGTGCCGGTGCGCAGCGTGGCGGAAAAAAGCAATACGCCGGTTTCGAAATCGGTGGTGATCAGTATTCGACCGTCAGCAGAAGAACGAATTCAATAGCATGACCATTCAAATCGCCAAAGCAGAAACCGACTCCAAGGCGGAGTTGTATGTCCACCTGGCCAAGCAATTACGAAGTTTGCTCGAAGGTGAACACGACTTAATTGCCAACGCGGCAAACTTCGCGGCGCTGCTTTATCATTCGTTGCCGGACGTGAATTGGACCGGCTTCTATTTGTACAAAGAAGGCGAGCTGGTTTTGGGTCCGTTCCAGGGAAATCCGGCCTGTGTTCGTATAACGATCGGCAAAGGGGTATGCGGCACGGCCGCTGAGCTAAGACAAACTGTCGTAGTCGAAAATGTTCACGAGTTTCCGGGCCACATCGCCTGTGACAGTGCCGCGAATTCCGAGATCGTGGTGCCATTGGTAAAAGACAAGCGATTGATCGGGGTTCTCGATCTCGATAGTCCATCGTTCGCCAGATTTGACGACGAAGACGCTCGAGGTTTGAATGAGTTGGCAGAGATTTTCATTCAAGCCGTTCAAAGCTCAAGCGGTTCAGAGTTCAAGCTTTAGCTTGCCGAGAGGTCTGAGACCGCAACCTAAAGGTTGTACTCTGAACTACCAAGAAACCAATGATCAAGATTCGCAAGGCTGAAGCGCGCGGCCACTTTGATTTTGGCTGGCTCGACACGTATCACACGTTTTCGTTTGGCGATTACTACGATCCATCGCACATGGCATTTCGCTCGTTGCGCGTGATCAATGAAGATGTGGTGGCGCCAGGACGTGGCTTTCCCACGCATGGCCACCGCGATATGGAAATCGTCACCTACATTATCTCGGGCGCGCTCGAGCATCGCGACAGCATGGGCAGTGGCTCGATCATCCGGCGCGGCGATGCGCAGCGAATGAGCGCGGGCACAGGCGTCAGACACAGCGAGTCTAATCCTTCAAAAGATGAGCCGGTCCATTTGTTGCAAATCTGGATCATGCCGGAGCGAGAGGGGCAGCAGCCCGAATACGAAGAAAAGAAGTTTGCGGACGAAGAGAAGCGAAACAGACTGCGCCTGATCGTTTCGCCCAATGGAGATAAAGGAGCAGTGCGCATTCATCAGGACGCCAGGATTTACGCGAGCGTGCTTGATGAGGGAAAGTCAGTAAATCATGAGATACCAACTGGCCGGCACGCGTGGCTGCAAGTTGCCGGCGGCGCAGTCGAGCTAAACGGCACTCAGCTTAAACACGGCGACGGCGCCGCGATAAGTCAGGAAGATCAATTGAGCATCGTCGCCCGCGAGCCATCAGAATTATTGTTATTTGATTTGGCCTGACGGTTCTTAAAGAACGAAAGGAAGGTCGCAGATGGAAGCAACGCGAGTCACAGTTGATGAAGTGAAAGAACGGATGGATCGCGGCGAGCAGTTTACTTTTGTCGACACGCGCAATCCGACGGCTTGGGGCGCAGCCAAAACCAAGTTCCCCGGCGCGGTGCGCGTGCCCGCCGACGAAGTTGAAAAACATCTGGCCGAAATTCCGCATGACCGCACAGTAATCACCTACTGCACTTGACCGCACGAAGCATCAAGCGCCCGGGTGGCGCAGGAACTCACCGCCCACGGTTATAAGAATGTTCATCCTCTGTTTGGCGGATTAGAGGCTTGGGAAAAGGCCGGCCTTCCGCTCGAATCCAAAGAAGGAGCCAAACAAGATGGCGAGTGAAAACGCACACCAGGTGCTGGCGGCGTGGGAGACTTCTTCGCAGTATTGGAACAAGCATCAGGCGCTGATTGAAAAGATGTACGCGCCGTTGACGCGCGCTCTGATCGAGGAGGCGCAGATTGTCGCGGGCCAATCTGTGCTCGATATTGGAGGAGGCGCAGGCGAACCGTCGTTAACTATCGCCCGTGTTGTGGGCCTTTCCGGACATGTGACCTATACCGATCCGACTGCAGGCATGGTCAAGGCCGCACGAGAAGAATCCGAGCGCCGCGGCTTAAGCAACCTCGAGTTTCATCAGCACCCCGCCGAAAAACTTCCTTTCGCAAACAGTTCTTTTGACGTCGCAGTGGGACGCCTCTCGGCCATGTTTTTTTCCGATGTTTTCCCCGCGCTGCGACAGATATTGCGCGTAGTGAAACCTGGTGGTTGCGTCGCGTTTCTCGTGTGGGCTGACCGGGAACTCAATCCATTCTTTAGCGTGATCACAGAAACTCTGAATCAATTTGTGCCCGCTGAACCGGAAGACGAGGACGCACCGGCCGCTTTTCGTTTTGCGCGGCCGGGAAAGCTTGCAAAGCTGCTGGAAGAAGCGGGCGCTGTCTCGGTGAATGAGCGCACGCTGAAGTTTGATACGGACGCGCCGATCGATGTTGCTCAATTTTGGGAGCTGCGCACGGAAATGTCAGACACTTTTAGGACAAAAATCGCAAAGCTTGCAGCGGATGAACTGATGGCGGTGCGAGACGAGGTTCAGAAGGCGGCGGCTGTTTATTTCAAAAGCGGTAGCATGAGTTTTCCGTCACAGGCGTTGCTTGTTAGCGGCAGGAAGGCCGCCGAATAACACTCACTTCCCAATTATCTTTCTCTCCCGTTGCAGCGGAAGATTGTCAGGATAACGATCAAAAACTGCGTTCATATCGCTAAGCCGGTCGATTACCGCATTCGTGACCGTAACCAGTGACAGATTCGGATCCAGCTTTTCCAGTTCGCTTTGGACCAGATCAATCCAGGCGCGCGTAAGCTCCTCCTTATATTTCTCCCGGTCAATGCCATGATGATCAAGAAAGCGCAGCAGGCTCGAGCGCATCTTCTCGAAAGCCTGCTCGGCGTTCGCGTCGCGCAGGTACCAGACGGCGACGGTTAAATGTTTGCGATGCGGAAAGTCGTCTTTGCCGGTTGTGCAGGACTCCAAACCTTGCACGACACTTTCGATTTCGGCCTCCGTTTGATATGGAACTGTCATCTTCGTTACCTAAACGAGACACCACGTTCGCTTTCCAGCTTCAAAAGAAAGGACAGACAGGAATGTCTGTCCTACTACGAAAAACAAGGCGGACCGATTAACTCGATCCGCCTCATCTCATAAAGAATTTGAAAGGTGTTATTTTGCCGCGGCTGCATTCACGCGCGCCGTTAGTCGCGATTTGTATCGCGCGGCAGCGTTCTTGTGCAGCACACCTTTTTGCACCGCTCGATCAATGGTTGAAATCGTTTCCGGCAAAATATCACTCGCCTGCTTTGCATCACCTTCGAGGGCGCTGCGCAGGTTCTTAAGCGAAGTTCTTAAACGGCTGCGATTGCCGCGATTGAGCTTACGGCGTCGCTCGCTCTGCCGCATTCTCTTTTCTGCTGACTTATGATTGGGCATCAACTTCTCCAACTATCCACCGCAAATAATAATGCGGTTTTTAAAACGATTTGAATCAGTTTACCTGACTAGCGCCAATGCGCAAAAAACGGAGTATAGGGATCGCAATATGGAGTGTCAAGCAAGCGGAGGGCTTGCAGCGCGGCGTTTTGGCAGTTCATTTGACACCATTTGATGCCTGTAGTAGCGTCGCAGTCATCCAAGATATGCCTGCAATTCTTTTCTTAGCTCACACCCCTGAAAACAAACTGAACCAAATCCGTTCTGCAGAAGGAGATCGTCCCCGGTTTTGAAGCAGATCGAACTTCCACCTCGCGGCCTCGAAACGCTTTTCGGCGTTCACGATCAGAACATCAAATATCTTGAATCGCTGCTCGATGTCCGCATTGACGCGCGCGGTCAGGACGTTTCCATTGATGGCGACCCGGACGATGTGGCTACGGCCGAGCGCATTCTCGAAGATTTCTCCGAACTCTTCAGAGAAGGTCGCTCCTTCACCGACAAAGAACTGCGCGAGGCTTTCGCTCAGATTGCTGAGGACCGCGCGTTTAGTTTGCGCGATTACTTCACCAAGGCGCGCTTCAATCCCGCGGGCAAGAAACAGGTAGCGCCCAAATCGGCAACGCAACGCAAATACATTCAGGCGATTCAGGAGCGTGATGTTGTTTTCGGCATTGGCGTAGCCGGCACCGGGAAAACCTATCTTGCAGTTGCGCTGGCCGTGCAGGCGCTGATGCAAAAGCAGGTCAACCGCATCGTGCTGGCGCGTCCCGCAGTGGAAGCCGGCGAGAAACTTGGCTTTCTACCGGGTGACTTGCAGGAGAAAGTTGATCCCTATCTACGTCCGCTTTACGACGCGCTGTTTGATTTGATCGATTACGAGCGCGTGACCAAACTGCTCGAGAAGCAGGTAATTGAGGTGGCGCCGCTTGCCTTCATGCGCGGCCGCACGCTGTCCGACGCTTTCATTATTCTCGATGAAGCGCAAAACACCACCAGCGAACAGATGAAGATGTTTCTGACGCGTATTGGCTTTGGCTCGAAGGCCGTGATTACCGGCGACGTCACGCAAGTGGATCTGCCGGCGGGAAAACGCAGCGGACTAATTGAAGCTGAGCGCGTGCTGGAAAATCTGGATGGAATCGAGTTCATCTATTTCACCGAGAAAGACGTCGTGCGCCATAAGCTGGTGCAGATGATTATCAAAGCCTACGACGAACACTCCCGGAAGCGCGACATGTAGATTGTCATCCGCAGATTACGCAGATTTCACAGATTCAAGCTGCAACGAAGCCGTAGAGGAATATGGAAGTGCGTGACTGATTTGCTCTTGCCATCTGCCTAATCTGTGTAATCTGCGGATAAAACATGATCGAAATCGTTAACCGCCAGCGCAAGTTTCCGATCGCCGCCGCGCGTTGGAAAACATTTGCGGCGAAGGCATTGAAACTCTTGCCGGTTAAGAACGCAGGCGCAACGGTGGTGTTTGTTTCGGATCGCGCGATGGCCGAACTCAATCGTCGTTGGCGCGGCAGGCGCGGAACCACGGACGTGCTCTCGTTTCCGGCGGCGCAGGACAAGTTTGAAAAGTCCGAAGGACTGAATTTGGGTGACGTCGTGATTTCAGTTGAGCAAGCTGCGCGCCAGGCCAAAGAAAACAAGTTGAGTCTTAATGCTGAGATCGCGCAGCTTATTCTTCATGGGCTATTGCATCTTTGCGGCTATGATCATGCTACTGACAAAGGTGAGATGAATCGATTGGAGCTTCAGTTGAGAAAAAGGCTCGGCATTTGAGAAAAGAATAGAGTTTCCATTTTTCATTTCTCATTTGCCATTTGCGGAAAATGCATTGGGGTTTTAGGGATCCAGCATGGTTTTCAAAATGAAAAATGGAAAATGATAAATGAGAAATGGAAAATGGAAAATCGGCTTGATGACGTCGCGTTAGTTAGCTGTTTCACCACTTACCGCGCGGCTGCTTAACTATTCACCATTTCCGATTTACTATTTACTCGACCGAAAATGCAGATTGAGATCATACTAGCGCTGGCTTCGCTGCTGCTGTTCGTGCTGTGTACGCTTGCGACCGTAGACATGGCCTTTGGCCAGTTGAGTGACGTGGGCCTGCGCCGGCTGATCACGGAAGCCGAAGAGCGCGCCAACGATCGTTCGGCGGCGTTTCTTAAACAAGTCCTGGAAAACCGGCCGCGCTTCAGCTTTGCCATTTCGGCAACCATTCAGATCCTGCTGGTAGTTGTTGCTGTCCTTATCACCTCGATTTCCTTGAGTCTGTTCGACAACCCACGCTTTGTATTAGTTGGACTTCTCGCTGGTCTGATTTTGGCCGGTATCTTTCGCCAGCTTGTCCCGCTGTTTATTTCTACCCGGGACCCGGAAGGAACGCTGCTGTTTCTGCTGCCGGTGATTCGTCCGTTTCTGCCGCTGATGGCGTTTGCCGCCGATCCTTTTCACAAACTGTTTGACCGGTCGCGCACGAAGGAACAGGAACTGGCCATCGATGAGCAGGACGAAGATGAGTACGCGACCGACGACATCCAGGCGCTGATCGATGTAGGTGAAGCTGAAGGCATTCTGGAAGAAGAAGAAGGCGAACTAATCCATTCGATAATCGAGTTTGGCGACACGCGCGTCAGCGAAGTAATGACGCCGCGGCCCGATATCGTCGCGGTGCCGGCTGAGGCCACCGTTCGTGAGGCGCGCGACGTAATGCTCGAATCAAAGTATTCGCGGCTGCCCGTCTATCGCGAGCAGATCGATAACGTCGAAGGCATTATCTATGTGCGCGACCTGTTGCAGCGCTGGGCCGACGGCGACGAAGAAGGAAGTATCGCATCACTCAAGCGCGATGTTTATTTTGTTCCCGAAACGAAACCGGTTGCCGAATTGCTTGAGGAAATGCAGAAAGCACATGTGCAGCTTTCAATGGTCATCGACGAATACGGCGGCGTGTGCGGGTTGGTAACCGTCGAAGACATCCTCGAAGAAATCGTCGGTGAAATTGAAGACGAAGACATCGGTCACGAGGACCTGGAAGATATAGTTGAACAACAGGACGGTTGTTATGAGGTGCTGGGTTCGACGCAAATCGGGAAAATTGAACGGCTGTTCGACATGGAGATCGAGGCGGACGACTTTACAACCATAGCAGGACTCGTAATCAATCATTCGGGAAAGGTCCCGCAACCGGGTGAACATCTGACCTTCCGCGGATTGGACGTCGAGGTGTTGGAGGCAGATGAGCGGCGCATAGGCCGGCTGCTGGTGAAGCGTTCGGCAGCGGAAGATGCGGGAGAAGCACAAGGGACAAATGCCTAAAAAGCAAAGCAAATTTCTCGCGGGAAGGAAAATCGATCCGGCGCCGATAACGAAACGAACCACCATCAACCAACTGGTTGACGAATCGTTTTTAGCTTACAACGGCGCGCGCCTGCGCGAAGCTTGCCAATTATTCACGCAGAAAATGCTGGAGCCGGAGGTCACGGTCGGACTTTCAATCACCGGCGCTTTGACGCCCGCGGGCCTGGGAACGTCGGCGCTAATTCCCTTGATCAAAGCGGGCTTTATCGATTGGATAATTTCGACGGGCGCCAATCTCTACCATGACACTCATTTCGGCATTGGCCTGGCGATGCACCAGGGTAACGCGCAAATTTCAGACATCGTGCTGCGCGCCGAAGAAGTCGTGCGCATCTATGACATCTTTTTTGATTACTCAGTCTTGCTGGACACCGACGCTTTCTTTCGCAAGACGATCACCGGCAAAGAGTTTCAGAAGACAATGTCCACCGCCGAGTTTCATTATCTGGCCGGCCGTTATGTGAACGAGCGAGAGCGAAAGCTGGGCTTGAAAGATAAATCGCTGTTGGCAGTCGCGTACGAATATGCTGTGCCCATCTACACATCCTCGCCGGGTGATTCTTCCATCGGCATGAACGTCGCTGCCAAAGCACTTCAGGGAAACAAACTGGCGTTCGACCCATCGCTAGACGTGAATGAGACCGCGGCCATCGTGCTGGCGGCAAAGCGGAATGGTGGTAAAAAAGCCGGTCGCGGCAAGAAAAAGCCGGGACAATCGGCGGTTTTTATTCTCGGCGGGGGTTCGCCAAAGAATTTTCTCTTGCAAACTGAACCGCAGATTCAGGAGGTGCTGGGCATCGATGAACGCGGTCATGATTTTTTTCTCCAAGTCACCGACGCGCGGCCCGACACCGGCGGACTCTCGGGAGCGACGCCGGGCGAAGCCGTATCGTGGGGCAAGGTTGATCCCGATCGATTGCCCGATGCAGTTGTTTGTTATGTCGATTCCACGGTAGCGCTTCCGATCATTACGGCTTATGCTTTGGCAACGCACGATGCGCGCGAGCCAAGGCGACTCTATGAACGACGTCAGGAGTTTATGGATTTACTGCTTTCCGAATACCAGAAATCAAAGCGTCGTTGAGGCGGTCGTTGAACAAAAAAAGCATTAGGCGCTTTCGCACTAATCCGACAAATCTCCGCAGACAGGGGCACTAAGCGAACATGGGTCTAACACCGGTCACTGGCCAGAAACCAAAATATTACGATTGCGATAAATGCTTCGCCTACTGCTGTTCAATCTATGATCGCGTTAAGGTAACGCCTCGCGACGTGAGACGCTTGGCAGCGCACTTTGGCGTTACTCCGGAAGTAGCAACTACCCGCTTTACCAAGATGTGGAACAAGGAACGAATACTTCGCCGCCGCGCGGATAAGATGTTTGGCCAGGCCTGCATGTTTCTGGATCAGGAGACGCGCAAATGCACCATCTATCATGCGCGACCCGGCACCTGTCGCGAGTTTCCCACCACCGCGCGTTGCGCCTACTACGATCTGCTGAAGTTTGAACGCGCGCAGCAGGACGATCCTGATGTGCTGCCGCTCGTGAAGATTACTTTCAAAAACGGCAACGGAAAATAATGCGACTCCAGGTAGGACAGGCGTCCCAGCCTGTCTTTTTTTGAAGAAAGAAGAAAGACGTGGAACGGTTTTTAGCTGGTTTTATCGGAAAGAAGCTGGATGTTTATTGCGGCGGCGCGTCGAGTCTGCGTGGTGAGGTATTGAAAGTTGAAGATGGCGTGCTTCATCTCAAGGACAACGACGGAAAGATATGTTTCGTAGCAATAGATAAGATTGTGGTCGTTTGGGAAGCCCGAGAAGATGAACACCGGGCAGGCTTTGTTTCCTCTAGCGCCGAGAAGTAAGTTCGCGGAGACTAGTCAATCAAAAACGCCGGCACCCGAGAAGGGGTCGCCGGCGTTTTCGTTGAGACCAAGTGGTTTTATTAATCAGTAGTGGCAGTAACAAGCATCGGTACCTGGCGGAAGCCGTCGATGCGCGCTAGCCAGTAATCATTAAAAGGAGAATAAACAACGCCGTGGTGACGCGACGCGTGATAGAAGCCATGCTCATCAGCGACCACACCGACGTGCGCGAGGTTACTGAAAAAGACGAGCGTGCCGAATTTATATTGATCGGCCGGCGCCGGCGCCGTGAAACGACTCCACAGGGTGCGTGCGCTGCCGCGCTCAAAATCGACGCCCGCTGACTTGAAGATGCTCCAGACAAAACCCGAACAATCGAAGGCTGAGGGACCAGTAGCTCCCCAAAGATAGCGAGCACCGAGCCGCTCATCTATCGCGGCAGTCATCAACTGCTGAAAGCGATTTCCTATGGGCGACGCAGCCGGCAGTGAAGCCTTGATGTCCTCAGCGGACGCCTGCGAAATAATTAGGGGCTCGTCGTCGGCAACGGGAAGAGTTGAGATGTCATTTGCTCTGGCTAGCTGTTGCAGGCGGATGTCTGCATTTTGTGCGAAAGCGGTTTGAGCAACCATGCCGAGCGTAAAGCAGGCCGCTAGCGCATAGGGGAACAGTCGTTTAGAAAACAAAGGGGAACTTCTCCTTAAATTATTATTGCCGCAACTTCTCTGCTGAGGAGCTACTTCGGGAGGGCAAAAGCATAATAGTGGGCCGAAAATGATTGAACAAGCAGCAATGTGACTGTTTCGTGACGAATCACAAACGCACGTAACACTGCGACCCAAAAGAAGGCAGAAAAATATTTTAGCAACGAGGCGATGTGCAAGTGATTGGGTTGTATTTGTCTGATCGAAGAGCACAATCAGTCAATGTGAACCATTCTCACGAGACACGCGAGAGCATTCGGCGAAGATTAAGCGCGAATAATAGTGTGAGTGCGAGCGTCAATGGGACAAGCTCCTGCTCGATCGTAACGTAACGCAACTGTTAGTTTGCGTTGTCGTTGGGATTTGATAATTAAAAAGAGGATGAATTGAGGGCGAGTTCCGCAAAGCGCGAGGCGAGATTGCAAGCCAACCACCGCAAACTAACAGTTTGCTTTACGCTATGTCGGCTGAGTGGCTGCCTGGTAATTCATTCCCACGGTCATGATCTTCTGGAGCAATTGATCGTAAGGAAGCCCGCTGTGCGCGGCTGAATCGGCGAAGTCTTCGTTTTCGGCAATTTGCGGATTGGGATTGGCCTCCAGCAGATAGAACTGGCCTTCTTCAGTAAGACGATAATCCAGCCGGGCATAACCGCTCAAAAACATGTAACGGTAGATGCGTTTGGACAAACGTTCGAGCACCTTGTGTTGCTCGGGCGTGAGTTCGGCGGCGCGCGTGGCAACTCCCACGCGTTCCTGGTAAGCGGGATCCCACTTCACTTTCAAAGTGGCAATGTTTTCCGCGCCCTCGGGCAGCTTTTCCATCACCAACTCCCAGGGCGAGTAGGTCTGGATGTTCGTGTTCCCGATAACGCCTACATAAATCTCGCGCCCTTTTATGTATTGCTCGGCGATGGCCGCGGTCTTGTTTTGGCGATGGATAAACTCGACGCGTTGCGTCAGTTTGTCATCGTCGTGAACAACAGAAGCCTGCGCGATGCCCACCGACCCCTCCTCGCTGATCGACTTTACCAGCAGGGGAAACTTCAGACGCTTTGGCCGCCGGACTTTTCGATTCATGGGAAACACCGCAAAATTCGGCACCTGAATGCGGTGATAACTAAGAATCATTTTAGTGAGGGCTTTGTCGTGGGCCAAGGTCAAACCGCGCGGGTTGCAACCGGTGTAGGCTTGTTTCATCAGCTCGAGATAACTAACCACATGCTGATCGTAAAGCGGATAGCCATGAAACTCTTCAAGCAAATTGAAAGCAATATGAGGCTTGTGCTCGAGCAACGCATCGCCAATTGCGTTTAGCTGATTGTAGAGGCCGACCGCATAAACTTCGTGCCCCATCTTCTTCAGCGTCGAGATTACGTCGTACTCGGTTTTGATCTCGATCCTTTCTTTATCGTTCAGTCCATCTAGAGAATCAGGCGGCACCAGGTCCTGATGGACCAGGACAATTATGCGCAGCTTCTTCTTCGGCTCGAAGATATCCTTCTTCTTTTTAGATTTAGAAGTCATACGGCGATGCGATGATAACCCGAATGCAGGACGTTCATGACCTGAACTGTCAAGACAATCATCAAACGGCGGCGCGCTTCGCGGGCCGGTATAGCGACACGCAGCTTCAAATCTTTACAGCGATCGATCATGTTTTCGATTACGTGATCAATGGTGTACTGATGCACTCCGGTGCCATCGGCAACGATTTGCCGCACTTCCCGGCGCACGCTACGGATAAAACTGGCGGCGGTTGGTTTTGCACGATGTCGCGGATCGTCTGAAAAAATCCGCCGCAAATCACGATCGTAAACGGCGGGCCAATCAAAATCGTAACGTTCACGCTTGCGCCGGTAGTGTTCACGCAGGGTGATGCGTATTTCTGAAAGAGGTTCTACCTTTGTGCGCGCTCGATTGCGTGGTTTCGTACCGGCGAGTTCGGTCATCAGATCGTCGATGTATTCGAGTTTGTGCAGGGCCGGCCATCCCTTGTAGCGGCGGCGCCAGCGCGAACGTGGAGTCAGCCACACGGCAAACGTTTCTGCGAAGTCTTCCGCTGGATGCGCCTGCGCATACCAGGCGCGCAGGTGCAGCACATAGTTTCGACTTTTGGGTTTTGGTTTGTAGAAGTCGGGATAGCGTTGCGCAAACGATCCGAACAATTCACGCCAGCGCCCTTTGAAGTGAAGCCGAAATGCGGTATCGAGTGCATGACCGGCTTCATGACGTAAAATGCGCAGGCACTCGTTGTCCGTTCCCCCCTCGGCTTCCAGCATCTGTTTGCGCTCGAGTTTCATCAGCCGCGGATGGGCCAGATAAAAGGGGATGGCGATTCCGGGAACGCC
>Ga0137361_10001153_pt1 | contig 15969 bp, 11 predicted proteins | sample Mad1_80_16metaG_FD_104923 | JGI IMG/M metagenome (GOLD analysis project Ga0137361, IMG submission 104923) | Vadose zone soil microbial communities from Angelo Coast Range Reserve, California, USA - Mad1_80_16 metaG | ecosystem: Environmental > Terrestrial > Soil > Vadose zone | place: USA... | reverse complement strand
GTCATCATGCCCTCTTGCACCACGCCGATATTCTCGAAGATTTCCGTCACCCGCAGCGCCACCCAGCCGGCGATGCTGATGATCTGCCACGACAGCGGCAGCGCCATCGCCACGGTGCCGACCGCGATTTTGCCGTGCACCCACAGCGCAATCGCGATCGCGCCGGTGCCGGTGACCAGCATGGCGTTGAGCGTGGTCAGGCTGAAACCAAACAGAGTGTTGAGCCGCAGGGAGGCGTAAAACAGCCCCGTATGCTCCTCGATGGCGTCGCGGACATAGGCGTCTTCGCGGTGCGCCCGTGCGAACAGCTTTACGGTCAGGATATTGGTGTAGGTATCGACGATGCGCCCCGTCAGCATCGAGCGCGCCTCGGAGACCTGCTTGGAGCGGTCACGCATGCGCGGCACGAACGCGCGCAGGAGCACGAGATAGCCTGCAAACCACACTGAGATCGGCAGCGCCAGCCAAGCGTCGGCGGACGCCAGCAGGATCAGCGCACTCGTGCCGTAAACCAGGATGTACCAGACGCCGGTGATGAGGGCGACCAGCGATTCGCGTATCGCCGGCCCCGTCTGCAGCACCCGGGTGGCGATGCGGCCGGCGAAATCATTCTGGAAGAAGGCCCAGGACTGGCGTGCCACATACCAGTGGTTCTGCCAGCGAATCATATTGGAGACATTGGCTGAAATCGCCTGGTTGGCGACGAGGTTCTGGCCCGTCTGGGCGAGCGGGCGCATGATGAGCAGCACCGCTGCCATCCCGAGCAGGGTTTGCCACGACTCTTCCCACAGCCGGGTCGGATCGCTCGCCGTCACCAGGCTGACAACCCGGCCCATGAACACCGGGATCATGGAATCGAGCGTCGCGACCAGAAAGCCCACCGCGAACAGCGCCACGAACAGGCCTTTGGCCTGGCGGGCGAAATGCCAATAGAAGGCGATCAGCCCGACCGGCGGTTCGGGCCGCGCCGGCTGTTGAGTCGGATCGAGGGCGTTTTCGAACAGGCGAAAGATCACGTTCACAGGCGAAAAAGGAAGCACCCCGGCGCGTCGCCGCTGCCGTGGCAGGCATCATGTCATCGGTGGAATGACCACGTCTACACCGGCATCTTGATCGCGGCAAGGCCGACATCCCCACCCGGTTTGGCTTGCCGGCGCTGGGGGCGGCCCGAGCGGATTTTGCTCGCACGGATCAAGCCCCGGTGGAACCACGCTGGGCTCTCGGCCGGCGACGCAAAAACCGTTAAGAGGGGCAGCATTGATTTCGTTGGGAATTCCAAAATTAGTTCGTTTTGCCAAAATCCGCCGCCGACGCCTTGGTGGTATTTTAATACCTCAACGGAAGCAAAAGTCGTGGCAGTTCCTAGACCGTAGCCCGGATGAGCACAGCGGAAACACATCCGGGACCGCTTAACTAGCCGGATTTCGCTGCGTCAATCCGGGCTACTAAGCTGCCACGACTTTTGCCCCATGCAAAACACCGTTACGGCGCTCTTCCAACTTTGGTTTTTTGAATTAGGATGGTATTTAAATCGTGCCTCAATCCTGAGGAGCAGCCGTGGCGTTAAGGCCGCAACCGCCGGTACCGCAATTTTTTGAGCCACCGGTCCAACGGGAGCCCCTGCGCGAGTTGTGGACCGATGTGGTCGCTGCGGCTTCGCTGATTTTCGGTCTCATAGAAGAGGCGCTGAGGCAGATTGCGGCGCGGTGGCGCGGGATCGTGCTGGCGCACATCTTCTTCCTCACCCTTTGGCTCGCCATTCAGGTTTTCTTTTTCGCAACGGGCGCCTATTGGTGCCTCCCCAGCGAGAATTCGAAGTTCGTCGAGTGGTTTTCGAAACTCCTTCCGCAGATGTCGCGGTGCGGACCAGCGGTCTCGGTGCTTGGGTCACTGCCGTCCGCCGGTTCGGTCGCGGTCTCGTCCCTTGGTTTGCAAAAGGCCCCATCCGCGGGTTCGGCCTCGACGTCAACTCCTCGTCCCCCAGCGGCCGCGTCCTCCTCGCCGGCAGTCCCATCCGCTGCGCCGCCAGCCGCCCCATCCGCTGGTTCGGCAGCAGCCCCATCCGCTGGTCCGGCAGCAGCCCCATCCGCTGGTCCGGCAGCAGGTTGGTCAAGCAAATCGATCGCGAATTGCTGGCGCGACCGTTCCGCCGGCAGCAACTGTTACGGGCGGGCGGAAGCCCATCGGAAGCTCCCGCCGGCCCGCTTTCGCTACCCGTCCTATCCGTGCCGCCGTCCTTCCGATTGTGGGTGGAACGCTATTTGACGTGACGGGTCCCTTTGTTCGTCACCCGCGGGCTTGACGCGCGAGTCTATCTTTTTCGCATACCGATGGATTGCCGGGTCAAGCTTGGTCAAGCCCGGCAATGACGTTGGATGAACGTCAGCAGTACGTGCCTAATCGCATACCTGGACGGGCGGGCGCACCCACATGCCTCTGAAGCCGTCCCACACGGGTTGGCCGCGCGTGTAGTAGCATGACGGCATCGGCGCCACGTAGGCGGGTGGTAGAGGCGCGTAGGCGGGCGCCGGGTGGTAATAAGCCGGCGGAGGTGGCGCGGGCCGGACCGCGGAGCCAATCAGCGCTCCGGCCGCGAGGCCGCCGAGAATCCCGGCCGCCACCTGACCGTTTTCCGCGCGTGCTTGGATCGGTGCACCCATCAGTGTCACGACCAATCCGATTGCCACGATGGTTCTCATGATGCCCCTCGCATTGTGGGATTGGCGGTCACTCTACGGCAGACTCGTTTACCGACCGTAAACGGTTGCCGCGGTCGCCGTGGGATCGGGGAAGATTCAAGGCGCGCCCTTAGCGTCGCGGATGAGCTTCCAGATCCGATACGGCGTCGCCGGCATCTTGATGTCGCGCACGCCGAAATCCCGCAACGCATCCACGATAGCGCTGACGATGACCGCGGGCGCCGCCGTGGTGCCGCCCTCGCCGCCGGCCTTGATGCCGAGCGGATTGGTCGGCGACAGCACCTCGGCGATGCGGGTCGTGAACGACGGCAACAGATCGGCGCGCGGCATGCCGTAATCCATCAGCGAGCCCGACAGAGGCTGGCCGGACTCAGGATCGAGATGGACATGCTCCCACATGGCCTGGCCGACGCCCTGGACGATGGCGCCGTGGGTCTGGCCGTCGACAATGAGCGGATTGATGCAGCGGCCCACATCGTCGACGCAGGCGTAGCGGGTAATCGCCACTTCGCCGGTGTCCGGGTCGACCTCGACCTCGCAGATCGCGCAGCCGTTCGGAAACACCGGGTCGTGCATCTCGTTGTCGGTGACGACCGCGAGCCCGCCCGCCAGATCGCCCGCGAGGTTCATGCGGGCCGCCTCGGCGGCCAACTCGAATAGATCGAAGTTGCGATTGGTGTCCCGCGACACGAAACGCCCGTCCGTGAACCCAATATGGTCGGCTGGCGTCGCGAGCGCGGCGGCGGCGATGCGCCTGCCCTTGTCGATCAGTTCGGCCGCAGCCTTGGAAAACACCGTGGCGGCGTGGCGCATCGAACGGCCCGAATGGGAGCCCCCGCCGACCCGGACCACGTCGGTGTCGCCGAGGATGATATCGACCGTGTCGACAGGTACGCCGAGGAGGTCCGACACCACCTGGGCAAAGCTCGTCTCGTGTCCCTGGCCGCTCGGCTGGGTTCCGATCACCACGTCGACACGACCCTCAGGGCGCACCTTGATCTGGGCCTGCTCCCTGGGGGCGCCGATCGAGGACTCAACGTAGTTGACAAGACCGAGGCCGGCCAGCCGGCCGCGCCGCTTGGCATCCCGCCGCCGGGCCGGAAAACCCTTCCAATCGGCGATTTCCATCGTGGTGTTCATGTTCTCTTCATAGCGGCCGCTGTCGTAGAGCATGCCCACTGCATTGCGGTAGGGCATGCGGGCGGGCCGCACCAGGTTCTTGCGGCGGAGCGCGATGCGGTCGAAGCCAAGTTGTGCTGCGGCGGTATCGATCAGCCGCTCGATCGCGAACGTCACCTCCGGACGGCCCGAGCTGCGGTAAGCCTGGGTCGGCGTGGTGTTGGTGAACACCGCAACGGCGCGCAAGCTCGCGGCCGGAATATCGTAGGATCCGGTGATCAGGCCGGCGCCCTTGGAGAGCGGCGACAGCGACACGCAGCGCCCTCCGACATTGCTGATATTGGTGGCGCGCAGGCTCAGGAATTTTCCGTCCCGGCGCAGCGCGAGTTCGACCTTGGTGACAAGGTCGCGGCCTTGGTAATCGCTCAGGAAACATTCCGAGCGCGTCGCGGTGTATTTGACCGGCCGGTGCAGCTTGCCGGCGGCCCACAGTACAAGGCCGAATTCCACGAAGACGCGGTTGCGGGTGCCGAAATTGCCGCCGACGTCATAGGAGAGCACGCGCAGCCGGTCCGCGGCGATACCGAGAACGCCGGCCAGCTCGTTCTTCTGACGCACCGCGCCGCCGCTGCCGGCATAAAGCGTATAGCGGCCGGACGCGGCGTCGTACGCGGCGAGCGCCGCGCGCGGTTCAAGTGGAACGCCGGTGACGCGATCGATGTGAAAGTCCATCGCCACCACATGGTCGGCCGTCGCGAAGGCCGCATCGGTTGCGGCTTTGTCGCCGAAGGACGTGTCGACCAGGACGTTTTGCGGCGCCTCGTCCCACACGAGTGGCGCGCCGGGCTTCATCGCGTCTTCCGAATGAAGCACGAACGGCAATTCCTCATACTCGACCGTAACGGCTTCGGCGGCGTCGAGGGCCTGCGCTTGTGTCTCCGCCACCACGGCGGCGACCGCCTCGCCCACATGGCGCGCCTTGTCGGCCGGCAGCAGCATGTGAGGGCCGATGAACACGGCGCCGCCGCCGGGGCCATGAAGCTTCATGTCGTATTTGGTCTTCGGCAGCGGATCGTGCGGAATGGGCTTGAGCTTGTCGGCGAGGCAATCGGCGCCGCTATAAGTCCCGAGCACGCCCGGCATGGTGCGCGCCTTCGAAAAATCCACGCCGCGGATGCGCGCATGCGGGTGGGGCGAACGCACCGCCGCCAGCCAGCATTGACCGGGCGCGCAAAAGTCGTCGCTGAAGCGGCCGGCCCCGGTGATGAGCCGGGCGTCTTCCTTGCGAGCGAGCGGTGTGCCGATAAAACGAAATTGCGATGGGTCGTGCATGGTCCTGGCGCGGGTCGGGGGCCCTTCGATAGCTCGATCCGACGCCACGAAACAGCGAAATGTTCGTTGCTGTTCCTTCGCGGTCTCCAAGTGGCCCGAAGCCCGAGCGGCCGGGCTATGTCGGGCGCGTCCGGAGCTGGGGTGACTCCGGACAACGCTGGTCGCGGTCACAGACGGTCACCACCGCCGCTCCTGACCCATCCGCGATTGGCGCCGGGGGTGAATTCCCGATGACATGGCCGCTGACTGACCGGCAGGTCATCGTTGCTCTGCAAGCGTGCTTGGCGACGAGATTTATCGGTAAAAAGAAAATACGATGAACGATTTCCCGGATGGCAACGTGAGACTTCTCGTCATCGCCGATGCAAAGCCGGCTTCGACCCCGGCGCATTTCACCTCTCGTGCGTCGCGCAGCTGCATCGCTGGTGCGAGCCTTTGTAGGCTTCGATACGGCGATGGTGATACCGCCTTTGCCTCCGCGCTTGGCGCCTGCAAGACTGCGACCAGTGTCCCGCCCGGTGCGCAAAGTCTCCGCAAGTTATGCATCGTCGCGCGCAAATCCACATATTCGAAGATCAGGCCTGCGAAGATCAGCTCCATCGGCATGATATTCGGTAGCGCATCCTGAATGTCCGCGATGTAAAGCGCGAGTTTGGGAAGGTGTGTGCCGAAGCGCGCCTGCGCCGCCGCCACATAGGTTGGATTGATATCGATCCCGACGATGCGCTCGACCGTCGTGCCAATCAGCCGCTCAAAACCGTTGCCTCCGGAGCACCCAATGATGGCGACCGAGCTTGGCGTATGCTGTCGCACCGCGCGCTCCAGTTCCTCGGCGAGCATCCGCGCCTGCGCGATTTCCGGCAGGGCCATATGACCTTCATAGTCTGCCAACGGGATGTCTAGCCACGGGCTGGCAATCATCTGAGATCATCCTTCTGACGTGAGCAAACGCTTAGCTGGGTTCACAACCCCGCGAAAGTCCGCACCTGGCCCGAAGCCGAAGTAGGCGGGCATTCTCCGGGCGCATCCGGAGTTGGTGTGACTCCGGACACGCCGGCCGCCGCCTGTCTGTGCCGACCTCATCCTGGCACGGCGCTGCTTTCTGGCTTCTCCGTCTTCCTCATTCCGCCGTGATATGTGCCGCTTTGATGATCGGCCACCATTTTTCGATTTCGCTTTTTTGGAATGCCCGCAGCGCCTGCGGGGTGCGCTGGTCGGTGGGCGGGCCATCGAGCCCCAGCGGTGCGAGCTTGTCGCGCACCGCCGGATCGGCAAGCGCCTTTACGATGGCGCCGTTGAGCTTGTCCACGATCCCGCTGGGCGTTCCGTGCGGCACCCACATGCCGTTCCACAGCTCCATCTGCAATCCCGGCAGCCCGGCTTCTGCGGCGGTTGGAACGTCGGGCGCGGCGGCGAGCCGCACGGCGGCCGTCACGGCCAGCGCCTTGATGCTGCCCTGACGCACCTGGGGCAACGAATTCGCTGCCTGATCGACAATCAGGTCGATCTGCCCGGACACCAGGTCCTGCATTGCTGGCGCCGTGCCGCGATAAGGTACGAACTGAAGCGGGGCGCCGACCAGATTGGCCAGAAAGGCGCCGCCGATATGCGCGCCGGACCCTGCCCCTGCGGTGCCGGCCGTGGCCTTGCCGGGATTGGCCTTGAGCCACGTGATCAGCTCTTTGAGACTCGTGGCGGGGAAGTCTTTGCGCGTCACCACCAGCATCGGATTGCTCGGAAGCCGCGCCAGCGGATCGAGGTCGCGCTCAAGATCGTATTTCAGCGCATAGATCGCGCCGTTGGCCACGTGGGTGCCAAAATGGCCGGCGCTGATCGTGTAGCCGTCCGGCGCTGCGGCAGCAACTCGGCCAACCCCGATGGAACCGCCGGCGCCCGTGACGTTCTCGATCAGCACCGGCTGGCCAAGGTCGGCACGGATGTGCTCACCGAGCACGCGCGCCAATACGTCCGTCGGCCCGCCGGCCGCAAACGGCACGACGATGGTGATCGGACGAGAAGGATAGGTTTGGGCGGCGGCGGTGCCTTGCGCGAATACACCGGCGGCCAGAACGCCTGCCGCCAGCGTGCTTGCGGACAAGATGACTGAAGCCAGAATATTTGCGCGCATGCCGAATATCGCTTTCATCCGCCCGATTGCCGTCTCATCGCCTCCGCGGATACTTACCACATCCTGACCGTAGAACGTCCCCTAATCTTCGTTGCGCAGCAGCGCCGTAACTTCGCAGACACGTCGACGAATGGCCGCGCGAACGACGCCCAACGCGCGGTTTTTCTGGCGATCGAGCGACGCTCGCGGAGCGTCATAGCAGGCCTCCGCCGGATGCATTTCATCGCCGGCGCGCCCGCCTTATGATGCCGACGCTGCATGAGCCGGACGCTCTCCTGCGCCGGCCGATCGCGGCTGGAGCCGTCTTGCCGTACTCATCCATTCCCGCCGCGACCGTCGAAACGCGAACGTCCTGGGTCGTTGCCATCGTGGCGCTTCTCACGCTGGCGTTCTCGTTCGGTGCCCCGTGGGTAGCGATCGTTTCCCTCAAAACCATTGCGGTCGACTTCGGCAGCGGCCGCGAGACGCCTGCATTGGCGGGCTCTCTCGGCTGGATCGGGGTTGGTGTCGGCGGCATCGTGATGGGGCGCATTGCAGAGCGCGTCGGCGTGCGTTGGACCGTGATGTGCGGGGCCGCGATGGTATGCGTTGGTCTTGCGATCTCTTCGCTTGGCAAGCCCTGGCATCTCTTTGTCGGTCACGGCCTCTTCATAGGCCTCATCGGCAACGGCGGCATCAATGCGCCGCTCTATGTCTATGTGAGCAAGTGGTTCGACCGTCACCGCGGTTCGGCGTTGGCGCTGATCTCCAGCGGAGTCTATATCGCGGGTGCCATATGGCCGCCGGTGTTCGAGCGCGCCGTCGCCGCGGTGGGCTGGCGACAGACCATGTGGACCTACGGACTGTTCGAGGTGGCGGTAATCGTTCCGCTCGCCGCCGTCTTCCTGCGCGCTCCGCCCGAAATTCCGCGTCGGTACTCCGGCAAATTCGCCAATCCCGGCGCGGGGAAAGTTATCGGCTGGCCGCCGGCCCTCGTTCACGGCTTGCTGTGCGCCGCGGCATTCCTGTGCTGCATGCCGATGGCCCTGCCGCAAACGCATCTGGTGGCGTTCTGCTCCGATCTCGGCATCGCGCCATCCCACGGTGCTGCCATGCTGTCGGTGGTCCTGGGCAGCGGATTTCTGAGCCGCCAGCTTTGGGGCGCGTTCTCGGACCACGCCGGCGGACCAATGACGCTCGTGGTCTGCTCGGCCTGCCAGGTAATGGCGCTCACGGCTTTCACCATGACCCAGGACGAAATTGGGTTGTTCACGGTGGCGGCATTCTTTGGGCTCGGCTTCGGCGGACTGGTGCCGGCCTATGTGCTGACGTTGCGGGCCCTCTTTCCGGCCGGCGAGGCCAGTTGGCGGGTGCCCACGCTCCTGATGTTCAGCGGCTCCGGCATGGCGGCAGGTGCCTGGATGGGCGGCGCCCTGTACGACTGGTTTGGATACTATGGGCCGGCTTTCGTGGCTGCGATCGTCGCGAATCTGCTCAACCTGGCGATCGTCGTGGCCCTGCTGCTGCGGCAGCAAGCCTGGCCGCGCCGGGCATTTGGAATAGCGTAGCGCGCCTGGGACCGCGGGCGTCCCGCCCGCTATCTTGCACCCTGCCGCCTCTTGGAAGTGTAGGAGAGGAGCAGAGCGGCGGACGGGACGCCCGCGGTCCCCGGCCAGTCAGGATCGATCGATCAGCGAACAGCTGCCTGCACCGAGGCTGCAGTCTGGCCGAACAGGATGGCGCGTTCCTCCGCGGTACGGATGCCGCCCTGGGCAGGGTTGATATCCTTGACCACCGCGTAGGCGCGCACCACCGCAGGCCGCACCGCGATGGCGTCGAGCCAACGTTTCACGTGGGGGAAATCCGCAATGTTCTGGCCCTGACGCTCGTGGGGCACGACCCACGGATAGCTCGCCATGTCGGCGATCGAGTAGTCGCCGGCGAGATACGGCCGGTCGGCGAGGCGGCGGTTTAGCACCCCATAGAGCCGGTTCACTTCGTTGCGATAGCGGTCCATCGCGTAGGGCAGCTTCTCCACGGCGTAGTGGGCGAAGTGATTGTTCTGTCCGGACATCGGGCCGAGATTGCCCATCTGCCAGAACACCCATTCGAGCGTTTGGACCCGGCCCCGCAGGTCCTTTGCGATGAACTTCCCGGTCTTCTCCGCGAGATAGAGCAGGATGGCGCCCGACTCGAACACCGAAATCGGCGCCCCGCCACCCGGCGGATCGTGATCGACGATAGCGGGAATCCGGTTATTGGGAGAGACCTCCAGGAATGCGCGCTGGAACTGTTCTCCCTTGCCAATGTTCACGGGGAAAATCTTATACGGCAATCCGGCCTCTTCGAGAAAAATCGTCACCTTATGGCCGTTCGGCGTCGTCCAGTAGTGCACGTCGATCATGTCATCGGTTCCTTTTGCTTTAGTATGCGCCGTGAGGGAGGGTGATCGGTCTAAGTCGATGTGTTCTTTCTGCCGATATCGGACCATTTCGCGCCGGCCGCAACTCGATCATGGGTAAACTTTTCGCGTTGCAGGCATGCATGCAATGCGCGCGGCCGTCTCGGCTAAAGCGCGGGCAAGACAGCAATTACGCTCCCCGACGCAACGCCCGCCGGTCGATCTTCATCAGCGTGGTGCGCGGCAATTCGTCGATGAATTCATATCGCTCCGGCACCTTGTAGCCGCCGAGCGGACGCACGGCTGCGCAAAACTCGGCAATCAGCGCGTCGCTTTGCGCAAAACCCTGCCGCAGCACCACATAGGCGATCGGCTTGGTGAAGCCGTCGCGGTCGGTGAACGACACGACGGCGGCCTCGCGCACGGCGGGGTGGCCGGTGAGCGCCGCCTCGATCTCGATCGGCGCAACCCACAGGCCCTTGACCTTGAACATGTAGTCGTTGCGAACCGAGAACCAGAAGAAGCCGTCCTCGTCGAAATACAGATTGTCGCCGGTTCGCGTCCATTCGCCGATGAAGGTCTCGCGCGACTTGTCGTACTTGCGCCAGTAGAAGAAGCACGCGGTCTTGCTCTTGATCCAGGCTTCGCCCGGCACGTTGGGCGCGGTCACGTCGCCGTGGTCAGGCGAGACGAGGCGGACCTCGTAGCCGAATATCGGCTTGCCGAGGCTGCCGCGCCTGAATTCCTTCTGGCGATTGGCGATCCACTCATAGGTGATCTCGGAGCTTCCGATCGAGTCGAACAGCTCGACGCCAAACTGCTCGTGGAAGCGGGAAAAGATTTCCGGCGGGATTTTTTCCGAGGCGCTGGCGACGAAATCGAGCGCGGGAAAATCCGGCTTCGTGCCGGATTGCCGGAAATGCTCGAGGATATTTTTCAGCACAGTAGGTACGGTGATGAGCTTCGTCACCTTGGCGCCCGCCATCGTTCGCAGCACCGGCTCGGAAAGCGGCGGACCGCGCGTCAAAACGGCCGTCGCGCCCCAATAAAGCGGGATCAGAAGCCCCGGCCACAGTCCGTGGGTGAAATATTTTTTCGAGGTCGCAAACACGACGTCGGTTTCGCTGTATTGCCAGAAACGGCCATGCCGCTCGGGAACAAGCACAAAGTCATGGGCGAGGTGGGTGATGCCCTTGGCGGTGCCGGTGGTACCGCCGGAAAAGAACATATAGGCGACATCGTTGCGGTGGCGCGGGCGCGGTGGGGTTACGGGCGCGCGTCCGTCGCAGATGACGGCGAACGGTACCACCTTGCGGCCCGCGAGCCTGCCCGCGACGCTCGCATCAAATTCGCCGCGGACGATGACGATCTGCAGGGAGGGCGGCAGCCCGTCGGCAGTCTCAATGAGCTTGCCCAACTGCTCGGCGTCGATGAGGCAGAGCCGCGCGGCGGTGTCGCGGAGAAAATAGAGAAGCTCGCGCGCCTTGTAGAGGTCGGACACCACTGCCGGAACGGCGCCGGCCCGCACGGCACCGAGCCACATCGCCACATAGTCGAGGCTGTCGCTGCCGAACAACAGGATGCGGTCTTCCGGCACAACGCCACGGGCTGCGAGTCCGGCCGACACTGCAGCGACGAGTCGTGCGAGCGCCCCATAGGTGATCGCCTCACCGTCGACGATCAGGGCCGTCTTGTGCTCGACCGGCGTGCCCAGATGGCGATCGAGCAACAGCGCCGTCGGGGCGATTTCGTCCGGCACCTGCGGATCGACCCACGCGCGCCAGTCCGGACCATAGATACGGTCGTCGAAAGTGGTCGGCACGCGTTGCAGCATGGCGTTCAATCGCGCTTGAAGCCATATTCGTGCCAGCGGCGGTCGACGTGCTCCCAGTCGCGCTCATCGGGCCTGACCATTGGCGGGTAGCGGTCGCCGTCGTAGTTCGCTTCCGGCTCGAAATCGAGATTGATGGTGGCGTCGATCAACACGCGCGCCCACTTGCCGGTGCCGTAGAGATTGGTATCGCGGAATTTCAGGCGCGTCGACGGATCGAGCGCCGAGCCGAAGGTGCCGGGAAAGAAAACGATGTCGTCCTCGGCGGCGTTGACCCGGTACGCGAAAGCCCAATCGATCGCGCCGTAGTCGTGGATGTCGATATCGTCGTTGACGACCCAGATGTGCTTGTAACGCAGATGGGCGGCGTTCGACCCCCAGATCGCCGCGGCCGCCTGCTTGGCCTGGCCGCGGTAGGTCTGCTTCAACTGGATCATCAGGGTGGTGCCGTTGTTGGCCGGCGGGCAGTGCACGTCGGTGACGCCGGGCACGCCCGAGCGTTCGAGAATGTTCCACGCCAGCGCGGCGCGTTGCACCGAGCTCATGATGCTGTTCTCGTTGAGCATCTTCGGCAGCGTGCCTTCGAGCGTGCCGCGGAAGATCGGCTGGTCGCGATGGGTGATGGCGGTCACCCGCACCTTGTGCTTGAGGCTCTGATCGCCGCCGAAATAGCCGGTGTATTCGCCGAACGGTCCCTCCATTTCGAATGTCGCCGGATCGGGCGAGATCCAACCCTCGATCACGATCTCGGCCGCGGCCGGCACCTGGAGCGGCACCGTCTCGCAATCGACCAGCTCCACCGGGGCGCCGCGCAGCGCGCCCATCACGTCATATTCGGACACGTCCGGCGGTACCGGCGAGGCGGCGCAGAACGGCAGACACGGCTCCCACCCGTAGATGAAAGCGACCGGCATCTCCTCGCCCTTCCCGGTGTACTTGGCAAAATCCTGGCCCCAGTTCTGCGGCCGCCACAACAGCACAGGGATGGTGTTCTTGTGGCCGATCATGCCGCGATAGATGCCGACGTTCATGCGGCCCGTGGCCGGATCGCGTGTCACCGTGCCCTGCATGGTGTTGATGTAGCGCCCGCCGTCGCGGCGATGCCATTGCGGCACCGGGAAGTCGAACAGATTGATGTCGTCGCCCGTGACGATGTTTTCCTTGACCGGGCCGGTGGCGACACGAACGGGCGGGACGCGGCCCGAAAACGCCTTGCGGGCCGCCTTCACCAGGTCGGTGATCGGGGCGGTCTTGGGCAGGCCGAACATCAGGGCAACGCGCGAATAGTTCGACAGGCCGCCGGTGAACAGTTGCGTGCAGCGCGCGTTGTGCTGGTAGTCCTTGATATTGCTGAACAGCAACGCCGGTCCGTGGCCGTTGCCGAAGGCGCGCCGCGTGATGGTGCCGAGCTCGCGATCCCAGTCCACCTCGGCGCTGACCTCGTGAAGCTCGCCCTCTCGCCTCAGATGCGCGATCCACCCGCGCAAGTCGCCAAACTGCATGCCCTTCTCCTGCCCCGTTGACCCGCGCAAGGCGAGAGCCGGACGTTGCTCCCGCGTAGCGGCGCCAGCCGCCGGGCGCGGCGCGCTGGCGGCAAATTCCGGCGCACACTAAAGGATTTTTCGATTAAGGTGGACTTACTTCTGTGCTGTCATCGCCCGGCTTGACCGGGCGATCTAGTAACCATCAGCCGGGGATACTGGATTGCCCGGTCAAGCCGGGCGATGACACCAGGAGAGTCACCACCCCTACAAGTGACACGCACTCGATCCGATCCGCCTCAATTCGCTGACGCCAGCGCGCGTTCGCGCGCGGGCTCGCCGGCGCGGTCCCTGCCGGGTGCGCCGCGCGTGCGCCGCGGCTTCACCAGGCGCGCGCACACGAAATTGAGCGCCGAGACCGCAAGGCCGGCGGCAAGCACCAGCCAGCCGGGCCGGATCATGTCGAGAGGTACATCGAAATCGAGATTAGCCTGCAGCACCAGCAACGGCGGTGCGTTGAAGACGATCGCGATCCCGATCCCCTCCGCGATGAATGTCAGGGCGGCCACCGCAAGGCTCAATCCGACCAGTGCCGGCGTCGACAATTCGCCCCGCACCTTCCACAGCTTGACGACGATTCGATAGCCTATCAGCCAGGCGAACACGCCCGCCGTGAACGTCGGGACGCTGACGTCGGCCTTGGTCTGCTGGAAGTAGTGGATGAGCGCCAGCACCCCGATCCCATAGACCGCATAGTGGAGCCTCTGCCAGCGCAGGGCGCCCAGGCGGCGCACCATTGCGTCGGTCGAGGTGGCGGCGAGCGTCACAAGGCCAATGAGGGCCGTGAACCCGATGGTGAGATAGACCCGCTGGACAATTTCGCTCGCCACCTTGACGAGATCGAACATCTGGTCGGCGGTGTAGAGCGAAATGTGCGCAGCGCCGTAAACGAATGCCCCGACCCCGAGCATGCGGCGCACGTCGATGAGCTGGCCGAAGCGGGTGATGCGGCGCAGCGGCGTAGCGGCGAGCGTCGCCAGGATGAACATCAGCATCCAGAAGCCGGCGCGGTGGATGACGTCGTTGAGCGGCCGCGCGCCGTGCATGATGGCGTCGGCGTTCCATAGCGCGATGCCCACCGGCGTCAGCAGGAACGCCAGGGCCGCCACGCGCAGCCAGGACACGTTTCCGCGGCGGTCTCGCCAGACCTGGAGTTTCCTGAGCATAGCCAGCACCCGAGCGACTCACCCTTTGCCGTCACCTACGGGCTTGACCCGCGATCCATCTTTCTTGGCATGAAGATGGATTGCCGGGTCAAGCCCGGCAATGACGTTGGTAACGAATGCCGGACCTAACATCCCTCGCCCCGAATTACCATTCACGATGGCGCGGGCAAAGGGTGGGGGCGGATGACGGGGCCGTGAGACGCCGCTATAAGGCGCGGTCGAGGAAGCCGCGCGGCCGTCGATGCGACGGGCGGGAACCCGCGACGGGTTGGGGTCATGCAATGATGTGGGTCCGGTGCTGGCCGCTCGGCGTTCTGCTGACCATCGGCCTTGTGGTGCCGCTCGTGGGTTGCGGTTCGGGGCGGTCGCGCGAGGAACGTGAGGCGCGTGTCAACATCTATCCGGACCACTACCGGGCTGACATTCTCGCCGCATTGCACACCTATGTGAGCGATCCCACCGGTATCCGCGACGCTTATGTTTCGGATCCGACGGTCAGTCCCATCGGCAGGCAGAACCGCTATGCCGCGTGCGTGCGCTTCAACGCCCGCAACAGCGACGGCCGCTACGTCGGCAGCAGGGACGTGCTGGCGGTCTTCGCCGCCGGCCGCTTCGACCAGTTTATCGACTCCGCCCAGTCCGGACCGGCGAACGAGGCAAATCAGACGGCCTTCGTGAAAGAGCTGTGCGGCGCGGCTGAGTACAAGCGCTTCCCGGAATTGGAAGCGCTCACGCGTAAGCCGTTGAATTAATTTCTATTTCTCAGTCAATCGAATGGCGTCAATTTTCGCTTAAAGCAAATGATTTCAACGTCACAGCGGGTTAGCGCAATTTGACGCATTTCGATACAGAGTGGGATAAGAAACGGCCGACCTCCTAAGCCGCTCAAAACGCCCTTAGCGACGGAGCGACGGACCTAGCTCTGGAAAAACGCACCAGCGGCCTTCCTACGCTCTTTGCGATCCACAAACCTGTTAATAAATGGTTGACGCCTTAAGCCGATTTTTACTCTGAGCCTTCAGGATGCTTCCCAAAACAGGGAAGGCTCCGGCAACTATGTCTAATACTCCTGAGTTCAAGTTTAAGCTTGAGATATCCACTAAAGGCGGAACTAAACATCTACTTGCAGTAACCTTGTTACTACTAGTCCTTCTAGCTCCTATTGTCGCATATATTGTCTATCTACTTTATCATTAAAGAATAGTCACAGCAGCAACGTTGCCTCTTGCATACGTTCTTGTTCTGCTCTCCAGTCTTCACCGCTATGTGGAGAGACCCTACCGAGCGCAAGACCTTCGTCTTCATGGCCCGTATGGGACTTGTCTAAGGGTCTGGCTATGATCCGAGGTATGAAGCGATCTCTAACTGAGGACCAACAAAAGCAGGTAGCAGAGACAATCGTCCACGAATTAGAAACAACTAACTGGAAGATCGAAGAAGGACCTCCGGGAAGACCACCCGGCTAACGGTGTCTCTTGAGACCGAATCGAGCGTGAGATTATAAATAAAATCAACCGCTTATTGCATACCGACAAAAAACAGCTATCCCTCCCCCTCCCTATGAAAGGGAGTACTCTTTGTTCCATCTATTTGATTTGATTAAGCATCCAATTTCGTCTCCGCGTGTGTGGATTGGGAGGAATCCGGGAGCTTGCAATCCTTTCCAGGGAATGACGTTGCTTTTCCTAAAGGAGAAGCCCGTCATGCCCAATCGCCGTCCGGAATTGCTATTTAGCTTTCTGACCTTCAAGCTTTCAGCTAAGGGGGTAATAG
>Ga0137361_10001151_pt1 | contig 15973 bp, 12 predicted proteins | sample Mad1_80_16metaG_FD_104923 | JGI IMG/M metagenome (GOLD analysis project Ga0137361, IMG submission 104923) | Vadose zone soil microbial communities from Angelo Coast Range Reserve, California, USA - Mad1_80_16 metaG | ecosystem: Environmental > Terrestrial > Soil > Vadose zone | place: USA... | reverse complement strand
GTCTGGCCCGCGAGGTCCTTGAGCAGCACCGTATCGGCGAGGTGTTCCGCCATGTATTCGGTGGCGCGCCGCAGCTGCCATGGTGCCAGCCCACCCCACTGATCCTTGGAGCGCGCGTGCTGGCAGCGCTCGCCGCGCAGGCCGACTTTCTTGAGCGACTGCCACAGGTGCCGCCGCTCTTCCGGGCTAAGGACGCTCATCACGGTCTCGATGTCCTCCGTGTGCCGGGCATAGATCCTCGTGATCGTCGTGCGTCCCTCTTCCGTCAGCTCGAACCCTGCCGAGTTCCGCCGATCGAGCGCGGGTTGCTCCCGGACCACGCCACGACGCCGCAACCGCTCGACCGCCACCTTCAGGGGACCCGCGGCCAGACGGACCTTCTGCTCGAGGGCGGGCAGGGTCAACGGGCCCTTGTGCAGCAGCGCTTCCAGGATGGCGAAGTCGGGATTCTGGATTCCTTCGCGGGCCAGGCCCGTCTCAAGGAACTCGGCGAGCGCGCGAAAGGCGCGCATGAAAACGATCACGAGCTTCGGGGTTGGGATGTCGGATGTCTGCGGCACGCCCGGCAATCCTACCGCCGGTTGCCGCTGCGGTTGACGGACCAGGGTCGGCGCTCCGCGAGCGCACTCCCTCCCTGAGCATGATCATAGGCCGGCTTTGGCTAGAGAGGCAGCGATCAACCCATGGTGGCGGGATCCCACCAAGATGACGTCGTAGTCACGAGAGTCAGTCCGAAGGTTGGTCATCCTAACGCTTTAGACCATCACAAAGAACGGTCACGTCAGGTTGGCGCCGCCGTCGACGAGGATCGTCTGACCGTTCACGTAGGCGCCGTCGTCCGAGAACAGGAACGCCACCATTGCCGCGATGTCCTCGGGGACGCCAAGCCGCGGCGACCGCACCGACGCGAGCATCTGATCGAGGTATTCCTCGGTCAAGATGCGCTTCGCGGCTGCGGTGAGCGTGACACCAGGAGCCACGATGTTGCTACGAACGCCGTGCTTACCGCCGACGGTGGCTGTGTGTCGGTTGAGTCCGATGAGACCGCTCTTCGCCGTTTGATAGGCCACACGTTGGCCCTCACCCATCCACACTTCGCTGGACATGGTGTTGACGATAGAGCCGCCGCCTCGCGCAATCAGGAGGGGCAGGGCATGTCGGATGCCGTACATGTAACCGGTGAGGGTGACGTCAATCGTGCGCTCCCACACATCGAGGGGCACCGAGCGGACGTCGGTATCCCTGCCAATGGTCCCCGACGACAGATCGGCGGCGACGTTGAAGAGGGCATCCAACCCCCGAAGGTCCCTGGCGGCGAATCCAATGAGGTCCTTGTAGGCCGATTCGTCGGTAATATCGAATCCTCTGGCGACGGCATATCCGCCCGTGGATTTGATCTCATCAACCACGACCTGTGCGGCAGCCGCGTTGAGATCTGCCGCGACCACCTTCATCCCTTCCTGAGCTAAACGGATGGCCGTGGCGCCGCCGATGTTTCCAGGTGCTGCGCCGGCCACGATGGCTACCTTGTCGCGAAGTCCCCTCATTGCAATCTCCTCAATCGCCCCAACTGGTCAAACGTTCGAGCGAGCCTAGTCGTGCGGTCTCAGCGCCCGTCTGTTTCGAGTCGCGTGCGTCGGTATCTGGCGTCATACCGCGAATCTAGGCCTGCCGCTGGCTTCGGTCTTGACGCTTGTCGCCGTCCGTTGACGCAAAACGGCGGCTACTGGCGATGGGCGGGCTCTCAAAGACCCGGCGGCACGCCGACGACTTCCTTTCGATCGCCACCGTCAGGGGACCCGCGGCCAGACACACCTTCTGCTCGAGGGCGGCTACGGAGGTGGGCAGCCGCGGTGTCTACACTCAAGCCGCGAGTGAGGACGTGATGTCCTCCAGCGAAAATGGACAGGAAATAGACAAATCCGCCTTCCGGCGGATCCTCTATTCCGCTAAGTTATTGTTGGAGTTGGTGGAGCTGATGGGGATCGAACCCATGACCTCGTGAATGCCATCATCCAGGCCTGCGGCCTGCGCCAATGCCTCGGGTTCAGGCCATCGGGTCGCTCAGGGTCCGGGCTCGGAGAAGGAAAAAGGCCGGAGACCGAGTCTTGTTGAGGGTCGGAGCGGCGCTTCGACGTGGGCGCTCCCCGACCGGGCAGCATGGCCGCCCGGCCGGAGTCGGGCCAAATCACCTACCGGTCATTGCCGAGGCTGGGCCACGTCGAATCGGTCGAGGTTCATCACCTTGGTCCACGCCGCCACGAAGTCCTGGACGAACTGCGCCTGCGCGTCCGAGCTTCCGTAGACCTCGGCGAGGGCGCGGAGCTGGGAGTTCGAACCGAAGACGAGATCGACACGCGTGCCCGTCCACTTGACCTGGCCCGTCTTGCGATCGCGCCCCTCGAACACGTCTTTCGCGTCCGAGACTGCCTTCCACTCCGTGCCCATGTCGAGCAGGTTCACGAAGAAGTCGTTGGTCAGCGTCTCCGGCCGCTTGGTGAGGACGCCGATCTGCCAGTTCCCGACGTTGGCATTCAGCGCGCGCATCCCGCCCACCAGGACCGTCAGCTCGGGCGCGGTCAGCGTCAGTAGCTGCGCCCTGTCGATCAGCATCGCCTCGGCCGACACGGTCTGCTTGCCCTTGAGGTAGTTGCGGAAGCCGTCGGCGATCGGCTCGAGCACCGCGAAGGATTCGACGTCGGTTTGCGCCTGCGAGGCGTCCGAGCGCCCCGGCGTGAAGGGAACCGTCACGTTGAGGCCGGCCTTCTTCGCCGCCTGCTCGACGCCGGCACAGCCGCCGAGCACGATCAGGTCGGCAAGCGAGACCTTCTTGCCGCTCGTTGTCGTCTTGTTGAACTCGCCCTGGATGCCCTCGAGTGTCTTGAGTACCTTCGCCAACTGCTGCGGCTGGTTGACCGGCCAGTCTTTCTGCGGCGCCAGGCGAATGCGGGCCCCGTTGGCGCCGCCGCGCCTGTCCGAGCCGCGGAACGTGGACGCCGACGCCCAGGCCGTCGAGACCAGCTCGGAGACGGACAGGCCCGACGCCAGGACCTTGCTCTTGAGCGAGGCGACGTCTTGCGCGTCGATCGCCTTGTAGGTCGCCGCGGGGACCGGGTCCTGCCAGATCAGCTCTTCCTTGGGAACCTCCGGTCCGAGATAGCGCGCGCGCGGCCCCATGTCGCGGTGCGTCAGCTTGAACCAGGCGCGGGCGAACGCGTCCGCGAACTGGTCCGGATGCTCCATGAAGCGGCGCGAGATCTTCTCGTAAACCGGGTCGAACCGCAGCGAGAGGTCGGTGGTCAGCATGGACGGCGCCATGCGCTTCGACTTGTCGTGGGCGTCCGGCACCGTGTCCGCGCCCGCCCCGTTCTTCGGCTTCCACTGATGCGCGCCGGCGGGGCTCTTCGTCAGCTCCCACTCGTAGCTGAACAGGTGCTTGAAGTAATCGCCGCTCCACTTCGTCGGCGTCGTGGTCCACGTGACTTCCAGGCCGCTCGAGATCGTGTCGCCGCCCAGGCCTTTGCCGTAGCCGCTCCTCCAGCCGAAGCCCTGCGCCTCCAGCTCGTCGGCTTCCGGATCGGCTCCCTTGTGCGACTCAGGGGCGGCACCGTGGGCCTTGCCGAAGGTGTGGCCGCCAGCGATCAGCGCGACCGTCTCCTCGTCGTTCATCGCCATGCGCTTGAAAGTCTCGCGGATGTCCCGGGCCGCCGCCACGGGATCGGGATTGCCGTTCGGGCCTTGCGGATTGACGTAGATCAGGCCCATCTGGACGGCGCCGAGCGGGTTCTCGAGGTTGCGGTCGCCGGTGTAGCGCTTGTCCTGCAGCCACTCGCTCTCGGAGCCCCAGTAGACGTCCTGATCCGGCTCCCAGACGTCGGGGCGGCCGCCGCCGAAGCCGAAGGTCTTGAAGCCCATCGTCTCTAGCGCGACGTTGCCGGTGAGGATCATCAGGTCGGCCCAGGAGATCTTCCGGCCGTACTTCTGCTTGATGGGCCAGAGCAGGCGGCGCGCCTTGTCCAGGCTGACGTTGTCCGGCCAGCTGTTGAGCGGCGCGAAGCGCTGCTGGCCCCGGCCGCCGCCGCCGCGGCCGTCAAAGGTCCGGTACGTGCCGGCGCTGTGCCAGGCCATGCGGATGAAGAACGGCCCGTAGTGACCGAAGTCCGCCGGCCACCAGGGCTGTGAGTCGGTCATGAGGGCCGCGAGGTCCTTCTTGAGGGCTCCGAAGTCGAGGCTCTTGAACTCCTTCGCGTAGTCGAAGTCCTCGCCCATGGGATCGGACTTCGAGGAATGGTTGTGCAGGAGGTTCACGCGCAACTGGTTCGGCCACCAGTCGTGGTTGGACGTGCCGCCGCCGGCGGCGTGATTGAACGGGCACTTCCCTCCGACCGTCTCGGTGCTCATGGCGCTCCTTTCAGCTCTGCAGACCGCTCGCGCTTCAAGATTACGCGCCAGCATGTCCGAAGCGCCTTGAACGGTCCAACGACTTATTTTGGTTACAATGATCGAATCTCTCGATGGACCGTCCCGCCCTCCCGACGCTGCGCCAGCTCGCCTACCTGGTCGAGCTCTCCGAGCGCCTGAACTTCCGCGTCGCAGCCGAGGCTCAGTTCGTCACCCAGTCCACGATGTCCGCCGGGATCAAGGAGCTCGAGACGCTCCTGGGCGTCCAGCTCGTCGAGCGCGACAAGCGCCACGTACGACTCACCGCGGTGGGGGAGGACGTCGTCGCGCGGGCGAAAGACCTCCTGGCCGCGGCGCGGGACCTGGCGGAGGCCGCCCGCTCCGCGACGCGCCCCCTGTCCGGGCCGCTGCGCCTCGGCGCGATTCCCACGATCGCGCCCTACCTGCTGCCAAATGTGCTTCCGGCCCTGCGGAAAGCGCACCCCGAACTGAAGCTCTACCTGCGTGAGGACCTCACGAAGCGCCTGCTCGAGCGCCTGCGCGCGGGCGGCCTGGACGTCGCGCTGATCGCGCTGCCCTTCGACACCGGCGACCTGTACGTGCGCGGGCTGTTCAAGGACCAGTTCTCGTTCGTCGCACGCGAAGCCGATCCCGCGGTCCGGGGGAAGGGCGTCGCGCTAGGGAAGATCGACACCGGCGACATGCTGCTCCTGGAAGAAGGGCACTGCCTGCGCGACCACGCGATCGCCGCGTGCGGCTCCCGGCGCGATTGGGAATCCCGCGTCGAAGCCACCAGCCTGGCGACCCTGATCCAGATGGTCGAAGGCGGACTGGGCGTGACGCTCCTGCCCGGGATCACGCTCGACGCGGGCATCCTCAAAGGCACTCGGCTCGTGGCGCGCCCGCTCTCGCCGCCGGCGCCCGCGCGCACGCTGGCGCTCGTGGCGCGGCGCACGTCTCCGCGCCGCCGCGATGCGGATCTGCTCGCGGAGTTCCTCCTCGAGCAGCACGGCCGGTCGAGGCGGCACTCGGCAAAGGCCTGAGGCCGCAGTTGTTGACGATTTGGTGCGCCCGATCGGGCTCGAACCTAAAGGCTTCGCCAGGCTCCCGCCCGCGCTGACCGGTTCGACAGACTGTGGATTTGAGTAGCTCGCTTGAGACAGATCGGCTCCGCGACGGCGTGAACTCATAGCGGCCGGCGCGCGAGAAGGTAGAGCGTGACCGGCTGCGTTCCCTGTTCCAAGACCTGAAAGCCGGCTTCCTGGAGACGCGCGGTCCACCAGGCAGGGCCGCGGGTGCCGCCGTGCGCGAGCATGGGGCCGTAGGCGAACTTGGCCCAGCGGTCATTGGAAATCAGAATGAGCAGGAAGTCTCCGCCGGGCTTGACGACGCGAAAGGCCTCGGCGAGCGCCTTGGCCGAGCCCTCGCGGTTGACGTGATCGACGGCGTAGGCGCTGACGACGGCGTCGAAAGAGGCCGAGGCGAAGGGAAGCTGGCGCATGTCGGCGGTCTCGATGGTGGCGCGGTTGTCCACGCCGGCGACTTTTAGGTTGGCGAGCAGGCGCTCCTGGGGGCTCTGGCCAGGGCCGAAGTGCTCCTCGAAGGACTGGCCGAAGAGATCGGAAGCGACCAGGGTGGCCTGGGGGCGCGCGGCCAGGACCATGATGGAGGAGCGGCCGGTTCCGGCGCCGATATCGAGAACGCGGCCTTTGCCTTCCCGGAAGAAATTGGCGGTGGGAAGCGGCGGAACGCTGTTGATGTTGAACAGGAACCTGCTCATGAAGAGCGAGACGCCGGACCAGAGAACCACAGCGGCGAACAGGACGATGGCTCCCTTGCCCCATTTCCGGGCGAGCGCCATCAGCAGAAGTGCGAGGGCGGGGACGAGGACCACGACGTGGCCGTAACTGAGCCACCAGGGATAGCCGAAATCGATATGGGCGTTCACCGTCACGGATTATGCCTCGCAGGGGCTGCACTTGTGCTCAATGGCGCTCTTCGGTGGTCTTCCCAACAGTGACGGGCTCAGGCTCGGCAGCGGGGCCGACACCTCGCGCGCAGGTGTGATTGGGAGCTCGTTGCTAGAGTTGGTGGAGCTGATGGGGATCGAACCCATGACCTCGTGAATGCCATCATTGAGGTCTCCAGGCCGAGCCATCGGCCGCCGCCCTTCGAGACCAAGTTCTGAACGACGGCGCGCCGGACCATCTGGGATCGATGGTCCGGCGCGTCCACCAGCTACCGAGCCGACGCGAGCTCCACTCCCTTGGCGGCCTTCGCGATGAGAGAAGCGACCGCATCCGGCTGCGACACATAGACGGCGTGGCTGCCCTTGACCTCGACGACGGTCGCACCGGCGCGCTTGGACATGGCGCGCTGAGCGTCGGGCGGGATCATCCTGTCTTCCGTGGAGACCAGGTACCAGCTGGGCTTCGTTCTCCACGCCGCCTCACTGATCTTGCCGCTCAGTGCTTCGACACCCCACGGCACCTGGGAATCGGCCATGAAGGCCGCGGCCTCCGGGCTAACGTCCCCCGCGAACGAGGCGGGGAATTTGGCCTTGTCGAGAAGGAGATATCCGTCTTGCGGCGGCAGAATCGGAGGCACCGCAGCGCCCGGCGGCGGGTCCTTGAGCAGCGAAGACACGGACTCGCCCTTGTCCGGTGCGAATGCAGCGACGTATACGAGCCCGGCGACCTTCGGGTCGTTACCCGCCTCGGTGATCACGGCGCCACCGTACGAGTGGCCGACGAGAATCGCCGGACCGTTCTGGGCCGCGAGGGCCCGCTTGGTGACCGCCACGTCGTCGGCCAGAGAGAGTGTGGGATTCTGGACGATCGTGACGGCATAGCCGTCCTTCTTCAATGCCTTGTAGACGCCTTCCCAGCCGGATCCGTCCACGAAGCCACCGTGGACGAGGACCACGTTGCGTACGGCGCCGGCCGCGCTCGCATGTGACATGACAGCCTCCCCAGAAATGACCAACAGGGCCCCGCCTGCCAGGATCCCCGCACGAATCTTTGCGTTCATCTTGACCTCCTTCGCCGCTCGTCTTTCCGAAGCTCGCCGAACACTGCGTCCGCGAGGACGAACGACCTGGCGATAAGGTAGGACCCTTCCGGTTTCTGCGACACCCCAGGAACTACGGAAGAGAGCCTGGATTTTTCTGCAGGTCTGATCTAACCCCGGCCGCCGCTAGTCCCCGTGAGGAACTCGCGCACTCGCGAGAGCGGCGTCGGGCGTGCCTTCTGGAAGGCAATGCCTCCGGGAACGACCAGGGTGATCGCGGTACCGGAGCTTTGGGAGCTGGTGAGGGTGAGCTTGCCTTCGATGTGGACGGCCCGCTCGCGCATTCCCTGCAGGCCGAAATGGCCGGGCTTCCCCTGGTCCAGGTAGGCGGCATCGATTCCGAAACCATCGTCGGTGACGCGCAGGGTCAGGTCATGCGCGTACTCGAGCGCCACGCTCAATCGGCTCGCCCTCGAGTGCAGGCAGGCGTTGAGGATCGCCTCGTAGCCGATGCGATACACCTCGTCCCTGACGATCGGGTGCATCTCTCGGGGATCGCCCACGACCGAGCACGTGGCCGCCATCGAGACTGGAACGACCTCGCTCAGGGTCGCGCGCTTGAATGCCTCGAAGAGGTCGTTCCCTTCCATGGTGGACGTGCGCAGGGAGTGGAGCGCCGCGCGCCCTTCCTGCATGGCCCGCGCGAGCCACTCGGCGAGATTCTCCATGGCGCCACGCATCCGAGCGGCGTCGGTGGCGGGGTCCAGTGCATCGTCGGCGACCATCTTGCTGCCTTGGATCGTCTGGAGAAGCGTGTCGTGGATGTCTCGGGCCAATCGTGTGCGCTCCGCCAAACGCTCGTCGAAGCGGGCGCCGGCCGTTGCTTCGATTTGGTGCACCCGTAGCCGGTAGAGCGCCCAGAGAATGAGGGCGCCGGAAACGGCGCTCAGGACCTGGAACACGTTCGTCTGGTACCAGGCCGGCGCGACGCTGAAGCGGAGCGTCGCCCCCTCCTCGTTCCAGACGCCGTCTTTGTTGCAGGCGATCACGTGGAACCGGTAGTCGCCGGGCCCGAGGTCGCTGTAGAAGGCCTGCCGCCGCGTTCCGGAATCCACCCAGTCGGGGTCTCGGCCATCCAGCTTGTATCGGAAGCGCACCTTCTCGGGCACGGCCATGCTGGGAGCCGTATAGCTGATCTGCAGATCGCGCGTGAGCGGCGGAAGGCGGAGATCCGCCGAAAGGGCATAGTTCCTGCGATCGGCAATGACCTCGTCGACGTGAACTGGGGGCGGCAACGTGTTTCGAGGCAGGTGTTCCGGGTCGACCATCTGCAGCATGCCGGCGTTTGCGAACCACAACCGTCCATCGGGAGACCGCCCGGCGGCCTGGAAGGCCGCCCCGCCCGGCAGCCAGCCGTCCAGAACGTCGAGGACTTTCGGATGGACCTGGACCTGTGGGTCTTTCCACCACCCGTCGAGTTCCTCACGAGTGACGCCGAGGAGCCCACAGGCTGTGGCGAGCCAGATCCCGCGTTCGCCGTCCTCGACCATGCCCGTCATGCGGTCGCAGGGGAGGCCGTTCCGCACGGTGAGGAGGCGTTTGGTTCCGTTGCGCCAACCGATGAGTCCAAACCCGGTCGCCCCTAGGACCGTGCCTTCGCTGCTGACCACGATCTGCTGGATGTGGGTGAGGGCCGGGAGTCGATTCGGGTCGTCTCCAAAGGAAAAGGACTCGAGCACCCCGCCCCGCAGTCGAGCCAGCTCGCCGCTCGCCAGACCCAGCCACACTCCGCCCGCGGGATCGGCCGCCACGCGCCGGGACGTGGGTACACGCGGGTCCGGAAAGACCTCGCGAACCCAGTCTTCCTGGATGCGGACCAGCTTCCTGGGCGACCCGCCCAGCTCGGCCCAGACGCTTCCGTCCACGTCCTCGGTCAAGCCCATGACCATCCCGGCCGGGATGTCGATTCGCTGGAAGTGGCCGTCGCGGAGGACAGTCAAGGAGTCGTCGAGGCCCACCCACAGTCGGCCGGCACGGTCCTCGAGCATCGAAGTCACCTGTGTCCCCGGCAGGCCTCGGCCGATCCGGAAGGAGGTCACGACGCCGTCACGGATGGCATCGAGGGCCTCGGCGCCTCCTGCCCAGACGGTCCCGTCCCGTGCAGCCAGGACCGAATCGACTTCATCAGTGCTAAGCCCTTCGCGCGTCGAGAACGTCACGACCCCAAGGTCGCGGAAGGTGTCGAGGCCCTTCGGGGTCGTCACCACGAGCGTTCCCTCGCGGTCCTCGAAGAGCTGGATGACGCTGTCGCCGGACAGGCCGTCGGTGGCTCCGAAGTGGTCCACCGTCTCTCCGTGAATGCGATACACGCCCTTGCTGAAGGTACCCACCCACAGGGCGCCATCGCGGTCGATGTGGAGTGCTGTCACCGTCAACGTGGTGCCATCCAGCCCTGCGCCGGTGAATGCCTTCCAATTCCCGCCCACCAGGCGCTGGAGGCCGAGGCCGGGACCGGGAGCCCCTATGCCCACCCAAATCGAGCCGTCCGGCGCGGGAACGAGGGCGGCGACTCCCGTCTGGCCCGTTTTGGAGCGAAGTCCAGGGACCGGGTACGCGGTGTGCGACGCGGGCGTCCAGCGGAGGACGTTGGCGTCGGCGCCCATCCACAGGTTGCCGGCCTCGTCCTCCGCGATCGGTTTGGGATAGCCGGCCTCGATGCCCTCAGCTTTTCCGTAGCACCGCACTCCGGAGCCCTGGACTCGGCACAAGCCGCCCTGTTTCCCTGTCAGGGACGAGCCGCAGAACCAGACCGTACCGTCACGGGCCTCGAGGATCGAGTAGATACGGAGATCGACGGGGTAGTTGATGAGCCGCTCGTTGTTCCAATGACTCAGATAGCCGTCGGCGCCGATCCAGAGGCTCCCGTCGTGAGCCGCCAGGAGCGCCGCCGACTCCACCGGACCCGGCAGTCGCTGTCCCTCAGGCGGCGACCAAGGACGGAAACGCACGCCATCGAAGCGGATCAGCCCTGTTCTGGTCGAGATCCACAGGAAGCCGTCCCTGGTTTGGACACTTTCGGTGGGAGCAGCGCCGCCGAAGTAACCGTCCCGCGTCCTCCAGGACGAGTGCCCGTACTGGGATATCCGTGCCTTCGGATTGAGCGCCCAGGCAGGGCTCGCGGTGAGGAGTGCTACGAAAGAGGGGAGAAGCGCACGCACAAGAGTCACCGGCTCTGCTCCATTGGTCGGAAGACTACACGCTCCTGTCTCTCTCGCGCCCCGCCAAGCGCCCTAGTTGCGAGCCTGTAGGTTTCTACAGGTTCGCAGGCCGCCTACATCGAGAGCAGGCCCCTCCGAAGGGCGATGGTCACGGCGTGCGTCCGATCGTTGGCGCCAAGCTTGCCCACGAGGTTCTTGATGTGGAAGTTGACCGTACTCTCCGCGACCTTGAGCTGGTCGGCGATCTGCTTGTTGCGATAGCCGTCTCGAATCAGCTGGAGCACCTCCAGCTCACGGGCGGTGAGGTCCTCGTCGCCGAGATGCTCCGCGAGGCGAGCCGCCACTTCCGGCGGCACGTGCCGGTGGCCCGCGTGGACCGATCGCACGACGGCCAGTAGCTCGTCCTTGGGCATGCTCTTGAGCAGATAGGCCGACGCTCCCGCCCGCATCGCGCGTTGGATCTCGCCGTCGCTGTCCGAGGTGGTCAGCATGATGACGCGCGCGCGTGGGAACTCCCCTCGGATCGCGACGAGAGAGTCCGTCCCGTTGGTGCCGGGTAGGCGAAGGTCCATCAGGGTGATGTCCGGCCGATGGCGTCGGAACTCGGCCATGGCCTCCACCGCATTCGTGGCCTGGGCCACGAGCCGCATGTCCTTCTGCGACCCGATGATCGTACCCAGGCCCTCCCGGAAGACCGGATGGTCTTCCACGGTCAGGATGCGGATCGGCTCCAGCTCAGCCACCCGGCCACCCTCCAGAAAAACGCAGCGCCGAACCTGCCGCTTCTAGGGAAGCACAACATCAGCGAGGGGTTTGTCGTGCGGATTGTACAGCACCAGCAAGAGGCGGCAGCGGGTGGACCGCTAGCGTAGGCAGACACTCGAATTCGTCACCGCGGAGCGCCGTCCTGGTGGCCTCCAATGAGGAGCGCGCTAGTCATGGACGCCCCTCACCAGGAGCGGATCGACCCTCAATGAGGTAGATGCGATCAAGAGTCGTTCCGTGGATGCGTCGCCGTCGGCCTGCGGACTTGGTCGAATACACGATCTGGCGGATGACTGCGCTACGCTCGTGCCTCATGGTCCTGCGTACGGGCCTCGGCACGTCGGCTACTGGCTCACGGTGGGACGTCGCCGACGGGCAAATGTGCCGGTCTCGTGGTTCCAAGAAGTGCAGCGGGGTTTCGTGGCGTTCCTGTCGAAAATAGACAAGAAATAGACAAATCGGGCGGTTCGCCGATTCGCTGTCCCGCTAAGTTGTTGCTGGAGTTGGTGGAGCTGATGGGGATCGAACCCATGACCTCGTGAATGCCATACACGTGGGCTCCCAGCTGCGCTGTCTCGGCTGGCGACCCTTTGGCCGGGAGTAGTCTAGGACAATGGGGCCCCTCATAGTCCGATTCTCAGGCCGCGCGTCTTACGACCAAGAGCGAGACATCGTCGTGCCAGCGCGCCTCGCCCACGAATGCCTCGACCGCTCCGAGAAGCTGGTGCGCGACCTCGTCGGCGGGGCGCCCAGCAGTCTCGCGGAAGCTGCCCAGCAACCGCTCGTCGCCGAAGAACGCGCCACCCTCATTCAGGGCCTCGGTCACGCCGTCCGAGTACACCACCAGGGTCTGGGGCGCAGCCAGATCGAGCGATTGCTCCTCATACGTTGCCCCGTGGGGATACCGAGCGCAGGGCCGCCCGCGGGCAGCGGCTGGATGTGACCCGGTCCGACGACCAGCGGGGGCATGTGCCCCGCGTTCACCAGGCGGATGTGCGCCGATCCAGGCTCGAGTTCCAGGTAAACGAGGGTGGCGAAGCGGTTCTCCAGGCCCCGCTTGCGGAAAGCCTCGTGCAGCCTGGAGGCGAGCGCCGCGAGGGAGGGCAGCTCCGAGACGAAGGCCAGGAGTGTCGCCTGGAGCCGAGCCATCAGCAGCGCCGCCGGCAGTCCCTTGCCCGATACGTCGGCCAGCACGAGCCCTACGCGCCCGTCCTCATGGGTCACGAAGTCGACCAGGTCACCCCCCACCTCGTTCGCGGGTCGGGTCGAGATCCAAACGTCCCAGCCCGCAACCTGCGGCGCCTCCTTGGGCAGCAGCGCCTGCTGAACGACGCGGCCCGCTTGCAGCTCGCTCTTGGCCACCAGCTTGTCCTTCAGCTCGAGCATAAGCAGCAACAGGAACAGGACGATCGGGAAGCCGCCGAAGTCGATCTGCAGCGAGTGGCCGTCGCCATGCGACTGGACGTTGACGCAAAGCAGCATCGCCAGCGCGAGCAGCACACGCCGTGCGGGGGCCAGGTTCAGAAAGAGGCTCTTTAGCAGCCAGCCGCTGCGGTGTAGCCAGCGCCGCAGCCGGCCCATGCCGGCGAGCCGCCGCCGCCTCTCTTCGGAGACGTAGAAGGCTTCCAGATCCTCGAAGGTCCGCGCGGCCGCACGGCGGAAGCCTCGCCGCCGAGTCTCGCCGAAGACCCGGCGTGTGTCTCGCGTCAGCGTGCGGATCAGCGGAAGCTCACCGCCGTCCCGAGAGGAGCCCGTGACGCGAATGATAACGCCCTTGGGGGCCGAGGAGGGGTATTCCTCCTCGGGGTTTGCCGCCTCTTGTGCCGATTTCCCTCAGAGCTGCCGCAGTGGCGCCCAGCGCGCTGAGCCGTATCTGTCAAGGCCGAGAGGAGGGTGTAGACGCTGGGTGTTGAGGCCAGTCCCTTGCTGGACCCGCAAGAATCGCGTTTCAATTCCGATCGCGCCCCTACACTCGAACTATAACCTTCGGCTCCGGAGGCTCGCGAGGAGGTGTGTCAAGTGCGGCGAAGGCTCATGAATCGAATCATGAGAGCAATGCCCACGGTCGTCACTTGTCCGCGTACCGTTTGGCCGCTGCGAGGTCTCGGCGCAGTTCCTCCGCCGTGCGACGCGGACCGTAGCCCGGCGTATCGCGCTGAATCCGCCAGCCTTCCTTGAGCGGCCCCGCATCCACGGTGTCGAAGCCGAACTGGTCGAGCAGCCGCGTGACGGTGGCCTTGGCCCCAGCATCGTCGCCCGCGATGACCAGCGCTCGTCGGTTCTTCGAGCCCGCGGGCCGGCCGTCGGTGGTGAGCTGCGCGGCATAGATATGGTTGAATGCCTTGACCACCTTCGCGGTAGGCAGGTGAGCCTGCAATAGTTCGGAGGTGGTGGTCGACTCGTTGTCGAGTTCGGGGATGTGGCCATCTCGTTGCGGGTAGTAGTTGTTGGTGTCGATCACGACTTTGCCCGCGAGCGGCTCGACCGGCACCGCGCGGTAGTTCTTCAAGGGTACGGTGACGACCACGACGTCGCCCGCCCGTGCCGCTTCGATGGCCGTCGCGGCGCGGGCTTTCGGTCCGAGTTCGGAGACTAGCGCGGACAAGGTTTCCGGCCCACGCGAATTGCTGATCACGACGTTGTACCCGTGTGCCACCGCAAGTCGCCCGATCTGGCTTCCGATGTGTCCGGCACCGATCAGTCCAATGGTCGTCATGGCAGTCAGTATAAAACCGGCGGCAACCCGACAGAGCCATCCCGCTGACTGTCGAGGGTGCTGGCAAGAGGGCGACTAGGCCATGGACGGGCGAACCCAGATGAGGCAATGGGCATGAAAGATCCGTCCGAACTTCGTTGTTCCCCGGAGACGCAGACAGTCCCAGGCCGTGCCGCCGTCGCGGTGTGACCCATGTGTGACCCAAGTACGCCGACCCACTCTGGGTCACTCCTTAGGGCTTGGCCGAGGCCCTTGTCACCGGATGCCGACGCAATCGGCTCCTCGGGGTTGGTGCCGCCGAGCCTTGGCAGGCCGTCGCGCGGAGGAAAGAAGATGACTCGTTTGCACCTATTTCGCACCTGAAACGGGTTTGGTCTCCGGGCGCGATTTCGTAAGTTCTTGAGTGGCTTGGTGGACCGCGGAGGGATCGAACCCCCGACCTCCTGATTGCGAATAAGACCGAGGGGGAGCCTCAACAGGTCCCAGAAGATCTGGGCCCATCTCCCGACGACAAGAAGCCCGAGGCCGCGACCAGATGAGACCCGCCCAGACCCAGCTCTACGCCCGGGAGTAGCGCCTCCCCGCGAAACTGCCAGGAGGTCCAAGACTGACTCCCCTCGAGCGGCCCCTGCCGTGGGCAGCAAGGAAGCGGTGGCGGCCAGGGTGGTAAGCCTGGCGCGCGCCTCGCGTGGCGGAGGTGGCCATGGTCCAGCCGGCGGTGGTGCGCCAGAAACAGACCCTGGCCGATCGCGACTGGGGCGGCAGGAGAGGGACCTGATAGTGGTAAGCTGGGGCTCCATTCGGGCGCAACCGCGAGGGTCGCTTCAGTGACGTTGACATCCTGGGTACTCAGGCCAGCCACACGCCGCAGGGCCAGCCACATCGGAGTGTGTCTGGCCGTGTTTCTCGCACCGGTCTGGGCGGCGCGCGGGGCGGGAAGTGACGAGGCAAACGGCGTCGTCGTCGACCAGACTTCTTCGCCGCTGTCCGGCGTCACCGTCCAGTTCCTCGACGGCAGTCGCGTCCTCGCCACGACTTGGACAGGCGCCGACGGCGCCTTTGCGCTCGGAACTTGCGGGCCCAATTACGAGGTCAGGGTGTCGCTGTCTGGTTTCGAGACGGTGACCGTGGCCTGCCCAGACGCGGCTCGCATCGTGCTTCCCCTGCGTAGGGTCTCGGAGACCCTGGACGTGGTGGCTTCGGCGGTGGCCGCCGATTCGCCCACCTCCCTCGTTGTCGGGACCGCGCTCTCCCGCGTGACCATGCAGCACTTGCCAACGGCCAGCCAGCATACACGGGACGCCCTCCCCCTCCTCCCTTCCGTGATCCGAGGAGTCGATGGCTTGCTCCACATCGACGGCGTGCGCCCGCACGAGTCGCCGCTGTTGATCGACGGCTTCAACGTGACGGACCCGGCGAGCGGCGTGTCCTCGATCGATCTGCCCCTCGAGAGCGTCAAGTCTACCCAGGTCCTGCGGGATCCGATGTCCGTCACGGTCGGAGGCGCCCTCGGCTCGCTGGTGGCGATCGAAACGCGTTCGGGAGGCGACTCCATCGAGGGCGGGATCCAGGGTTTCGTGCCCCGGCCGCGACTCACGGGTGGTGGTTTCGGGCGGCTCGAAGGGTTCTCTCCGCGCGCTTTCGCGAGCGGCAGCGCTGGGGCCGCCCTGCGCTACGTCGTCTCCGGGGAATTTGACTTCGATCGCATCCCGGTGCCGGGCGTCACGACGAGGGCTGGGACTCCTGACTCGCGGCAAGTGGGCGGCGCCCTCTTCGGCCGCGTTGACCTGCGTCTCACCGAGGCCGATTCGCTGGGCGTGGAAGGCATCTTTTTCCCGCGGGCGCAGCGCCTCCACGGCCTCAG
>Ga0137361_10001149_pt1 | contig 15989 bp, 15 predicted proteins | sample Mad1_80_16metaG_FD_104923 | JGI IMG/M metagenome (GOLD analysis project Ga0137361, IMG submission 104923) | Vadose zone soil microbial communities from Angelo Coast Range Reserve, California, USA - Mad1_80_16 metaG | ecosystem: Environmental > Terrestrial > Soil > Vadose zone | place: USA... | reverse complement strand
GGCTGATGCCGAAGCAGCCGTGGCCGCCGCCACCGTGCCCGATCTGGAGCGCCGCATTGCCCAGAACGAAAACGCTCTGAGCGTCCTCCTGGGCCGCAATCCCGGTCCCATCGCTCGCGGCACACCGCTCGACGGGCAACGGCTGCCGCCGGCGGTGCCAGCGGGGCTGCCGTCGGCGCTCCTCGAGCGCCGGCCCGACATTCGCCAGGCCGAACAGACGCTGGTCGCCGCCAACGCCCGAATCGGTGTGGCAAAGGCGGAATACTTCCCAAAGATCACGCTCACAGGAGTGTTGGGCGTCGAGAGCGTGTCGCTGTCCGACCTCTTCACCGGGGGGTCACGGTTTTGGTCGATCGGTCCCGCCATGACTGTTCCTCTCTTTACCGCAGGGCGGATCAAGAACACCGTCAAGGGCTTTGAGGCGCGACAGCAGCAAGCGGCCCTCCAGTACCTGCAGACGATCCAGCAAGCGTTCCGCGAAGTCGAGGACGCCCTGGTCTCTCACCGCAAGGTGAGGGACATCCGCGCGGAGCGCGAGCGCCGCGTGACGGCGAACCGCCGGGCGCTCTCGATGGTCACGCTTCGCTACGAGCGTGGGCTCTCCACCCAGCTCGAGGTCCTTGACATCCAACGCGAGCTCTTCAGCGCAGAGCTGGAGTTCGCCTCGGCCACACGGGATCAGCTCACCGCCGTGGTCCAGCTGTACCGAGCGCTGGGGGGCGGATGGCAAGATCAGCGCGCAGCCAGCAACGACGCCATTAAATGAGACTCGAGCGCGCCGTGGTGATCGGCGTGATGGTAGCGTGTCCGCTGGCCGCGACCATTGCCGGCTACCACCTGGGCTCATCCGGCGACTGGCACGCCCAGGCCCCGATCGTCTCAGACCCAGGCGTGCTTCCTGACTTCAGCGCGCTGGTGGCCGCCTATAGCTCCGCCGTCGTCAACATCGCGGCGACCCAGACGGTGAGAGCCAGTGACCCTGCGACCGGCGGCGACGTCATCGTCCGCACCGAGGGATCCGGCTTCGTCGTCAGTCCTGGCGGCGTCATTCTGACCAGCGCCCATCTCGGTACATTTTGTTCCAGCGGGCTGTAGGTGGGATTCCGTGCCCCTGGGTCCAGTTTCCGATGGAAATATCGTCCCGATTCCCAGCTTATTCCCAAACCTCTCACTCTGGTCTCAGCCAACGACAATCCGTGGGCCTTAGAAGGGCGAGGCGGACGTAAATCACGACCGTATTTCAGTCCCGGCGGTGCGGGCATTGAGTCAACAGCTCGGAACTTCGTTCAACCATTACGAAAGCGCGTGGCGGACCGTAAACACGGGTTCGAATCCCGTTGGGGTTTCGAACCCGTCTTGACCACGACAGTTGAGGGCATGGAAATGAAGAGTAGCTCTGCCCGGGAATGGTAGTCGGGGCATGAAGGGGATGGAGGGGGCGCCGAACTCCGACTTACAAGGCCGGGGTCCGTCGACGGTGAGATCGCCGACTCCTCGTGCTCGCCGTGTGTTGTCCACGGCATCTGTCGCAAACCGGCCCTGTTTTGGCGGCGTCGGGACCCCAGAAAGCGGGGACGTATGGGGACGCGAAACGGTTCCAGGGGACCCTCCAGTGCCGTCTGGCGCCGCGAGTTCTCGGCGAAATACGCGGAAAGTCGCGATGGCGAGGCTATGAATCCCTTACCCTCCACCAGCCTCTTTCAGCTAAATCTCATCGGATCTTAGCTCGAGGTGTGTGATTCGGTGGACGCCGGTGGACGCGATTGGACGTCTGTCGCCTGCGAGGCGCAGCGAACCGGAGATGTGGCGATGATAGGGCCGGCGTCCAACGTGCGAGTCACCTATGAACCCAGGCATGGTGGAGCGCCTGGGTCATGACCCCACGGAAGCTCAACGGGAGTTACCAGAGTTACCCGATGAAGCAGCGACGTGACCCGCCTCGCGGCATGTAGGCCTCTCGGCCGCACCCCCCGACCCCAGGATCCGGCCGAGGTCGACTCGCTGCTCGTGCCGCTCGCGCTCGAGGTGCCCATAGGTGCCCTCGGTCTCTTCGAGCGACGCATGCCCCATCTGGTCCTTCACGAAGCGGAGATCAGCGCCTTCCTCTAGCATCCACGTCGCGTACGAGTGGCGCATCGCATGGGGCTTCCGATAGGCGAGTTTCGCCGCCTTCAGAAGCGGCCGCCACACTAGCTCCAGGAAGGTCCCGTAGCGCGTGACCCGGCCCACGTTGTTCGGGAAGACCAGTTGGCGCTGTTCAGGCTCCCAGTCCTTTACGCTGGCCTCGAGCTCCATCGCCTCGCCGTGGACCCGGAGGGCCCGATCGCTGCCGGCGGTAGCTTGACCCACCGGTCCTCGCCGTCCTTGCAGCGCTCGATCCGCCCGCCGTCCTCCGACCACGTGCGCCGCACATGGAGCCGCTCTCGAGCCCAGTCGATGTCCGAGCGGGACAACGCGGTCGCCTCGCCCCAACGAAGGCCGCCGCCGAAGCACACCAGCAGGAACGCATGCCACCGCGGTTTGAGCGCACGGCAGGCCTCGAGCAGCGTCCGCGCCTCGTCCGGACGAAACCATTGGAGGTCGCGCTTTCGCGCCTTTTTGCTCGGCTGCTTGCCGATGAAAAACGTCAGGTCCGCGGCGGGATTCGGCCCGGGCCACCGGTGGACGTTCATCTGCCACTGGTAGAAGCGAGTGAGCGGGCACCGACTCTGCTCGAGGACCGCGGAAGACTTTCTCGCCGTGCGGATCGACAGGAGAACTTGGCCCGATTTTGACAAGGCGGCTCACCATATGCATAATTTCACCAAAGAGCGAATGAGACGGCGATGGCTCCCGACGGTGTTGGCGAGGATCCACGAGCTCGCGGCTCAGCGAAAGGTGGCCTTCACACTGAAAGCACTCCGGGAGTTGGCTGCTCTCGATATGGGGCTCGACGAGGAGGACGCCCGCCAAGTGCTGGCGAAGCTTGCTCAAGCGACTTCGCTCAGCGCCTCGTTTCCAAGAAGACGGGTGAGTGGATGTACGAATTCAAGCCCACAGTCGGCGAGGTCATACTTTACGTGAAGGTGATCCTAGGCGGTAACTGCGTCGTCATCTCCTTCCACGAGGAAGAGGATCAAAGCGATGAATACAATTAGCCGGTCAGTCCAGCGGGCGAGGGGTGCTGTGATGCTTCCGGACGATGCTTGCCCGGAGTGCGGAAGTCCAATGAGGGAGAAGAAGGGCAAGCTCAAGCTTCCAGTGAACGGCGAGGAGATTACAGTTCCGGAAGCGACGCATCTGAGTTGCCCGAAATGCCGCGGGGTGGTCTTGCGATTCGATGACGCGCGAAAGCTTCGACAGCGAGCCCTGGAGATCTACCGAGCAAAATACGGGCTCCTCTCCGCGGACGAAATCCGATCAATTCGGGAACGCCTTCGCCTCACTCAGGCTAAGCTAGCACGACTGGTGCGTCTCGGTGGCAACACAATCTCCCGGTGGGAGGCAGGCCGAAACGTCCAGACTGCGGCGATGGACATGCTTCTTCGAATGATTCGTGATTTGCCGGGGAGCGTCGAATATCTGCGTAAACACGTTCGCGTAGAGACCATCGGCAAAACGGAAGCAACTGGAACGGCTGATGGAGGCGGGCGCGGTGCTGATCATGGAGTTACCCACGTGCAGTCACTCGGTCTCATACGTGCCGAATGGCGTTGGCGAAAACTTGATCGTGACTGAAACACGGGTTCGAATCCTTTGGCGCCGCCAAGTGAATTTCGTTGATGTGTGACGCCTTCGTGTTTGAGGAACTTCCTAAACGTCCTCAAACACGCAGCGAAGTTCCTGCCTAGTCGAGAGCCCGGAGTTCGCCTCGCTCGGCATCACGAGGCGCGCTGCCCGTGCGCGACCGATGCGCTCGGCACGGCCCTGCATCGCCCCAGCAATCGGCACCAGCGCGGTCGTGACCTCGACGCAGGGGAAACGGCCGTGTCGGCGGCGATAATGAGGTCACGCGCAAGTGCCAGATCGTAGCCGCCTTGCCGCGGGGCGAGGTCAAAACGTTGTATACATAGATATCTTAATATATCATGGTCTGTGATGCCGGCATCGCCCCCCGGCCCGCTGCAGGTCTTTAAGGCCGAGTTCTTCAAAGCCCTGGCTCATCCCCTGCGGATCCGTATGCTGGAAATCCTTGCCGCTGGCGGACGGACTGTTCAGGACCTCCAGGACGCGCTGGGAGTCGAGCAACCGGTGGTCTCCCAACAGCTCGCCGTGCTCCGGGCGAAGAATGTCGTGGTAGCGCGCAAGGAGGGGACGGCCGTCCGGTACGCCTTGGGCGACCCGGCTGTGAAGGAGCTGCTCGCCGTCGCGCGGCAGATCTGCAACAATCAGTTCATCGGCACCCAGTCCATGCTCCGCGAGCTGCGTCGCGAGACTCGGCGGCGCTGACGTGCTCCTCTTCCTCAAGATTCTCAAGGCCGGGATGGTCACGGAACCGCTCGCGCCCGGCGAGCCGGACGTCATCGAGGTTGCGCGCGAGGTGGAGACCAAGGCGCGGCGACTCCTGGGGCGAGCGGTCGCGATCCGGGAGGTCGACGCGGGCTCCTGCAACGGGTGCGAGATCGAGATCACGGGTCTGACCGGCCCGGTCTATGATAGCGAACGCTTCGGCATCCACTTCGTGGCGTCACCTCGGCACGCCGATCTGCTCCTGGTCACCGGCCCGGTGACCCGTAACATGGAGATCCCCCTCCTCAAGACGTACGAGGCCACGCCGGATCCGAAGATCGTGGTGGCCGTGGGCGACTGTGCGCGCACATGCGGCGAGTTCCGGGGCAGTTACGCGGTCGTTGGGAGCGTGGACGCCGTCATCCCCGTCGACGTGTTTGTGAGCGGTTGTCCTCCGGAACCCACCGACATCCTGCGTGGAATCCTGATCGCCCTCGATCGGCTCCCGAAGCGCAAAGGACGACGCGATGACCCCTGAACTGCTCCTGCTCGCGGTGAGTGTTGCGGGCTACACTGCCGGTGCGCTGGCCGCGCTCGCGTTCCGGGGGATGGTGGCGCGCGCGCTCGTGGCGGCGGGGGCGCTCGGAGGCTCGCTCGCGACCCTGGCCTTAGGGGCGTGGTGCCTCGCGACGGGGGCAACCCTTGCCTTTGCCGCTCCGTGGTTGCCCCTCACCGGGCTCGCACTGCGGGCCGATGGCCTGAGCGCCTTCTTCCTTATCGTCGTGGGGCTGGCGGCGGCCGCCGCCAGCCTCTACGGATTCGGTTACTCGGCCCAGTACGACGGGCGGTACTCGTTGCGTCTGCTCGGCGCGATGTTCAACGTCCTACTGCTCTCACTCACCGTCCAGGTGCTGGCGGACAACGCGCTGACCTTCCTCGTGACCTGGGAGGTGATGTCGCTCTCGGCGTACTTCCTGGTCCTCGTCGAACATGACCAGCCCGGCACCGTTCGCGCCGCCAACTGGTACCTCGCGGTCACCCATGCAGGGTTCGCCGCCTTGATCGCCGCGTTCCTGGTGCTCGCGGCCGGGGACATGACGGGTTCGTTTGCGGCGATGCGCTCGGTTGGGCTCACACCCGGCACTCGCAACGTGGTCTTTCTCCTCGCGCTGGTCGGCTTCGGCACCAAGGCGGGCGTGATCCCGCTCCATGTCTGGCTGCCGATGGCGCATCCGGTCGCCCCGAGCCACGTCTCCGCGGTGCTCTCTGGCGTGGTCATCAAGATGGGAGTCTACGGGCTCATGCGCGTGGCCCTCGATCTCCTCGGTGGCGGCCCGGCGTGGTGGGGCGGGATCGTGCTGGGCCTGGGAGCCGTTTCGGCGCTGCTTGGCGTGCTCTACGCGCTGATGGAGCATGACCTCAAGCGGCTGCTGGCCTATCATTCGGTCGAGAACATGGGGATCATTCTCCTCGGCGTGGGCGCCGGACTCATGTTTCAGAGCTACGGTCTGCCGGCCCTGGCGACTCTGGGGTTCATCGCCGGCCTGTACCACACGCTCAACCACGCGTGCTTCAAGGGCCTCCTGTTCCTGGGCGCGGGCTCCGTGCAGTACGCCACCCACACGCGGAACATGGAGGACCTGGGCGGGCTCATCACGCGGATGCCGCGTACGTCGGCCTGCTTTTTGATCGGCGCGGCTGCGATCTCTGCGCTGCCGCCGCTCAACGGTTTCGCCTCCGAATGGCTCGTCTTCCAGACGCTCATGGGTGGCGCCCTCGTTCCGCGCCCGGAGGTCGCGATTGGGATGCCCATCGCCGTCGCGATGCTGGCGCTCAGCAGTGGCCTCGCCGTGGCCTGCTTCGTGAAGGCATTCGGCATCACCTTCCTCGCGCTGCCGCGCTCGACCGAGGCGGCGCGCGCCCGGGAGGTTCCAGCCTCGATGCAGGTGGGCATGCTCCTGCTCGTGGGGATGTGTGTCGCCCTCGGGGTGACTCCGTTCCTGGTCGTCCCCGCCCTGAGCCGCGCGCTGGCGGGCCTCGGCCGCATCCCGATGACACCGATCGGCTTCAGTCTCCATCTTCCGTTTTCGGTGGCGGGGGTGACCGGGGAGATGTCGCCGCTCCTGCTCGCCGTGGGTCTGGCCCTCCTGGGCGTGCTGACGGCCATCGTGCTCCGACTGCTCGCGGACCGTCGTCTGCGTGTCGGTGACACCTGGGGCTGCGGTCGCATCGGGCAGACACCGCGTATGGAATATACGGCGACTGCCTTCGCGGAGCCGCTGCGTCGGGTGTTTGCCGAGCTCTACCGCCCGACCGAGGACCTGTCAATCGACTTCCATCCGAAGTCGAAATACTTCGTGCGGTCAATCGCGTACCGCAGCGAGGTGCAGCCCTGGTTCGAGCGCCTCCTCTACACGCCGTTCCTCTCCGCCCTGCGCGGTGCGGCGGCGCGGGTGCGCCAGGTTCAGGCGGGATCGCTCCACCTGTATCTGGCGTACCTGACGATCGCGCTCCTGGTCTTGTTAGTCGTGGCGAGGTGGTCTCGATGACGGCGGACGTCATGATGGCGGCGGCGCAGGGACTCCTCGCGCTCCTCCTGGCGCCGGGCGTGGTTGGGCTGGTTCGCTGGCTCAAGGCCCGGCTGCAGAACCGCCGCGGCGCTCCCCCCTGGCAGCCGTACCGGGAGCTGCGCAAGCTCTTCCAGAAAGAGGTCGTGGTCTCCCGCCACGCGTCGTGGCTCTTCCACCTCGCCCCGTTTGTGGTGTTCGCCAGCACGCTGGCGGTTGCCGTCATCGTTCCGGTGCTGGCGGTGCCGTTGCTCGTGGACCGCATTGGCGATCTCCTGGTGGTCGTCTATCTCCTCCTGCTCGGCACGTTCTTCTTGGCGCTGGCCGGCCTCGACCCCGGCTCGGCGTTTGGCGGGATGGGGGCGAGCCGCGAGGTCACGGTGGCCGCGCTGGCCGAGCCCACGCTGGCGGTGGCGATTTTTGCGCTCGCCCGCAGCGCGGGCACGACCAATCTTGGCGAGATCGCCGCGCGCACCATGGCCGATCCGCTCTCCGCGGCGAGCCCCGGGCACCTGCTCGCCTTCGCGGCGCTCTTCATCGTGATGCTGGCCGAGACCGGCCGTCTACCGATCGACAACCCCGCCACCCACCTCGAGCTGACGATGATCCACGAGGCCATGGTCCTTGAATACTCGGGGCGCTACCTCGCCCTCATCGAGTGGGCAGCTGCCCTCAAACTCCTGGTGTTCTTCATCCTGCTCGGCAATCTCTTCGTGCCGTGGGGCCTGGCGCGGGCGCTCACGCTCGAGGCGGTCATGACGGCAGTTGGCGTCTTCGCGGTGAAGGTGGTGGTCCTGGCGGTGGCCGTCGCCGTCCTCGAGACGCGGGTGGCCAAGCTCCGGCTCTTCCGGGTGCCCGAGCTGCTGAGCGCCTCCTTCGTGCTCGCTCTGCTCGCGGTGACGTCATCCTTCCTGCTGAGGTAGGGGCCGTGGACGCGACCTTTTCCCAGCTCGCCATGCTCGGCTCGAGCCTCATGCTGATCTTCGGGCTCATCCTGCTCTGGCGTCGCCGCGTGCCCGCCTACATCAACGCCTTCACGGGCCAGTCGGTCGCGCTGGCCGGTGTGGCGGGGGCGACGGGGTACTTCGGCACCGAGTCCGAGCTCTACTGGGTAGCCGCCTTTGTCCTCCTCCTCAAAGGCCTCGTGATCCCGTCGCTCCTGCGCCGAATGGGGCGGCGCTTCGGCAGCGAGCGCGAGCTGGCTCCCTACGTGAACACGGCGACCTCGCTCCTCCTGGCCGGGTTGCTGGTGCTCTTCGGCTACGCGGTGATGCGGCCTCTCGTCGTCACAAGCCAGTTGCCGACCCGCGCCAGCATGGCCCTGGCGATGGGACTGATTCTGGTGAGCCTGTTCGTGATCGTCACCCGCAAGAAGGCGCTCACGCAGGTCGTGGGCTTCCTCATGCTCGACAACGGCATCGCCCTGCTCGCCATCCTCGGCACGTACGGGATCCCCCTCATCGTCGAGCTGGGCGTGTTCCTCGATGCGCTGCTGGGGTTCCTCGTGATGCAGATCTTCGTCTATCGCATCCACGAAACGTTCGAGACCATCGATGTCGAGCAGCTCAGCCGGCTGCGGCACTGAGGGCGAGTCGTGGCGACCTTGCTCCTGCTCCTGACCCCGCCGGTGCTGAGCGCCGCGCTCGCGGCCGTGGTCCGCCCCTATCGGCGGGCCGTCGGCTGGGCGAACGCGCTTCTGTCCCTCGTCTCCATCGGCGGTGCGCTCGCCCTCTGGGCGCACGTGCTGGCCGGGCACGTGGTCACGTCGGGCCCGGGGGAATTTCTTCGCGTCGACGCGCTGTCCGCGCTGGTGGGGTTCGGCGTGAGCGTGGTCGGCGCCCTGGCCGCCTGGCTCGGCCCCGGGCTCAGCCGCCGAGAGGACTACGACGCCACCCAGACCCGCCGCTTCCGGATCTTCGCGAACCTGTTTACCTTCACCATGCTGTTCGCGGTGAGCACGAGCAGCGTAGGCTTCATGTGGATCGCCATCGAGGCGACCACGATTACGTCAGCGGTGCTGATCCCGCTCCACCTGAGCAAGGCCTCAGTGGAAGCGTCCTGGAAGTACATCCTGCTCAGCTCGGTGGGCGTCGCGCTGGCCTTTGCCGGCACCGTTCTCGCCTACGTGGACTTCGTGGCGATCGTCGGCCGGCAGGATGCGGCCCTCAACTGGCAGGTGCTCGTGGCGGCGGCGCCCTCGCTCCACCCGGAGGTGGTGCGGCTGGCGTTCGTCTTCGTCCTCGTCGGCTACGGAACCAAGGCGGGGCTGGCACCGATGCACACGTGGTTGCCCGACGCCCACGCGGAAGCGCCGGCGCCGCTCTCGGCGATGATGTCGGGAGTGCTGCTGGCAGTGGCGCTCTACGCGGTCATGCGGTGGGCGGCCGTGGCGAACGCGACGCTCGGGGCCGCGTTCACCCACCAGTTCCTCCTCGGCCTTGGGCTCCTGTCGTTGGGGATGGCCGCCTTTAGCCTCGTCCGCCAGCACAACTACAAGCGGTTGCTCGCATACTCGAGCATCGAGCATACTGGGCTAGTGTGCGTGGGGCTCGGGCTGGGCCCACTCGGCACGTTCGCCGCCATGCTGCACCTCCTGAACCATACGCTCGCCAAATCGATGTTGTTCTTCCTCTCCGGGCGGGTGCTGCAACGGTATCAGACCACGCGGATCGGCGAGGTGTCGGGACTACTGCAGACGATGCCGGTGACGGGCGGCTTGTTCGCGGCCGGCCTCTTGGCTCTGGCCGGGCTGCCGCCCTTCGGGATCTTCATCTCGGAGTTCGCGCTCCTGCGGGCGGGCTTCGCCGCGGGGCGCTTCTGGGCGATGGGGCTGGTCCTGCTGCTCCTCACGGTCGCCTTCGTCGGGGTGATCGCCAACCTCAACCGCATGTTGTACGGCGCCCCTTCGACGGGGGTGCCGCGCGGAGAGGCCAGCCGCTGGCCGCTGGTGCCGCTCGCGCTCTGCCTTGGGGCTCTCGTAGTGCTCGGACTGACGATTCCATCCCCGCTCGAACGTCTGATCGCGGGAATCGTCGAGGGATTCGGGTCATGAGTCCCCTCGCCGAGGTTCAGACCGCGCTCATGACTGCCCTCGGCGGTCGTCTCCGCGACGGGCGGATCATCCGCCGGAGCGAGCTCCACTGCGCCGCCACCGTGGCGGATCTGCCCGTGTTGGCCGAATGCTTGCGCGCGCGGTTCCATGCCGAGCTCGTGCTGATGGTCGCCGCCGACCGTCGGTCGAGCGGAGATGGCTTTCACGTCCACTATCTGTTCGCGTCCCGCCGCGAGACCTGGCTCGTCCACGCCACCGTGGCGCTGCCCGCCCGCGATCCCGCGCTCGTGTCGCTGGCCACCTTTCACTATCCCGCGTCTCGGTTCGAGCGCGAAATTGCGGACCTTTTCGGGATCCCGGCCGCCGGCCACCCCGACCCGCGGCCGCTGGTGCGCCACGGCTTCTGGCCGGACGATTACTTTCCGCTCCGGAAGGACGCTGGAGTGCGTACGTTTCGGGACGACGGGCACCCGTTCCCCTTCCAGCAGGTCGGCGGCGAAGGGGTGTATGAGATCCCGGTGGGCCCGGTGCACGCCGGAGTCATCGAGCCCGGCCACTTCCGCTTCAGCGTGGTGGGCGAGACGATCATCGACATGAAGTCGCGCCTCTACTTCGCCCACAAGGGCACCGAGAAGCTCTTCGAGGGCCGGACACCGCCGGAGGGGGTGGTGTTGGCCGAGCGCATCTCGGGCGACACGACGGTCGGGCACGCGCTCGCGTATTGCCAGGCCCTGGAGGCCTTGGCCAGCGCCGAGATCCCCGCTCGCGCCCGTTACCTTCGCGTGGTGCTTCTGGAGATGGAGCGGTTGTACAACCACATAGCGGATTTTGGCATGATCGCGAATGATACAGGGTTCGCGGCCGCCCACTCGCACTGCTTCCGCATCCGCGAGCGGCTGTTGCGGCTGAATAAACGGCTCACCGGCAACCGGCTGCTTCGAGGGGCGCTCGTCCCAGGGGGGCTCGTGCGCGACGTTCCGACAGACCTAGATCTGGTGAGCGAACTGGAGGCGATCCTGGCCGACTTCAACCAGATCGTCGAGATCACTCTGAGCAACACGCTGGTGGCTGACCGGCTCGAGGGGACAGGGCACCTCACCACGCAAACGGCCCGGGATCACGGGGTGCTGGGCTTCGTCGCGCGGGCCTCCGGGCTCGACATTGACGCCCGGCGGGACCACCCATTCGCTGCCTATGAGGAGTTGGCGTTTCGGGTTCCCGTGCTCGAGTCCGGCGATGTCAAGGCCCGCACGCTCGTGCGGGTCGAGGAGGTGCACGAGGCCGTCGGGCTCATTCGCCAGGCGCTCGAGCGCAGGGGGGGTGGTCCTCTCGCCGTGCCCCTCGGACCGCTCCCTGCGTTCGAGCCGGCGTTCACGCTGGTCGAGGGCTGGCGTGGGACCATCATTCACTGGGTCATGGCGGACGCCGCGGGACGGCTCGAGCGAGTCAAGGTGCTCGACCCGTCGTTCCTGAACTGGCGCGCGTTGTCGTATGCTCTGCTCAAGAACATCGTTCCTGACTTCCCGCTCTGCAACAAGTCGTTCAATCAGTCCTACTCGGGGAACGACCTCTGAGACGGCTTTCCGCGGCACATCTTTTTCCGCGGCACGTCTAAGGTCGTGTGACACGACGGTGAGAGGCGGCCTCTTGGAACCCGTGCCATCCGTGTGCAGGTCGATCTGTGGAGTTGACCCGGCTATGCGGAGCTCCGCATAGCCGGGTCAACTCCAACCCCACCTGGTGAGACGCACCTCCCAGGCCGAGCCTGCAGTCCCGACAGCGGTTTCAGGCCTGGGTCGAGCTCGCGGAGAATTATTGGCGCCAGTTCGTCTAGTCCCCGTACCACGCGGCTCCCGCTGAGGGCGGGAGGGTTACACCAGACGACACCGCGATCGCCGGCCTCGCCCTCGCGGACGTCACGTCGATCCCGCACTGCGCTGCCGCTGGAAGACGCAAAACAGATGGCCGAACGCCGGGCAGGGGATCCCGGCGAGGTGGCGGGAAGGTCTCTTGCGCGTTCTTGCGGGAATCTCCTCGGCTTGCAACCCTTGGTCGTGCTGCGCGCTCAAAGAGAGCGACTGGGGAGAGTTACGGCTCGCACCAAGGGGGGTACCATGCGTCGAGGGTGGAGGCTTATCGCGGCGGGCGTTGCGCTCGTGACCGTGGGCGTGGCGGCCGGCGTCCTGGGCGTGCAAGCCCAGGGTGCGAGCACGAGGGCGGATCCGTCCAAGTCCAGCTATCTCTCGGTCAACGAGGAAGACTTTCGGACCGTCTTCGCGCGGATGAGCGCCGCGAAGGCAGAGGTCATGAGGCGCCAGATGGATTTGCTCAGCGCGCGTTATGACCTCGGCGATCGTCCCGCCGCCAACGTCAGGATGAGCCGGGGGAAGCCGGTCCAGGAGGGCGTCCGCGTCAAGCTGCCCGCCGGCGTGGCGTGGGAGGCGCTCGAGGGGATGACGCCCGAGGAGGTCCGTGAGAAGGGACTCTTCCCGAAGGGCTTCATGCCTTTGCCGCATCCGAACCATCCCGAGGGCGGCATGGTCTTTCCCCACTTCCTCATCGACGAGGTCAAGAAACAGACGGGCAGGGATCTGTCCCGCTTCGATCTGGACTTCGACATTCCAGACCGGTTCCTGCCAGAGTTCCCGGCGCCGATCTACCTGACGACGCGCCCGGATCTCGGCGACGTGTCGCGGGGCCAGCTGGTGACCACCGACAACTATTACGAGCTTTTCAACGGCATCTTGAACCCGAAGCAGCTTGAGGGATTGCGGCTGCTGCTCACGCCGTTCGCCCAGCAGCAGTTCAACCTGACCGCGGACCGCCGCAGCGAGCGGCCGAGCCTCGGAGTCGCGTGCTTCGACTGTCATCAGAACGGCAGCACCAACGGCGCGGCACACCTGGTCGGAGACATTCGTCCGCAGGAGTTTCGCCACCGGATCGAGACGCCGACCCTGCGTGGCGTGAACATCCAGCGGGTCTTCGGCTCCCAGCGGGCGCTGAAGACGGTCGAGGACTTCACCGAGTTCGAGCAGCGGGCGGCCTACTTCGATGGCGACCCTGTGATCGCCACGAAGAAGGGTGTCAACGTCCTCGAGCGCGGGAGCCAGATTCATGACATGGGTGAGTTCCAGGAGATTCTGGACTTCCCGCCGGCGCCGAAGCTCGACGTATTCGGGAAACTCGACGCCGGGAAAGCGACGCCGGGAGAGCTACGTGGGCAGGCCCTCTTCTTCGGGAAGGCGCAGTGCGCGACGTGCCACGTGCCGCCGTACTACACGGACAACCTGATGCACAATCTGAAGGCCGAACGCTTCTACCGGCCTCAGATGGTCAACGGCATGATGGCGTCCGCCGATGGACCCATCAAGACGTTCCCCCTCCGAGGCATCAAGGACACGCCGCCCTACCTTCATGACGGCCGGCTCCTGACCCTTGACGACACGGTGGAGTTCTTCAACCTGGTTCTCGGACTGCAGCTGACACCCCAGGAGAAGACGGATCTCGTCGCTTTCCTGTGGGCGCTGTAGGCGCGCGCGACCTGCTACCGGGACGTGACCCGTCCACGCGGTGATCGTGGGCGAGCACCTGCCGTTCTATGGCAACCGAAGTACATCGCAAAACGGAGGTAGAGTCGACAAGGACCCTGAGGCCCAGGGCGCGCTGATGGCTGTGGTCGCCGGCGACCCCAGCAAGCCGGGCGGCTTTCCGGTGCTGCTTTTCATGCCGGATGGGTACAGGGTGCCGCCCCACTTTGGGGCCGGCCGCGACGCGTGATCGCCAAGATTGAGCATCACCTCGGAGAACTCTGTCCTCGGGTGGGCTTCATCGTCACCACGCTCACGGGGACGAACCGAGCGGTCGTCCGCTTGTACAACCAGCGCGGGACGGCCGAGCAGTGGATCAAGGAAGGCAAGGAAGCCACCCACTGGACCCGCTTCCGGGCCAACGAAGTGCGGCTGCTCATGCTCCTCGGGGTGATTGCCTATAACCTCGGCAATCTGCTGCGCCGGCTGGTCCTGCCCGTCGCCATCCAGAGCTGGTCCCTGACGAGCCTCCAGCAACGGCTCTTCAAGACCGGCGCGCGGCTCATCCGACATGCCCGGTACTTCATCCTGCAACTCGCGGAGAACTACTTGACGCGGAGCCTCTTTCGGCAGATTCTCCAGCGCATCGAGCGGCTCGCGTGGCACCCGACGTGATCACGAACCCCACGGAGTGGGGGCGATGGCGGGTGAGTGGCGATCCGGCAGGGGTGTCTCTGAAGGCGACGGTCGCAGTGACCAACCCCGGGAACGGCGGGGTCACAATCCCCAAGGGTCGCCCAAATGACTGCCGTTGACGTGTTGGGACGTGTTGACGAGCTGACCGACGGGACGGGCGGCTTCGTGGACGCCGTCATGGGGCGGCCATCGGTCCATATCGGAAATCCCGGCTGGAGTTACACTCGGGGGCCACGAAAATCGACTCAGACATATGCCGTGGCCGGTGAGACTGTCCGAGGAGGAGGGGTGACCTTCGCTGTGAGTGTCGCGCGCTGTTTGCGGAGAGACCTGCTGATCGTTGTAATCGCGGCTCTCGCCGCCGGCTGTGGCGACGCGTCCCGGGCCGCCGGGCCGCCCCCGCCCCCCGCGGTCAGGATCGAGCCCGTGGTCGAGCAAGACGTGCCGATCTCCTCGGAGTGGGTGGGGACACTGGTCGGCTATATCAACGCCCAGATCCGGGCGCGCGTCAGCGGGCACCTCGTGAGCCAGAACTATCAGGAGGGCTCGCTCGTCAAGCCCGGCGACCTTCTGTTCCAGGTCGATTCGCGGCCGTTTCAGACTGCCGTCGATCAGGCCGAGGCCAAGCTGCGCCTGGCAGAGTCGCAGGTGAGCCAGGCCAGGGCGCAGGTGAGCGCGAGTCAGGCGCAGGTCGAGCAGGCCAAGGCGACGGTCGTCCAGGACGAGGCCCAGGTCAAGCGGGCGGAGGCCACCCAGCGTCAGACGGAGCTCGACGTCGCCCGCTACACGCCGCTCGCACAGCGCGGGTCGGTGAGCCAGCAGGAACTCGACAATGCCGTACAGACTAATCTCGCGAATCTAGCCGCGTTGGCTGCCGCGCGCGCCGCGGTGCTCAACGCGCAGGCCAGCGTCACCCAGGCGCGGGCGGCCCTCGAGAAGGCGCAGGCGGACGTGCAAACGCAGCAGGCGAATGTCGCCGCAGCTCGGGCGGCCCTCGCCGATGCCCGCCTCAACCTTGGCTACACGAAGGCGATGTCGCCGATCGGCGGGATCGCCGGGTTCCGCGGTGCGAACATCGGGGACTACGTTGGGCCGAGTGATGCCACGCCCCTGACGACGGTCTCACAGGTCGATCCCATCTACGCGGAGTTCCCCATCAGCGAACAGCGGGCCCTCGCCGTGTTCCGCCGATGGGACGCCGATCCACAGGCGCCGCGGGACATCGAGCTGGAGCTGATCCTGGCCGACGGGACCGTCTACCCCACGCGCGGGCGAGCCGTCGCCCTGGATCGACAGGTCGACGTGACCACCGGCACCGTGCTGGCGCGGGGCGTCTTCTCGAATCCTGGCAACGTGCTGCGCCCCGGCCAGTACGCCAAGGTACGGGCCGTCGTCCAGGTGAAGAAGAATGCGCTCCTAGTCCCCCAGCGGGCGGTCCAGGATCTGCAGGGGGTCCATCAGGTGGCGGTGGTCGGAGCCAACGAAACGGTCGATGTGCGGACGGTCCAGGTCGACGCGCGCGTCGGCTCCCTCTGGATCATCACACAGGGCTTGAAGCCCGGCGAGCGCGTGATCGTGGAGGGAGCCGACCGGGTGCGAGCCGGCCAGAAAGTCCGGCTGGCGCCGAGCGCGCCCGCCGCGCCCGACCTGGCGAAATAGGCTCGACCGTGGCCAGGTTCTTCATCAATCGGCCCGTCGTCGCGATCGTGATCTCCATCC
>Ga0137361_10001146_pt1 | contig 16019 bp, 13 predicted proteins | sample Mad1_80_16metaG_FD_104923 | JGI IMG/M metagenome (GOLD analysis project Ga0137361, IMG submission 104923) | Vadose zone soil microbial communities from Angelo Coast Range Reserve, California, USA - Mad1_80_16 metaG | ecosystem: Environmental > Terrestrial > Soil > Vadose zone | place: USA... | reverse complement strand
CATTACATAGTAGATTACGTACATAAAAGCGATCATCGCGAAGATTGGCAGATCGCTCTTCTCTCTGTTCTTCCATGCCAGATAGCTGTGCCAGGGAATGGCGATCAAGAACAGCGCCAGCCCAAGTTGGGTGAGGCTAACTTCATTCGATCGAGTCAGCCAGAGAAAGGCCGTAATCGCAATTGGAGTGCCCCATCGGACGATGGCCTTTGGGAATTCCTGTCTTAGCTGAGCAGTGTTCAATTATTCTTCTCGTTAGCAACCGAGCGCATCGCAAGCAGAACCGCGTCCACGGCAGCCTGAACGGAGCATCGGGCTATACTGCGTTTGGCGTTGTCACCCATCGTCCTCAACTGTTCCGGACGCTCTGCATATCTGGTCATCAAGGAAGCCAACCCATGCACATCTCCAGTTGTAAATGACTCGCCGGTCTCGCCGGGCACAATCAAGTCGGGCGCGCAGCCTACCCGATCACTCACAAAACATGGACGACCGCACCACATCGCTTCATTTACCACCAATCCCCACGTTTCATCTCCATCAGATGGAAGGACGAGTGCATCGCTGGCAACGTATGCTTGAGCGATCTCTGACTGGTTCAGAAACCCCGCGAAAGTTATGGGAACAGCTTCGGCCCCAGCCAGCACCTCACACTCAGATCGTAACGGTCCATCCCCCACCATTAGCCCAGACAGCTTAGCGCCTTGTCGCGAAGCCTGGGCGAGGGCCCGCACAAAATCCATCGGCCTCTTCTTATGGATGAACTTGCCCGCAAAAATGAAGACCGTAGCGTTCGAATTTAACCCCCACCGAGCTCGCAGCTCATCGCGCTTCGATATCCAAAGCAGAGCTTCATTCGCGAAACGTTTGTCATCCACCGTGTGAGGAACAACAAATACTCTCTCGTTGCGTGCGCCGTAGTGCAGAAAGTATTCACGCGACCAACGTCCGACCGGTAAACAGGCATCCAGTTTGGGGATGAACCATCGGTAGAGCGGGCGCTTCATCGATCTTTTGATCAGTCCGCGATCCGTATGCAGATGCGAATCGCTGCGTGCCAGAACCGGTGTCTTCGTTTGCCAGCACCTCCGCATTGTCTGCCATGCGCTCTTGTAATGCCATCCGTTTATGATTACCGCGTCGTATCTCTCGCGCTTGATTATCTCAGCGATCTCTGGCGTATCCAGCCCGCGGAAGGTGGCGACCGTGGGTTTCGCCGATACATTTTTGATAAATCGATATTGGTAGCCATCCAGCAGAGAGAGGTTCCAATCGAATTCAACGCCGAAACCGGCGTTTGCCTGGTCCCGAGGCGTAGCTCGATGACAGTAGAGCACCTCCAGGTCAATTTCAGCGTGTTCCGCCAGCGCCCGAAACCAGGAAGCCTGATACTGAATGACGTGTGTCGCCAATATTGCCAGTTTCATTTCCAAATCCAATCAGTTGGGTTAGGCGGCAGAAGAGCATTGCGAGCAACGCATAATAAGCTGCAAACAGATTTGGGACGTAAAGCATGTCGTGCCGCCTGACTTCGCGCAAGGCGTCGAGGTTGCCGCGCAAGAGTCCGACTAGCATCTTGTAAAGATGTGAAAGGGATCTTGGCTTGGCGAGTCTCTCCCAGCCTTTTCGATCACTCAGAAAAGAATAATTGAATTTGCGTTTTTCAATTTCATCAAATAGTGGCAGGCCCAACCGCCGCGGCGTTTGCGAAATAAGAAAGCGGGGATCTACTTCTGGGCGCAGCAGGTCGAATATCTCAATGACACCTCGCTCCATTCCATAGAGCGCTACACCGCCAAAAATTACCAAGACACTAGTGGTCAAGAGGTCACCCTTTACGGTTTGAGCCGGCCAGGGCCCGATCGAGAGCCTCAGCTAGTATTCTGCTGGACTCGCGCGCGCTCGCTCCGCAAAGAGCGCCCAAGTCAATTTGTTCTGTTTCGTAGCGGTAGTTCATCAAGAAGCGCTCCAGTGAATTGCTCAGGGCGGTGGTGTCCGGTAACTCCTCCGGCGTAAACGTGAACACCTCAGCGGCCCGGCTCTCGCGCAATGTGGCAACCGCTGTTGAGTCTTCGTGCAGCAGCGCAAACATCGGACGGCGGGCCATGACCCCCTGATATATTTTCGAAGGGGAGTAGTGAATTTCGGTCGATCCTAAAACCAGGATAGCGGTGCTTTGTTCAAGGTGATTGAGAACGTCGAGATAATTAATGCGACTTGGCATCTCGGCGACCATCTCTTCAAGGCCGTGACGGTTGACGTGCGGCTGAACTCCGTGTCCGTGATTTGGATCGCCTTCGAACCTTCCCGTGCCGATAAAGTGAAAGCGAACCCTGTTTGCCAACTCTGGATTTCGCTCGCGCAGCAGCACAAGTGCCGCGAGCAAACGATCCAAGACATCGACTGCCTTCGGCAGCAAAGCGCCTGCATAGATCACATGGAGCTTGCCGTCATCCGGATCGAACAGAAACGTTTTACGCGGCTTTCTTCGCAGGGCATCGAAGTCACGATCGGAACCTCCATAAGGCATCCCGGCGGTGACTACTCCTTGTCGCAGTTTTGGATTACGCGACAGCACGGAAGCGAAGTAGCCATCATTGATACCGGTAATAAGCCGCGCGCGGCGTACTGCAATTGGCTCCAGAAAATGCGACAACCCATTAGAGATCCATCCTTTGCTCAAGAAACGATCGCCGGTTGGCGTCTCCGGCACCCACGGATCGATATAGTCAAGCCCATACGGAATGCCGAGCGTGCGCTCCACGCGCGGGCCCAACAAAGCCGCCATGTTCGAAGGAATGGTTATATGCAGAAAGTCGATCTTCCGCTCAGCCGCTAGTTGGCGGACTGCTCGGTAGTACCACGGCAAAGACCGAAGACCAACGTCTCCTACAACGCGCACCGGCTTCGTGCGGAAAGCCTTTACCTTGATGATCTCCAAATCCTCGGGTAATAGATCCAGCAATTCCCAGTCGAGCTGGCATTCGTAATACTCTGGATCGGTCGTCAGGATGATCGGCTTCCAGCCAAACTCCGGGAGGTGATAGGCCAGCAACCGCGCGCGATGAACCGAAGGCAAGAAGCTCGGCAGAAAATGTGGTGCAACAAGGACGACGGTTTTCATCAGTGCCGACCATTGAGCAAGCGAGAGTAGAGCGCTTCATATTGACCAACAACAATGTTCCTTGAGAATCGCTCTTCCGCGTGGCGGCGACAGTCTGAACGCTTGATCTCGCTGAGCCGGCGAACGGCGTCGAGGCCTTCTTCAAAACTACGCATCAAGAATCCGTGCTCGCCGGCGTTAAGGATTTCAGGAAGAGCGCCACGCGGACAAGAAATTACCGGCGTCCCGCACGCGAGAGCTTCAGCGAAAACGATGCCGAATGGTTCATCCCATTCGATCGGTACAACTATGGCGGCTGCGGACCCCAACAGACCATTCTTCTGCTCGTCATTCACAGGGCCGATGTATTCGATGCCTTCTTTGTTCAGAAACGGCTCTATCTCAGTCTTCCAATATGTTTCACCTTCCTCATGCGTAACGCGATTGCCAGCGAGAATGAGGCGACGGCCCGTCTCGCGCGCCAGCGCAATAGCTGTATGTGCGCCCTTGATGCGCTCCATGCGGCTGAGGAAAACGAGTGGGGCATCATCGGCCACAGTAGGCTGGAAGCAGAAAAAATCGGTGTCCACAAAGTTTGGGATAGCTGTCCAACGTGAACCCCAGGGCCGACCCATTTGCGCGATGTATTCACTACAACCGGTAAACTCCATAGAGCGTCCGCCAAGCTTGGCGGCGATTCGAATCTGCCTACCGCTCGCACCCCTTTGATAAGACATGATTTTGGGGATTCCGCGCGGAAGCAACGGCAGCAAATACATCAGGCGACCAAAGCTATGAACCAGGTTTGGCTGAAACTCTCTCACGCCTCGCAACAAGGTCGAGGTGTTGCGAACGGTGTCACCTCTCTTATGCGAAGTGCTACCTGGCCACCCGATAAAGTAATCGACAGCGCATTCAGATTCTGGATTCGCGAGCAAACCGATCTCATGGCCACGGCAGCGCAACTCCCGGATAAGACCGTCAACTATGCGCTCGATACCTCCATAGAGCTTGGGCGGCACTGGAATATCCGGCTCGACTGTTACTAGAATTCGCAATATCTACTAATTCGTTTCAGCAAACCAAAACCGCGCCGTAGGGGTGGATTCCAGTTCAGACAACCCTGTCTGCTCGATCGCGTGAAGCGTGAGTCCCGCATCGCGAAGCATCTCCGCAAGTCGAGCGGCTGAACCACCATATTCCGCGATTTGCTCAGGATGAATCTCCAGCAGAAGGTCTAGTCTCGCATGCCGGTTCTTCAGTGTGCCGCTGGCACCCTTGACGGCCATCCACTCCGCGCCCTCAATGTCCATTTTTATTAGTGTAGGCTCATTAACTTCTCCGTTAAGAAAAGCGTCAAGGGTTGAGCATTCAAGACTGCGGTTACCCTGCCTTGAAGAAATCCGTCCCACTCCCCAGTTGCTTTGTGAGGCGGGTACAAAACCTGCACTTCCTACAGAATCCGAGATGCACACTTCGTGAATTCGTACGTTGTTAATCTCATTAAGCGCCAGGTTCTCCCTTAACCAGTCTGCTATTTCGCCAACAGGCTCAAACGCGTCAACATACAGAACTCGTTTAGCGAAGAAAACAGTGTAGACTCCGATATTGGCCCCAACGTCCAAGACTCGTTGGTAGTAGGGCAATCTGGAATCCAGGAACCGGAAGACTTCTACGTCATAAGCTCGCTCGTAATAGAGATAGTAGCCACTCAATTCCGTCGGGTCGACTAAAAGGTGCAGCCCAAAGTGATCGACCATGCGCCGCCTGGAAGGAAGACGAATTAGAACTCGCCGCGCTTGCTCTTGTGCATGCGGCCAACGAGCGAAAGACCTATAAAGCGTGTTTGTTATCACTCGCGAAACCAGCCTCGGTTTTTTCTCATCAACGTTGAATCGAATGATCAGCGGCTTTCCTTCTAAAGCTGGCGTTGATCGACTCCAACAAAATCGGAGCCTGTCGTTCCCAGCAGAAGGTTTTCTCTGCCGCCAACAGCGCTGCGGCTTTCGCCGATCGAAGTTTTTCCGGTGAGCCCAACAAAGCATTCAGTTCAGCCGCTAATGACTTGGGATCGCCCAACCTGTAGATATGCACAGCCCCGCTCGCCTGCCCTGCGACCTCTCGTTGGCCTACGGTATTACTGGCGACGACGGCAAGGCCGGCAAGCAGATACTGCAGAATTTTATTTGATACCGTCAGCTCCTTGTTGCGGCAATACCTTCCTTCGCCGGCAAAACCAATGTCATGCTCAGCGATGCGAGAAAGCAGTTCATCGTTTCTCACCAGGTCATGAATAAAGATCCGCGAACGCCACTCGGGTGACACATGTTCAACTAACCACTGCTCAAAACCAGCTGCAGACTTACCTCGCAGGTGTACCTCCACTGAGTGATCCAGGTATCGAAGTGCTGAAAAGAGATCTTCCAGTCCGCGTGACTCTCCGAGCGTCTGCGAATACCAGTGAATAGAGAGTCGCCGTAAGTTTCTTCGATCCTTGATTAGCCCGTCGAGCAACAGCCGCTCCGACCACTCAAATGCGTTGTAGATAACCGCGGGTGGAGGACACCCAAACTCCGTTGCGAGAGCGGCGCTCATCGCGCGCGACGTACACGAACTGTGACTTCCGAGATTTAGCATAGATTGCTCGAGGGATTTCAGCAGTCTAACTGGCCGGTGCTTTTGTGTTTCGGCCGTGCCGTCTTCTGAGAACCAATCCTCCATATCAACACCGACACGGCATCCCTTTCGCTGCGAGGCTTCGGCCACCGCTGCCATCGCAGACTCGGAGTGAGCGATAAGCAAGTCGGCAGTGCTTTGAAATGCTGCCTCGCGGAGAGCCGGCATAAATAACCCCAACTGCCAAATGTTTTCTCTGCCGGCCTTGACTTGAGCAAGTTCGCCCAGTTTCCTCCGCACGCGGGCTGCGAAGCGACGTAAGCGATTATTCTCGACCAAATCCAACACCGGACTGAACTTTATCGTTAGTCGGGATAGCAATTCTTCATCGCGTGTCTTAAAAGCCTGATCGAACCATCCACCTATGACTTCGACCTTGTAGCCGGCATTGGCAAGGGTGGTCGCCTCCTTGATTACGCGAGGATTGTGGCAAAGGTGGCTACCCGAAAAGATCGCTATCGAAGCAAGTCTCAAATTGAGTTCTAACCTAAGAAGGGTTCAAAACCTTTAAGTGGCTGCCGTTCGAATTTCAATCGGGCGCAGACTTGACGAACTTGATTTGCGATGAGGAGACCATGCCCGTCAGGAGTCTGCCCGACCACCTTAGAAGCGTGAAACGACATCTCGGATTCCTATTGCCATTTCGCCGATAGGCCAAAGTGAGAAAGTGTTTGCCCCAGATCCAATATACGTGCCTACGATGTTTCCTGATGGTCGCGGCAGTGAAACCATGCCTCCGATAGAAGCTGTCCTGCAAATTGAGAAGGAATGAGATTGAAGCATTCGCCTGTTCGCTGGAAATGTTCACCTCCACTGTCGAGCTGCTCATGATCAAGGATCGGAGCCCGTTCCAGACAAACTCATCCAGCTCGCCATTGCCGAGGACTGCTTTCACATTCTGCTGCGATATCTTAAGGGCTTCATCCGACAAACGCTGCCCATTAACGTTCGAGGTCGAAGCGTTATGCAGGCGCCATTTCACCAGCGGTTGCTTCAGATTCGCGACGACGCAGCTGTCAGCAAGCTTCGAGATAAGTTCATAGTCACCAGCAAAGAGATAGTTGCCGGTATATCCTCCGACCCTCTCCATTGCTGACCGCCGTATCATCAGACTGGTATGAAAGAAAGGACAGCCGTAGAGCAAGGGGTGCCACTTCAGGAAAGCATCGTCCTCAGGGTATGCGCTAACCGACTTAGCCGTATTGTTCTCGTCGATAGAGATGCAGTTGGAACCGACCATTCCAACCTCGGGATGCGTGTCAAGAAAGTCAACCTGCACCTGCAATCGCTCAGAGAGCGAAATATCATCGTGGTCCATCAGGGCCAGATAATCGCCTCGAGCTGAAGCAATAGCTTTATTCTGAGATGCCGCGATTCCGAGATTGGTGCTGTTATTGAGAATGGTGATCCGTTCGTCGTCAAATCCCTCCAGAATTCGCAAGGTGTCATCGGAGGAAGCATCATTGACGATAATTAACTCAAACTGACGAAAGGTTTGGCTGAGGACGCTCTTGACGGCCTCGGCAATAAAGCGCTCCCCGTCATAGGTGCTGATAATTACTGAAACACGGGGCACAGTAAGTTTTCCCTCGGATCGATCGTCAAAACTGGAAGGCGGCTCAACCCTCCCAGCGGATGATCCCCAATGCGTAACCGTCCTGCTCAGGGTCTTCGATGATTTCGTTGGATGGATACTGCGAGGCTACCAGCTTCCAAAATGCCGGAACGCCTCCGCTCCACGATGTTGTTTCGGCGCCGAATCGCGCCTTGTGATCCAGCACTATGTCGTGGAACACAATCATGCCACCCGGTCGGACTAAAGGACTAAAATTGGCGAAGTCGGCCATCACGCCGCGTAACGAATGGTCTCCATCTATAAAAAGACAATCCAGCAAATTGCCTTGCAGCTTCGCGGTGACGCGCTGAAGCGTCTCAGGCGCGTGCGAGTCGCCGCGAACACATACTATCCGTTGCTTAGCAGTAGCCATCCTTCTATAGAGCTTACGACGCACCAGAGAAAGCCCAGTATCGACAGTTATGATGGTTGCATTCGGCGCGCAGACCTTATCAACCAGGAAAAGAGTTCCTCCTAACGCCGTACCGATCTCACAAGCAAATTTCGGTGGCTCTCTTGCAATTAGCTCTAAGAGTGGAAGAATCTCTGCCCTCTTCTGGTCCGCACGAAAATTTGGGAAGCGTCGCAGTTCATCAAAAACATCACCAAGTGTTTCGCAGTTAGCGGTCGCATGCATGAGAGAATTTAACTGATCCCGCAGCCCCCGATATTCGCGTATTCGGCTCGAGATAGCGGTAAATGCCCAGCGAGGGAAAGCTTCAGCGCGGATACCGATGAGGCGTTTAAGGAATAACTGTTTCTGGCTCAATTCTTCGTCACGGAGCGATGATCACTATATCTCGCTGAATTCCCAATGAGATTTCGAGAGAACAACTCCCAGATCAGACGTTGGTAGCCGTCCGTTACCAAAGTAATCCTTCTGCTCAACGTTAAAGAAAGCTGCCTGGCTGATCGCGTCCATCAGATAATTGTAGTTGTTTCCCACGCTCAGACTCATGACGTATCGGCCTGGTAGCAAGCTTACCGACGGCACCACACATCTCACTCTGACGGGTCGATCGAGGATGGGCCAGCGGAACTGCGAAAAGTAGGTGGCCACGCTGAAAACACGAAGACCCATCGCGTTGTCAATTCCAATCCCCAGCGCAGGCTCGGTTATCGGACTCGGAGGAAGTAATTCAAAGTCGATTATGAGATCGTCTCCAGTGAAGACACTGGTCGTTGGCTCGCCTGCCGAATTGAAAATTCTTACCGATGAGAAAATCGGTTGGCAACCGCTTTGTCTGTTTGGATGAGTTTTGAGATCAGTCAGCGCCGCAGCATCCGCCGAAAAATGATCAAGATACGATCCGATGGCTAAACTGGAATCACCGTCGCTCAGAACACTGCCCTTATCAAGAAACAGAGCTCTCTTGCATATGGATTGGATGGCGGCCATATTGTGGCTAACCAGCAATACCGTTTTTCCTTCCTCACCCACAGTGCCCATCCTTCCGAGACACTTCTTTTGAAACTGCGCATCACCAACCGCCAAAACTTCATCAACCAGCAGGATTTCTGTTTCCATGTGCGCCGCCACCGCAAAAGCCAGACGGACCTGCATCCCACTCGAATAACGCTTCACCGGCGTGTCGATGAACTTCTCAACTTCGGCGAAAGCGACGATCTCGTCAAACTTCCGTTCGACTTCGAGCTTGCGCATGCCGAGAATTGCGGCGTTGAGATAGATGTTTTCGCGCCCGGTGAGTTCCGGATGAAAGCCGGTGCCGACTTCGAGGAGCGAACCTACGCTACCGTGAATCTCAGCATGGCCTCGCGTGGGCTTCGTGATTCGTGAAAGGATCTTGAGCAGCGTGCTTTTTCCCGCTCCGTTGCTTCCGATGATGCCCACAACCTCGCCCTGTTTAACTTCAAACGAAACGTCGTCGAGAGCCCAGACGTGGTCCGCTTGCGGATTGTTATTTCCGTCCTGGGTAACCGACCGGAAACGACGAAACGGTGCGGCCGCGGCGTCAGTAATAACGTCGCGCAGCGCTTTGTAGCGCTCTTGCTTGCCGAGACGATATCGCTTGCTCAGCCCTTCGCAACGAATAGCAACATCAGACGACATCCGCAAACTCCGCTTCCATCCGGCGGAAGTAGTAGAGCCCGCCTAGGAAGATAAGAATCACGACGGCGATAGAAACAACCAGCAACCCACCGGGTCCTTGGCTCTTACCGAGTAACGCCCAACGAAAGCCTTCGACAACTCCGGCCATGGGATTCAAACCGTAGACCATTCGCCAACGCTCGGGGACTATCGACGAGGGATAGGCTACGGGAGTCGCGAACAGCCAGAACTGAACCAGAAAGGTTATGGTGTAACGAACGTCGCGGTACTTCACATTTAGTGCAGAAAGCCACAACCCAACCCCGAGCGCCGTCACTATCGCGAGCAAGATAAAAGCTGGGAGCGCAAAAATGGCTCGGGTCGGGACGATTCGGTAATAAGCCATCATCAACAACAGGATTACAAAGGCAATCGCAAAATCGATTAGCCCACCCAGAACCGCGGAAATCGGTACAGCCAAACGTGGAAAATAGACTTTGGTGATCAAGCGCTCGTTCGCAACCAGGCTATTGCTCGATTCCGTGAGCGCATGCGCGAATAATTGCCAAGGCAATAAAGCGCAGAAAGCAAAGACCGGATAAGGAATTCCATCAGACGGCACGCGAGCCAGCCGGCCGAAGAACAAACTGAATACGACCATCATGAAAAATGGCTGGATGATGGCCCATGCTGCACCCAGCACGGTTTGTTTGTAGCGTACCTTAACGTCGCGCCAGGTGAGGAAGTAAAGAAGCTCGCGATATTCCCAGAGCTCCTTTAGGCCCAGAGAACCCAGACCAGTTTCAGGTTTGATGAAAAATACTGGTAGATCAGCGGAAGCCTTGAGCTGAGCTGCACGAATTTCTGATTGTGAATTCGCCACCGTGAAAAGCTGTTGGGTTGCTTTACTCTCGAAGTTCTATTCCTGCAATGCGCCGCCCTAACCCAGAAAATCGTTTAAATAGCCCGACTGCCGATCCGGTCGCTACCGCTCGCGGTTCTGTAACGACCGTCAACCCGCTACACCTCAAGTTCCATCACGCAGACGCGTGTTCGTCGGCGCCGTCGCTCTCAACATCGTGGCTGTAATAGCTCTGATGATAGTAGCGCTGGTAGTAATAATAGTAATCGTGCGAGCGCGCGCTGACGTTGTTAAGCACGACGCCGAAAATTTTTGCGCCTACGTCCGTCAGGAGTTGACGAGAACGACGGACGACGCCGCGCGAACTCTTCCCGCCATGCACTACCAGCAGCACGCCGTCCACCATCGATGCGATGAGGACGCCGTCTGTGAACGAGCTTACCGGGGGCGAGTCGATCACTATATGAGTGAACGCACCGCTCAGCACCGCTATCAGTTTCCGCATTTGCTCCGAGCCCAGCAGTTCCGCGGGATTTGGCGGAATCGGACCCGACGCCAGCACGTTGAGACCGGTAGCCTCGTCGCGATGGATTGCGTGCAGCATGTCTTCCGGTTTGATCTCGCTGGAAAGAATCGAACTCAATCCCTCGCGCTCCGGCAAGTCGAAGATTGAACGCAAACGCGGCCGGCGCATGTCGGCGTCGATGATCACCACACTGGCTCCGGTCTGCGCCAGCGTAATCGCCGTATTAACAGCCGTAGTCGTTTTGCCCTCGCCCGGAAGGCTGGAGGTAATGAGCAAGGTCTTTGGCGCGCGCCCGGCGGTGGACAACAACACCGACGTGCGCAGTTGACGATATGATTCAGCCAGCGCCGACCGCCCGTTGACGTTCAGCAGCAATTCCGGGGTTCCGCTGGTGTTGCCGTTTCGCTTTTGCAAGGCCGTCGCCGATGAGAGCAATCGTCGTCGCCGCGCCACGCCGCCGCTCATCGACGGAATCACCGCCAAGGCCGGCAAGCGCAGGAATTTTTCCACATCGTCGGTGGAATGAATGCTGTCATCGAGATATTCGAGGAACAGCGCCAGGCCGACTCCCAGTGCCAGCGCCAGCACAAAGGCCAGCATCACGGAACGCATGCGCGCTGGGCCCACGGGAAAGTCGGGCGTGATCGCGTAATCGACGATCGAAATGTTATTGGGGCGTCCGGCCAACACGACGTCGTTCTCTTTCGAACGCTGGAGGAGATTATCGAGCAGGCCTTTGTTCGTTTCGATCTCCTGCTGAAGGATGCGATAGTTGATCGCGGCTTCATTCTGAGTAACGGTTTCGCCTTTCTGCTGATTGAAAGATTTGCGCAGAGACTCTTCGCGGGCGAGAGCCTGCCGATATTTGGTTTCCAGATTAGTCAGCAAGGTATTCGTATTTCGTGCGCGCGATTCGTGGAGATGTTTTTGCAACTCAGCGATTTGCTGATCGACTTCCTTCACTTCGGGAGCTTCTTCCGTGGCATCGACCAGCAACTGGGCGCGTTTCTGTTTTAGATCGGCAAGCTTCGATTCGGATTCATTGATGTCCTTCGCGCCCTCAGCTAATGCCGTAGCAGCGCCCGGCGCCTTCGCGGCGTTGTATTCCGCCTCGGCCATCTTGCGATCGTTCTCGGCTTCGAGCAGTTGCTTATTCAACCCGGCCAGCCGCTCGACCACCGTGTTCTGGCTCGCATCGAGCGAAAGTATCTGGTTGTTCTTGGCATAGCTCACCAGTTTTTCTTCGTCGGCGCGAATCTGTTGCTGCAACTCGGCGACGCGCTTGGATAGGAATTCGCCGGTGCTGGTGTTAGTTTCATTCTTCTTTTCGAGGTTGGCGCGAACGAATGTATCCGCTACTGCATTCGTGATCTTGGCGGAGACCTCCGCGTCGCCATGCTGAAATACGATATCGATCAGCCGCGTCTCTTTGTAGTAACCGGCTCGGCTTTCACGCACCGGCTCCACCTTAAGCCCGCCCTGCAATGCCCCGACGTAAGGCGCGAGGCGCTTTGCCTCGGCTAGATCATCGTTGGAAGTCGCTGCGGCCACGGTTGAAGTCAACGGCAGTTCCTTTGGCTGCGTCGAGGGGTCTTTCTTTTCCGGCCCACTGACACCCCACATCTGCAAGATTCTTTTCCACGTCGAGGGCTGGCGTAAGGACTGCGGGCGCAGGAAAGCTTGATTGTGCTCAAGATCCAGGGTCTTGACTACGCGGCGTAACAAACCCGGACTTGTCAAAATCTGAAGCTGCGTATTGAAGTAAGCCGGATCGTTTACCGGGCTATAGATCATCGGCACGCTCTTGCCGGCGTACATTGGATTATTTTCGAGATCGACCTGGACTTGCGACTTGGCTTCGTAAACGTCCGGTTTGCGCGCCACATAGACCGTCGAGAGCGCGGTGATGAGCGCCGCCACGCCAAGCACGAGCCAAAGGCGTTTGCGTATGGCCCTCCAGTAATCGAGCAGATGGACTTCGCCTTCGCTACTCTCCGGTCCATAGCCATAGACGGGGCCGCGATAATTCGCTGAACCATCGAACCGGCGATCGATTTCGCCCGGTTCGTCTTCACGCTTAACGAGTTTGGTTGCTTGGTTCATCGCTTACGGAATCACTCGCACGGGAAGTTGTGCCGCTGCGGGTGCGACGGCGCCCAGCAAACTTCTTATTACGCTTCTACCGGTTGATTCAGGCACCTCTACAATGTCGTTAGGCCGCAGCAAGACATCATCCGCCTCTTTGCGGGCGATCAGCTTCAAGTTGACGTACAACTCTGACGGCGCCCCCGAACCCGCGCCTTGCCGTACGATATGCACGCGCTCCGTTTTGGAATCGCGCAGCGGGCCGCCCGCCATCGCAATCGCGCGCGAGACCGTGATTGGCTCTCTGAGTGGCAAGGCCTTCGGACTATAAACGTTGCCGACGACATAAACCTGATCCGCTTCCGGAATCGTTATGATGTCGCCGGCCTGAACGTAAGGATTGGCCTGCTCTTCTCCGCGCAAAGTGTCGTTCAAACGGAGGCTGATGAATCCACCTTGATCGAGAGAACCGGAAGCGCTCTCGCACTTTTCTGATTGCGGACTGCGGATGATGTTGATGGTCTGTCCGGCCTTTTCTGATGGCCCCTTGGCGTAAGTTAACAGCTCGAGCAATCGCACGCGGCGTTGCATCTGGTAACGGCCCTGCTCGTTCACGGCGCCGATGAGGGCCACCTCGCGCGCGTGATATTCCTTGATGAAAACATCCACCGGCAGATTGCGATAGAACCTTGCATAACGCATGCTGATCTCTTTCGACAACTCGCCTTCGGTTTTGCACGCGGCCTGAATATCACCCTCGATCAACGGCATGCGAATCATTCCGTTGCCTTCCACGCGCACGGCATCACGTGAAAGCTGTGGTCGATTGTAGATGCGGATGTCGAGGAGGTCACCCGGTCCGATGCGATATCGGTCCCCTGATTCAGATGAAGACTTTGCTACCGAGGGGAGCGGACTTGGGCTAGGATTTGAATTCGCTGGCTGTGCTCTCGCCGCCAGACTGAGCGCGGCGATAGCGAGTGCTGTCCTGAGGATGAGTCTAAGATCAATGCCTTCGTATTTCATTCTGTTCACTCTCCGCCACTTGTCCAATAAGCTTCAGCTTGTCGAAGAATCTGTAGATAGCTCTTATTCACGCCCTGCTTTCTAAAGGAATTCTTTGGGCAAACAGCCGCGTAGCGGCGAAATGTTTATAGCTTCCTCGCACACCCATTTGTTCTTCCTTCGTGAAATCAAAAAGTGCGTCTCGTCTATAAACATTTCGTGCCTACGGCACCTTTTCCGACAGACTCCTAAAACAACGTGTGGATGAGAACTAGTGTAGTGCGTCGGATATAACGTTACATCGAAAGAATGCGGCATCTCCGAAAATGGCCCAAACCGCCCGATTCATAAGTTTCAATCTGTTAGACGCGCTACACTAGCTACTATCAGATTTACCTACAAAATAGTTGACGCACGTACGGCTCCTCACTTTCCCGCCAGACCAATCCGCCGCGACAGCAGCGCCTCGCGCATGTGATTGGGATGCGCGAGGTTAAGCACGGTGTTACTGACCAGTACCATCAACTCGTCATGTTCGCGACGAAATGCGCCCGTGAGCGGCTGGTCCTGAGTTTTCACGATTACGCCTTCTCGGACCCATTGCCAGAATTGCTTCTGGGTGGTCCAGAACTCTTTGCGGTCACGACAAACGACCAGCGCCGTCTTCTTTTTCTTTTTTTTCTTTTCTTTCTTAGCCATTTTGATGTTCGATAAGCTTGCGTCTTGTCGCCGCCAAATTGAAAGAGCCTCTCAGCAAGTCAGTTCATCGGTTCCCTCTCCCTCTGGGAGAGGGCCAGGGTGAGGGCTTAGCGACGCAACAACCATTTAGTTCCTCTTCTCGCGCTTGCGCTAATGAAAATTAATAAGGAGATGAATTCTCGCAGCCTTCTGCTAACCCCTCACCCCGGCCCACTCCCAAAGGGAGAGGGACAAAAACTCTTCGGACGCAACTTCCCCTCAGGCATGCTCTTCGCGAAATTAAATTCCCGAAGACATGTCGCGACCCCGAAGGGAAACCTCTTCAACGAGGCAGGTTCCAATTTTCAAAAGTAGCATAGACTTTAGTCTGTGGATCCTGGCCGACAATTCACAGACTAAAGTCTATGCCACTACCCCGATCGCGAAACAAGCGCGAAACTAATTCGGCGCGCCGTTTTACTCCAAACTTGACGAAGATATTTCGCAAGTGGAATTTAATTGTCTGTTCACTGACTTGCAGTCTCGTTCCTATTTCCGCATTCGTTAATCCTTGCGCACAACAGAGCGCTACCTGCGCTTCGCGACGACTCAAACTGCGAAGATTGACGATTCGCTTCACGGGGACTGCCAACGACGCCAAAACGTGTTCGTTTTCCACTCCTTTCGGGTAAGCAGGCAAGCCCATGGCGCGACGACGCGCCAGGATCTCTTCCGGCGAAAAAACCAGATAGACAATTGGCGGTTGATTGCTGCCATTATGCCCCGCGACCTTTTGGCGCTCGATGCTCAGTTTATTCGCCAGCCCGATCAAGCCTCGCCGCACGCTGCTGTAGCCGTTAATGCCCGTCAGGCTCATTAACCGGCGGGTTGTAAACGAGGCGACGCGCGTTCCCACAGTTGCGATTTCCGCCAGCATCGCCGAGTAAAGTTGATGTTCGACCGTCGTGTGGCTCAGGGCCACCAGTGCCATTGCCTGGCCGGTCATCGCCTGTTCGGGATTCTCGCCAAAAGAGTAGGTCGCCAGAGCAACTGCCGTTGAGCTTGATCCCTTGCCAGTGTTCATTTGTGCGCTCTCGGAGTCGCGAAGTGCCGGGAGGAAAACTGTCGTACGGAATCCTTAACGTGCGATGGATACTAAACGCCGATGCGTTTCCCGCCAGATCGCACCGAGGGTTCCGACTTTTTTCATTCGATTAGGTTCAAGAGACTAATTCTTTGACTTCCGAAGTGTCAAGAAATTTCTGGCATACCGTTTAGCAGGACTGGTGTAATTAGATGGTTTATTTAAGAGTATCTAAGAGCTGGAACTCTACTTTTTGAAGATCCTCTTCAACCTGTTCACGATTGATCTGACCTTCGACGGCTTCTCTTCTTTCTTACGCTCGGGCTTCTTTTCTT
>Ga0137361_10001144_pt1 | contig 16024 bp, 13 predicted proteins | sample Mad1_80_16metaG_FD_104923 | JGI IMG/M metagenome (GOLD analysis project Ga0137361, IMG submission 104923) | Vadose zone soil microbial communities from Angelo Coast Range Reserve, California, USA - Mad1_80_16 metaG | ecosystem: Environmental > Terrestrial > Soil > Vadose zone | place: USA... | reverse complement strand
GGGATGCCACCACCTAAGACAATCGGATTGAGAAAGAGGCGGTATTCATCAATCAAGCCCAGATGGATAAACGTATGGGTCAATCGGGGACTCCCGAAGATCATGAGGTCGAGACCAGGCTGTTGTTTGAGTGATGCGATTTCTTCCGCAATGTGGTCTTTCACCAGCCGTGAATGCTTCCATTCCGCACGAGAGAGTGTTGTTGAAAACACGATTTTGGAGACATTCTCGACCCAGTGAGCGTGTGCGAGGTCACGTGGCGAGGCCTCTGGGTCCGTGAGCACGGTTGGCCAATAACTCTGCATGCCCAGATAGGTGACACGCCCATAGAGAGCCGTGTCCACGTTCCTGAAGAGAGCGTCGACATAGGGGTTCAGTTCTTCGTCCACGATAGCCCACTCCAATTCTCCGTGTGGTCCTGTCGTGAAGCCATCGAGTGAGACATGCATAAATGAAATGACTTTCCTCATGGTATACTCCTTTTCTTGTGATGATTGGAAACCTTCAACGGTTCTATGATACCCCAGCAAAAGGAGCTTGTCTTGAACAAAATGGACAGCTATTTCGGCTTCCTTCTGAGAAAGCTCTTGCGTTTCTACCATAAGTAAGGTATTCTTCCATTGAAGTAAGAATAATCAGGAGAGGTCTTTATGAAACGTCTGAAAGCCGTCATCTTACCTGGCATCGCCGTGGTAACTCTTGTAGTCCTCTCATTAAGCGGATCGACAGGTGCATCAGCAACCAGCCTCCCCCAGCATATACATGGCCCTGCTACCTGCGGAGTATGGAGCAAGGTTTCCAGCCCGAACGCCGGCACCAGTACTAACTTCCTCTATGGAGTAGCCGCCATCTCCTCAACGGATGTTTGGGCGGTTGGAGAATACAGCAACGGCAATGGGGGCCTCACGCTCGTGGAGCACTGGAATGGCGCACACTGGAAAGTGGTTGCCAGTCCCAACGTCAACAATAGCCTATCCGATTCGCTTTCAGGCGTTGCTGCCATTGCCGCAAACAATGTCTGGGCGGTTGGAAGCTACTACGACGCCTCCAATACCCAGCAAACGCTGATCGAACACTGGGATGGAGCGAAGTGGAGCATCGTGCAGAGCCAGGGAATGGGCGGGCTTAACGGGGTAGCCGCGATTGCTTCAAACGACGTCTGGGCCGTAGGCTCTATTTCCGTCAACAATATACAGTACCTCACCGAACACTGGAATGGCAGTAGCTGGAGTGTGGTCAGTAGTTCTGGTCCGGGCCTGGTTATCAACATACTGAATGGAATAGCCGCCATCTCTGCGAACAATGTCTGGGCAGTGGGAGATGATGCCGATAGCGCAACTCCATCTGCTCAGTACAGACCACTTATTGAGCACTGGAACGGCAGCAGTTGGAGCGTGGTGACCAGTCCAGTGAAAGGAACTTCGGACTTTCTGAGCGGCATCGCGGCGGTCTCCGCGAGCAACGTCTGGGCCGTGGGCAATGACAGAACCATCCTTGATCCTTATGGCCCCTACTTTACCTTCATTGAACACTGGAACGGCAGCGCCTGGAGGGTGATCAAAAGCCCCAGTCCTGGCTCGGAGAACAATGACCTGGCGGCAGCGGCTCGTGTGCCGGCTACGAGTCGCGTCTGGGCCGTAGGGTTCAAACAGACTAATAACATCTACCAGACACTGGCAGAGTTTTATTGCTAAACAGCAACAATTTGCTTCTCAAATAGGAAAGACCTGCTTATCGAGTAGAATAGAGATGCGATTTCATCGATTCTATGCCAGATGCGTGTGATGGGCATGCAGCCCTCCCATGTCTCGCTGTGGCTGCGGCGGCCCGAAAGCGAAACTCACCAGAACTTCGATCACAAGGAGTCAGTATGAACAACAATGCATCATTTCAACGCCTGGCGGCTGTCACATCGATCCTCGCCACGCTGCTGGCATGCGGCAGCATAGCGGTTCAAGTCGGGGTCTTAGGCGTTAATACTGATCCATTCTCCAATCCTGTCTCCATACTGATGACTGGAGCCAACGGCGCTAACCTTTTTCGATGGGGTATGATACTCGATATATTCGGTTACTACCTGCTGCTCGCCCCATTGGCCCTGCTTTTGTGGAGCAGGCTACAGCCGAAAGGTACAAATCTGGTCACCCTCTACACCTTCTGTGGCCTGGCCTATATCCTCGTTGGAGCAACAGGTGCAGCTACTCTGGCCGCTATCAGCCCGCCGCTCATCGAAGGGTACGGCCACGCTTCTGCACAGCAGCAGCAGATATATGAAGTTGTCTTCAGCGGCTTCATCAATGTGGTCTACGTAGGTCTCTGGAACCTCCTCGAGTCAAGCCTGAGCGGTATCTGGTGGTTAGGAATCGGCCTCTTGCTGCGACGCGAACAACCTGCTCTCGGTATTTTCACGATCGTGCTGGGCATCTTTGCGCTCCTTGATGCTCTTGGACGGATACTGAATATTCAACTCATCTACACCGTTGGACTGGCTGGAATACTACTCTTCATACCCATTTGGACCCTGTGGTTCGGAATCGATCTGCTTCGTAGCGGAAAGATGGGCATAAGGAAAATCCTGCCCTCGGTTTCGGAAAAGTAGCGAGGTACATCTGCAACCAGGAGACGCTATCTGCTTCGCTGCTGATCTTCCCCTTGAAAGGAAGCCCGATGAACATCTATGAACAACGACTTCGCGCCTATCTTCAGGAACAGCACATTCTAGCCGATCATCTGTCATTCGATCAACCGTGTCACTCAGTTGCAGAGGCGGCTCGTGCTGTCAATGCATCTCCTGAGGAGCTTGTCAAGAACATTTGCCTTCTCGATAGCGATGGTCAACTGATTACCGCCATTGTGAAAGGAGAAGATCGGGTAAGCGTCTCACGGATTGCCAAAACGTTGCAGAGAGAGGGGCTTCGCCTGGCGACACCAGCAGAAATCCTGGAAAAAACCGGCTATCCGTGTGGAGGAACTCCCTCATTCGGATATCAAGCGCTGTTCCTGGTTGATTCCAAAGTGATGGAAAGAGAAATCGTGTTTACAGGTGGTGGCAGTGAAACCTCTTTGATCAAGATAAGAACCGAAGAACTCGTCCGCGCTAATCAAGGCACTATTCTCCATATTCGCCAGTGATGCTCGCTGAAAAGCAGGGTTCCTCTGCACAGTCAGGGTTTCACGCCACTTCTTTTGCCTGAGCATCTGGATGTGGAATACGTACGCCTTGTACACGCAACAACAGGGAGAAGTGAGTCTAGATACCTATAGCAGTCGTGGTAAAGATGGAGGTGTAATATGCCAATAACAAGAGATACTCGTCAATTGATCCAATTTCTTCTGCTTGGCGCACTCGTTGGCGCGATCGGTGGGGTCCTGATGGTGATGTTTACCATGCTCGCCGCCGCCACCTACCTGCAGATGAGCTTCTTTACACCGTTGTACGCTATCGCGGCACCGCTCATCGGACGGCAAACGTTGTTGACTTCCATGGCGAATGGCGTCTTCTACTTTGCTCCCGGCCCGGCACTCCTGGGGCTGCTGGTCCACCTGCTGTGGTCGGCGTTCTGGGGCATGATCTTTGGCTTGATCGCACATGGGCTGCATCTGACTGAGGGAGTGGCTATCATCAGTGGATTGGTCTATGGCTTGCTGGTCATGCTGGTCATGCTCTTCATCGTGGTGCCCATCGTGGGGGCTCCTGATCTCCTGCGGCTGGTGGGTACGCTTTCGTTTATCATCGCCAATGCGCTGTTCTATGGTCTGCCCCTGGGGCTATGGCCGGTGGTGCAGCCGCAGTTCTTCAACGGCCCTCCGGCCCGGCGAGCGGTATAATGACGCTTACTCTGAGCTTGAATTCGTTGGTTGCTAAGCATGGCTTAGCACATAAAGTCCCGTTTGCACACAAAGCCAGGGGTCTGCACATAATGAAGACCGGTAGTCGAGATGTCCAAAAATTATGACAAACCTGGAACAAACGCTCTTCTTGACAGGAACAATAGCAATATTCTATATATTATAGCAAATAGTAATACATATAGTCACCTTGTAGCCAAAGACTAACCACACAGACATCGAGCCAGAGGGTTCGAGAAAGACAGGATCGCAACCATGACCACTGTTACCTTTATTCAACAAGCGAGACACGCACTCGTTCCGATGCGCAAGGCCGCGATAGATGCTCTCCTTTTGACGGCGTTCATCCTCATCTGCCTCCTCATGACGGGTATCCTTTCGACCTACCCCTGGTTGATCCTACCCATCTCTGCGCTTGCGTATCTCCTAACGGTAGTACTCAGGCTACGTCAAGCTGCCCGTCAAACGACCGAACCAAGAAGCCCTTACAACTACCTCTTCCACTAAAACGATGCCCTCGAAGAGTGTCAAGCTGCCCGTCAAACGACCGCAGCAGCTAACGAGAAGCAGTCGTTAGAGGGGCTTTTAACGAAGAGCAAGTCAACAGGTTCACAATTGACTGGTGATTTGCTCTTGTTTCTCTTTTGCGGTCTAACGTGGTTGCCCCAGGGTGGGGGAGGCACTGAAGCTTGGAGCAAAGGCGGTTGAAGTATGATCGAGGTGTATCCAAACCTGTTTGTAGGCAATATGTACGACTATGAAACCATCGTTGCAGGCAAGGCTGGATGGGCGGTTGTGCATGCCTGCAAGCCATATCATCGTAGCGCGGTAGGGTACAGAAGTTGGAACGCTCCAAGAAACCATCCTGAGTACCTGGTGGCGCGCAGGGAAAACCGGTTGATGCTGTGTTTGCTTGATCTGCCCATCTCCCTGTTCATTCAAAAGGAGATGATAGACCTGGCGCTGGACTTTATCGAGCAGATGCATGCCAGTGGCATGAGAGTGATGATTCATTGCATGAAAGGTCGCTCGCGCAGCGCTTCGATTACCCTGCTGTACCTGGCAACCCGTTTGCATGTGCTGCCAACCGATTCATTCGAGGCTGCCGAGGAGCATTTCCGGCGTCTTTATCCGAGGTATCGCGCTATGAGGGGTATTCGGGAACATGTGAGACGGAATTGGCGGGAGTATTGCGAGGGTGGGAGGTGTGAACAGTAAAACAGTTCTCGAAGAGAAATTGAGGCCATTAAAGATAATGAACTTTGACAAATTAATCCGGTAACGTCTGTAGGGGCCGATTGATCGCATCCCAAAGGCATGGAGTGAAGGCGGGGCGAGTCTGACCCCGATCCGAGGGCGACCACAAGGGTCCTAAGGTTCCCGACCTCTCCTCGACACTTGTTGGTGATGACTGGGCAAGCGGCCCCACTCCTCCCCAGGGCAACCACAAGGGTCCCCGCCTCCCTTCTTCACCGCCCCTGCCCTTACTATGACTCCGCGCCCCTGCGGGGCGGCCTCGTCGTCATAGTAAGGGCGGGAGAGGGGCGGATGTGGGGATGGGACCCTTGTGGTCGCCCTCCGTGGGGTCCGGCTCACCTGGGGTTTAACTACATGTCTATGGAGGCCGATTTATCGATCCCATAGCCGGGTGTATAAGTCAAAGCTCATCATCTGTATAGGCCAAAAATCTATATTTTGGGGGGCAAATATGAAAGCAGTTGAGAATCAATTTCTTACCTTCCTGGATGGGAAAAAACAGTTCGTCATCCCTATTTACCAGCGTACCTACAGTTGGACTCGCGAGCAGTGCGAACAACTCTGGAACGATATTGTGCGAGCCGCGACGGATAATACGGTAACAGGACACTTCATCGGTTCCATTGTATATATTCAGCATGGCCTGTATGTGGGAGCAAATGTCATGTCATTGCTCGTCATTGATGGTCAGCAACGCCTTACCACGTTAACCTTGCTGCTCATCGCCCTGGCAAAGGCAGCACGAGATGCTGATAATATTAGCCACGAAGATATATACGACTCATATCTTATCAATAAATATGGTAAAGATGAGCAGCATTATAAGTTGCTACTGACTCAGAGCGACAAAGACACTCTCATCCAGCTTATCGATGATCCTGATCGCGCAAAATCTATCGAACGCGGAAATCGTCTGCTCGAAAACTACCTCTACTTTGAAAGTCGCATCCGCCAAAGTACTATTGATCCGTCAATGCTGTATCTGGGTATCAGTAAACTTCTTGTTGTTGAGATTTCCCTCAATAAGGATCATGATAATCCCCAACTCATCTTTGAAAGCCTCAACTCTACCGGCATGGACTTATCACAGGCTGATTTGATCCGTAACTATGTTCTCATGGGGCTTGATAATGAGGAACAGACCACACTGTATAAAAAATACTGGTACCCAATGGAGCAAAGTTTCCGCCAGAACGATGGTAGCAACTCGTTCGACCGCTTCATGCGTGACTATCTAACAATGAAGCAGGGAAACATTCCCAATATTGACGAGGTGTATAACAGCTTTAAGAGATATCAACGCAGCAAATTGGGAATGTCGATGCAAGAGATCGTGGCAGACATTGATTGTTTTGCAAGATACTTTGTCAACATGGCCCTTTTATGGGAAAGCGACCGCGAAATCAAGCGCGTACTGCATGATATCAACACGCTAAAAGTGGATGTTGCCTATCCTTTCCTCCTGGAGGTCTACGATGACTATGCCAACCATCGCCTCTCACGAGAAGATTTCATTGCTGTCCTGAAATTGGTAGAGAGTTATGTGTTTCGCAGGGTAATTTGTGGCGTGCCAACGAACTCGATGAACAAGACCTTTGCCACACTTGCAAAAGAGATCGATAAAGAACATTACCTCGAAAGCGTACAGGCGGCTTTCCTGCTGATGGACTCCTACAGGCGCTTCCCCAGGGATGAGGAGTTTCGGGTCTCATTCGGCATAAAAGATGTCTACAACTTCCGCAGCCGCAACTATATGCTTCGGAAGCTGGAGAATTTCCAGCGCAAAGAATGGGTGACGATTGAGGAGTACACCATCGAGCATATTATGCCGCAAAATGAAAATGTATCAGCAGAATGGCAGAAAGAACTTGGCACGAATTGGAAGGAAGTTCATGCACGTTACCTGCACACCATCGGCAATCTCACGCTCACAGGCTACAATTCAGAGTTGAGTGATCGCCCATTCCAGGAGAAGCGCGATATGAAAGGCGGCTTTGCCAAAAGTCCTATTCGGCTTAACGAAAGTCTTGCCTCGTTAGAGCACTGGAATGAGGATGAAATTAAAAAGCGAGCAGAGGCCCTCGCGGGTCTGGCTGTGCAGGTCTGGTCATTACCTCGACTATCTCCCGAGCAAATTGCTAAGTATAGCAAGCAAGCACAAAGACCACCCACAGCAGAAATCGTTGGCCCAATCGACCATCCACTGGCAGGATTCATTCCTGATCGTCACCGACCGCCAGGAACTCGACGACCAGATCTACAAGACCTTTCAGAATGTGGGAGCCGTGACCGAACACCAGGTGCAGGCCGAAAGCGGCGAGCACCTGCAACAACTCTTGCAAGAAGATCACCGCAACATCTTTACCCTGATCCAGAAGTTTCACACGGAAAAAGGGCAAACCTACCCGAAGCTCTCCGACCGTTCCGATATCATCGTGATTACCGACGAGGCGCACCGCACCCAGTACGATATTCTCGCGCTCAACATGCGCAATGCCCTGCCCAATGCCGCGTTCATCGGCTTCACCGGCACACCTTTGATGAAAACAGGCGAGGAGAAGACACGTGCCGTCTTTGGCGATTATGTCAGTATCTACAACTTCGGCCAGTCGGTTGCCGATGGCACTACGGTCCCGCTTTTTTACGAAAATCGCATCCCCGAATTGCAGCTTACCAACGTCAACCTCAACCAGGATATGGAACAGCTTATCGAGGATGCGGAACTAAACGAGGGCCAGCAGAAGCGCCTGGAGCGGGAGTTTGCGCGCGAATACCAGTTGATTACGCGCGATGACCGCCTTGAGAAGGTAGCCGGGGATCTCGTAGCGCACTTTATGGAACGCGGGGAGATGGGCAAAGCCATGGTCATCTCTATCGATAAGGCCATGGCTGTACGCATGTACGACAGGGTGCAAAAGTACTGGAAACTCTACCTCGAAAAATTGAGGCAACAACTCCAGGGCTACACAAAAGGCGAACCCGAATGGCAACTCTTACAAGAGAAGATTGCATTCATGGAAACTACCGAGATGGCAGTCGTGGTCTCACAATCGCAAAACGAAATCGATGACTTTCGGAAGAAAGGTCTCGATATTCTTACGCATCGCAGGCGCATGCTAAAAGAAGACCTGGAGACGCGCTTCAAGAAATCGGATGATCCCCTGCGTATCGTCTTCGTCTGTGCCATGTGGATCACCGGCTTCGACGTGCCCAGCCTCTCAACGCTCTACCTCGACAAGCCCATGCGCAACCATACGCTGATGCAGACCATCGCTCGCGCTAATCGCGTCTTCCAGGACAAAGTGAACGGCCTGATTGTTGACTACATCGGCGTTTTCCGCGACCTACAAAAGGCGCTGGCGATCTACGGTTCGGCAGCGGGCGGCGGCGTTAAAGAAGGCGAAATGCCCGTCAAGGACAAGAGCGAACTGGTCGCGGCACTGAAGAAGGCGATTGCTGAGACCAGAGATTTTTGCCAGCAACAGGGCATCGATGTGCAGAAGATCATCGAGACGACACCACAGGACTTTCAGCGCGCAGGGCTGATCGATGATGCAGTCGATGCGCTACTGGTCAACGATGAGATCAAGAAGAAATATCTTGCACTGGCAAACGCGGTCGCGAAGCTCTACAAAGCCATCTTGCCCGATACTGCTGCCAACGCCTATAGTGCGATAGTCGCGCTGTTCGCGGTGATCGCAATGCGCATACACAAAGCGCTGCCAGATAGCGATATCTCCGGCATCCTGGACGATATAGAACACCTGATGGACATCTCCGTTGCCACCAAGGGCTATGTTATTCGCGAAGCCAGCTCCCCATACGATACCAATTCCCGTATCGACCTGAGCCAGGTCGATTTCGACGCGCTCAAGGCCCATTTTGAGAAAGCTCACAAGCATACGGAGGCGGAAAAGCTGCGCGGGGCCGTGAATAGCAAGCTGCGACGCATGGTGCAGCTCAATAGGAGTCGCACCGATTATCTCGAAAAGTTCCAGCGCCTGATCGACGAATACAACACGGGCAGCCTGAACGTGGAGATATTCTTCGACAAACTGGTAGTCTTGACGCAAGAACTAAACGCGGAAGAGCAGCGCCACATAGCCGAGCAGCTAACGGAGGAGGAGTTGGCCGTGTTTGACTTGCTCACGCGGCCCGAGATGCAGCTCTCCGAAAAAGAAAAGGACGAGGTCAAGAAGGTCGCACGTGGCCTGCTGGAAACGTTGAAACACGAGAAGCTGGTGCTGGACTGGCGCAAGAAGCAGCAGGAGCGCGCAAAGGTGCTGACCGCCGTGCGAGACATCCTCGACCGGGGCTTACCTCGCGCCTACAGCAAAGACCTCTACGAGCGCAAGTGCGACGAGGTCTACCAGCACATTTATGATTCGTATTATGGGCAGGGACGCAGTGTGTACGCGGCGGCCAGCTAACAAAGGATAGCGACCGGCTCATCACAGCAATGAGTATGGTGTGGGGAAGCGTGCATGGATCTTTGCCACCCGGCGGGGTCCAGTTATGTACGTACGGGCTACTGAACAACCGTCGACAAACCAACGTGAAAGCACCGGCAGGCTGGCAGAGTATCTTGTGGCCAAAGGACAGCGTGGAGTTCTATCCAGAAGGTTTTCTCGTCCATCTCAAAAGGTTAAGGTGTATACTTTAGGGGAATGACTGGATCAAGTTTCCTGCCCACTTACAGGTGATCCGTGAGCAAGCGCGGCGAAGGCGCTATTAATCAACGTTGCCAGATCAACATCTTTTATGGTCTTACTTCCTGTATAGCTCATCATCTACAGTCTTCCTCGCCTGCTCTAAAGCTGCCTCTATATAATGTATGCCGTTCTCGTGGAAAGAGATCATCAAGTGTCTCAAAACAGAGAAAGGTTCTGACTCCATGCGCCAAAGTTTCTCTACCAATGTACGCCAGAATTTATTGAACGCTGCCATATTTTCGCCCATGCGTCTGTACATTAACTGCGGCTGTAGTAGATGAGGAAGAGGTTGGTAATTGGTGGAGAGAGCAAACGCAAGTGTGCAGTCTCGCATTGAGGGTTCCGGCTCCCATCACAGTATGGGGTGCGCCGTTCAACAATTTGAAAGGCGTGGAGAGGACCTGTAAGAGGTAATGACCGAACAATCTGAATGCTTCGTTGCGCCGGAGTTCTCCGTGACGCCAGGTTCCCAGCGCTTGTATAAAGGTGACGATAGCACGATACAGGTAAAAATGGCCTAACTCTAACCAGAAGAGTTTGACCAGGCACCAGAGTTCGCCTCGTGGAAAGTGCTTGTTCCGAGCTTCTTCTCTTGCAGCAAGGATATATTCACGTGCCCTCGCGTAATTCCCTTCCTTATTGTAGAGCGCGGCCCAGGCAAGGCTCACCTGCAGGCGCCCGGAGCTGGAAAATTGGATGGCGTCGAAAATTTCCTGGCTCAGAAGCAGGTGATCGCGAGCTTGCACTACTAACGAGGCCGAAATGAGCAACTCACCCAGTCGCAGATGGTAGAAAGCAAGACGTGCGCGAGGCTCATGAGCAAACATTTGTAGATATTGGTACCCTTCAACATAGTAATGCATCGCTTCTTGCACGTGTCCTTCTCCTTCGAGGATACGGCCCAGGTAGTGATGAATCGTCTCCATGGGACTCACCCAAATATCATGGTTTTCTGCATCATCCCACTTGTCTCGTTCAGCATCTAATAATACTTTTGCCTGCATCAGGCAACTCTTTGCCAGCTGGTATTTGAATAGTGGAGTGTAGTTCATCCCAAAAAAGGTCAATAATTTGGGCTTATACTTTTGCAGATGGCTATGGCGCTGGATCAGTTGCTCACATTCCTGGCAGACCTGAAGCGCTTTCTGATACTGACTTACTTCTGTGTAGTAAACGGCGCAAGAGAGGAGTACTTTCAGAAGCGTCTCTACATTACCTGAAGCTTCAGCATAGCGCTTTGCCTCTATGAGCGCCTGCTCACGCTCGGCACTCTCCAGTTGATTGAGGCGTAGCAGGCCCGCCTTTTCCTCATAGAGTTCGATGGGTGAAAACCCCGCCTGGCTGTAAACGCGAATGGCCTTGTCCATGAACGCTTTGCTGAATGCGTAGCCCACTCCAGCGTTTTCCACAAAACGAGTAATGACCGAGATGAAATTGATGAGGAGCTGTTGATCAACCAGTTCCGGTGTGTTTAAAGCCCCATAGAGCGCATGGAGTGATTGCGCTATGTCTTCCTGGGAGGGAGATTGGGAGGTACGCACACGGTCGTAGTAATCGCGCAATACTCTTTCAAAGGCGTTGCGCCGGTCCTTCGCCTGGCGAAAGTCTGCTTTAGTAGCATGGATGTTTTGAATTTTTTGTTCAATAGTAGCATCGTCGATCGATAACATCAGTTTCCCTAGTGGCTTTTCAATACACCTTTTCGAGAAAGAGAGGGAATTTGGGGACGCCCCAAACCCCGCCAGGGGAGAACCCCTGGACCCCCTTCCCCTCCTCAGTTTTCACAAACAAAATTCCATAAGAGGCTATGAATGGAATAGAGGGAATTCAGCTTCGAAGTGCGAATCAATGACAGGTCGCAAGCAACCCGCAACGCATTTCGAAACATCTCCTCGTCTTCTATACCGCTATAGGTGCGCAGCGCCTCATAACTCACACTGTCTCCAGCACCGAGTGGACAGAAAGCATTGAGGAGTTAGCGCGAGGTGTCCTTGTTGTAGTGTTGTTGAAGGATCGAGAGAGATTCCGCATAGAGATAATCAATAATGTTCCTTCCAAGACGTTGATTGACCGCTTGTAGCTCTGCCAGGACAAAGGCAAGCGGCAGGTGGCTCATGAGGAGACGAGTGACGAAGAGCTTGATTAAGAGGGGATTACCCTCGGTAACTTCTACGATGGGTCGAAGTTCGTCATCACTTGCCTGTTCGACAACATCACCAGCAAGAGAGCGGATAAAGCGCAAAGCGGACTCAAGCTCAAGCCCCTTGACGCGTCGCTCGACAAGGTACTGGACTTTCCCCAGTAAAGCATGGCGGGTCGTGAGGAGTATCTTGTGGGGATTGACAAGAGCATTGTTGCCCAGGTACTGAATGGCCTCGTCCACATCGTCCACCGTCTCGAGGTTATCCACGATGAGCAGACAGCGTTCTCCTGGGGAGAGGGAACGAATCCCGCGTTGGAAATCAGTTATCCACCCGCTTGAGTTATCGCCGAGACGGATATTTAGCTGGTCCGCTAATTTTTTCACGAGATTGCTCCAGTGGAGTTCGGCGCTTCCATCTCTCAAGAGTACCCCATCTGGTAACAATTGGAGTGTTTTTGCCGAAACCCATCCAACCCTCGTAAATCCTGCCAATGCTGCATAGCGAGCCACAGCCTCATACGTTATGGCGGTTTTACCGAGGCCTCCCTCGCCACAGAGGCTGATAATCCATGCTCCCTGCGGCGCAAAGATATCATCTTTTATTTTTTCAATAAAGGTATCAACGCCGAAAAGTTGCGTGTGATCGACAACCGCATTATTGCGAAGAATGCCTTGTATCCGCTCCTCAATGAGGGCAACTCGTTCTATCTCGGTCATTGATGTGCTGAACAGTTTAATGATTGCCGCGTCATCTGGATCGCGCTCGTCCAATTCTTTGATTGCTGGAATAGTTGTAATCAACTGATTGGCCTCTTCGAGGGAATGAAGCGCGTTCTTTTTGTAAAGTACCTTGATGATGTCGCGCAAATCACGCCGTAGCATTGTGCCACTTGTTCGTGTGCCCTTGACCATGTGAGAGAGTGTTCTTTCAGGAATGCCTGTCTCTCCCGCTAATTCTGTTTGTGTGAAATCCTCGACACGCTGTAAGTACTTCTTGAGGACCTTTCCAAATGCGCTATCAGGCTTCTCATCCTCACGGCGTGGATGACCACCATGTGTCATAGTTCACACCCAGGGCTATCAAAAGCGCTATTGACAAAAGTAATCATTTTCATTGACAACCTTCTCCGATATGCTCGTAGCGGAAGGTTCAGTTTTCCTTCCACTTAGCAGTTTAACACCTGGATAGGGGGCACTTCAAGTACAACCGAACTGAAGAGGCCGAGTGTATCAAATTTCTGAAAAGGAGTGATCATCATGGAAAAAGAAAAGGTTGTCTTCTTCCTGGACTACGCCAATATCAATCGAGCGGCCAGGGAGAAAAGGTATCGCATGGACTATGCCGATTTGCTTCACTATGCCGGCGAGCAGCGATTTCTCGTCGAGGCGTATTGCTACGTTCCCATCAATCCACGCAACGAACACCGGTTGGACGGGGAAATAGAGGAGTTGTGGCGTTCCGGGTACATCGTCAATACCAAGCTGGGCACGATTGCAGGCGGCACGTACAAATGCAACTTCGACGTTGAAATCGCTATGGATGTGTTGAGGGTGGTGTACCAGGTGAAGCCTGACATCATTGTGCTGGCGACCGGTGATTCCGATTTTATCCCGCTCATTCAAGAGGTCAGGAAGGCCGGTGTTCGGGTCGAGGTGGCAGCGTTTGTTGAGACCGCCGGAACCAATATCCTGCTCAAGGCTTCGGGTTTTATCAACCTGGCTGTGTACTATGAAGGCTTCCTGGCAGCTCAAGATGGCGATCAGCGTGCGGATAGCATAGAGGAAGAACAGTTCAAAGAGCTCATTCAATCACAAGCAAGTGACCTGGATGTGGATGATGGAAAATTACCCGTCGATCTGGCGGGCGACGATACGAGTGTTGCTGTCCCGGACAGTATAGATGATTTGACGTTGTAAGACGGCTCTCGACGAGCTAGAAGGAGAATTAACTCATGGCGATCATTAACGGTCGAAGAATTCAGGTTCCACCCAGCGGCATTACCGGTCAGAATTTGATTCAACAAGTGAATCCTGGTCCTGGCCGACGACCGGTCATTCAACAAGGGATGGCTTTTCGACCCGTTCAGTCCGGCTACACGTATAAGCCGGAGGAGTTGTACGATAAACATGGCAATCCCGTCAAGATTACCACGATCCCTGATCGGACAAAAGGCGTTACTTACGGGGGAGATCGAACCTCGCTTTCAAAACAGATCATCACCGAGCAAGTCTGCGATATCGCGGAGAAGTTGTTCAAAAGAGGCGTGTCGTTCGATGAAGAACATGCCGATTGGATGATTGCCAATGACTATGTCTTGCCGCCCATCTGGCATAACATTGTTCGCACGACCGACCTGCTGATTGTCTTTCCTACCGAATATCCGGTGCTGCCGCCTGTCGGCTTCTACCTCAAACAAGATATACCGCTCTCCGTCAATGGACACCTGTATCAGACGGCCTATCATGAAGCCTGCGGCGATCCGCTGACACAGGGATGGAAGTGGTATTGCGTCTATATTAACGCTGGAGCCTGGCAACCGGCTCCAGTGATACGTCCTGGGGATTGGAGGAAAGGCGATAGCCTCTGGACGTACTTTACGCTGGTCAGCGAAGTGTTGTCAGGGACGGATGAATGAACACACAGTCTCGAAATATCATCAAGTTTAAACATGGTGACCTTGAACACTTGCGGGGAAGCCTGCTTGAAGACCTTTCGAAGGAACATTTTGCTGTGCTGCTTGGAAAAACACGCAAGATTGATGGCTGCACGGTGATCAATGTCGTCGATCTGCTTTTCCCCGCGCAATCAGATTACAATACGCAGAATGTTGCCTTCTTACGCATCAAAAAGGATTTCATCCACAAGGCGTTGGCTGAACTGAACAGCAGGTACGATGTTGATACCATTATTGATGTCCATACCCATCCATTTTCGCAGGGGAGGGTCGCGTTCTCGGCAACCGATGATGGAGATGAGCAGACGTTCTTTCAGTTTTTGAACGAAACGTTCGCCGGTATTCACTACGCGAGTATCGTTTTCTCACAGAGCCGGTACTCGGCAAGAGTATGGACGCTCAGCAGCGGCTCTATCGTCGAGAAAAGCGCGCTGCTGAAGCCGCAAACGAGTCGAGAGCATATTGCCAGCGCTGACTTTCGCGAGTACGCGGATGAGCAATATGAAAAAACGGCGGTGACGGCAGCCGAGGGCTTTTTCAATCGCAGCGCATCGGTACTCGGCCTGGACGTGATGCGAAAAATCATGTATGACCAGGCCATCTCGATTATTGGCGTCGGTGGATTGGGATCCATCATAGCCGAGCATCTCATCCATATGGGGTTTCACGAGATCAATCTCATCGACCCCGATGTGCTGGAGATGTCGAACCTGAACCGCGTGGTTGGGGCGTACTACGAGGATGCGCAAAAGAAGCTCTACAAAGTTGACGTGGTCAAGCGACATCTCATCAGAATTAACCCGAAGGCCACTGTCCAGGCGTACAAGAAGGATGTTCATGACAGAGAGATGGAGAGCGTGCTGGCGCTCTCCGATTGGGTGATCGTGGCAACCGATAATCATTCCAGCCGGCTCAGAGTGCAGGAGCTATCAATCGAGTACTTTGTGCCATTACTTTCTGTCGGGGTAAACATCACTGTGAAGGATGGCAAGATCGAAGACATGAGTGGAGAGGTGATTACGGCCAGAGTGGGAGACTGCCTGTGCTTACAATGCCTGCACCAGATCGATCCCATTAAGGTGGCAAGTGAGAAACATCCAGATAAGATGATTCGGGAGGAACTGGTGAAAAGAGGGTATGTCACGGGTATGGATGTCAAGGAGCCTGCCGTCAAGACGCTGAACACGTACCTGGCAACGATGCTGGTAGACGTACTCATCAACCAGTATACCGATGTGCACAAGCATATTCCCATCCTGGTCTATGAAAACAACGGCTCCATGAGCATCTACGAGGATAAGGAGAGCGTGCAGCTAAGGAACAAGCAGTGTTTTATGTGTCACGTGTGATAGGTGCGAACGGGGATATACAAACGGGTTTGGAATGGG
>Ga0137361_10001138_pt1 | contig 16046 bp, 14 predicted proteins | sample Mad1_80_16metaG_FD_104923 | JGI IMG/M metagenome (GOLD analysis project Ga0137361, IMG submission 104923) | Vadose zone soil microbial communities from Angelo Coast Range Reserve, California, USA - Mad1_80_16 metaG | ecosystem: Environmental > Terrestrial > Soil > Vadose zone | place: USA... | reverse complement strand
TTTGGCGGCCACTGCGGCGGAGCCCAGGCGCTGGGCCCCCCCACAAAGAGGTTCTCTACGAGACGGTGAAGCCGCAGTCTGCGGACTGGATGCCGTGAATGTCCTGACGGGCGACCGGACACGCCGCCATACCGAGGAGGTCATCCACCCTCCCGTTGGTGTAATTGCCGTTGCTGCCCGGCATCCCAGGGACAGTTCCGGGAGGGATGAATCCCCACCAGATGTCAACCGTGGACCCGGCCGGTTGCGGGGCGGTTTCGGTCAGTGCCAGCAGGTACCAGTTGCCCTTGAACATAGGCATTACATTCCAGAACAGGGCTTCGCGACCTCACAATCGACCCGACGCGCAATTACCAGCCCCGTCAGCTTCCTCAACTGGTCGCCGATGCCGTGAGACTCGGTTCTCTATGACCTGAGAGATGACAGTGGCTGGGGAGGAAGGATTCGAACCTTCAACCTTCTGATCCAGAGTCAGCTGCGCTACCGTTGCGCCACTCCCCAAGTTTGTCACCGTGTCTGATTCCCATTTCTCCCTGTCCAGCGTCTTGCATGGACGCCTGATGACAAGGCTGGGATCAGGGCTGTGATTTTAGCGGGGGGTGGCGACCAGGCCACGAACCGTTCGCCGGGCAACAGCGGGCCGGTCCCATAGAAGAGATGCGTTGACGGTCGCCCACGAGCCGGTGGCTGCCCGACCCGGCGCGTCCCTCAAGAGAGAAGCGGTTTTGCACAGGCTGTCCACACCCGTGGTCGCCTACTTTGGATCTGCGGCCTACCTGCCCGGCCACTGGCAGGCTACGCGCTAGTCGTCGTCCCCGCCGCCCTTTCGGGAACGCCGCCCCGACGGCTCCCGGGTGCTCATCCGGATCGAGAGCGAAGGTGGCCCGCCCACCAGCCCTTCGTAGGCCGCCTCGAGCAGGCGCTTGGCCTGGTACAGGTTGACGGCCCACCCGACGCCAAATACGCGATCGCTGAACAAGCGATCGGACTCAGGGTTCCAGTAAGCCGTCCTGATGCGCTCCCATGTCGGTGGTCGAAAGTCGTAGGGCACGACGCCCCCGACCTTGCCATGCCATGTGCGCTGATCTTCGGGTTTGGACAGCTCGGTCGCGACCGCGGCCACGAATAGGCCGACGACGGCAACCCGGAGCAGGCGGCGTAGCCCACGCAAAGTACGCATACTGGCTGATTGAAGAGTAGTCCAACGATAACCTTGCACGTCTTGAAACCGTTCCTGCAGGTGGGGTAGATGGCCACCAGGCTCCAATCGAAGACCAACTGGCTGCGATGGCTCACGCCTGGTCTCGAGATCAAGCGCTGGCTGCTGCTGCTCATGGTCGCCGAGCTCGTGGTCGTGCTTGGCTTCGCCTACTTCCTGAAGGCGTTCTACGAGAGCGCCACCTTACCGCAGCAGTTCTATTACATAACCCTGCAGTTCTGGCCCCACTGGGCGCGCGCGATGATCTTCGGAACCCTTGGCCTGGGTCTCCTGCTTTTCAGCTATGTGAAGCTGACGCAATCGGTCCTGGGCCCGTTCCTGCCCGGCAACAGCACGAGCAGCATCGTCGACGTGATTCACGCATTCCGATTGAAGGGCCGCGGTCCGCGCATCGTCGCGATCGGTGGCGGCACGGGGCTGAGCTCGTTGCTACGCGGCCTCAAGACCTATACATCGAACCTTTCGGTCATCGTCACGGTGGCGGACGACGGCGGTTCATCCGGCCGGCTCCGCGACGAGTACCGCATCCTCCCGCCCGGGGACTTCCGCCAGTGCCTCATCGCGCTGGCCGACGCGGAGCCGCTGATGAAGCAACTGTTCGACCATAGGTTCAAGGAGGGATCCCTCGACGGTCATTCCTTCGGGAACCTCTTCATCATGGCCATGGCTGACGTGACGGGAAACTTCGAGCATGCCCTGCGCGAGTCGGGCAAGGTGCTCGCGGTCAAGGGCACGATCGTCCCCTCGACCCTCCAGGACGTCACGCTCGTAGCGTCGATCAACGGACGATCCGTCGAAGGCGAGTCCAAGATCCCAATGCAGAACGCTCCCATCACCCAGGTTTTCTTGAAACCCGACGGAGCCCAGGTGAACCCCGAGGCCGCGCAGGCGATCCTCAATGCCGAGCTCGTCGTCATCGGCCCTGGCTCGCTCTACACCTCCATCCTCCCGAACCTGCTGGTGGAAGGAATGGTCGAGGCGATCAAGGCGTCGCCGGCGCTCAAGGTGCTCATCTGCAACCTGGCGTCGCAGAAGGGCGAAACCGAAGGCTATTGCGTCGACGATTACCTGCGGGTGATACGCGAGCACGTGGGTTCGAACATTTTCGATTTCGTGCTCGTCAACTCCAACCACGCGCACACGCCGACCGGCGGGCAGTCACAGGTCGTCTTCAGGTCGGAGGACGCAGCCCTTCACCCCGAGGTGCGATTCATCCCCGCCGACGTCGTCAACGTCCGCCTCCCATCACACCACGACCCCGACAAGCTGGCCCGCGCGATCATGCGGAGGGTCTGGCAGGCCTAGCTTTCGCCCGCCACCGGCTCACGGCCTCGACTATGAAGGCGGCCACCGCCACGTAGAGCAGGCCGTCGAGGACGTCGACGACGTAGTGCTCGCCGAGGTAGACGATGCTCAGCGCGACGGCCAGGGTCCAGGCGATGAGTCCCACCGAAAGCCATCGATACCTACGCCACGCGTAGAGTGCGGCCAGCGCCGGAAACGCGGCGTGGAGCGATGGGAAGGCCGCGAACTTGTTGGGGTTGAGGTGTGAGTAAAGGGGCGAAACCCAGTAGTTCGGGCCCCACAGCTTGTCGACCGTCTCGTTGAGGACCTTGTGCACTGTTTCCTCTCCGCCGGTCACGCTGGCCTGGAACTGGTACCAGGGCGGCGCCGAAGGCCAGAACAGGTACGTGATGAAGGCAAGCATGGCCATCAGAAGAAGGGCGGCGATGAACCGCCGGTAATGGTCGCGGCTGCGAACCCAAAAGACGAAGCCGACGACGATCGGCAGCGGAAAGTGCATGAAGTAGAAGAACATCGCCACGACGTCCTGGGGGCTGACGACGTCGGACTTGTAGAACGCGTGCTGCAGGGTGATGGTTGGCAGCGTCCCGGCGAACAACGTGCGCTCGAGGCCGGAGAGGTCGTGAGGCGCAAAGCCCGTCTGTCCCGCATAACCGCGCATGGCCTTGTAAGCGAAGAAGAGGAGCAGGAATGGAGCCCAGTCGACGACAAACGACCGGCCCCGACCCAGCGCGACTGCGATCACAAGCAATGCGAGCACGACCCACTCGGGCTCGATCGAGATCCCGCGCCACAACATGACTCCGAAGATCAGCGCCAGGTACATGACGCTGCCGACAACGATCAGTCGCGGTCGGCGGGCTTGCACCCGCCCTGCATCAACGGGTGCGGACAACCGCTACCGCTGCAATCTCGACAGTCACTGAAAACGGCAAGGCGTTGGCGCCGAGGGCGACCCGGGTGTGCCTGCCGGCCTCGCCGAGCACGTCGACGATCAGATCCGAAGCGCCGTTGATGACCTTCGGCTGGTCGCCGAAGTCATCGGTTGAAAGTACAAAACCTGTGAGCTGCATGACCTGCTCGACATTGTCGAGCCCGGCGGCAGCTTCCATCTGGGCCAGCAGGTTGAGCGCACACGCACGAGCCGCGGCCGTGGCCTGCTCGACGCTCACCTCATCCGGGCAGCGCCCCGTCAACCGCTTCCCGCCTTCCGCGGAAACCTGACCGGCGATGTACAGCAATGACCTTCCCTCCCCCACCGGCACCAACCGGGTGGGGACGTACGAAGCCACCGCGGCGGGCGGGGCGGGCAGCTGGAGCCCGAGCTCACGAAGGCGGGCATGCGGCGATGTCACGTGACCGCGAGTCTACCTACGGCTGCCGCGGAAGTGCGAGATGGCGGCGAGGAGGAGTACCAGCAGCGCCACGGCTCCGACTGCGATGTATGGGGTCTGGGACGAGGACAGGACGCCCAGGAAGTCGAACAGTCCACCGCGGTTTGTCCGGCCGTCCCGCGCAGCGCTGGCCGTGGGCGCGCCCGTCGTGAATGGGCCCTGTGGTGGTGCTCCCGTGTCGTGGTATGCCCACACGGCTGGGGTGTGATCCGAAGCCCGGAACGTGGCCACGTAGAGGAACGGCGCCTCGTCATTGGAGACGGCGAGCGCGGTGACCGACGGGAGGGGCGGGACCAACGAGCTGAAATGCTGGCCCTTGTCCCGCGTCGACCACAGGCCGCCGGCACGCGATCCGCCCCCATCGCTTCCGACATAGAAGCGGTCGTAGTGATCGGTGACGAAAGCGACCTGCGTGTAATCAGTCGAAGGGAGCAGGTCGCCGCCGCTGAGCGGCGTCCAGGTCGCCCCGTTGTCGGCGGAAGAGAACAGGCCGGCATTCGTGCCCGCGACCAGCGGCCTCACATTTCCCGTTGGAGGCAACGGTCCCGCGACGAGCCGTGACACCACGGTGCCGCTGATAGCGGGCGTCACCGGGGTCCAGGTGGCGCCGGCGTCCGTGCTGTCGTAAAGCGGAGGGCCGGCCGCGGCGGAAGACGAGTCGCTGCCGGCCACAAGGTGGACGGGACTGTGCACGGCCGCCACCGCGAGCGCGTCGATGCTCGTGTTAGCCAAGCCCGATTGTGACCAAGCGGTCCCGTCGGCGCTCAGATAGATCCCGTTGTCCGTGCCGGCGGCGACGAGCGTCAGCGCGAACCCGAACACACGAACGTCGCGCCCATCGAGGCCGGTGACTGCGCTCCACTTGGCACCCGCATCTGTGCTTATCAACGCACCGGCTCCTCGAGTGCCGGCCATGACCTGCCCCGGCGTGAACGGGTCAAAAGCAATCGTCGTGATCGCGACGCGTCCCGTGTGCACGGTGGTCCATGTCGAACCGCCGTCCGTCGACCTTAAGAGGGAACCCTGTCCGTTCCCGGCGAGGACTGCCTGGTTGTTTGAGGGATCGACGGCAAGCGCGAACACAGGTGACTGTCCTTGCTTCGGCAGCGAAGGCAGCGCCACCCATGTGGAATCGGGAAGTGTGGCGGCGACGGCGCCGGCACATACGACGAGACTCCCGATCATTGCCACCAGCGTCGCGGCAAGACGTCGACTGGAAAGCGACACGAGCCTGCCGATTATCACCCAAGGCTGGCCCCGCATCCCGTCCCGAACTCGGCGCGAGGCGTGGATTGAGCTCCGATCCCTACAATCCATTCGTGCTGGCTCGTGCCGGGGCCTGGCTTGATCGGGCCGCATTCAATCCGAAATCGCTTCCAGATGACGTGACCATCGGGATCGCGTTGGCGGTCCCTGTGGCGGCTGGTCTGATCATCTTCAAGCTCCGGGCAGTCGAGATGCTGACCATCGCGCTCGCGTTCGGCATCGGCGGCCACATCCTCGCGTCCCTGCTGTGGCGCCGCCATGTGCCTCGCCCGCAGGCGAGCCCGCTGATCGCGGCTGTGATCGGGGTGGCGCTCGTGGGTCCCGGGGCGCGGCTCGCGGCAACGATCGCGATCGCGGCTCTGGCCGTTCTGCTCGAGCTGCTGCGCGCTCGCTACGTCCCCGCGATCCGCGCGCAGTCGGGGCTGTTCGCCTACGCGATCGTCGCGGTGGTGACCCGCGGAGCGCCGTTTGAATATGTCAACACTGTCACGGGAAGGTCGGCCTTAGACCCGATCTGGATCTGGCACCAATATTTCGGGCCGCAGGCGGCGCTCGTCTTCATCAATCCGACCACTCTGTATGTCGGCAATGTGCCGGGCCCTGTTTTCGCTACGTCGCTGCTGGCTGTCGCGATCGCGATCGCGTGGCTGGCGTATGCGCGGCGGCTGAGCCTGGTCGTCTTCGCCACCTTCCTGCTCGGGGCCCTGGTGCCCATTTATCTCTACCACTGGGATGCGCTGTTCCAGCTCGACAGCGGGCCGACGTGGTTCGCGGCCGGGCTGCTGCTCGCCGATCGCCGCACGCTGCCGGACTCGTGGGCGGTGCGGCCGGTGCTCGGCTTTGTCGCCGGCCTGCTCGCCGTGGGACTCAGGGTGCGGGGCTACGGAATCGAAGCTGCATTCTTCGTTGTCGCCGGGATCCAGGCGGCTTCCGCCGCGGTCGCGGTGATCAATTGGGGCGCGTCGCTGTTGCGCGAACGGTGGCAACGGAACCGCCGGCTGAGGCAGCGGGAGGCTCAGCTGCGGGTCGTCAAGAGCATCCCGCGCGCAAGCTAGGGCGGCCCTAAGCGACCTTGGCCGCAACCGCGTGAGTCCAGGTCACGACCACGCGGGCGGCTCCGAGCGAGGCACCGGATCTCAGTCGAAGAGCTTGCGGCCGCGGGTGACGAACTGGTCGCGCCTCGGTCCGGTGCCGAGGAGCTCGATCGGCGCGCCGATGAGCTCGCCGACCCGCTCCACATAGTCGCGGCAGGCCTGCGGCAGGTCGTCCCAGCAGCGGGCGGCGCCGATCTCCTGCTGCCACCCGGGCATCGACTCGTAGGCCGGCTCGCAGTGTTTGTAGTGCGAGATGTTCGCGAGCGGGTAGTCGAAACGCTTGCCTCGGAAGTTGTAGCCCGTGCAGATCTTCAACAGCGGCTGGTCGTCGAGGATGTCGAGACGCATGAGCGCCGCGCAACCGACGCCGTTCAATTTGACTGCGTAGCGCGCGACAGCGGCGTCGAACCAGCCGATCCTGCGCGCCCTTCCGGTCACCGTGCCGAACTCGTGGCCGCGCTCGCGGATCTGGTCGCCGACCTCGTCCAGCAACTCGGATGGAAAGGGCCCATAGCCGACCCGCGACGTGTATGCCTTGAAGACCCCAATGGTGAGATCGACCTTCGTCGGCGGTATGCCGCTGCCCGTCAACGCCCCGCCGGCAGTCGGATTCGAGCTGGTGACGTAAGGGTAGGTGCCGAAGTCCAGGTCGAGCATCGTCGCCTGGGCGCCTTCGAGCAGGATGTTGGCGCCTGCATCCAGCGCCTCGTGGATGAGTGGGAAGGTGTCCTTGATGAACGGGTCCAGCTCTTTCGCGTAGCCCATGTACTCGGCCAGCATGCTTTCCCAGTCGAGTGCGTCCTTTCCGTACAGCTTCGTCAGGACGGGGTTCTTGACCTGCCCCACCACGAATGCGAGCTTCTTGCGCATGAAGGCTTCCTTCTGCAGGTCTCCGATGCGGAAGCCGATGCGTCGGACCTTGTCTGAGTAGGCCGGGCCGATGCCGCGCCACGTGGTCCCGAGGCGGTCGTCGCCGCGCGACTCCTCCTCGAGCTGGTCGAAGACCGGGTGATAGCGCATCACCATGTGCGCGCGCTCACTGACGAACAGCTTTTTCGGTTCGATCCCTCGTTCTCTTAGCTGAGAGATTTCGCGCAGCAGCACGATGGGATCAACGACCACGCCGTTGCCGATCACGCACGTGCAGTGCGGGTAGAGGATGCCCGAAGGCATCAGCTGGAACTTGAACTCGCCGTGCTCGGTGACCACCGTGTGGCCGGCGTTGTTGCCGCCCTGGGTGCGGATGACCATCTGGGCCTTGGAGGCGAGGTAGTCGATGACCTTGCCCTTGCCCTCGTCGCCCCACTGGCCTCCCACCAGGATGATGACCATGGCTACTCGGTGCCGGGCTCGGGCCGCCTCGTTTCCAGGTTGTAGAACCGCGTGTGGTCGCGGCGGAACTTGAGCTCGATCATGCCGGTCGGGCCGTTGCGGTGCTTGGACACGATCACCTCGGCGATGCCGGGGCGCTCGTCGGATTTGTAGTACTCGGGTCGGAACAAAAACATTACAAGATCACTATCCTGTTCGATGCTGTTGTGAACCACGATATTTCCGGCGACGAAGTTATGGAAATCCTCGACGGTGAGATCAAACACATCGTCCGTGCCATCTGGCTCGATCGAGCGAATCGCATCCCAGTAAATGTCACTGATTGAAAGCAGCTCAATCTCGCCAGAGCGAACCACAGCGGCCAAGCGTTTCGCGCGATCGCGACTCAGGTTTTGGTGATAAATGTTGCCGCCCATGTAGGCCATACCGAGGCCACTCTGCATTTCGCGCGTCGTCATGCGGGCCGCCTGCATAGCGGGAACCGCTGCCAACCGCCAAACTGCGGCTGGAACTACATCACGATTTGTCTTTGCCTCTCTGCTTGACAAGTACTCGAGGATGAGGGCTTTGTGAATCGACTTTTCGCGACCAACGACGTCGACAACGGCAAGAAAAGAAATGATCTCGTCCCGCCCGCTGATCGTGACGTGGAACTGGTCGCGGCCCTTGGCCCCCTGGCTGTGCCGGGACAGAGACGCGTTTATCCCAATTCGCAAAAGCAGCGACTGCACGTCAATGGCGAGACGCTCACTGCTTGACGCGTAGTAGATCGCCGCGTAGTGGTCCTCTGTCAAGCGCACGCAGCCGTCAGTCGCCCATAAATGCCGAAGGAACACGGCGACCCCTTCTGCGGACTGGCGAAACACTTCACTGGGCACATGTTTTTCATGGGAGCGCAAGCCAAACACACCCAACTTGTCCATCCAGACTCGAACGGGGTTGTGGACTCGATGGGTGAGATGCTGAGTCGGCGGCAGGTACACCTGAATCCATGACCGCTCCGGGTTGATCCGCGGGCGTACCCTGTCCCCGAAGACGTCCTTGGCCAGGGCGACAACCGTTTGGGCCAGGATTGGATCGTTGGTTGTGTACTGGATTGCATGTGTCGGCAGCGTGCAGCCATCTCCGATCAGATGTCCGAGCAGCCCAAGCTCCGCGTGGGTCATCGTGTCTTGTTCGGGACCTTGGAGGACCCTTGGCGCCGCGATCCGGTCGCCTAGGTGAAGTTCGTCGAGGCGCTTCCAGCCCTCGATCGTCCTGAATTTGTGGTTGCCGGTCGCGCGGATTCGGCGCCCCAACTTGGTCGTCAGTTTGAACACCGGTTTCGTTCCAGTCGCGAAGGCGTGGGTAACAGTCTTGGCATCCATCCGCCACCACTTCTCATCGAGAGCCAGCACCCGAAATCCGCTCTTGCCAACGAGATCGCGGATCGGCACATACGTGCCGGTGTCGGGCAGATAGATAGCAGTATCTCCGGCTAGACATCCCGATTCCCGAAGGTCGCTAAGGATCGGCCGCTTGTCCGGACGCTGCTCTGGAGCGCGGCTCAGCTGGGAGATGGCGAGGACCGGAATGCGCAGCTCGCGGGCCAGGCCTTTGAGCGCCCGAGAAATCGATGACACCTCTTGCACACGGTTGTCATCGCCACGCGACCGACCGTGCATGAGCTGCAGGTAGTCGACAATGATCATGTCGATGCCGTGCCGCATCTTCGCCTGACGAGCTTTCAGCTGCAGCGTCAGCTCGTCCATCACCGGTGTGTCGTCGATGTAGATCGATGCCTCTCCGAGTGGCCCCAGCGCATTGGAAACGCGGTCGAACTCCGCCTCGCTCAGCAATCCTCGGTGTAGGCGCTGAGCATCGATTTGCGCCTGTTCGGTGAGCAGGCGCTCGGTCAGCTGTTCCTTCGACATCTCGAGGCTGAAGATCGCAATCGACTTCTTGCGTTCGAGAGCCGCGTGCAGACCGACGTTGAGCGCAAAACTCGTCTTTCCCATCGAAGGTCTCCCCGCCACGATGATCAGGTCCGAGTCCTTGAACCCGCCCGTCATGCGGTCGAGGTCGTGGAATCCTGACGGCACCCCCACCACGCCTTGCCCGCTCTCCATCTGCAGCGAGATGCGCTCCATCGCCGGCCCCAGCAGGTCGTACAACTTCGACAGCTCCCGTTGGTCGCGGTCGTCCGCGACCCCGAAGACCAGCGATTGCGCCTGGTTGATCGCCTCCTCGGCCTCCACCCCATCGTCGTAGCCGAAGCCCGCGATGTTCGCGCCGGCGGAGATCAACCGCCGCTTGTACGCCTTTTCCTTGATGATCCGGCCGTAGTACTCGATGTTGGCGGAGGTCGGGACCGCGCTCTGCATCGAGGCCAGCTGCGTGCGCCCGCCTATTCGATCCAGCATGCCCATGGTTTGCAGCTGAGCCGCCAGGGTGACGTTGTCGATAGGCTCTCCCGCGGCGAAGAGATCGAGAGCCGCGCGGTAAACCTGGCCGTTGTTCTCGCGATAGAAGTCCTCCGGGTGGAGGAACTGCAGCACTTTGGCGATCGACAGCGGATCGAGGAGTATCGAGCCGAGCACCGAAGTCTCGGCATCGAGGTCGTGGGGTGGCACCCTCCCGGGTGTGAGCGCGATCGTCGCCATGACCGACGCTCTACCGGTCCTGAGTCACGATCACATTGACGTGGGCGGCCACGTCGCGGTGGAGCTTCAACGACACTTCGTGTTCGCCCAGGGTCTTGATGGGCTCCTTCATGTCGATCTTGTGCCGGTCGATCTCGACTCGATGCTGAGCCTTGAGGGCGGCGGCGATGTCCTGGTTCGTGATCGACCCGAAAGCCTTGTCCTCGGCGCCGACCTTGAGGCGCACGACCACGGTCTTGTTGTCGATCTCGTCGGCCAAAGCCTGGGCATCGATACGGTCCTTCGTCTCGCGCTTGACCGCCGCGTCGCGCAGCCGCTTCGCCTCCGCTTCGACGCCCTGGTGGGCCCGAACCGCAAGCTTGCGCGGCAGCAGGAAGTTGCGGCCGTATCCGTCCGTCACATCCTTCACGTCCCCGGCCTTGCCGACGTTCGCGACATCCTTGGTCAACATCACGCGCACTTGTCTCTAGCCCTCCGATACCGGTTGATACGGATCCCGGCGCGCGATGCGCGCCATGCGCGCACGGATTCGGTTGGCGAGCCGACCACTGCCCTCGCGTGCGGCCGCGACCGTGTCGCGAAAATCGTGATCGAAGACGCTCTCGCCGGCTTCCAACGCCTGTTCGTGCTCGCGTCGGACGTCCGCTGGGCAGGCCTCGACAAAGGTCTTGACCGCGAGTATCCCCAGCGCGAGCATGTCCAGCTCGCCCAGCACCGGCACCCAGGCCGGGAAGTCGATCGGGCTGATGATCAGCGCCAGGGCGCCCAGCACCGCGGCTTTGGGAGCGATGGGCACACGCGGATCACGCAGCAGGCAGTACGCGAGCTTGCCATGCCGCGGCACCTCCACGAGAAGATCTTTTGCGCGCGCGAGGACAGGATGCATGGGGGCCGGCAAAGCCTAGCGCTTTTCGGCGGCCAAAATCAGCCTACTTAACTTAGCCTTTCGCCCATGGCCACGGCCGCCGTCGCCGAACGAGCGCCCGCTCATTACGGGAACCTGCAGCACACCGCTCTCAGCGCGTTCTGGTTCGGCAGCAACTTCCTTTGGATTCCGCTGACCACGGTTCTGATCCAGGCCCAGGTCGATGAGGTTGTCCCCAAAGACGTACGGAACACCGCCATCGGCGTCGCACTCGGTCTGGGCGGCGTTCTTGCCATGACGGTCCCTCCACTCGTCGGCGCGTGGTCGGACCGCTTGACCACTCGGTTTGGGCGCCGGCGTCCAATCATGGTGGCGGGCACCCTGCTCACGATCCCGGGCCTGTTGATCCTGATGGCGGCGAACAACTACCCGGAGATCGTCGTCGGGTACGCCATCATTCAGTTCTTCTTCAACGCGGCGGGAGCCGCCTACGCGGGCATCATCCCCGACGTCGTGCCGGCCCAGCAAGTCGGCAAGGCCAGCGGTTTCTTGGCCACGATGACCCAGCTGGGAATTGGGGGCGGCCTCGGGGTCACCGGGCTCCTCACTCACAATCGCGCGATCTATCTCGTCATGGGCGCCGTCGCGGCACTGACTCTGATCCCCACCGTGTGGGCGGCGCGCACAGAAGGCCTCACTCCCATCGCCCCGCCTCCACGCCGAGCGCTCGGCGAGTCTGTGAAGGAATTCCTTCGGCCTCTTCACGAGGGCGACTTCGCCTGGGTAGTCTTCACGCGGCTAATGGTCTCGTCCGGAATTACCGTGGTCCTTTACTTCCTGGTCAACTTCTTCGGCGATGTCGTGTTGGGGCCGCACCAGGACGCCGCCAAGTTCACAACCAACTGGCTGCTGGTGGTCGTTCTGACGGCGCTCCCATTCGGGTTTTTCGGGGGCCAGATCTCGGACCGCATCCGGCGCCGCAAGATCTTTGTCTACCTGGCGGGGGCGGCCCAGGCCTTCGTAGCGATCGTCTTCATCGCCTTCTATCCAACTTCAACCGCCTTCGTCTATGCGCTGGGCGTCGCCTATGGGATTGGCTACGGACTCTATTTCGCGGTCGACTGGGCGCTGGCCGTTGACACCCTGCCAGATCCCAAGAAATCCGCCAAGGACATGGGACTCTTCCACATCGCATTGACGCTGCCCCAGGCAATCCTCCCGCTCTTCGGCGGGGCGCTCATCGACTACCTCAACAAGCACCTGGCAGCGAACTCCGGCTACCGGGTGGTCTTCTCGAGCGCGGTGCTCTTCCTGTTCCTAGGCACCGTGCTGGTTAGCCGCATCAAGTCCGTGCGCTGAACGTTCGCGGCGGACCGCCAGCAGGCTCGCGGTCCACACGGCCAAGATGCCGACGACGCCGAACTCCGCCATCAGCCTCAAAACGACCAGGTTGGAGTAACCGGAGATAAGAAGCGTCTGGAATGTGTGGTGGCCGGGGCCGATGAGGGCCCAGCCCAGGGCCACCAGCCCCAGGACCGTCCAGTCGCCTCGCCGGACCGCCCACGCGACGAGGACCAGCATCGGGAGCAGGAGCAGCACCAGGTGCGTACCCCAGGAGTAGCTGGCTACGATCGGGGTGACCGCCACGACAGCGGCCGCTTCGAGGGCCCTCCCGATCGGGGTGCTTGCGGGCGAGCGCAGGACGGCGAAGGTGGCAAGCAGAGCCGCCAGCGCGATCACGGTCGTGATGATCCGGGCCGCGAGCGGCGCACCGCGCGTATAGCCGAAGAAGGTGTCCGGCGCGAGCACGCGAGCGACGGTACCGCCCGGCGAGTGGTTCTCGAAGAAACCCGTGCCGGCCCCGATGGCGGGCACCACCTTGAACAGGTACTCGAACAAGTACTGAGGCGCCGCCAGGAGCCACAGGCCGAGGCCGGCTACCAAGGCCGCGGCCAGCATCGGCCAGCGCCTCGCCCACAGCACCAACAGCCCGACGGGGGCCTGGATCAATTTCAACGCGACCGCGACCCCGAGGGCCACGCCTCCCCACCAGCGACCCGCGATCCAGGCCAGCAGCCACACGCCTGAGAGCGCCAGCAGGACGAGGTTGATCTGTCCCTCGACGATGTTCGCGATCGTGGGTTCGAACGCGATCGCCGTCAGCACCAGGAGCGCGCCCAGCTGCCAATCGTCAACCTTCAGGGCCCGCAAGACGCAGAACAGAAACACGACGAGCGATGCGTTGAGCACGATGACGGCCGCCGCACCCAGCACGTGGCTGTCAACCCCGACTACCGGCTGCAGGAGCCACGCCAGCGGCAGCGGGGTGACGTATTGCGGGCCGGTGGGCTCGAGGCAGCCCATCGTCTGGCACAGGTCGTAGGGATCGAGCCCGGCGGCCAGACGCCCGGCGGCTCGCATGTAGCTCTCCTGGAAGTCCCCGAGGTAGGCTCCGAAGGCGAGGGGCTGGACGAGGGCCTGCCAGAGGTAAAGAAGCAGGATCGGAATCCCGGCCCAAATGAGAAGCAGGCCACGGAAACGCCGGTTGGCCAACGCCGGTAGCCGCAGGACCGGCGGATTCACCGAGCGGAGTCTATGGCCTCGGCAATAAACGAGGCGGCGCCAGCAGCGGACACCGCCTCGGCCGAGGTTCCACCGGGTGACACGCCTTCCGGTTTCTGCGCCGCTTTACGGCCGTTGCCTACTTGTGGAGGCCAACCTTTGCGCGGACTGCGGTGGACCCGACGCCGAACGAATTGAGTCCACTTTGCGCGGTTCGCACGGGGGTGTCAAGGGGTTGGCGCGGCCTGGGTGGAGGCGCACAATGGACTGTCGGACCAGGCTCTTGGGAGGAGGCGCGATTGGGCGAGCTCAGCTACGTTCACGGTGCCAGCAGCACCCCGCTTCTGGGCGAGACCATCTTCCAGAACCTGCAGCACACCGCCGGCCGCTTTGGCGACCGGGAGGCCCTCGTGGTGGCCCATCAGGATCGCCGGTTCACATACCGGCAGCTGGTGGACGAGTGCGAGGTGGTGGCGCGCGGGCTCATGGCGCGGGGGGTGCGTCGGGGCGATCGTGTCGGCATCTGGTCGCCGAATCGGTATGAATGGGTCATCACGCAATACGCCACCGCGGCCATGGGCGCGATCCTCGTCAACATCAATCCGGCCTACCGAACCTCTGAGCTGGAATATGTGCTCAACCAGTCCGGCATCAGCTTCCTGATCCTCGCCGCCGGGTTTCGACAGGCCGACTACCGCGCCATGCTTGCCGAGGTCAAGGGCCGGTGCCCTGAATTGCGCGAGGCCCTTGTTCTCGAGGACGGGTGGGAAGCGCTTCAGCGCGATGGAGCCAAGACGAACGTTGCCACGCTGGGCGAGCTGGAAGCTTCCCTCCAGTTCGACGACGCGATCAACATCCAGTACACGTCCGGTACGACCGGCTTTCCCAAGGGCGCCACCCTCACCCACCACAACATCCTCAACAACGGGTTCTTCATCGGCGAGACCCTGCACTACACGGAGCAAGACCGTGTGTGCATCCCGGTGCCCTTCTACCACTGCTTCGGCATGGTGCTCGGCAATCTCGCCTGCACGACGCACGGCGCGACGATGGTCATCCCCGCCGAGGCGTACGAACCAGTGGCGGTCATGGAGACGGTGCAAAAGGAGCGGTGCACCTCCCTGTATGGCGTACCGACGATGTTCATCGGCGAGCTCGAGCACCCGCGGTTCGGCGAAATGGACTTCAGCTCGCTGCGCACCGGCATCATGGCCGGGTCCCCCTGCCCGGTCGAGGTGATGAAGAAGGTGCAGACCGCGATGCACATCCCAGAGATGACGATCGCGTACGGAATGACGGAGACCTCGCCCGTCTCGACGCAGTGCGCCACCGATGATCCGCTCGAGAAGCGCGTCTCGACCGTGGGACGCGTGCATCCGCACGTCGAAATCAAAATCGTCGACCCCGCCACCGGGGCGATCGTCCCGCGCGGGGCCTCCGGCGAGCTTTGCAGCCGGGGCTACATCGTCATGCTCGGCTACTGGAACAACGAGCAGGCGACCCGCCTGGCCATCGATGCGGCCCGCTGGATGCACACGGGCGACCTCGCCACCATGGACGAGCTCGGCTACGTCAACATCGTCGGCCGGATCAAGGACATGATCATCCGGGGCGGCGAGAACATCTATCCGCGCGAGGTCGAGGAGTTCCTGTACGGGCACCCGGCCGTGGCCGACGTCCAGGTGATCGGCATTCCGTCCGAGAAATATGGCGAAGAGGTCATGGCCTGGGTCAAGCTGCGCGAAGGCGGCTCGGCCACCGGCGACGAGCTGGCCGCCTGGTGCAAGGGGAAGATCGCGTCCTACAAGATCCCTCGCCACTGGAAGTTCGTGGACTCGTTTCCGATGACGGTCACCGGCAAGGTCCAGAAGTTCAAGATGCGCGAGGTCGCGGTCGAGGAGTTGGGCCTCGAAAAAGCGGCCGGAGTCAGGACGGCCTAGCCCATTTAACGTGTGGTGAGTAGGCCGGATTATTCCGGCCGTCCCCCAGCGCTCTGTGCACCGCCGAGCGTGGCTAGGAGTGACTACTCAATTGATCCGACCCGGAGAAGGTGAGCGGGGGCGCGAATCCGGCCGAGTTCGTCAAAGGAAGCAGCACCAACGTTCAGCGGCCGTTGAGCGCCCCGATGAGCGGAAACCGCCGAGGTTTCCGCTCATACCTCACGATGCGGGAGGTCGCGGTCGAGGAATTGGGCCTCGAAAAAGCGGCCGGAGTCCGGACCGCCTAGAGTGAACGGCTCAAAAAATCTGTAGACACCTGGGGGCTTCCCAGATGTAGAAGCGGCGGCCCATCCTGTGGGTGCTTCACGCCCATGAGGAGGTACCGCCGTGACTAATGATGATCTGCTCTACCGCCACCGTTTGCAGC
>Ga0137361_10001126_pt1 | contig 16093 bp, 18 predicted proteins | sample Mad1_80_16metaG_FD_104923 | JGI IMG/M metagenome (GOLD analysis project Ga0137361, IMG submission 104923) | Vadose zone soil microbial communities from Angelo Coast Range Reserve, California, USA - Mad1_80_16 metaG | ecosystem: Environmental > Terrestrial > Soil > Vadose zone | place: USA... | reverse complement strand
CGTTTTGTCATTGCGAAGTGTCTCCACAAGGACTTGAAGCTAGACAGGTTGTACCTCAATTCAGGAGTATAAGTACCTCAGAATTGCTTAAAACTGGTTTTGACTCGCTTGAGTGCAATCGATTTCGTTTTCTGCCGGAAGGCAAACTGATGGCGCTGGCCGAACGGATGGACGCCATCTCGCGAAAGCTGACAGGCTTCAACATTGGCCGCTACGACATCCGCTATTCGAACCAGGAGGATTTGCGAGCCGGAAGAAACTTCCAAATCATCGAACTCAACGGTGCGGCCTCCGAAGCCACGAGCATTTATGACTCGCGTAACTCGCTCCTCGCCGCCTATCGAACGCTGTTCCGGCAATGGGATTGGTTTTTGCCATTGGCGCGGCGAATCGCAAACGCGGATGCGCCCCGACGAAGCTTGCGCTTGTCTGGCATGAATGGCGCGCATATTCCCGGCTGGTCGCGACATATCCGTCAGCGGACTGACTTAAATTGACGGAACGGGGAAAGATCCTTGATCGTGGTTGACAGCGTTGACAGCGTTGACGGTGTTGACGGTGTTGACGGCATTGACAACGTTAACGCAATTCGGCCTTGAAATTGGTTGAGGAAGTTACAGAGATCCTGTGGCGGCAAAAAAGCGCTGCTTGCAAGTTAGTAGTCAAAGCGCGTCCGGGCCGGACGCTTTCGAACATCCAAGGCAAGTTCTGCCATTCGAGAGAGTCAGGCTGGGCGTTTACGTAGCGGGTTTGTCTTGACCCCTTGCTCCACCGGAGGTTTTGACCTGGGCATTGAGAGCACCTTTGGCTTGAGTTTCCCGTCCCTCCTTCGTCATTTGGCCAAGTTGGAGCGCAACACGATGGTCCACGTCTCCTTGGAAGATTTTTTGAACCTCCTCGTTGACGGACACGGACAAGGACATTCCGCCCAGCCCTCTTCGCATATCCTCGTCCTGTTGCTGCTCCACTTGCTTTTTTCTCGCCAGAAGGAGCGCCTGAGCGCCACGGAGATGGGGATTGGCCTTAGGCCCGTCCAACCCATAGTCCATCCCGACGTTTGCGCGCGAGACGATACGTCTTTCCAGCCGGTCGTACTGCTCGGCCATACTCTCGGGAGTTGAGGCCCCCTGGGCCAGCCCAACTGTGCGAGCGAGGCGGAGGGCTCCTTCTGCATAACCAAACCGCATCAGTGCCAGCGCCGGGTCCACTGGTTCGACAGTGTTCAGGCGCAGAAGATCTGTCATATACGTCCCATCTTTCAGCCAACGTCCCACGTTCCAGAATAATTGGCTGAACAGTCTGATTACTTGCACCCTTTCTTCCAGAAAAGCTGATACCTGGTCGAAGCTGGCCCCAGTGACTAAGAACGCGCGCCATAAGTCGCGCTGGCGTGGACGTTGCTGAACAGCGTAAGCCCTCGCGAGATCGGTGTCACCGATCCTTGCCCGGTTCTTGAGGTAAACATATGCCCGAAATGCAACGTGCCTGCAGAGGCCCACCGGCATAGGTTGACGCGCTTCAAAATAACAGCATGCCAAATTCCACGCGAACGCTGGATCGTTGCCGATCAGAGCGAGCTTGTCACCAAGCAGGAGAGGCTTTCCTTGCCTGGCCACGAGATTCCGCCGCTGGCGAGCAACAGTCCTGCGGCCACTGCGGCAACGTCTTCCAATACAAACGTGGCCAGAAAAAAACCGGCAGCCTTCGCGAAAGGAATCCATTCGGCGACGGCGGATGGCGAGAGTGGCAGGGTTTCGGTCATTAAGATTATGCGGCGTCGTTGGCAGTCTCCGCCTGGTGCTTGAGCGTGGACGGCGCGACGCCGAAGCCGGGCGGCATTTTCAATCCCATGATTCCACCCATGACGCCGATGAGCGCGTAGTGGTGCACAGCATGCGCGACCGAATACATGATCTCACGTCCCACGGTGGATGGCGAGACTTGCGAGCCGTTGGTTGCGTAGCTGGTTTTGCATGTGACCGTCAATGGACGCAATAAGAAGACGGGGTCAAGACGTTCAAAACCTTGGTGGAGTTCGCGCGTCGCGTTCAGCGCCGCGAAACGGTCGTTCTCGACCAGCGTGCCACGCTCCCGATGATCGTAGTTCAAGTCGCCATCCATCGCTGAGTCGAGCAGGCTGCGAAAGTGGTCGAGACAATGCCGGTAATGCCCGCCGATTGAGGCATTGAACGCGACGGGCACTTTGCGCGTGTAGGTCTCGTCGCTGATTTCGATCAAAAGCGCCTCACCTTGTTGCAGGGTTTCGATGACGGATTCGATCAACACTCGATTGTCGCTCGGTGAAGTTAAGTTCATTTGCGTTGAGTTTTGAAAGAATGCGAAAGGATGGGAATTTGCCGGCGATGCAAATAGGCGGTAGCGGCGCAGGTCACAAACACAGTGATAGCCAGACCGAACAACAGGCCGCCATCATCCTTGACCACGACGCCAAGCACCGTCAAATGACTGATGATTGCGCCGGTGATGACGCCGAGGGCAATCAACGCCCCGGCCCACGCGTAGCGTGGCGTGAGCAGGAGAACCGAGGCAATCAACTCTGCCACGCCCGAACCGTATCGCCCCCATGGTTCAAGGCCGACTTTGGTGAAGATGTAAATGGATTCCTCCGCGCCCGTAAATTTGAAGAACAGCGTCTGAAGGAGAATGACCGCTGCAACTATCCGGCAAAGCCAGCTCATGACGAGCGCGGGCGTGGAAAGCTTTTCCATCCCGGCGGGCGTAAAGATACAGCCGCAGTCGGTGTGAGTATGGGGTTGAGGATGCGAGTTCATTTCCCTTTTTTCTCCACGAGCGTTGGCCAGTTGGCTTCGGCCTTGGTGAGGTTCGCTTTTTGGTCCTTGTTGAAGTCGTCGCGGATGCCTTTGTCGTATTGGAGCAACAATTTACCGTCCACAATCTGGTAAGCGTCCACCTCAATCGGCGCGAGTTTGTTTTTCGAAACTCCGTAAGCACAATAGCCGCCATAGGCCGGCTCATACTTAGCCGGGTCTCGGTCGAAAAGTTCCTTGTGTTCTTTGGAGGCGAAGAAGTAAGTTGCGCCCCCGTGTTTGCTCGAAACTTCCGGCTTGCCTTTGACCGGCTTGCTGTCAGTGAAGAACGCGACCGGGTCGTAGCCTTGGATGGCCACACCGGCTTTGTCGAGATTGAGAAGGGTTTTGGCCTGGGCAAATACTGGCAACGCCAACCCCAACGTGAGGAGTATCAGTGGTATTTTTTTCATATATCGTTCGTCGAGGGACAACCAATAAACCTTACTAAGATTTGTTCCCGATGGTTCTTTCGGTTTTCATTGGCCGGGAGTGGTTCGAATAAGCCAGCCGCCAGTGGCCTGCAATGGTTCAAGGCGTCCGCTGCGCGTCACCCAGACGGCGAGCGCGAGACGTCCGGCGATTCCCTTCGGGCTGGTATCAATAATGAACTTGCCTTGAAGGCCGTTCGTTTCACTGGTCAGCGGTCGTGTGAAGAGTGAGAGCGCGGCAAAATCGTGATCCAGGCGGCGTCCTGCATTTTCGCCAGCCTTCACGTCGGAACTCAGTTCACTTACCAGAAGCGCGGCGGTCACTTCGTAATTCGAGGCCGCCTTTCCGGCGGGAATAAAAATCGCCTGCCAGTGTTTTCCGTCATCGGAATTGACTTGCAGCATGCCTGTCTTGATTGCGGGCGCAGAAGGAACGCTCCTTGATCCGAACCGGTTGTTCCATTCTTTGCCGTTCAGCACAAATTCAGGAGTGTAGATGTTTTCTGCCGACCAGACCTGCGCGTAGTTTCGTTGCCGGTCGGAAAACAGTTGGCTGGACAGCTTGTCTCGCCAGCCGAGGCTGTTCCAGTAATCAACGTGAAAAGCGACCGGCACAAATTCGCTCCACAGGCCGGGCGCACTTTTCAACTTGCTCAACCACTTCTCGGCGGGCGGGCAACTGCTGCACCCTTCCGATGTGTAGAGCTCGATCAGCGAGGTTTGTTCCTCGGAACTGTGGAAAGAGATCGGTGTGGTTTGGCCGTTCATGGTCGCGACAGACATCGCGAAAAAGCAGAGGAGCAAAGCGTGGGATGGCGTCATAAGTAGATTCAATCGTTTTGAAATCAGGCCAGTGGCGTTCACCCGTTCAGCGCAGACTCTGGCACACCGCGATGCACAAAGGTATCTTGGTTGAAAGGAAGCAACTGATTTGCGGTCAACGCTTCTTGCAGTTCAGTCGGATTTATGTTTCGGGCGGCAACGCCTGAGTCGGTCTCGCCGATTGGAGTTAAACCGGTGGAAATGCCATTGGTTGGCGCTCGTTTCGTTTGATGAGTGTCTTGCATATACCGGTTGTAGCGCGACCCGCCCTGTACCTTACAAACTTCAAATCGCACATTAGGTGTAAGGAATAAGTTCTCCCCTGAGACATCACAGTATCATGGGAAACATAAATTCTGCTGTCCGCTATCGGCAAAAGTTTGACGTAGTGCTCGTCTGCGCCGGGCTGATTACGCTGGCGCTCGCGGGTTGCTCCTCTCCCGCCGTGCGCCAGCAACGGCTCGTTGCCAAACCGAACATGACGTTTTCCGACGCCGCCGCATTTCAATACAATTCCTCCCGCCTCATGTCGCAACAAGCAACCGGCCTGGCCGGCTCGGTCGGATCACAAAATTCCGGCTGCACTTCCTGTCGTTGAATTGTGAAAACCTGGTCATTGAAATGTTTGTCGTTCTTTGCCATGGTTGCAACTCCAGCCGGACTGCATGCGGAAACTACACCTGCTCCGGCCTTTGAGCTTCCAAAGTGGGAAACGAATGAAAAAGTGAGGCTCCCAGATTTTGCTGGGCAAATCGTCGTGCTGGATTTCTTCGCCTACTGGTGTGTGCCATGCCGCCGTGCTTCAGCGGAAATCGAGCCAGGTATTCACAAGTTTTACGAATCGAGGCACGGCAATCCGAATAACGTTCCGGTGCGCGTCGTCGCCGTGAACATCGAAACGGCTAACCCGCAAAAGACCGCGCAGTTCATAAAGGAAGTGGGAGCGGATTTCGTAGTGAACGACAGAGATGCGGCGTTGCTTACAAAGCTCGATGGCGCAGGCACACCGTTTATAGTTGTCATAGACGGCACGCACGCGACGAAGGAGAGGTCGGAGTTTCACATCATTTACAAAAGCACGGGATTTGAGGGCACGAAGAAATTGCGTCAGGTGATTGACGCCGTCAAACCGCCCGCTGCCCCGCCGGAAGGAAAATCCGCCCGCGCGACTGCCGTTCTCGAACACGCCACTGGCCCGCCAGTCGTGCGCAAGGGTAGCGTTGCCTTCGAGGCGATGCTCTCGTCGGACATTCAGCTCACCACAACGACTTTCGATTATGGCCAGCAACAAGGCGGCACGGAATGGAACATTCACTACACCTATAGCACCTACGGCGAAGACTACGCACCTTTCAAGCAATTCGACTTTCTCGGCTCGGCCGAGCGGCTCGATGAGGATTACCACAGCGGCGGGGCTTCGGTGAGGCAGAAGCTTGGTGATCGTTTTACACTCTCGGGGAGCGGCGGATTTTATAGCGGCTTCACCGATTTCCGTTCGCTATGGCTCGCCAATTATTACAAGCAGCAATTCAATTTTGTCCCCGGCTATTCACGCCCTGACCCGCAAGGCTTCAATGCCTCGACCGGCTTGCGCTGGGAATATCAGCCCACCACCGGTTTCATCGAGGCGACTTTTCTTTACGCGAACGACGAAATCGCGCCTGGCTACGAATTCGAGCCAACCCTCGGCCAGGCCGTTCACGGACGCGACATTCTCCACACCTACTCCCCATCGCTAAAGCTTGAAAACGTGCTCACGACACGCGTCCGCACACTGAACGAATTTCAACTCACTCTCACGTCGGACCGCCAGCCGCGTTATGCTTATCGGGGCGCGGTCAATGTTGCGCTCGGCGAACGCTGGGTCTGGCGCGTGACCGGCGGTTACACGCAGGAAGACCCAACGCTGCGCGCCTGGCACGTTGGAGCGACCCTCGAATGTGAAGTCGCCCCGCGTTGGCTCGTGAGCGTCTCGGGCCTTTACTATCGCGACACCGGCGAGATTGAAAACTCTTTGTTTATTTCCACCGCTGCGCCCGGGCTTAGAACGTGGCAGGGCGGAATCGGACTCCGTTATGCTGGAGTGAAATCTTCGTTTCACATTGCATTTGCGCCGGTTTGGTCGGAATACGATCCAGTCCAAGTCGGCACGCGCCCGTTCACGAATCTTTACCGCGACCGCACTTGGTATTCTGTGCAGGCCGCATGGTCCTTTGAACTCTGAACCCGCAACCACTCTACCTCATGAAACAAAAACTTATTACTCGGTTTGCCAAGAGCTTTTCCAGCGCTTTTCTGCTGGCGCTGCTGTTCACTGCGGCCGGTGAACACACAGCATGGGCCGGCACGTATCAAGTCGGCCAGGTCGTCACCAACAATTTCTATTTCATCGCGCGCCAGCCGTTCACGCGGTGGGATGGCACTTATGTTCCCGCCGGAGCGCGGGTCTATCTGCGCGATTTTTCCGGGCGCATCGTTTTCCTCGAATGGTTCGCTGTGTGGTGTCCGTATTGCGTTGCCGCCGCGCCGCAGGTGAGCAACAACATTGTGAGCTATTACAATTCGCGCGGCGGCAATCCCTATGGCGTGCCCGTGCTGCATATCGCCGTGAACCAGGAGGCCAGTTCGTTTTATCAAGCCTCCACCGATAATTTTGTCGCCCAGCAAGGCTTCAACCCCGTCGTCAATGATTATGACGGCGCCATCATCAATCCGGTGCGTTTCATGTTTCAAAGCACGGGGCAGCCGATTTTCGTCGTTATCAACGGTGTTACCAACTCGCCGAGCCACCAGCCCTGGCAGATCCTGGTGAATTATCAGGGCTACGGCCAGACCGATTTCAACCAGACACTGGCAGGTTTTCGCGCAGTCATTGACACTGTGCAACCGCCTGCGCAACGACCGCTGTTAAGCGCCCAGCGTAACATCGGGGCGGACTTCCAATTCACTTTGACCACGCAGACCAACCGCAATTATCGCATCGAAGTCTCGACGAATCTGTTGAGCTGGACAACTCTCCGCACGCTCACCGGGTCGGGCAATGCCACAGTCTTTCGCGACACCAACGCGCCGCCAGGACAACGTTTCTATCGCGTGGTGACACCGTAAGTTTTCGCCACACCACAACGAATTGTCCCACCCAGCCGACGCGCCGAAACAATCTGTGGGCTTTTCCCCGCGCCGGTCTGTCCATGGTCGTGCCCAGGACGAGTGGCGGAGTTCCGTCAAGAGGACCAATGCTGTTTGCAACTGAACCCGTAACCGCAGCCGGGCCGTCAGCGCCGACAACTTGGAACGTCGCATCGCTTGCGGACGCGGTCGCTATTAGCAACGCGTGTTTGCTGCCGGTTGCAAGAAAGCCCACATGGTTGAGGCGAATTTGCGCGTTTGTTTCGGCGGCGTTTAGCGCGAAAGAGCGGCTCGCCGTCAAAATTATGGCGGCGGTCAGTGGCAACAAACGGCGTGGGAATTGCGTTCTATGTTGGCTCATGGAATCGAAGTTGAACGAGTTTTCGGCGATAGAAAGACGGCGTTGATGGTCTTCAATACGGAAATACACATCGTAACACCCCGGTTTCAATGGATTGAAACTCGCCGGCGCAGACAACCAAAAACCAACCAGGTCAGTTTCACTGTTTCGACAGTGTGAAGAACTTCATGGCGGTTTTATTCCCGAAACAAATCGTAGATTGAAACATGCTGGTATATTCGACGAGAGGAAGTTGCGGCGCGCGCTTGGTGTTCCGCTAGAACGTCAAACCGCACGACAATTGGACGTAAGGTGCGCCATCGCTCTTGAACTCCACATCGCGCTCATGGAAGTTATATCGCCGATCCAACGTCCAGCCGCCGCCAAGTTCCACGGCCAGCTTGCGTTTGATCGTGTAGCGCACCCCGCCGCCAACGCGAATCTCCTGAAAATCCACTGCCTGTCCGTTCAGTTCCGGTCGCCCGTGAGCCGTGCCAAAATCGTTGCCGACAACAAAGGTGTTGCCGGTGAACGTCGCGCCTGCAAGCACTGTCACCTTCTCCGTCGCGAAATACTCGACGCGCGGATTCGGAAACCAAAGCGAGAGCAGCCAGTCGTCCGTGAATCTCCAGCGCACCCCCACCCCGCCGAGCACTGGCGTTTCGCGCCGCGCGTTCACGTTGAGCTGCCCACCGATGAGCAGATTCGGATTCACGGCATAGGAGACTTCGACGTTGAACGGTGCATTGAAATTGTCGCCGTTGACATCCCGGAAATCGCTGAAGACGCCAGGCAGCACTTCAAGCCGTGCGTGCCAGCGGTTTTGAAAATACCAGTCGAAGCCCAATACGGCAGCGGCGGATTGCAACGTGTCAGGCAGCGCCACGTCTGACGGCACGCTCGTTTGGATGCGCTGCCAGTCCGCGCCGACAAGCCAGTCAAAGTTTGCGGCCGCGCGGACCGATCGGATGTAAGTTGCGTGAAAATCCAACGAGTCACTGTCACCCAACCGGCGGCCTTCCTGTCGAACTGCTGACGGAAAAGAATAGGCCACGCTTGCCGGCGGCCACGCGCGAAACCACTCATCATCCACGGTGGCTGCGAACACAGTGGCGCGAATCGAAGAACCGGCAACAACCGGCGAAATGCGGTCTTGGGTTTCATCGGCCAAAGCAGCGCCTGCCAACCAAAGCACCGCGACCGGCTTGAGGAGAGTTCTTTTCACGGATCGGTTCTCACTTCGTCGTTTTCGTTTGTCTGTTGTCCATGATTAGTCGCAGAACTTTGGAAAACCTTTCACAGCGTTTTTTGAGGCAGGCCAGGGAAGGGGTCGTCTGTAAGGAATCAAAAAGTTGCGCGACAACTCACCATGCGACAGACGAGTCGGCGACGCTTCCTTTTCGGCTTGGGCATCGCGCTCGTTATCGGCGTTTGGCTGTTCCGCGAGCCGCTGCGTGTCCGGATTACTCGGAGCGCCACGCTCGCGAACCCTGCTCCCCCGCCCGAATTGGTCGAGGAGATGATTGAGACATCGCCGGACCGCGCCGCCGCCATTCTCGCGGCGTGGAATACGGGCAAGATCGTTCACCGGCAGGCGGCGGTGAGCGAGATTTCGCGTATTGGATCGCCGGGTCAACCCCTCTCTTCGGAGTTGGAATCCATCGTTCTTGCCGGCGCACTGGATGTGGACATGAATGTGCGGGAGACTTGTTTGGGGATTTTGCGGAATCGAAATGATCCCGCGCTGGCCTATTTGGCGTCTGCCCAACTGCAAGATCGCGATCCCCAAGTGCGCCTGCTTGGTCTGAATTACTTGAAGCACGTGAGCGCGAGCGTCGGTGTGCCGGCAGTTATCTCTCTACTCGACGAAGACGACCCGCTCATCGTCGCCACAGGACTGAAGCTGCTGGAAAACTGGTCCGGTGAGAACTTCGGCGTGAAACTACGCGAGACGTCACCCTTCGAAAACGAGAAGACCGGATTGAAGGAATTTCCCGAAGGCAGCCGGGAGAAAGCCGCGACCGGTGCGCGTCGCGCAAAGGTGTGGTGGGCGGATCATCAAGCGGAATTCCCGCCGGTTTCCCTGGAAATTCCGCGCGAAGCGATCAGCGCGCGCAAGCCCGTGCCGGCGGGAGACTTTTCGCTCCGCGCCCTTGATGGACGACAGGTGCGGCTGTCGAATCTCAGGGGCAAGGTCGTATTGATCAATTTCTGGACGACTTGGTGTTCCGCCTGTGTGAGTGAAATGCCCGAGTTGATTGCCCTGCAAAAACAACACGGCGACCGGCTTGTTATCGTCGGAGTTTCGCTCGACTTCGTGCCAGATGAACATGGTCACATCGGCGGCCACGCGGCGGTGGAGGAACAAGGGCTACGCGGAGAAGAACACCATGATCACGAACGCAATCAGGAGGCGCTGGAAAAGGTTCGAAAAAAGGTCGCTCGCACTGTGAAGGCACGGGGAATCAACTACACCGTCTTGCTCGACGAAGGGAATGAAATCGGCGGGCGATTCAACGGCGGCGAACTGCCCACCACCGTTATCGTGGATGCCCAGGGCAACGTGCGCCGCCGCTTCGTTGGGGCGCGTAGCCTTCCCGTTTTCGAGGCGATGATCGCGGAGGCAAGCGAACCCGTGCGCTTTGCGTTCGGGACAAATGACTCGGCCAGTCCCGATTTGTCCAGAGCGGCGGCAAAACGCTAGGCTGCCGGTACGGGTCTGCGACCGATTCGTCGCCATTACCTCGATCCCAACATCTGCTGGAATAAACGACCATTCACAACCTTCATACCTGAGTGCACGAGATGGATTATGAGCAGATAGTGACCTCCCATTATGAGGGGTTGTACGGATTTGCCTATAGCCTCGCAGGAAACAGCGACGATGCTTGCGAATTGACCCAGGAAACGTTTGCCCGCTTGCTGGCCAAAGGCGGCCAGTTGCGCGACCGTTCCAAGGTAAAGCCGTGGCTGTTTACCACGCTCTATCGCATCTATCTTGGCTGGAAACGGCGTGAGGCTCGCCTGCCGCACTTCGAAATTGGCAGCGTCGAATACGAATTGCCGCTCGTCACGCCAGAAATGGTGGATCGGTTGGACAGCCAAACCGTTCTGCAAACACTTCTGGAAATCGAGGACCATTATCGCCTACCGCTCATGCTATATTACCTCGAAGATCATTCGTATCGGGAAATCGCCGGACTTCTTGATATTTCCATCGGCACGGTTATGTCCCGGCTTTCGCGAGCTAAAGCTGTGCTGCGTTCGGCGCTTGCCGTCAAATCCGTTCGCGTAGATAACAAAATTGTTTCCATCAATCAGGTTCTCAACCAGAGGCAAGATTCAGTATGAACAACCAAGAGGCCAAATTGATCCTAAAAGCATACCGTCCGGGCGGGCAGGATGCCGCCGATCCTCTCGTCACAGAGGCTTTGGAACAAGCCCGGCGCGATCCAGTGTTGCAAGCATGGTTTGCCGAGGAGCAAGCCGTTGACTCGTGCGTCCAGGCCAAATTACGAACGGCGGTTGTCGTTCCGCTGGAACTGAAAGGCAGACTGCTGGCGCTGCAAAAGATAGTTCAACCCGCGCCATGGTGGCGGCAACCCATGAAATTGGCGGCCGCCGCAGCGGTCATGTTGCTGTTGGGGTTGGTGGCCCTGCTATTGCGGCACGAAAGTTCAGCGCGACTCGATTCTTTCCGCGAAACAATGGTTCGCTACTCGATGCGGGAGCGCGAGCATATTACCTTTATGGCCTCGAATCCGTCGGAGATCCGGCACTGGCTTCAAGCCCACGGAATTGAAACCAACTTCGACCTGCCGAATGGACTTCGCGACAAGCCCGTCGAAGGCTGTCGCGTGGTTGATTGGAATGGGGAAAAGGTCACATTGATTTGCTTCGAGTGGAAAGATGGCAACCACGTGGATCTATTCGTCCTGGACCATGCGGGCCTGCCAGGGTTGGCTGAGGACGGTCCGCCAAAATTGGTCGAGGCTGGCGGTTCGATGACGGCGACATGGACAAAGGGCGGAAAGGTTTACCTATTAACCGGCGGCGGGAACAAAACTTTCCTGCAAAAACTTCTTCAACGCGCCTAATGTCGCAAAAGCATTGATCGTGAGTAGACCGATCAAAACGAAGCGAACCAAATCGGCGAAATTTTCGAGCAACAATCAATAAAATATCACCACCCATGAATACCGAAACCATGACCCTAAAAGCAAAAGACCTTGCCAAGGAGTACCCGCGCAGTCCGCGCGAATCGCTGGCCGGCTACGTCCTCGCTGCCCGCGTGCTCGACAAATGCCGCGCCGCCATTTCAGGCACACTCGGCGAGTATCACTTTGACTGCCCGCTGGACCGGTTCTTTTTCGAGTTCGTCGGCATTGATGCCGGGTCGTTCCGGTCTTTCGTCGCCACGGGCGCAGACGATGACGCGGTCGCAAAATGGATTACGGAGCACGCTGTGTCGCAACCGCGCATTGCAATCATCAAATGGAACAATCGGATGCGGGAAATGCGCGTGGGTGACATGTCTGAAGATGTCCAGGAATTTCTCGAAGGTTACATCCAGGAGTTCTTGCCCGCGGGTCGCGTCGTTTACCGCTGGTTTGACGTGTACGACATCGAAGAGAAGCGGCTTTGATCCCGGAATGAACCAGTATTTTCAAAGTCCGGAAACACTTAAACCCAGTCAACAAAACAAACACAATGACAATAAATAAATCACTCAAAATGGTATTCGCGTTTCTGGCATGCGTAATTCCGCTCGCCCTCCACGCGGGGACTCCCCCGAAAATCGGGGATAAAGCGCCTGATTTTGCGCTTAAAACCATGGACGACCAAGTGGTGCATCTGAGCGATCTGACCGCGAAGGGCAAGGTGGTTCTTATCGTGCTCCGCGGCTGGCCGGGATACCAATGTCCGCTTTGCACCAAACAAGTGCAAGATTACGTCGCCTCGGCGTCCGGATTTGCCGAGGCGAAAGCGCGCGTTGTTATGGTCTATCCCGGACCGGCTGATGACCTGAAGGCTCACGCCAAGGAGTTCCTGGAGGACAAACAATGGCCGAAAGACTTCATTTACGTCACTGACCCGGATTTCAGTATGGTCAATGCCTACGGCGTGCGCTGGGACGCGCAGGGCGAAACTTCCTACCCGTCAACCTTTGTCCTGGACCGGAAAGGGATGGTTCAATTCGTAAAGATCAGCCATAGCCACGGCGACCGGACCAAGGCCGATAATATTCTCAAAGAAGTAAAACAAATGCCGGAAGACTGATCCAACCACGGAGTGACTGAGCGCGGACTCCGTGCATGAGCGCGCCTAAGTTTCCAAAATCGAACCCAACAAACCAAACAACAAAAAGGTAAAACAGATGATCATACGCATTACATCACTCGCCGTGCTAATCGCGGCGCTTACGCTCGTTACTGCTAGCGTCCTCGGCGGTGAAGTCAAACCCTACAGCGAGGCCGCTTTCAAGGAGGCCGCCGCCGCCGGCAAAACCGTGCTGCTGGATTTTCATGCTGACTGGTGCCCCGTTTGCAAAAAACAGGGACCAGTCATCCAGAGCCTCGTCCAGGAGGACAAGCTCAAGGACGTTGTGGCGTTCAAAGTGAACTACGACAATGAAAAGGCGCTGAAGCAGCAGTTTAAGGTCACCAACCAGTCCACCTTGATTGTGTTCAAAGGTGAGAAGGCGGTGGCGCGTGCCACCTGGGTGACTGACCAGAAACAGATTCGCGCCCTGATTGAGAAAGGGCTCTGAGTTTGTCCTTGCTGCTGGCATTCTTTGCCGGATTGCTGACAACGCTATCTCCCTGCGTGCTCCCGCTGTTGCCCCTGGTCGTGGGCAGCGCCTCCTCGCGCCACCGGCTTGGGCCGGTGGCGCTTTGCGTAGGGTTGATTCTGTCGTTCAGCGTTGTCGCCGTCGCCGTGGCCCTCGTCACTCAGCCGTTTAATTTCGACCCGGGTATCATTCGCATGGCGGGTGCGTTGCTGCTGCTCCTGTTCGGGGTGATCTCGCTAGCGCCCGCTGCCCAGGAGTTGCTTTCCCGTCTGCTTGCGCCTTTGGCGTCTCGCGCGAGCGCCGCAGCAGCCAACAAAGAACGAACCGGTCTGGCAGCTAGCTTTTTTGTCGGATCGCTTCTTGGCGTGATCTGGAGTCCGTGCGCCGGGCCAACGCTAGGCGCGGCCATTGGTCTTGCGACACAGGCGCGAACGGCACTCCACGGCTTTGTGCTGATGTTAGCGTTCGGGATGGGCACGAGTGTGCCGTTGCTGGCAGTGGCTTACAGTTCACGTTCACTATTTCAGGCGAAGAGGCGCTGGTTGATCGCGCTGTCGGGCAAAGCCAAGCCCGTCTTTGGCGTGATTCTCATCTTCGTGGCGGTCGGCATTATGAGCGGCTGGGACAAGAAACTCGAAGCGCTCGTTCTGCGTTATCTTCCTGAATCGTGGATTGATCTGACGACCCGTTATTAACGGTCGAATTCATCCTTTCTGATGCGAACGGCGCGGTTCAATATAAACAATCCTTCGGAATATCAGAAAATTCCATTAGTCCGCTGGAAGACTCGACTCTTTCCTTTGAATTCTCGTGGTGCGGCTCAACTGGCTCGTCACCGTACGGATCGCTGAGTCAACTGCATCGGGATGCTCCCAAGGGATGAAGTGGTTGTAATCGGAGAAGACCAATTGGTCGAAAAGGTTTGTCTTTCCGACGGCGGCGAGCTGGGCGCGCAGATAGTCCACATTCGCGAGCGGCACTTGATGGTCCTCGCCGCCGTGAAGCATGACGATTGGCACTGCTAGGGCGGACAACTGCGGCTGTAACCGCTCAAGATCAGCGCGGAGCGTGAGTAATTCCCGATTACATTGCCGCAGGGATCGCGGCACGAGCCACGAAACCAGTGGCCAATCGGCAAAGCGTTGAATCGCAAACGTTCGTTCCTGGGCTGGGTCAACGCTCCCACCGACCAGCACCACGCCCGCGACTTGATTCGTGAATTTCAGCGCCGCTAACAACGCGACGGGCGCGCCGTAGGAATGCCCGACAAGAATTGTTCTTCGCACCGATCCGCTATTGAGCAGAGCGCCAACGGCGTTCGCCTGATCTTCAAGGCTTGGGTGTCGGCGATCTGGACCGGACGCGTCAAAACCAGGCCGGTCCAAGGCCGTTAAATTGGCGTGGGGAAACGGATGGCGGAATTGTTCTCCGAAAACCGCCGCGGTCGCGGGCGTGCCGTGAATGAAAAGGATGTTCCATTCGGCGTCGCGTTGTTTCAGTTCGTAGTAGCGCAGGGTATGGCCGGGTGAATCAGTCACGACTCTTGAAGCAAACGGTTTCATCGTCCTGTCGTGCAGAGAAAATAAAAAACTCACAACGTGGAGCAAAACGACAGGTGAAACCGGCAGAACCGCCCCGCTCACGAGAAGGATTCGAACGATGCGTTGCCGGCGAGACGCTTTCATGGGCTGACGCGAACAGAAGCGAATATTTACGTCCAATTCGACTACCCCGTATCATCGTCCTGTGTTTTCGAGCCGCGCCCGTACCAAACGCCAGATGCAATTAGTACGATCGCGCACGCGCTCGTGAACAAAAGGAGAAATGGCGAAGGCAACATAAACCACGCGACCACTGCGGCCGAAGCGGAGAGTCCTCCGCTGACGTAGCAGTAAAATGCGCTGGCTCTTGCGCTTTGCGCTCCGCGATGGAGTATAATTTGAATCGCCTCGTCGGCGTGCGTGAGTGCGGCAGCGCAATCGCTCGAACAAACCATGCGCGGCGTGGTTGAAGCTTCGATACATTTGCTGCACAACGCTCGTCCGCAATAAGCGCATACGGCGACCGCCTCGTTGTTGTGCCTGGAGCATTTCATACTTCAGATCGCCTATTTTCCAACACAGTGATACGTGGGCGGGTCGGCGCGGAAAATCAGCAGATCGCCTTGACGAACAACCTCACCCGTGAATTTGAGCGGCTCGACAAAAAATAATCAAGTCATGCACGCTCGGTTTCATCAGCGTGTCAATGATGCCAGCCGCAATGAGAAATCCCATGCCCAGCAGCAAGTAATAACCGACCAATTGCTTCGACACCGGCAAAGATGGTTCACCAGTGAGTGTCCTGACTGCGGATTTCCAACCGGCGGACTTGGCGCTGATTATTGCTCGCCTCCCACCAAAAGCACAGAGTTATTCCCCCCATACGGATTAGGGGCTTGGTCCGGGGCTGATGGGTCGGTGACCCACGCCCCATCCACCACGAGCAGGTATTCATATCGTCCGGGTGGAAGCGCCAGTTCCTTTATCCACTGGCCTTTTTCACGACGAAGCATCGGTGTCACACCGGGTCGCCATTCGTTAAAAGTCCCAGCAACGCACACGGCTTGTGCTTGTTCATGCTGGAACTCGATTCTTACAGCGTGCGGCTGCATTTTATTTCCATTTTTTGCTTTCATGCGTTTGTTTCTGCTGCCCGTCATTGTTTGTGTTGTTAAACGCGCGGTGGCGACCTTTACACGCCCTACGACCGT
>Ga0137361_10001123_pt1 | contig 16128 bp, 14 predicted proteins | sample Mad1_80_16metaG_FD_104923 | JGI IMG/M metagenome (GOLD analysis project Ga0137361, IMG submission 104923) | Vadose zone soil microbial communities from Angelo Coast Range Reserve, California, USA - Mad1_80_16 metaG | ecosystem: Environmental > Terrestrial > Soil > Vadose zone | place: USA... | reverse complement strand
TGCAGAACGGTCAGCCATTTCGGGAGTGTAGGAATGCCTTCCGATGGATCGAAACCGAAGAGAACGAACGTCTCCGGCGACCAATAATCGAATGTTCCATCCGACTTCAGCGACCAGCTCCCCATATGAGCCAATCGTTCCCCTTCACGCAGGTAAAATTCGCTTCGCTCGAGATCCGTGAGTGGCCCTTGCGGCCGCTCAGATCGAGTGCTCAGGCTATCGCGTTTCACGTTTCCCAACCTTTCTCTTGCGCAGGTTTGAATTGTAAACGCCAGGACAGCTCGTGGCCAGTCGCAACTAAGCGTTTGGGTCGTTGGGCTGAAACCGGATGAACCAAAGTCTGGCGCGTCCGTGTACTAGGATTTGTGCTAGAACGAGCGGCTTTCTACTCGCCATTCGTGTTCAAACCGATTTCGTAAAAATTCACGATTTTATCTCGTAAAATAATTGTTTTTTGAAACGAAAAGCGTCGTTTTGAAAGCGATGATTTCGCAATGCTAAGTCTGGCGCGTCTGTCATTCGCCAAGTCGGCGCTCCGCACCGCATCTTGCCTCGGGGATACAATCAAGGTATACAATCAAGTCAGATTCTGATTTCTTGAGTGGACCGTTTTGCCCAGGTAAATGCCGGCATAGCTCAGTTGGTAGAGCAGCTGATTTGTAATCAGCAGGTCGTCGGTTCGAATCCGACTGCCGGCTCCAGTCCGCGCTCGTTAGGCCGTCGCCGTTTCGCCCACACGCAGGCTCATGCCCATGACGCGAAAGATGCGGTCGCGTTTCTCCAAATAGCCGGGCGAATCAAGGTGGCGTGGCCGCGGAAGATCGACATCGACGACTTCCTGGATCGTGGCCGGCCTTGGACTCATCACCAGCACCCGATCGGCTAGCTGGACCGCTTCTTCGATGTCGTGAGTGACGAAAAGAATTGTTTTTTTCTCGCTTTGCCAGATGCGCACAAGATCGGCGCGCATTTTCAGGCGGGTAAGAAAATCGAGCGCGCCGAACGGTTCGTCCATGTAAATAATGTCCGGGTCGGCCGCGAGTGCGCGTGCGATCTCAACCCGTTGACGCATTCCACCGGAAAGCTCGTGCGGGTACGCATTTTCAAAACCGGTCAGGCTTACCATCTCGATGTAGCGCGCGATAACGCGGTCGCGCTCGGTCTGTTGCTGCTTGCGCAAACCAAAGCCCACGTTCTCGCGGACGTTCAGCCACGGGAAAACGCCGTTCTCCTGGAAAACGAAGATGCGACGCGGATCGGGGCCGCGCACGGGTTCGCGTTCGACCAGCACTTCGCCAAAAGTCGCATCGATAAATCCGGCCACGATGTTGAGCAAAGTGGATTTTCCGCAACCGCTCGGGCCGACCAGGCAAACAAATTCGCCGTGCGCGACCTCGGCATTCACTTTTTCCAAGACATCGATTTGTTCGCCCGACCGTTTGCCGGGAAAACTCATCGAGACGTTGCGGATGGAAACGGCAGGCTGATTCATCGGCGCCGTCCCGCATATCCCCAGCGCACCTCGTCGAATTTTTCCAGTTGTCTAACGAGCAAGTCGAGCACGAGTCCGATCAAACCGATCATGACCATGCCCGCGACGACGAGATCGTAACGCTTACCCGCATTGCGCGCGTCGATGATCAAATACCCCAGACCACTGTTGACCGCGATCATTTCCGCGGCCACCACCACGAGCCAGGCAACGCCGAGCGCGATCCGGATTCCGGTGATAATTTGCGGCAGACAGGCGCGGAAGATGACCTGGCGAAAAAGTTCGCCCGTGCTCAGGCCGAAGTTTTGCGCGGCGCGCAAATAAACCAGCTGCATATTTTGCACGGCCGCAATCGTCGCCACAGTGATCGGGAAAACGCTGGCGAGAAAAATTAAAAAGATCGGGGCAGCATCACTGACGCCAAACCAGAGAATTGCGACGGGAATCCAGGCGATGGGCGAGATCGGCCGAAAAATTTGGATGAGCGGATTGAAAGCCTGGAAGGCGCGCGCGTACCAGCCGAGCACAAGTCCAAGCGGGACGCCGATCAGAACGGCCAGGGTAAACCCCCACGACACGCGAAATAGCGAGGCCACGATGTATTTGAACAGCAAACCTTTTTGCAGCAGTTCGATGATGCCGCTGAGGACGTTGCCCGGAGTGGGAAACAAATCGCTGTGCGACAAACGCACGGCGAGGCCCCACACCGTCAAAAACAAGGCGGCCATGCCGACCGGCCGCACAATCCGCCAAACGAGTGAGTCGGGGTCTCCGACGCGCACCGACGTTCGTCGCGGCGTGGACGTCGATGCACGCTCGACGGAAATCTCAGCGCCGGTGTTGTTCATCTTGTTTCGGTTCCCAGGCGTACGGTTGCACCGCGCTCTCGTCGGTCACAAATGATGCATCGGTATAATCCTCGAAATGCGCTGTACCGTTGAGAATGCCCGCCTCGCGTCCCAGTTGTTCGATTTCCTCGAAGTCCGGCTTGCGCAGCGTCAGGTTCGTGTAATTCACGCGGTCGGGCGGTTTGCTCAGCACAAACGTGAGCAAGCGCGGATTCTGATTGTAATAGAATTTGCTCACGAACTGGGCCGTCTCCATCCGGTGTTCCATGCTTTTATCGATCCACTTCCCGCTTTTGGCGATCCCATCGACCAATCGCTGCACAGTGTCGCGTTTGTTTTTAATCATGTCCTCATGGACAGCCAGCACGCACGAGATGAAATTCGGCCATACATCTTTGGTCAGCCAAAGCACGCGGCCGTACCCATCGAGCTCGGTCTGAGCCATGAATGGTTCGCCGCTCGAGATCGCATCGACCGCCTTCGCGTAAAGCGCCGCGGGCATATCGGGCGGCGGCATTTCCACCAGCTCGATGTCTTCGATCGACATGTTCGCCTGTTTGAGCGCGCGAAAAATCAGCAGCCGTTGATTTGAAAATCGATTCGGCACCGCGATGCGTTTGCCGCGCAAATCCTGCATCCGATAAATCTGGGAATCTTTGTGCACCATCACGGCAGATCCGTCGCGATGACCGAGGTAAACGATTTTGATCGGCACGCCTTGTTCGCGCAAAGCCATCGCCATGGGCGCGAGAATGAATGTCGCCGGCGTGTAGCCGGACAAATACGCTTCCTTTAATTCAGGCCAGCCGTTGAATCGCACCGGATCGAAAATGTTTTCCCCGTTCAGCTGCTTGTTGATGAAATCGGTCACCGGACAGGTGAGATGGCACGTCACCGGCAAAAACCCGATGCGGAATTTGTTTTGACCCGCGGTCGTCTCCTTCGCGCGAAAGGCGTGTAAATTGATGGAAGCGTGAATGAGCGTAATGAACGCCAGCCACGCCGTTGCGATAGTGATGAGAATCTTGCGGAGCGACATTTTAGCAGCCGAAGTATTGAGACGCGGCGTTCTGCGTCAACGATTCTTTAGAGCAACTGATAAGGATCGACATCTACAGTCACGACCACGTCCTCTGGAAAAGGCAACTTGTCGAGAGTTTCGCGCACCAACCGGCTCAAGCGCATGATCGCGTCGCCGCGCAGCAAGATATGAAAGCGAAACTGGCCTTGTAATTTTTCCAGCGGCGCCGGCGTCGCGTCGCTAACGATGAATTCAGGTCCCAGCGCTTCCTTCAAGCGTCGCGTCAAAGTTTCGGCGGAAAACTTCGCGCGCTCTTCGTGCGCCGAGCGCACCGTAATCAATACGGCATGCTTGAATGGCGGGAAATCGCAGCGTTCGCGAAATTCGAGTTCCTGCTGAAAATAACCGGCGAAATCGTGGTGCCGCGCAAATTGAATGGAAGGACTGAACGGCGTATAGGTTTGCACGAAGACCTCACCCGGTGTCTCGCCGCGACCGGCGCGGCCGGCCACCTGCGTGAGCAACTGAAAGGTTCGCTCGCCCGCACGGAAATCCGGCAAATGCAGCGCCAGATCCGCGTTGATGATCCCGACCAGCGTTACATTCGGAAAATGCAGACCTTTCGCGATCATTTGTGTCCCCACCAGAATGTCGATCTTGCCTGCGCGAAAACTTAGCAGCGTTTCGCGATAAGCTTCTTTGCGCGTCATCGAATCTGCGTCCATTCGTCGAACGGCCGCTTTTGGAAAAAGATGCGCGACAGTCGATTCGACTTTTTCCGTGCCAAACCCCGCATAAATAAGCGCGTCCTTCCCGCAGGCCGGACATTTTTTCGGGACCGCGGCGGTATGCCCGCAGAGGTGACAGCTAAGCCGCGCCACATGCCGATGAAAGGTCAGCGCGACACTGCAGTTGGGACAATCGCGCGCTTCGCCGCAATTGCTGCAGAGTAGCGATGTGGAGAAACCACGACGATTCAAAAACAAAATTGTCTGCTCGCGTTTTTCGAGGCGATCGGCGATGGCGCCCCGCAATTTTTCCGATAAAATTGCGGCCGCTTTTTCTTTCCGCCGCTCCTGCCGAAGATCGACAATGCGTATGAGCGGCATCTGGCGCGTGTCCACCCGTTGGGTCAGGGTCGCCAGTTTATACTTGCCGGTCATCGCATTGTGATAACTCTCGAGTGAGGGTGTGGCGCTGCCGAGTACGACGGCGCACTTGTCGATCTTCGCGCGCACGACCGCGACATCGCGCGCGTGATAACGCGGCGCTTCCTCCTGTTTGTAGGTATTTTCGTGTTCTTCATCGACAATGATCAGGCCGAGATTCTTGAGCGGCGCGAAAACGGCGCTCCGCGCGCCAATCACGATCCGCGCGCGGCCAGAATTTATCTTTTGCCATTCATCATGACGTTCACCTTCGGACAAATGGCTGTGCAGAACCGCTACCGCCCCCGGCGCTTCAGCGAAACGGCCTTTGAAGCGTTCGACGGTTTGCGGCGTCAGTGAAATTTCTGGAACCAGGACAATTGCACTGCGCCCCTGTTCGACTGCGGCGCGAATTGCCTGCAAATAAATCTCGGTCTTACCGCTGCCGGTAACGCCGTGTAGTAAGATAGGGTGCGCAATTTCCGGAACTTCAAGTGCGTCAGCGATTTGTTTCAACGCGATCGCCTGCTCGGCATTCAGTTCGAGATTGATCGTCTCGATGAATTTCTCGTCACCATGCGGATCGCGCTCGACGGCCTCTTCATGGAGTTGGACAAGGCCGCGTTTAACGAGCGCGCGCAAAGTTTGATTGTCGAGTGAGGTCTTTCGGAGGAGTTGCGCCGCAGGCACGGGCGCCTCCAACTTCGCAATCGCTTCGAGCAGTTCGGCCTGGCGTGGAGCGCGTTTTCGCAGCTTGCCGAATTCGTCATTGTCGATCTTCCGCGCGGCCTGCACGAACAATTGCTTCTTCCAGCCGATCTTCGCTTGGCGGATGACCTGCGGGAGCAGGCTGCGCATGACGGTTTCGAGCGGGCAGCAATAGTACGCGCTCATCCATTTCGCGAGCTCGAGCAGGTTCTCGCTGATGACCGGCGCGTCGCCGACAATTGCTTCCATCGGGCGGACTGCTTCCACGTCGCTTTGCTCGAGGGTCGCAACGACGGTGGCGAGGGCGGATTTGTCGCGAAATGGAACGCGCACACGTGAGCCGACGCCAACGCGCGCCGCCAATGTTTCTGGCACCGAATAATCGAGCTCGCGATGGATCATGCGGTCGATAATTACGCGGATGTAGTTGGGCTTCATCATGCCATTACGGCGAAATTGAATTGATCGGCGGAACGATACGTGGATTGATGCTGCCCGTGATCCGCTTCCTCTTCAAATTGATCCTTTGCGTGTTGCTCGCGCTGACCGTGGGTTTTGGTTATCTCGCCGTGCGATCGGGCGATCCGTTCTACACGTTTTACGAATGGATCAGCCCGGCGCGCTTTCAACAGTACGATAAGCTAATCGCGGTTGTCGCGGCGCAACATCGTCTCGATCCAATGCTCGTGAAAGCGGTGGTGTGGCGCGAGAGTCGCTTCGATCCGGAAAAATATGGGACGGCGGGCGAGCGCGGGCTCATGCAAGTGAGCGAAAAAGCGGCCAACGAATGGGCTCGTGAAAACAGGATCGACAATTTCCATGACGAGGAGCTTTTCGATCCAAAGACGAATTTGGAAGCCGGCGCGTGGTATTTGCGCCGCGCCCTCGACCATTGGACGAACCAGCCGGAGCCGCTCGCTTTCGCGCTCGCTGAGTACAATGCCGGGGCGAGCCGTGCGCAGCGATGGGCGGCTGGAAATGAGACTGCCGCCATTTCGAAGAAGGACTTTCTTCGCCATGTCGATTTTCCCGGCACGCGGAAATACGTCGAGTCGATCATCGATCGCTATGAGTTTTACAAACGCCGCGGCCGAATGTGAGTTGTAGCCACGGCGCTCTGACGCCGTGTTATGCTCGCCCCGACAGAACGGGCGGCTACAGCATGCTCATATCGACGCAGCGGCATTCTTCGCTAAGTGTCACCTAATGACAAAAGCGCAAATCGCGGAAGTTCTGTCAGAGATCGCGACCTTGCTCGAACTAAAGGACGAAAATCCCTTCAAGATTCGCGCTTACGCGAACGCCGCTCGATCAATCGAAACCTGGGGCGGTAATCTCGCCGATTTACAGGACGAGGAAGCACTTGCGAAAATTCCTGGGATCGGAAAAGCAATCGCGGCCAAAATCAAGGAGCTGGCATCGACCGGTTCTTTGAAATATGTCGAGGAATTGCGCGCGGAATTTCCGGCGGCGATTCTCGAATTGTTTTCAATTCCGGGCCTGGGCGCAAAAAAAATCAAGGCGCTTTACGAGCAATTGAAAATCAGTTCGATCGAGGAGCTGCGCGAGGCTTGCGCGTCGGGTCGGGTCGCAAAATTGCCCGGATTTGGTGAAACGACGCAGGAAAAACTTTGCCAGGCCATCGAGCAACGGGCCAAGCACGTCGGCTCGTTTCAATTCGGGCAGATCGCAAGCGAAGCCGAAGCACTTCGCGCCGATCTCGTGGCGCAGCCGGCCGCGCTCCATGTCGATCTTGCCGGAAGCTACCGCCGGCGAAGAGAAATTGTGCGCGATGTCGATCTTGTCGTGGCCGCAAAAAAGCCTGAAACGATCACACAATTTTTCATCAAGCACCCGCTGGTCGAATCACTCATCGCGCAGGGATCGACCAAGACGAGTGTGCGGCTTCGTTCCGGGATCCAGTGCGACCTGCGTGTCGTCAGTTTGCCTGAATATCCGTTTGCGCTGAATTACTTCACTGGCAGCAAAGAGCACAACATCGAGATGCGCAGCCGCGCGTTGCAACGCGGTTGGACGTTGAACGAATACCGTCTCGCGCCGGCACCCCCCGATCCCGCTGCGCGAAAGAAGAGATCGACTAACAAGATTCCGCGCGTTCGCGACGAAGCTGGACTTTATCGCGCGCTCGATCTTGATTTCATTCCGCCGGAGCTGCGCGAAAACTGCGGCGAATTCGACGCGGCGGAAAAACATTCGCTGCCGCGCTTGATCGAGCGGGAAAATTTGCGCGGCACATTTCATTGTCACACCGTCGCGAGCGACGGGCACAACACGCTCGAGGAAATGGCGCGGGCTGCGCAGGAACTTGGCCTCGAATATCTTGGCATCGCCGAGCACAGCCGCAGCTCGGTCCAGGCACACGGCCTCGACAAAGCAAAACTACGTGCCCAAATCGCCGCGATCCAAAAATTAAACAAAAACTTCAGCGGCTTTCGTTTGTTCGCCGGCGTTGAATGCGACATTCTTCGTGACGGCTCCCTTGATTTCGAAGACGACATTTTGTCGGAGCTCGATTTCGCCGTCGCGTCGATCCATTCAGTTTTTAATTTGAGCGAAGCCGAAATGACGCGCCGGATGTTTCGCGCGATGGAAAATCCGTTCGTCACTATGCTGGGCCATCCAACCGGTCGGCTACTTTTGAAACGCGATGCGTACGTTGTCGATGTCCCAGCACTGCTTGATGCGGCCGCGGCGACGGGGACGTGGATCGAGCTGAATGCCGCGGCCAAGCGGCTCGATCTCGACTGGCGGTGGTGGCCGTTGGCGAAACAAAAAGGAGTGAAATGCGTGATCAATCCCGATGCGCACCGCGCGGAACGGTTACAGGATTTGTGGCTCGGCGTCGGTATCGCGCGCAAAGGCTGGCTGACGAAATCCGACGTGATGAATTGTTTGCCGCTTGGAAAAATTGAAGCGGAGCTCGCGCGCAAACGCCGCACACACAGCCGGCGCTGATTCCTTGACTGAGGCTGGCTGGAATCGGACGATAGGCGCCCATTCGAGGCTGTTATGCTTACGATTCCCAAACCGCCGGGGCCGAAGGCTGCGTTGGCGACTTATGCTGCTTTGTATCTCGATCCATTGCGTGCGCTCACCCGCGCGGTGCGCAAGTACGGCGACGTCGTCCATCTACAAATCGGCAAGCGACATGATTTTCTGGTCAATCATCCCGATTACGTCCGGGCAATCTTGGTCGACTACGAGGGCGTGCGTCGCTCCGTGCACCGGCCGCTCCAGCGTATCCTGGGCCAGGGACTGTTGACGAGTCGCGGTAAGATCCACCGCAAACAGCGAGCGCTCCTTCAACCGGTTTTTCATAAACAGTGCATCGCTGCGCTCGGCGAAGTGATGGCGCACGAAATCGCCCGCTGGAGCGATCGATGGCGCGATGGCGCGACGGTAGAGATGGCCGAGGAAATGACCCGGCTCACCATGTCGATCACGGGTAAAACATTGTTTAATGTCGATCTTGAATCGGAGGCGATTGAAGTGCGCGATGCGTTCGTCACGGTCTTGGTGGCAACCCGCTTCAATAACTTGCTACTGGTTAGTAAAGTGCTCGAAAAACTTCCGTTGCCCGCGAACGATCGTTTCCGACGCGCCGCAAAACGGCTGGACGAATTCATTTACCAGATGATTGCTGAGCGCCGCACCGGCGCGGCCGATCAACCGGATCTACTTTCCGTGCTCGTGCGCATGAGCAAGGAATCGCCGAAAAAAATGAACGACCAGAAAGTGCGGGACCAGATTCTTACATTTTTTTTGGCTGGGCACGAAACAATCGCCAGCGCGATGATGTGGACGTGGTATCTACTGGCGGAAAATCCGGGCGCGACCAAAAAATTGCACGCCGAACTTGATGAGGCGCTCAAGGGGAAATTGCCTTCGGTAAACGATCTCGAAAAATTATCCTACGCCAGAATGGTTCTCGCAGAATCGATGCGGCTTTATCCGCCCGTCTGGATCATGGGACGGCACGCGTTGCGCGATTTGAACGTAAATGGCTGGATGATTCCAAAAGGATCTTACGTTCACGTCAGTCAATTCTTAATGCACCGCGATGCGCGTTTCTTTCCCGAGCCGGCACGGTTTGATCCAGAACGCTGGACGCCGGAAGCGACGGCAGCGCGTCCGAAATTTTGTTACTTTCCCTTTGGCGGCGGAAGCATGCAATGCATCGGCGAAGGTTTTGCCTGGACACAAGGCATGTTGATGATCGCGATTCTGGCGAAGCGGTGGCGAATGCAAGTTGTCCCCGGCCATCGAGTGGAACTCGAACCGCAACTCACGCTCGGTTCACGTTACGGCATGCCCATGATACTCAAGCGGCGAAAGTGACCGTCAGCTATTGCGCGCTGGGCATTGCCTCCCGTTGCGGCAAAAACATCGTCAGGCATTTGCAGGCGCCGCCGGCCTTCAAAAATTCCGTCATCGGCAATTCGTGGCACCGATAACCGCGTTCTCGGAGCGTCGCCACGAGCTTTGGCGCGCCTTCCGGCAAAACAAAGTCGCGCTCGAGCACGACTGCATTGCAAGAAAAATGCGCCGCCTCTTCAGGCACAACATCGACAAGCTCCGGCACGTGCTCGCGGATCGCGCGCTGCCCGTATTCATCGAACGCAGCCGGAAACCAAACGGCCCCGCCGTCTGGCAACGGACAAAAACAGGTGTCGAGATGATAAAAACGCGGATCGACCAGCTCGACCGAAACGACGAGGCAGCCAAGTATGTCCGCGACTGCGCGATGTGATTTGATGTCGGAACGGAATTTGTATCCGCAAAAAAGGGCGTCGCCGACGAAGAGGGCGTCCCCTTCGCCTTCAAAATAATAATCCTCGGGCAGCCACGAAATTTGGTAGCCGTGCTCCTCCATCCAGCGAGAAAAATGCGGCGCTTCGCCGGCGCGTTCCTTGTGCCGGAAATTGCTCGGAATAAATTTTTTCCCAACGGCGAGGCCGGCATTCGCGGTGAAAACCATATCAGGCAATTTCGGTTGCGGCGTAACCAACTCGATCTTGCAATCGAGTCTCGACAAAGTGGCGCGCAAATCTTTCCACTGCTTTTGGGCCAGCGCCGCTTCCGCGCCCCGTGCCCGACTCATCCACGGGTTGATTTCGTATTCGATTCCGTAGTGATCCGGCGGGCACAAAAGCAGTTCGCGCATAACATCGACAATTACGCCTTGCCGCCATCTCGCGCCGGCGCGGCGTCGAGCTTCGCCAGACAATCGGTGAGTTCGCGCAGAAAGGCCTCAACATCGGTAACCAGTCCCACCGCCTGAAAGCGGCCGCGCTCAGTCAATTTCGAAACGCTCACCGGATTGATATCGATGCAAAACGTTTTGACGTTCGCCGGCAGCAAACTCTCCACGGCCAGGGAATGCAGCATTGTTCCCATCATCAATGCAATCGTCACCCCGGTGATCTTTTCCCGCATCGTCTTTTGCGCTTCGATTGCGTCCGTGATCACATCCGGCAACGGCCCATCGTCGCGAATCGAACCAGCCAGCACAAACTCTACCCCGTGGCGCACGCAACTGCACATGATCCCACGCTGCAACACCCCAATCTCCACGGCGCGCGCAATACTTCCCGCCTCGCGCATCGCGTTGATTGCCCGGAGGGGATTTTCATGACCCTCGTCATCCAGGCTCCCGCGATCCAGATTCATCCGACGAGGCTTGCCGAAGAGCACATTCTCGATATCGCGCATGGCCAGCGCGTTGCCCGCAAATAAAAGATCGACATATCCCCATTCGATCAATCTTTCCAAATGCTCCGCCCCGCCGGTGTGCACCACGGCCGGCCCCGTTACGACAAGGATTTTTCCTCCTGTTTCGCGCGCTCGTTTGAGTTCGCGCGCCATCTCGCGAATCACCGCGCTCTTCGGCTGTTCGATGGAAACATTGGACATGAATTCGAAGACCTCGGTGCGCGCAGTCGATCGCTGAATCGGCGCGACGCGAATGCCTTGATGACCCACCACGATCTTCATTCCTTTAGTCACTTCGTAAAATTTTACGGCCGTGGCGCGCGGAGAAGCGCTGTCCACTGCAATTGCGCTGTCCATGATTGCCGGATGCACTTCGGTTTCTTTGCCATCGAGAGTGATGAAGGTTTGCTGATTGGTCGTGACATAAAAGTTGGCCGGAAAAACCCCGTCCGTCGGCGCGGACGCGAGCTGCACATCTGCCTTTTCCACGACTTCGGCGCCATGTTGACGCAAACGCAGAACGAGCTCATCGAGTGTCTCGTGAGTGGGTCCCGAGACTTCAATCCGGGCGAAACTTTGGTCGACGCGCTGCTGGCCGATCTTGATCTCGTGGATTTTGAAAGTGCCGCCCGCGCGGAGGATCTCATCGAGCACCTTCGGCAGAATGAGCGAATCGATGATGTGACCACGTAGCTCGACCGTCTCTGAAAACATGCGCAAACTTAAGCGATGAAATTTGAGTGCGCCAATTGCGCGAGTCGTTTCCTACATCGAGATGTTCTAAGATCGACATGCAAAAACCAACCGCCCGCGGACCAACGCCGAGTCGCAAGGCGCACCTTGCGTTACGCGAAAAATTAAACCGCAAATCGAAACGGCCGCCGCCGTTGCCTACGGACAAAAACTCGGCGGCGAATCTGCGCAGCGCGACCGGCAATAAATCAGGTTATGGCTCGCAGTGAGGATCTGCCCGCATTAGTGGCAAAAATTTCCGCGACGCTTGCGTTGAAATCTGAAATCTTCATCAACCATCCAGCCGAGCTCAAGATTTTGCGGTCAATGACTGACGACGACCTGCGCAATTTTGCCGCGGAGCACGGCTGGTGCACAGTGCGCCGCCTCGGTGGACGTCAGATCGAATTCTACAACGACGCGAGCACGCGCGCGAAACTGTAGCGGCGCTCTACGAGCGCCGAATTCTGAGAACGACGGTCATAGACCGCCGCTACAGTCAAGTTTCGCTCTTCGAAAAAAATCCCGTGAGCGGACTAGTTGCAGCTGCGGTCGTCAATTTTTCCGCCAGCCCGATTTCGCGCGCTTCGCGACCAGCTTCGATTGCTTTGCGAAAAGCTTGCGCCATTCGAACTGGATCGGCGGCGATGGCGATCGCTGTGTTCACTAGCACCGCGTCGGCGCCCATCTCCATCGCTTCGGCAGCCTGGCTTGGCGCGCCCAAACCGGCATCAACAACCACCGGCACAGTCGCCTGCTCGACGATAATCTCGATCTGCGGTCGCGTTTCAATCCCGCGGTTGCTCCCGATGGGCGAGCCGAGCGGCATCACCGTCGCGGTGCCGACATCCTGCAAACGCTTCGCCAGCACCGGATCGGCGTTGATGTAAGGCAGAACGGTGAATCCTTCCTTCACCAAAATCTCCGCCGCAGCCAAAGTTTCCACGGGATCGGGAAGGAGATATCGCGGGTCGGGATGGATTTCGAGCTTCACCCATGTCGGCAAACCGGCGCTGGCGGCGAGTCGCGCGAGGCGCACCGCCTCGGCGGCATTGCGCGCGCCGCTCGTGTTCGGTAAAAGAAGAAAGCGCTTCGGATCGATAAAATCGAGAATGTTCGCAAAGGGATCGCCTTTGCCGGAAAGATCGGCGCGGCGTAAAGCGACGGTGACAATCTCCGTTCCGCTCGCTATGAGCGCATCGCGCATCAGCTCGTTCGAGGCGAATTTGCCTGTGCCGACGAGCAATCGCGATGTGAACTCGCGATCGGCGATCTTGAGTTTGGATGGCTTGTCTGACATTGCCAAAAAGGTACGCGCTTTTTTATGTGGTGCGAATTGTACGGACGCCATTTTGGCTGCCGATGTGGCGGCGAAGATCGCCCCTTACAAAACGGCTGTACGAATTGCGACCTATCTGGCAAATTCGTCCTGTGACCAAAGTCGATGTTCGCTTGGAGGATTGCATCGAAGGGATGGCGCGCCTTCCGAGTGAACATGTCGATCTTGTCGTGACTTCGCCACCTTACAATCTCGGCGTTCGTTACCGGAAATATTCCGACCGGCAAGATCGACAATCGTATTTGCGTTGGTGCCAGATATGGGCCGCCCAAATCCGCCGTGTTCTACGATCGACCGGCTCATTTTTTCTTAACGTCGGCTCGGCGCCATCGAACCCGATGCTTCCGCACGAGATCGCGATCGAATTGCGAGAAAAGTTTGCTCTGCAAAACACCATTCATTGGATCAAATCGATCGCGATCCCGCAGTCGCGGGATCGACATGGTGACGTCCGATCGCGCGGGCATTTCAAGCCGATCAGATCGAAGCGATTTCTGAACGATTGCCATGAATATATTTTCCACTTCACGAAAACGGGCCGGGTCGAAATCGATCGGCTAGCCATCGGAGTTCCTTACCAGGACAAGAGCAACATTGCGCGTTGGTCGCACACGCGGAGCGGCGATCTGCGTTGCCGCGGCAATACCTGGTTTATTCCTTACGAAACCATTCAGAGCCGCGCGAAGGAACGTCCCCATCCAGCCACGTTTCCGGTGCAGTTGGCGGAGTGGTGCATCAAGTTGCACGGCATTTCGCGTGTCCAGACGATGCTCGATCCTTTTCTGGGCATCGGAAATTCTGCGATCGCGGCGCAGAGATGCGGGGTGAAGAAGTTTATCGGATTCGAAATCGATGAAGGTTATCTCGCCGAAGCAAAACGAAGAATCGATTTGTAAGGGAAGCAGTTTGCTTCCCCTACAGTAGTTTCCCGTCGTTCCGCGATTCACCCGCTGAAAATTTTTCCAACGGCGTCACTAAATTCCCCGGCAATGGCCGGACGCGATCGAAAATGCGAGCGGCCAGCGGCTTCCCAGTTGTATAACCGGCGGCGAACATTTACAGGCGCGCGTCGAGATTGTCGATGTAATGGAGCGCCATCGCTTCGGGCGTTTTCGGGCTGACCGGCGAGCCAAACTGCGCTTCGCCGTGATGCGCGCCGATCAGGTGAAGCAAATGGAGTCGAACATCCTCCGAAGCCGGCACCAGGTCTCTCCACGCATTCGCATTTTCCGCGCTTAATTTTCGCCAGAGCGAATTGACTAGCTCGAGGCCGATCGAGATGTGCCCAATCAATTCACCGCGCTCGTCATAACCCATGGTGAATCCGCTTTCCGGTAACGCATTTTCCCAGAGCTTGCCGCAGTCGTGGAATAAAATGCCGACGAGTAAAAGATCGACATTCAACTGCGGATACAGCGGCGCGATCTCGACAGCGATGCGCATCATTTGCGCGGTATGTTCGACGAGCCCGCCGCGCCGCGCATGATGATAGTTGCGTGCGGCGGCCGTCCGCCGAAAGCGATCGCCCCATTCTTTTAGAAATGCGTCGCACAAGGCGCGCAAGCGAGGATCGACAATTGACTTCACGGTCTGAGCGATGAAATCCGAATCGGCCTTTTGCTTGGCCCGCAAATCCGCCGGTCCTCCTAGAAGCGCAGCTTTTTCTTCTGGCGTGAGCGGACGAACCGTCCATTTCTGTGCCTCGAGTCCGTATTGCGAATGCGTGTGAAATTCCGCGGCGAGCTCGACAAAACTTTCCGCGGTCATTTCGCTGCAAGCTTTGTAAGCAGGATGATCGCTCCAGACCCGCAACGTCATCCGATCACAGGCGTCTGCTAAGCTCAGCTCGCAGTACGGTTTTTGTTCACGAGTGAGTTTGGCCGTCGCATTCTCGACTTGCACATGAACACGCGCATTCACCGGGCCGCTTTGCGCGGCCCGGCGGATTTCACTCAAGGTCAAAAGATCCATGTCGATCTTGCCGCTGCGGCGCCATGCATCATCAGAGCTGAGGATTATTTGGCCGCCTCAATCACACCGCAGGCGATCCGCACGCCGGAGTTGCCGGATGGATCGGTTTTCAGGTCGTCTTCCTTCTCATGAACAACGACTGATTTTCCCACGATCGATTCTTGGCCGCTGAGTTTGATTTTTCCCTTCCAATTAAAATGCGCCTTGCCCGAGGCATCGGCGGTGACGTTGCCGAAGTCGCCGACGTGATGCTCCGCCGAGTCCGGCCCGCCGTGATGTTGATGGGTCGGATTGAAATGTCCGCCGGCGGACGACGCATCGGGCGCCGAGCAATCGCCCTTTTCGTGAATGTGAAACCCGTGCTTGCCCGGTTTCAGATTCTCGATGTCTGCGACCACCTGAACATCGTCGCCAGTCTTTGTGAATGTGACGATGCCCTTAACCTGGCTGCCCGACGCCGGCTGCAAATTCGCCGCCGCTTTGGTAACATCTTGTCCGTGCACGTAAGCGGTGAGCGCGCACAGAAGCGCTAATGAAATAGGGATCGTTTTCATGTCGGCATCGTACGGCGCTTCTGGTCGAAATGAAACTGTCAATCGAGCATCCGTTGCTCGAGTCCGGCATAAGCATCGACGCGGCGGTCGCGCAAGAACGGCCAGTGGGTGCGATGCTCATTTACTCGGGCCCAATCGACATCGGCGATGATAATTTCTTCCCGATCAACCGAACCTTTGGCGATGATTTCACCGTCGGGTCCACAAACAAAACTCTGTCCCCAGAATTCGATGCCGTCGCCGCCAGTCGGCGTTTCGTGTCCAACGCGATTTGCCGCGGCGACGTAACAGCCGTTTGCGATGGCGTGACTGCGCTGAATCAACTCCCATGAAGAATGTTGCGCCTCACCGAATTCCTTTTTCTCGCTCGGATGCCAGCCGATAGCCGTGGGATAGAAAATAATTTCCGCACCGCGCAACGCCGTGAGCCGCGCCGCTTCCGGATACCATTGGTCCCAGCAAACGCAGACGCCGATTTTTCCGTGCGCGGTTTCCCATGCCTGAAATCCGAGATCGCCCGGCGTGAAATAAAACTTCTCGTGATACAGCGGATCATCGGGAATGTGCATCTTGCGGTATTTG